>Ga0137409_10003456_pt1 | contig 14388 bp, 31 predicted proteins | sample CZODoug1_16funga_FD_122059 | JGI IMG/M metagenome (GOLD analysis project Ga0137409, IMG submission 122059) | Vadose zone soil fungal communities from Angelo Coast Range Reserve, California, USA - CZODoug1_16fungal (Hybrid Assembly) | ecosystem: Environmental > Terrestrial > Soil > Vadose zone... | reverse complement strand
AGGCTGGCAACGGTGTAGCAAAAGCTAGCGTAAAAATGGCAAACGCTGGCAAACGCTACCTAGATATAGATATAGAGAAAGAGGAAGAATTGTCAGTAGCTAACGCTACTGACAATGAAGTCATTCCGAAGACCTTACGGTCTTCGGGCGCGAACGCGGCAAAAGTCAACGGTCCCGTCGACATCGACAAGGATGTGTTCGACCTGGGGGTAGCGGTCGCCGGTCCCGGCAACAAGGCGCTGATCGCGAAGCTGCGCAACCAGTTCGGCGCACCCACCATCCTGTCGGCGCTCAAGGCCACGGTCAACGCGCCGAAGCGCCCCGACGAGATCGCGGGCTATCTCACCGCCGTGTGCCAGCGGTTGCGCGACGAGGCGATCAGGGCCGACGAATCGTGGGCGATCAAGGCTGGATTTCAGAGCGCCGACCACGCCAAGAACCATGACTGCTATCGCCGGAACGCGCACGAGTTCCGTGACGGCAAACGCATTGCGGGGGCCGCATGAATTTCCACGATGTCGCCGTGCTTCTGGCTGCGAACGCGGAGGATGTGTGCCGCTATCTGCTGCCGGGCGGCAAGCTCGAAGGCAGCAACTGGGCGGTGGGCTCGGTCGATGGCGACAAGGGGCGCAGTCTGCAAGTCGCGGTGCGTGGCGACCGCTCGGGCCTGTGGATCGACCGCGCCGACAGTGACGAGCAACGCGGCGATCTCCTGACCCTGTGGAGCCGCACGCGGCACATCGTCCTGGCCGAAGCCGCCGACGAAGCGGCGCGCTTCCTCAACGTGCGGCCACCTTCCGAAGTGATGCCGCACCCGGCGCGCGTGTTCAAGCGTCCGGTGCGTCCGAAGGCAGCGAAGAAGCCACATGGCCCGGTGCGTGAGTGGTGCCTGGAGCGCGGATTGAGCGAAGCCACGCTCGCAGTCTTCCATGTCGGGGAGATCATCGACCACGATCAACACTGCGTCCTGTTTCCAACCTACGACCTCGAAAACAACCTCGCGAACATCAAGCATCGGGTGCTGCGCTCCGACAGGATGTGGCAGGAGAAGGACGCCGCGCAGCATGCCTTCGGATGGCCCGCCATCGGCCCCGATGTGCGCGAGATCGTCATCAGCGAAGGCGAGTTCGACGCGATGTCGTTCCACGAGAGAGGCATCCCGGCGATCTCGATGCCAAGCGGCGCTGGCAACCTCGAATTCATCGAGAACGATTGGCCGCGCCTGGAACGCTACGAGTTCGTGATTGCCACCGATCACGATGCAGCAGGCAACACAGCAGCGGAAAAACTCATCAAGCGCCTTGGCCCCGAACGCTGTCGGCGCATCGCGATACCGACGAAGGACGCCAACGAGTGGCTGATGGCGGGGGCCACGCGCGAGCAATTCATCCAGGCCGTGCGCGACGCCAAGGCGCTGGACCCGCGCGAACTCAAGGACGTGGGCGACAGCGACATCGAGGAGAAGACGCTCGCCAGGATGTTCCCCGGTCCCGACCAGTTCGCGCCGCCGATCTTCCGCCTGGGTGACGAAGAAATCCCGTACCTGCAAATCGAGCCGCGCGAGATCACCGAATGGACCGGCTACTCGGGCCATGGCAAGAGCCTGCTGTTGTCGCAGTTCCTGCTCGGCCAGATCGAGCAAGGCGCAAAGGTGTGCGTGTTCTCGGGCGAGATGCCTGCGGACGTGTTGATGGAGCGGGCGATGCATCAGGCCAGCGGCCTGGGCCGCATGACTGCCATCTATACCAAGGCGATCTTCGCTTGGCTGCGCGGCAAGATGTACGTGTTCGACGACCTCGAAGAAGTGAAGCTGGACCGGTTGATCGAAGTCTTCGTCTATGCGCAGCGGCGTTATGACGTGACACAAGTCGTGATCGATTCGTTGATGTGTACGGATGTGCCCGAGGATGGGCCGGGCTTCATCAGCGCGCAGAAGGAAGCGATGCGCAAGCTCATGCGCTTTGCCAAGGCCAGTGGTTGCCATGTGCATCTCGTCGTGCATCCACGCAAGCCCGGCATCACTGCATTGCGCACCGAGCCCGAGGGCCACGACATCGCAGGCAGCGGCAAGCTGTTCAATCTCACCGACAACTGCCTCTCGGTCTACAAGTACCCCACCCCCGACCCCGACGACGAGAACGCCAAACCGAACTCGTGCGACGCCACGCTGACCGTGAAGAAGCGGCGCAACGGCCTGGGCGTGGATCGGCGCACGCGCCTCTGGTTCGACGAACGCTCGCAGCAGTTCCGCATGAGCCCGCGCAACTTGCGACCCAAGCGATATGTCGAGTTCGAGGGCGCACCTGTCTTTACTTCTAAACCGGAGGCCGCTGATGACGAAATCCCCGAAGAAGATCGCTTCTGACACTCGCGATAGCAACTACACGTGTCTGTGGAATGAGTTGACCAACAAAGTCATCATCGAGCCAAACGAAAATCTTGATGGCCTCCGTGATCCGAATGGCTACCTTCCGGTTGGCGTAGGCAGTCTTACCGAGATGTACGGTCTTGCCCATTTGATGATGGGGGAGTGGGTGTCATGAGCCGCGTCAAACAGTACGCTCTCGACCTGGGCGAAGGTCCGCGCATCGTGGCGCTCGACAGCAAGACCAGCAGGCCACTGGACGCCAACGGCAAGCCCATGCCGATGAGGTTCAAGGCTCTCACTGCAACGGCCTTGCGCAACGAGGCCATCCAGCGCGTGATCGAGAACGAGAAGAAGGCTTGGCACGAACTGCACGACAACGAGTTAACGGTCTTCCTCGCCGAAAGAGGCACCGTCCCTTTCATTGCCGAAGACTTCCGCCACTGGTTCATGGCGCGCGGCAACGCGGCCCCGCACCACCCGAACGTTTGGGGTGCTGTGTGGATGGCGGCAGCACGCCATGACATGGTGGCGAAAACAGGCCATTACCGCTCGCCCAAGGACGTGCATTCGCATGCACGCCTGACGACCGAGTGGAGGGGGGCGACGTGAATGGACTCGTGCCCCTACTGCGCGCAATGCGCGAAGGCCAGCGTGACGCGGGACTGGCCGCGCTATATGAGCGGCTGTCTTCGTTGCACTGCGCGCGATATCGCGCAGGGGCCGCAGTTTCACGATTCACGAAGATGGAATCGCATCCTGCCTTCGTACAAGGCGCTCCTGAAATCGAACTGGGGCGCGGACTGGCAGACAGGGCATGCGCTGGTGAAGGAGATGGCCCATGCGAATGAGCAAATACCACAACGTCAAGAGCGCCGTCGACGGCATCGTGTTCGATTCCAAACGCGAAGCCAATCGCTGGTGTGAACTCAGGCTGCTGGAGCGCGCGGGCGAAATCAGCGACTTGCAACGCCAAGTGCGCTTCGAGTTGGCACCCGCCGTGCGCATTGGTGCCAGCGGGCGCATGAAGCCCTCGCTGCGCTTCTACGCGGACTTCACGTACACCGATCTCAAGCATGGCGGCGCGCTGGTGGTCGAGGACGTGAAAAGCGAGCCCACCGCCGAGAAAGAGGCGTTCCGCATCAAGTTGCACTTGATGAAGTCGATCCACGGCATCGATGTGAGGCTGGTCACATGAAAAACCCATTTGTCATCAGCGACCACACGGCGCTGTCGTTCTCGGGCGGTTCGACCAGTGGCTACATGCTGTGGCGCGTGCTCCAGGCCAACAGCCGCGACAACCTCTATGACAACTTGCGCGTGCTGTTCGCCAACACCGGCAAGGAGGAGGAGGCCACGCTGCGTTTCGTGCGCGACTGCGCCGCGTACTGGGAGATTCCCATCGACTGGGTGGAGTACCGCGACAACGAGCAGGGCTACGCGCTGGTGACCTTCGAGACTGCATCGCGCCATGGCGAGCCCTTCGAGCAGTTGGTGAAGAAGCGCCAGTACCTGCCCAACCCGGTAACGCGCTTCTGCACGGTGGAGTTGAAGATTCGCGCGATGCACAAGCGTCTTCGTGCGCTCGGCTGGCGCGACGATGAGGGCGAGTGGGACCAGATGGTGGGCATTCGCGCCGATGAGCAGCGCCGGGTCGCCAAGATTCGCACGCGCGGCACGTCCACCGAGGGCAGCTTCGAGACGATGCTGATGCCGCTCGCCGACGCGGGGGTGATCTATCAGGATGTCGATGCGTTTTGGGCGCAACAGCCGTTCAAGCTCGAACTCGCGCGCCACAACGGGCGCACCTATGCGGGCAATTGCGACCTGTGTTTTTTGAAGTCCACCGACCAGCGGCTGGCGCTCATTCGCGAAAAGCCCGAGCGCGCCGTGTGGTGGGTGCGCATGGAAAAGGATGGCATCGGCAAGGCCACGGGCGATGGTTCGCGGTTTCGCATCGACACGCCCAACTACGCGCAGATCGCCGAGTTCGCCGCCAAGCAGGGCGAGATTTTTCCATTCGGCGACCCGTCGATGGAGTGCTTTTGTGGTGAATGAAGGAGAAACGTGATGGACGAATACACGATTGCCCCGTGCCCGTGCTGCGGCACCGAGGCCGAGTTCCAGATGGTGCCGTACAACGGCTCGGCCCATGCCGGAGGCCACTACATCGAGTGCGGCAACGGCAAGTGCGGGCTCTGCTCGATCCTGATCAAGAACGCCGACATCGAGGCCGCGCACCGCATCCTCTTGTCGCGCTGGAATCTGCGCGTCCACCCGCTGGACGGCCAGGACGCCCCGCGTCCGAAGCCCGAGCCTCCGAAGTTCCCGACCGCGTTGCGCAAGCAGTGGAGCGGCGGCGAAGTGCAGGAATGGATTGATCGGGCCTGGGAGAAGCTGTGATGCAGGAAGCACCTACCCCCTCACCTGAGGCGGAAAAGCCGCGCCTGCGGGCCAGGAGCCCCGCGCAGATCGCGGCGGCGGGCGAGCGGTGGGCGAACCTGGGCACCTACTGCCGTGCGGCCATCGCCATCGGCCAGAACCCGGACTTCTGGGAGTTCGCCAATGTCGAGAACGCGCGCGAGGCCGAGGAGTGGATCAAGTGCCAGTGCGGGGTGACCTCCCGCAAGGAACTCGACAGCGACCGGATGGCGGGGGCGACGTTCCGCCATGAAATTCTTCAGCCCTATCGGGCCTTCCTTGGGCCACGCGGCGAGGAGGGCGGAGCCGACTATGAAGCGTGATCTGGTCGATTTCCACCGTGTCATGCCGGATCACCTCGCGGTTCATGCACGCCTGGAGAACTGGGGCCTGTACGTGCATCTGATGCGCATGGGGCGCATGGCCCCGATGTGGCGCTTCACGCGGTCGAACTCCCGCATGTGGCAGCCGCCAGAACCCAAGCTGAACATCGATACACACGATGGTGATCGGATCGAACACATCATTGCTATCTTGCCGACCTACCACAAGGAAGCCTTGCGCTGGTGCTATGTGGACCGTGGCGCACCAGTCAAACTCACGCGGCGTCTCAACGTCAGCTATGCGACGCTGTTTCAATTGGTATGCGACGGACGGGCGCTGGTGTTGCATCATCTGCTCAACACATGATTCCTGCCGCAATGACGGATAACAGTTTCATTCGCACAGACCATGACGAAACAATCTGAATGGATTGCGTAACTTCATTTGTATGCGGTCCACGAGGCGTGTATAAATCCTCTCCCAACCCAAACCAAGACACTCCGATGACGATCCGCGATCCTCGCGATACTCCGATCTCCGATGTCGCGCTGCTCACGCTCGGCGATGGCACGTATTCGCAGATCAAGCACTTCGCCAACGGCGAGCGTGGCTGGCTGGCGCGATTCGCGTTCACGGTCGCCATCTGCTCGGGCACCACGAACTGGCGCGGCTACGACCGGCGCTGGTGCTACCACACGATGGCCGACGCCCGCAGGGCGCTGGACGAATGGGACGGCACCGGAGAGCCCGAGGGCTGGCACCGGGAGCCCGACACGGGTCGCCGGTACGAAGACGACGGCCAGGGCAACAAGGTATTGGTGATCCGACCCTGAACAACTGGAGGTAGACCGCGATGAATGACGAAGTCCGCAAGAATGACATCAACGCCATCCCGCCGCAGGCCCGGCTGGCGTTGGCCGCAGCACTGATCAAGTCGCTGCCGCGCGAGAGCCTTGACGAGATGGTGGATGCGATCCGCAGGGGCGACAAGCCGATCCCCGACATCGAGATCATCAATGGCATCGGCATGTCGCAGCAACAGCTTGAAGAAGCCATTGGCGAGGTTCGCCTGGAGAATGGTCGCCGCGCGGCCACGCCCGAGGAAGTCGCCGATTTCACGCGCGCCGCCGTGCCGCCCTTGAAGATCGGCGATATCGTGCGCTGGCGTCCCGGCTACCGCAACTGCGCATGGCCCGAGGACGAGGAGGAAGTGGTCGTGAGCCAAGTGATCACGCCTGCGCTGCACGAGTCCGGCGACCTCGGGCGCGCGGAAGCGGCGTCGCGCCACGACATCGCAATCGCCTTCATCGGCGACGATGGGCAGAAGCCCGGCATCTTCGAGTTCGTCTATGATTCCCGCCGCTTCGAGCGCGTGGACACAATGACACCGTTGGCCGGTGTGCCCGAGTGGCTGCTGCGCGCCGCGAAGAAGACTCCCGTGCCCGAGGATGCGTGATGTTCCACGTGCCCGAGCAATGGCGCATTCGGAACGGCCCAATCGGGACCGACGAAAGCCACGGCTGCAACGGGGCCTTCATGATGCCGATCAACGGAACGGCCATGGCCCACATCATCGCCTCCGATGGCGGCGGCTGGCAACATGTCAGCATCTCCATCACGAGCGACCGGGGGCGCTGCCCGACCTGGGACGAAATGGCGTTCATCGCCAGGATGTTCTGGGACGATGACGATGTGCTGGTGCAATACCGGCCCGCCAAGCGCGACTACGTGAACTGCCACCCGTACACCTTGCATTGGTGGAGGCCGATGAACGAGAGCGTGCCGACACCGCCGAGTATCTTTGTAGGACCAAAAAGGGATGAGTGATGAGAGAGCACAAGTACAAGCTCGTGGGCCATGAAGTGGTGCCTTGCGCCGACATCATGGAATGGGCGCAATGGTTCGAGACGGCGCAGCGTCGCGTGATGCGCACCAAACTCATCGATGACAGCGAAATCTCAACCGTCTTTTTGGGCCTGGATCACTCTTTCAGCGACGGCGCGACGCCCATGCTTTTCGAGACGGCCTTGATCTCTGGCGAGAAGCATTACTGCGAATTCCTGCACCGCGAGGTTCACGAGATTGAAGTCGTGGCGCGCTACGCGACCTGGGCCGAGGCTGAAGAAGGACACATGGCGTGGATCGAAACTTGCGTGCCTGCCGATATGATTGCGGCAACGGCTAAAAATCAAACGGAGACATCATGAGCCAGGAACAACTCATTGAACTGAGCGAGGAGATGACCGAGCAGGCGAGGTACATCGTGCAGCGCCACATCGACCAACTCAACAGGGACTATGCCAAGGTGGTTGGTGAGCTACAGGCCGAGAGCGAGAAGTTCAACATCTTCAGCAAGCGCAGCACCTACATTGTTTGGGCGATGTTCTGGATCAGTGGCTTCCTGGCGCGCGGGCTCTTTCAAGGACCGGTCGACTGGAATCTCGCCAGTTTCGCCGGTGGCATCTCGACCGGGGTGCTGGTCTACTGGAGTGTGTACGGTGTGATTCACATGATGCTGCTGCGCAAGCAGCGATAGGAGAGTCATCATGGAAATGTGGCAATTGACCGACGAGGAACGCGCCGAGCGCGAGCGCATGATCCTGCGCAACCTCCAGAACCAGCCCATGGTTGCGCAGCAGATAAGCGTGATCGACGCCATGCAGCAGAAGGCGCTCGGCGAACTCTCTCGCACGCTCGCCAGAAACAGCGATGTGACTACCGCTGAACTGGAGATTGCGGGCCAAGTGCCGCATGGCAAGAGTGGCAAGAGCAAGCGCGAGGGCATGATCGGCAACGAGTGCTACATCATGCGGCGCGCGCCGAGCCCCGATATGGCCTACCTGCACACGCGCAACCTGATCGACGTGCTGGAGTACCTGATCACAGACGTGATGGAGTACCACCGCATCCACAAGCTGCCGAGCATCGAGGGCAACTATGCGCACCGCAACGCCCGCGAGGCGGTTGCAGCGGCCAAGAAGGCTTGGGGCTTCTGATGGCTCTCGGTCCCGGCAAGTACGACCCGCTCGCCACCTACGTGCGCGAGTCCACCCACGCGCGCGGCGTGGTGTTGCTCGTCGTGGGCGGAAGCCATGGCAGCGGCTTTTCAGTGCAGGGCGATCAGGCCGTGCAAATGAGCCTGCCCGATATGCTGGAGCGCATGGCCGCGTCGATTCGCGCCGACCTGAAACGCCTGCCGACACAGCGAGCCTATGGGCAGGCCGCAGCCACGCCGCCAGCGTCACGGGCTCCCGAGCCAGAACCCGAGCCTGACCTCTACCGCAGCGCCCTGGCCGTGCCCTGGCCGACATCGTTCATGCCCGATCCAGCACCCGCGCCAGAGTTCCGTTCCGGGGGCGGTGGCGACTTTGTAGGAGCCGGTTCAAGCGGCTCATGGGAGGCTTCGCCCGCAGTTGCTCCTACTGTGGCGACGTACGAGGCTTCCCCACCGCCGCCCCCACCGGAGCCGCCACCGCCTCCACCCCCCGAGCCTCCGCCTCCACCACCACCGCCGAGCGATCCATGAGCATCAACTTCGACGACACGCTGCGCGCCGTCTACTACCTTGCGGGCTACGATCAGGATTGGCTCGCGGGCATCAACGAGATGCCGGATGGCAACGTGATTGCGCGATGGCGCTTCCGCTACTACGACCCCCAAGACCCGCACAACGACGCACACAGCGGCCAGGACAAAAAGAACTGGTACAAGGCCGATGGCAAACCCGGCAGTCCAACGCTCGCAGCCGCACTGGCCGCGATGCAAAACGTGATGGACGAGATGCAGGCCCACGGCTATGTGCATCCTGGCGGCGTCGCCTGCAAGCTCGTGCGCGGCAACATGACGACCGCCAAGTTCTTTGAGGAGTTCGGCAAGCTGCCGTTCGTACACAAGCGCGATGCGACGCCCGAAGAAGAAGTCGAGTTGCGCCAGGAGTTCGGCGATGAAAGATGACAAGTTCGACGATGCCGTCTCGCACGCACGCGCCAAGCTAGCGCTTTTCTGTGGCGCGATGCAGGGCGTGGCAAGCCGCACCGGGCACTTAGTCGAACCCGACGAAGTGGTCTTGACGGTGGGCACGCCGCATGGCGAGAACTTCACCCTCACCTACCGCGACCTGACGCTGGCTGCGGGCTGCGACCTGTACTACCCACCCGAGGAGTCCAAGACATGATCCACGCACGCCTGTCAAACGGGGATTTCCTGTTCGGCATCGACGCCGAGAACGTGCGCCGATTGAGGAACGGGCATCCCATCGTCGTCGACCTGACCTTGATGGGAGGCACCGACAGGTTCCTCATCATGTATGGCGAGACGATGCAGCATGTGGCCGACGAACTTGAACGCATGACAGGACAGAAGCTGCCACCCGTGCAGCCCATGCCACGAGAGGGTGGCCCCAAGCAATGACGAGCCTGATGCGCAACTACGAGGCGCTGCCGCCGAAGGCGCAGGAGATCGCCAAGGCCATGTCGGATGCTGCCCGACAGGCCATGCGCGATGTCGGGCTCTGGCCGCTCAACAACGACCATGCCGCGCGTTTCGATGAGGCGTGCGCGATCTACTTGATTGAAACCATGGATACCGAGAACGCACTGCGCGACGTGGCTACAAAGATGCGCAAGGAGATGGGCTTTGAGTGATGGCGACTGGATTGCCCTGGCCGTCATCGGGTGTATATGGATTTACCTGTGGAAGAAGCTGTGAAACCGCGCATCGGCTCGCGCATGTGGCATCTGTGGCATCTCAAGGTGGGAGAGAGCCATTGGGAGGAGTGCGAGAGCGAGTTGACGGGCAGCTTGCAGAGCGCGCTCAATCCGGTCGTGGAGCGGCGACCTCAGGAAATGCGCTTGTGGATGTTCCAGACCTCCATCTGGACCGCCGTGGGTGCCACGGCAGGCGAGGTTCGCGTGCTGGTGCGCAGCCAAAGGATGATATGACGAACACTGTCGTTCTGATCCGGATCGTCGAGCCGGTGTGGGGTGGCCCCTCCGACCTCGACGGCCAGTGGCTGAAGGCGTACGACCCGGATGCGCGCGGCGGGCACGGCGCGATCAAGGGCACCCCACATCGCAAGGAGGCCCTGCGTTTCCCGGACATGTCCGCCGCCATGAAGTTCTGGCGGCAGACCTCCGCCGTGCTGCCGGTGCGCCCTGACGGCCAGCCCAACAGGCCGCTGACGGCCTTCACCATCGAAGTGGAGCGGGAGTGAGGCCATGACCATCTTCATCGCGCTCGCCCTGGTGATCGTCTTCGAAGCGGCGGCGCTCGCGTACATCGCCTGGGGAACCAATGAGTGACGAAGCAAAAGAAGCCATGACCCTCGAAGACTACCGCTGCCAAGCACGCGAACGATGGGGTGTGGCGACGCCGTACCGCCTGGGCTTCATGGTGGGCATGGCCGACGACGACACCGTGGCATGCCCGTATCAGAGTGCCATGCATGCCGCACGGCTATTCAACCTGGGACGACTCCATGGCAAAGACTACCGCGACAGACACCAAGCACTCGACAACACCCCGTGAAGAGACACCATGGCAACCATTGAGCACGATCTTGCGATGGAACTGATTGCGAAGGACGGGTACTACCTGAACGATCCGCGCGTGCAACGCATCGTCGAGTACACCAATGGCTGGGGCGGCAAGAGCTACGGCGTGACGTGGCAGGGCGAGAACCGCGACCGATATCGCGAAAGCGAATTCGTCATCAAGCCGCGCGTGATATGGGATGACCAGTGGCCTGCGCACTACCGCTGCCCGCACTGCGGCGCAGTGAGCTTCAATGCCAACGACATCGCGCACGACTACTGCGGCCAGTGCAAGCAATGGAAGGATGATGCGCCATGACGCCCGAGGAAAACGCATTCAACGTAGTCAACGTAAGCATCGACGCCCTGCAAGCCATGGTGAACCATGACGAACGCCCCTTCACCACCGAGGAGCGCGCTGAACTCAACAAGGCGCTCACCCATCTGCACAAGCAGATGACCCAACTGAGCCTGCTGACCAACCTGACGCTTGGCGCGGCCACGCTGGCGGGCTTTCTGATGGGCGCGCTTTTCACGAAGCTCATATCATGAAGATCAAAATCGGAAAAACACTTGAAGGAGACTGAATGAAGCAAAGCATGGTTCCAGGGTTGCAGACACTGCGCGTGGCGCGCGGGCTCACAAGAGCCGATATCGCCGAACTGCTGGAGGTTCACTACATGAGCGTGTACTTTTGGGAGACTGGCGTGCATGCGCCGCGCCTGAAAATGCTCATGCGGATCGCGCACGCCTTCGGCGTCTCGCCCAACGACTTGTTGGAATGGGACGAGCACGCCATGGACACGTGGGACACGCAGAGACAGAGACGGCGCTACGTCAACGAGACGCGTGCCTACCTGAACTGATCCCCTGGCTGCTCTCTCCTTTCTCCAACCAGGGGCCTTCGCCCGCTTTCAAGGTTTGGAAGCTTGGAAGTGGGCCTTTTTCAAGTTATAAGGCACACACCTCGTGTACTAATATCAAACCATGAACGATGAAACGACCCGGATGCTTCCCATCAAGACGGTCTACTACGGGGACCGTCGCGCCAAGGCCATCGTGCGCATCAATCACGCGCTCACCGCTTTCAAAGCGGTGCCGCTGGTGATCATGCACATGCAGACCAACGACTATGAAGCGGTCCTGGCCGAAGTCTTTGACCTCTCTAACGGCGACCTCCACGCCATCATCTCCCGCAAGATGGACGGCACGCTGATGACCGTCTTCAAGCGCGAAGTACACAAGGGCGAATGATGGCAAAGGGCGTCCCCAAGGGAGTTCTCCCGCAAGTGCAAGGGGCTCAGAGGCGCGCGCAACTGGTGTCGCTGTTGTCGCAGGCCGAGAAGCCGCTGACCATCAACGACATCGTGGCGGCGACCGGATGGGGCGCATCGGGAGCCGCCTACACGGCGACCAAGTGCGCGCAGTCGGGACTCATCAAGACGCGCAAGGACTTCGGCAAGAACGTCTACTTCATGGGCGACGGCAGCGAAGAGAGCGAGGAGAGCGAAGTGTCGACGGTGAAGCGCAGGACGCGCGTCACGAGCGCGCGCGAAGTCGAGTTGGTGGTGGCGGGCGTGCTGGTGATCCTGGGGCGCAACCCCGCGAGCGGACGTCTGAGGATCACACTGGAGGAGATGTAAGGAGTATGGTAAGGAGTACACGTAAAATGTATGCCATGACCGAATACCTCAGACCCTGGAAGCTCGCGACGCTCGCGATGGGCCTCACCTTGCTCGTCCTGGGCTCCATCGTGGAGCAGTTGCCCGACTGGGACATCACTGTCTCCGTCATCATGGCGCTGCTCACGTATCTGACCGCGCCTTGGGGCGTGCGCGTCTTCATCGAGCGACGGTGGAGATGGATGCCGCTCGCCTTGTTCTATGCGTGGCTCGCCATCGATGGCAGCTACTTCGCCTGGAATGCGCACCGCCTCGGACCCGAGTTCGCCGATTGGGCGAGGGACATGAACTTCTGGCCGTCGACGCTGCTGTACCTCATTTGTGGCTTTATCTGGCTGTATCGGGGCTCGCTTGCAGACGCCGCCACCAATCTGCGAGCCCTTCGGCGACGCCATGCTGACCGGCCATGAGTTCGTCCAGCGAAGCCGGGGTGCGCGCGGACAGCAGCCCGCTCGCCTTCGCCGCCTGATAGCCTGGGATCAGCACGCCCGCGTACATGGGTGCCATGAGCGGGTTGGCGGCGACCTGTTCTCTCGCATAGGCGCGGTGCTCGTAGGATGCGATGAGTTGTTGAAACTGCGCTTCGGGGTTGCTGTTGCGCATGGCGAGCAACTGATTCCACGACAGGCCCGCGAGTTGATCGCTGCTGGTGTCGTAGTCTTGGCCGGTCGTGTAGTTGAGCAGGCCCATGGAAGGATTGTATGAAATTCGAGTTCGTGCACATCCCTGATCGCGGCCAGTTCGATCTCTTTGTCGAGGGCAAGTGGTTCGACACCTTCGACTCGGTGGCCGATGCGGTGGCTGTCATCGGCAACCTGCTGACGCTGGCAGCGAACCCCATCGTCGAGGACTTCGTGCTCGCGCTGTGCCGAGCCGATGTCGCCAGGGCAAAGGAACCGGAGGAGCCATGACCGAACTGCGTGAAGCCGTCATCTTGCTCGCTCGCGCACTGCACCAACTCTCCAAGTGGCAGCGCAAGTACGGCGAACACAACCCGTCCTGGCTGCCACCCGCAGGCGACGTGGAATTGGCCGAAGACATCGATGCCTTCCTCACGAAGATCGAGGACAGTACACAAGGCAACCAGAAGTCACCATGAAACCGGTTTTCACCACTCATACACAAAGGGTCGTAAGCCCTGGTTCATGTTGCAGGCAGACACTCGCGCGGAGGGAGAGCCGCTGCACGCAAGCCCTGCTCTGCGCTCTCACAGCGCCATTGTGACGCTCCAAGAAATCGCCTTCCTGTTCGCCATGCTCCCCAAGGGAGCGCGAGCCCGGCAGTGCCTCATCGACGCGCTCTACGCCATTACACGGCAATCGTGACGGTACACAAGCGCCTTTCCAGGCAGCGGCGCGAAATCGGCGGATGGTACCGGCGCGAAGCGATGGGGGACGGGGTGGCGCAGCGGAAGTGCGGCGGATGCGCACACGGACGGGCAGGGGCGATTCGATCAAGGAATCTCTTTCCAGCAGCGGGGTGTACCCGGGTCAATTCTGCAAACAAAGGTACTGGCTTACACCTGATGGCGCACGGGATGGCACAGGGAATGCTCAGATTGCGCTAAGTCGTTGATTCGTAACGCTTTCTCTATTCTATCGCATCCTTCGAACTGCATGGTATCGCATGCCATGGCATGCATTCGCCAAGTGAACGCGCACCCTCTCCCTCGTCGCAGGCATGGCGCTCCCCCACCACACCGACCCTGTCTCACCCGCCTCGGCATCGCCTACCCCTCGCCTTCGTGAATCGTCTCATTCCGTGCACTGAGTCTCGGAGCCTTACTGATATCGGCTCTGATAATGAGTGTCCTCTGTCGTGTACGTGACAGTTTCAGTGGTTGTTTGTGATATCATTTGTGTGGGTCGAAATTGATCGACCCCTTACAACATCACGGAGCTATCTATGTCGACATTCAACGGACACAAGAACTGGAATCACTGGAACGTCAGCCTATGGCTGAACAATGACGAAGGCTTGTATCGGACTGCGCGCGAACTGAAACGCCATCACGGTAGCGCAGGTGGTGCAGTCGCCATGCTGGACGAACTGTCAGACATGGGCA
>Ga0137409_10004656_pt1 | contig 14389 bp, 12 predicted proteins | sample CZODoug1_16funga_FD_122059 | JGI IMG/M metagenome (GOLD analysis project Ga0137409, IMG submission 122059) | Vadose zone soil fungal communities from Angelo Coast Range Reserve, California, USA - CZODoug1_16fungal (Hybrid Assembly) | ecosystem: Environmental > Terrestrial > Soil > Vadose zone... | reverse complement strand
CACTCGAAATAGAAGGAGTGCAGGAAGTAGAACCGTGCGTCGGAGTCGAGTCGCTCGAACAGCTTGTTCTTTGAGGCGGGGCGCACGTCGTTCCAGCCCATATGCGGCAGCGGCAGCGTACTCGCCGCCCCCCGTGAGGCAAGCCCCTTCACGTACCCCTCGATCCAGCCAAGCCCGGGCAACGCTCCTTCCTCGCTTGACCGGGCGAGGATCTGCATCCCCACGCACACGCCCAGGACAGGCACGTGTCTCTGGACCACCAGATCATTCAGGGTCTCCCGCATCCCCGACTGATCCAACCGCAGCATCGCATGATCGAAAGCCCCCACGCCGGGCAGGATCACTCTTGAGGCGCACTTCAACTCCTCGGCCGTGGCAGCGGTGGTAGCCTCGATGTTGAGCCGCTTGTAGGCATTGAGGAAAGCCCGGATGTTGCCGAGTCCGTAGTCCACGATCGTGATCATCGAATGATCGCCCGTTGCACTCCAAGGGCTCGTAGCACCCGCGTGCCGGCGCTGATCAGCGTCATGCTGTTCTTGTAGTCGCGGTAACTCCTGTTGGGACCGCTCATCAAGGTCCGCAGCTCGCTGACAGACAGATCCAGCTTGGTGGCGACGTACTCGAAATCTTGGGCGATCGTTTCTTCATCGTAAGCAGGCTGCGCAATACGTTGCAAGGCTTCATCACGTGTCATCTGCTTCGTCAGAATGAGGCTGGAGAAGTGTGCACGCCGCTTATCGTACCCGAACTTGGTCGGAAGCCAGTAGCCTTCATAGAACCGGGTGAATCTCGATTCGTAGTGCTTGTGGGCATACCGCTGCCAGCCGAACCCGTCGACCAGAACCTGCATCGCTTGCTGCTTGATGTACGGTACGGAGTTCAGCGGCTTGATTACCCGCACGCCCTTTACGAACCGATAGTACAGTTTGTATGTGAGAATGTCTGCAGTCGGAAACGTCTTCAGGGGCCGCGAACCGAAGCGACGATGAATGTCTCTGAGTTGCCGCAGATCCGAGGCATGATAGTGCCATTCGAGGGGCTCCCTCACACACTCCGTTGAATGGTTCGCACCGGTTAGGACATACCTGAAGCCGTTCCTGGCCGCGAAGTTATACAATGCCGCGAAAAACGCATGATCCTGGGGCGTATCTATGTGGGGCACCTGCGCCTTAAAGAAGGCAAGCTGAAGATCCCGCATTTCCAGCCAATCAACGACCTCAGTGTGCAGATCGAGTCCGAGCCCATCAACCAATCGTTCGACGTTGTTGACAGCCTCTTGGGAATTCCACCCAGCATCCACGTGCAATAGGAGAGGGCGCAGGGCGAGTGTTTCCTTAGCCAGATAGGTGACATACGAGCTATCTACGCCACCGCTGATCCCTATCAAGCAATCGTGATCTCTCCCCTGCCCATCGCGCCGGATCCTTTCAGCAACCCTCGCAATTTCCTTCTCACCGATCTCATTCGGGTGCCAGTGAGGCAAGACGTTCTTGAAGTAGTTATTGCAGTAGTCGCACCAACCACGCTCGTCGAATGTGATATTCGAATCGGTCGTGTCCATGATGCAGTTTGTGCATATCCTGTGCGCACGCCGGGAAGTGACTGCGCTCATTGTTCTTCGCTTGCTGACCAGTTACTCCGGAAGCTCGCTTCCAACACGATCAACAGACGTCGCTGGGGCTGCATTTCCCGACGTAGGACGAGTACAAAGCATCACGCCTGACGGCATCGCGCAAAGTCCCGTTCCGACAAACAGACATCACAGGGAACTCGCAGTCCCGACTGATTCGATGACGCGGAGCATGTTCGCGTTGTAGGTCGACGTGCGGTACTTGAGCTCGGCGGTTCGGACATTGGTGGTCGCCATGGCGTGCAGCGTTCCCGGGCTTGCGATCGCCCTCTCAATCGCTGCTGCCAGGTCCGTCGAAGATCTCTTGGCCACCTCGAAGCCGTTCGCTTCGGGCGCAAACACGTCACGGATCCCGCTGTGGTCAGTGGTAATTACCGCGCAGCCCGATGCATACGCCTCCAGAATGCTCAGGGGTTGACCTTCGTACGGGTAGTACGTAGGCAGGCAAAAAACATGAGCTTGATGGAAGAGGCCTCTCCGTTGCTCGCCACGAACCGTCCCGTGATACCGGATTTGTGGCACGTCATTGATGCGCCCCAGAAATACACGCTCTTGCTCATCAGATTCAAAGGCGCCCGCAAAGTCAATCACGATTGATCGCCTCGCTCCTTCGTCGATGGCAAAGAACGCATCCAGGAGCTCTAAATGTCCTTTCCCCGGCAGTAGGTTACTAAGGAATAGGATTCTCAACGGCGTCGTCGCGTGGAACTTCCGCTCGATGGATTCGGTGTCAGCGAACAGGGCTTCGTCTGCAAAATTAGGCACCACATGGATTCTCTCCATTGGCAGCGCGTTCCTGAACACATCAACATGTCTTGGGCCAAGAACGATCGCACCTCCAACCCGCCGGAGGAACATCTCATTCACCCGTCGCAACACGCTCCTCTTGCTCAGCATGAAACGCCGGATGCCAGCCCCGCCATGGAGATGGATCACCATCCTCGGAAGCCTCTTGAAGCAGAGGAGGTAGATAAGCAGATCTTTCGCGTTTCCGGCGTACGACTCCGACACAGTGAAATAAATCACATCAGCGGACGCGCTCTTGCGCCAGGTCTGTAAGAGAATCCTTACGACTTCGAGAATTCTGGTAAAAGAGCTTACACCTTGCTTGAACCCTCGCTTGGTCATGTTCACCACGTCGACGTGATGGTGTTTAATCAACTCGTCGAGGAATACTTGGCATGCTAGTGATTGTCCAGTGATCGGATCGGGCAATGGACCGAGGAAGAGAACTCTCATCGCGGTTCTAGGCTCTCTCGATCAAACGCTAGCAACTCGGTTTCTGGCTTCTGCAGGATCATGAAGACCGAGGTGGGGCGAAAACGCTGTAGAAGGCTCTGTGCGTGATAGTTGACGTTCCACTCGAACACCGCAGAGATGTGGGCGTCTATCCAAGCAAATAGGCGGCTGTTGTAAACGTCCCGTCGAATGAGACGGAAGATCCTTTCGGTGACCGGAAAGCCGCAAAGAGAACGCCGAACCACCGCCAACCGACAGCGGCGAACCATGTCTTCGAGAATGGGCAGCGGGATTCCCCTTTCATGTTTCGTCAGTCCACGCCTAGGGTGCCGCCAGTCTCCCATCGATACGATAGGCTCCCGCAGCACAAGAAACCCGCTGGGGACCAGTGTGCGTACAAGCTCCTTCAGCACTGCACTGACATTCGGAATGTGGTGAAGGACGCCGAAACACGTAATCAAGTCAAAAACGTCGTTGGGAAACGCCAGGGCGCCGCTGGGAGCTGGCTTTTCATACACGGCAGGGATGCCGTGTACCATGTCACGAACGAAAGCGTTGGACGGATCGACGATCGTCACACTGCGGATGTGCGAAGCGATCGGGAGCAGCTCATCACCATAGGCACCTCCAAAGGCCAACACCCGCTGGAAGGTCGAGCGTGGCAAGTGATCGAAACCAAGCAGCGTATTCCAGGCGTGGTATTCGTACTTATAATGGTTCGCCTCCCCGGCCCCCAAGTCCGCATAGCCCTCTGCCTCATCTGCGCACCATGCGGCGATCTGAGAGTCATTGAAGTCGTCGCCATAGAGAGCGCGTCCGTCAAAGTATCGATCAGTGCCCGTCTCGCTCATCATGATACTTTGAAGCTCCTCTTATTGTCTCCCAAACGCTGGAGGTGAAGGAATCCCGACTTGTGGTCGACTCGGTTCATTCAGTCGAAGCGAAACTCAGAGTCTTCAAGACGATCCTATCGTAGTTAAGAAGCTCGTCGCATGTCCGCAGCGCCGCAGCTTGCCGTGCCTTCAGCAGGGTGCGATCGTCTGCAAGCTCGCGAATCTGTTGCGCAATTATATCATTGCGGATGTCTTCCTTCGCCAGAATGATCATGTTTCCGTAGGGATTCATATAGGACGGGTCTTGGTCACCGAGCTCCGTTCCCTTACCAACGATCAGCGGCAATCCCATGCTGAGTGATTGCTGCCAAAGCGTAGATTGGCTGGCTGGAAAAACAGCGAAGTCACAGGCGTCCATGTATCTATACACATCGCGCCCATCGATCCACCCGATGAAATGCACACGAGGATTATTCGCGCATTCGTCCAACAACCGCCGTTTGTACTCCGAGTGTCCTCTCTCAGCGTCACCGACAATCATAAGGTGAAGGTTGGGATCCTTCAGCTGAAGAAACGCCTCGACAAGAACGTGCGTCCTCTTCAGCGGTGCGAGCTTGCCACCTGTGAATACTACAATCGCCTCGGGGGGAATCTTGAGCGCGCTGCGAATAGCGGTACCGGCGTTGGCGAGTCTAACGCTTCTTGCTAGGTCCGTATCAGCACCGAGCGGCAACAACTCCATCTCGTCATACCCTATTCCGTATACCTCGTTGAGGAAAGTGGCGCTGACCGGGACCACGGGGCAGATCTTGTCGATGTACTTTCTGTACCTTCGGAGAATTCGCCTGCGTATCATCTTGTGCAGAATGCTAAGTGACAGCCAGTTTCTTCCAGAGTTGCTGTAGTCTGCATGATAGTCCATTATGATTCGGCACCGTGGATTTGCCCGTTTGTACGCGGCGGCTTCGGCGAGATTCAGATGAATGTCATGAACGAAGATGAGGTCTGGACGTTCATGGCCTAAGATGTCGGCAACCCCGCCGAATTTCCGTAACCTGCTAAGGATGTTGACAGAGTACGGCAGTTTGATGATCCTAACCCGGCCATCCAAGTACTGCCTAGCCGGCGCATTCCTCTCATATCTATTAGCGTAGTAGTCCGCAGCGTTGTTGAATGTGGCGGCAATGACGATCACCTCGTGACCATTCTTGACGTAGTACTTGGCTAGGAGGTTCTCCTGGTACTGTGATGTCTCATCGTACAAGTCACACAACATTACGATTTTCATGCTCGTCCGAGTTAGGGTGAACATCCCACCGCACCGCGTCGGCAACTGGTCGGATCTTTCGTCCCACGCCGAAGGCGACTTGTCCGGTAGGTACATATCTTTAAACGCAGTGACCATTGCGAGATGGAGGAGACGATGATTGCGCGCGATCTTATCAACTTTGCGCAGGAACTCGGTGCCATAGAGGTTCTCGTGCCACGCGGCCTGGATCTGGACCACCTCGAGGTCACGCGCATCACTCCTGATCAGAGCGCGGAACGGGGAGATCTCGCGTGGGTCTCAGATACCACGGTGCGCACGGCACCCGAGCGTGTCAGCGGTTTCAAAGGCTCCATCCTTATCTGTCCGACCGACGCATTACCAATAGTGGGCGGCGCGGTCGTCGCCGTCGCAACACCCGCACCAAAAACGCTGTATGCGCAGGTAGTGTCCAGGTTCTTTGGTCATCTGTCAGCTCTCAAATGGCCCGAGGGTGCCAAGAGCATCGCGCCTGATGCCCAAATCGGTCAAAGGGTGCGGCTAGCACCGGGGGTGGTCATAGGCTCTCGAGTCGAGTTGGCGGATGACGTCGAAATAGGCCCGAATACCTGTATCGCGAACGCGCGCATTGGGAAAAACGTCCGAATTGGCTGTAATTGCAGCATCGGGCTTGCGGGGTTTGGTTACGCTCGCAACGAGGGCGGTGGCTGGGTTCGCTTCCCCCATATTGGCGGAGTTCGTGTTGAGGCTGATGTTGAGATCGGGAGCAACACATGTATTGACCGTGGGTCGATCGGCGACACTGTAATTAGGCGAGGAGCGAAGATCGACAATCTCGTTCACGTAGCGCATAACTGCGATATCGGGGAGTTTGCGCTTCTCATCGCCAATAGCATGGTGGGAGGCAGTACCGCCATAGGCGCCAATGTCTGGGTGGCACCCAGCAGCGCGATCAACAACAAACTTACAATCGGCGAGGACGTAACAATCGGCACCGGTGCCGTTGTCATCCGGGACGTGCCAGCAGGATCAACAGTTGTAGGAAACCCAGCGAGACCTCTCGACAAACGAATCACTCCGTGAGTGACTCGAATCTGTACAGACTCTTTAACCGCGTGCTCGTTATCTGTGCGCACACCGACGACGAATTCGGATGCGCTGGCACTGTTGCACGCTTGATAGAGCAAGGAGCTGAAGTCCGATACCTCGCACTGAGCCGCTGTGAAGAGTCTGTTCCGACAGGCTTCCCCCAGGATATCCTCGAGCAGGAATGCCGAGCATGCACCTTTGCCCTGGGCATCCCAGGCCAGTCCTGTCAAGTGTATGGGTTCCCCGTGCGTCACTTTCCCAAATTGCGCCAAGAGATCCTCGAGCTGCTCGTCGCCCAAAACAGGGCTTTTGCGCCCGATCTCGCTCTCGTGCCCTGTTCGCTGGACACTCATCAAGACCATAAGACTGTGTTCGAAGAAGGATTTCGCGCCTTCAAAAACGCCACGGTTCTCGGGTACGAGCTGCCCCAGAATCTGATCTCCTTTCACAACACAGCGTTCGTGCGGTTGACCGGTGCACATGTCGAAACAAAAATCAAGGCGCTAGCCCTCTATGAATCACAAGCTTTTCGTCCGTATGCTTCGCGGGACTTCGTTACTAGCCTCGCTCGGGTGCGCGGCGTGCAATGTAGCGCTGAATTCGCCGAAGCTTTCGAAGTCATTCGTCTCCTGATCAATTAGTGACGAGTCCTCGGCGCACTGCTCTCTCTCCCGTGATCCTGGCCACGACAGCAATGGTCGAGAGGTTTACGATTACCATCGTCGCCGATACCAGGTAGGAGGTCGCGGCGAAGTCGTTTAGGTAAGATTTGCCAACCAGCAAAGCTGCTACCAAACTGCCGAAGCTCGCTACTTGAAGACCGAACGTGTAGTACTGAGTGTTGGTGACTAGAAAGAAGACGGACAGTGGAACAGCAACGAACTCCAGGAAGATACCTGGACTGAGTATCTGGACCCACCGGCCAGCCTCAATCCATTGGGGGCCGAACACAACAGAGAACAGCTTTACTCCAAGGAAGAGCATAACTAAGAAAGGAATGAACCCTAACAACAACAGTGTTCTCACGGTCGTGCTGAATAGAAAACGCAGACTCCGCCCACTGTTCGCGACGTCAACGGCTTCCTTCCTTAAGGCACCCGCGACCGCCGTGGCGACAACAATCAGAGGAACTCGTGCTACGCGAAGCGCGAACGCGTACAGCCCCGCTACGACTGGGTTGAAAAGGGCCAGAACAAACACTGGACTGAACTGCTGAACGACTACGTTGATCATGTCTGCGGGCAACGTGTAACGTGGAAAGTTCCTGTACTCGCGGAACGTTTTTCGCAATTCACCGAGACTCGGCTTCCAACTAACCCGTGCGATGCGATGCCCCCTCAACAGGAATCCCGCAAGCATGACACCGGCAACAACATATCCAATGATCGTGCCGATGATCAGCGCGTTCTGAACGTGGAGAAGACCCAACACAATCTGTAGCACAAGCGCGGCGAGCACCTGCGCTACTGCCGTGATCGACAATCTCCTGAAGTTGCCAGTTTTTACGGACAGCTGAATAAGGGGTGATACGACGCAGACAAGGAGAACGCCGAACGGAATGAACACGACGATGCGTCGGAGATCTCCAAGGTATCCGTCAGATGCGGGAACGAGCAGAACAACCCACGCGATGAACGCGTAGGCAAGGAAGCTCATGGCTGACAGGGCCAGAGTTAGAGCGAAAACCCTGCTGGTATCATCCGGCCCCTTGGCAACAATGATTGCATGCTCGTAGCGTAGAGAGCTCAAGAGGGCGAGAATCGAGACCCAGGCATTGTAATTCGCGAGGTGACCAAACTCAGCTGGAGTGAATACTCTCGAAATCAAGGGAGAGAAGAGAAAGACAACCGTCTGTGTTGACACCGTCCCAAAAACAAGAGCGAGAGAGTTCTTCAGGAAGGAACTGTCACGTACCGACTTTGCGATTCCTACCATCGGTAACACAACACTTCTACGCGCACTTGGCGCGGATCCCTTTGGTGCGCTCGTTGCCATGTCCGTGATCGGTACGAATAGCTATTCCGGACGCAGGAATTCATTCCGATCATATGGTCAGCGAAGAATGGGTGCTCGATGAATTGCCAGGATCTCAGCCATTAGGGGGCGACGCCCGCCCGCGAGACTGGAACGGTCGCCTGAACGTGTCGATCGTCGAGTTACGGAGTCTTACAAATTCCGCAAGGTCATCGCCGGACTCGCGGCCCGCGCGCGTTACCCGCTCGCCTGTAAAAGCAAGGAGTAACCCCAGCAGAGCACCGAAAGTAGCGGCTACGATCGATTTACCGACTAGAAGACGGGGGTTTGGACGCGGTGGTACCTCGGGGTGCTCTACAATCGTCATTTGTGGAGTGTCGCGAACCTCCTCGATCTTTGCTTGTTCGTAGGATTGTGCAATCGTCGTGTATAACATGCGGCGCAGTTCCACCTCGCGGGTGAGCCTTTCTTGTTCGAACGTTAGTTGGGGTGAGTTTCCGATTGACCGGTTCCTACGGAGAAAGGCTTCGAGCGTGCCCTCGGCGGTGCGCAAGTCAGATGCCACTTCGGCGAGCCGCCGCTGGGTGAAACGGCGTTCGGCCGCCGCTTGCGACTGGCGCCGCTGCATATTGAATGTCATGAGCTCGCCGAGGAGCGCTTCGACGATCCCCGATACAAGCTCAGCCTCAGGGGCCGTGACGGAGAAGGTGACGACCCCCGACTTCAACGATGTACGAACTGAGATCGACTGGCTAAGTCGCCCAATCGTCTCGTCACGCCGCAGTGCCGGTGTTCGCGGACGCACGTGATACGCATCAGCCAGTGTGGCTGTAACGTGCGCGCCCTCCGCATCTCGATAAACGAAGGTGCTTTCCGCTACCGCGGACAGGATTCCACGCGATCTAATCATCTCCGCGTAGAATGCTGGTGACTGACCGGGGTCGCTCACGGGGAGACTGAACCCGAGTTGGGCGGCGATACCCGGAACACTCCCCGCGAGCTTTGGTGCTTGAACCAAGAAGCTCGCAGTCGCCGTGTACATTCGCGGTCGTGTGACAACGAACACGAACGCAAGAACTCCAAGGAGAAGAGACGAGCCCCCGATCAACCGCGCGTGGCGCAGTCCCAGATTTAAGAGCCGAATTACAGCAGCAGCGCCCGAGATGCGTGCTAGTGGTTGTTCCTCGCCGCTGCGTGAGTGTTCAGGCGGCGTCATGTGAGAACGGGATCCAATACTGGCGAGACTCCAGCGGCCGTGCGGGACCGGTCTTCGTTCGCGACGACCGCTGCGAGCAGCGCCCACATGGTGTTCGACGCGTAAACGGAGCCCGAGAACAAGGCGCTAATTGTGTATTGAACGCACAGTATCGCGAGCCATCCGGCTGCCGGCCTCGATATAAGGAGACGCATCGCGCGCTGCAGCGCCATTACGTGAAATGCCGCGTACGCCAGACCACCCAGAAGGCCCACCGCCATGAAACTCTCGACGAACGTGTTGTGCGGGTAAGTGAGCGACACTCGCTCTTCCAACGAACTGCCCATTAACGGGTGCGCTAAGAACTGAGCAAGCGCACCCTGCAGCAGATCGATTCGAATGGGGTCCTCCCATGCAAGCTGAACGCGCGAGATCACGCCGAAACCCAGCTCCTCCAGGTAACGCGCTCCTTGGATCGCGAGTAGAGGGATAATCAGGGCGGCCACGATGACCCGAAGACGGTGGCCCTCGTGCCAATCCAGGAACAGCAAGAAGCAACAATTGACGATAAGAGCGACAATAGGTCCGCGTGACGCTGCAACGCCCGTACAAGTGAGACCAATCGCAACAGCCCCGACGAGGAAGATCCAAGTTCCCCGCGTTCGGTCGGCCCGGCTTCGCAACTGGAACAGGGCCAGTGTTGCCAATGATGCACCTAAGTGTCCAAGCGATATCGGATTGAGTGTCCAAAGCTCGAACCGACTTGACATGACACTGCCAAAATCCCCCTTTAGTAAGGATTGAATGCCCAGATACATCGCGGTGATTACGGCGATACCAGCGACCAGCGTCGTCAAGCGAAGGGCGAAGCGCAGCGTCGCGTCAGATGCTCTAGTGAAAAGGGCCAACATCGGGAGGAAGCAGGTCCCGAATCCGTAAAGAAAGTACTCAGTCGGTGGCTGACTGAGGGGGATCGGACGGAAGAGGGTGTCCGAGAGCATGCGGCTGAGATAAAGGGCCCAGAAAACGACGAGCGGAACCCACAACGCACCCGTGTAGAGGACTCGTTTGTGCACTGAATACAGGAGCACCACAATACTGAGCGCAAGGATGACCGCGCGAAACGGAACACTGATGGAGCGACTTTCCAAAGTGAGGAGGATTGGAACGGCGGCTATCAACGGGTACCCAGCGACTGCCGCGGCGTAGAGCACACCCAATCCCAATCTCGATTGGGCCTTCGTATGTTCGTCGTTCGTGGCAGACTCTAGAGCTGCCATATCTCGACTGAGGAACGTAGCGAGGGGTCTATCTTTACTTGTATCTCCTCAGCGTGGCGGAACGTGGTAATCAGAACCGCATCAGGTCTCAGATCGTTGATCACGCGCGGTGGCCCAACGACGAGTCCGGCCTTCCGAAGCCCCTGCTTCGCCACGTCGTCGTCGACCACACCGATCACGTCAAGCCCTAGGGCCGAGACAACACGGTACGTTGCCTCCATGACAGTACCCGCTCCGTAGAAGACCACGCGTTTTACGCCCCGCTCCTTCAACTCACTCAGCGTCCTACGAATCTGGTCCTCGAGGCGCCGAAGGATGTCCAGCACGGCGGAGTACTGCTCAAGGCTCAGGCGTCGCGCATAGCGGACTCCATCATCGGTAACCCTGTAGGCGAACGGCCGCACGCCGCGATTGAACACCTGGACAAAGCCTGACTCGACGAGGCCGTTCAGGAGGCGATTCACGGTCCCCACAGCGATTCCCAGACGTCGCGCCAGCGCCCGCTGCGAGATGTTCGAGCCTCGCTGAAGCTCGATTATTAAGAGTTGACGGAGCTCGCCGCTCCGCCGCTGATCAACGGGGTTCAGGCGCTAGCCCCGACGCCCGCCAGTTCAGATGGTGAACCTCCGTTCGACGACGGAACACCGTTGCCCAAAAAAACCTCTCGCTGCGTTCGTATCGAGTGTCGAGAACTTCCCGGGGGTAACTACACTTTGACCCTGTCAGTCACAGGGCGCATCTGACGAAACCCGCGTCCGACGGCACGCCGCCGGCGTAATCATCGATTTCTGTGCCGCAAATGCAAGCTATCCGGCTGCCGCGCGCACCATCTCCCGTGGGAGCTCCACACTCATTGCCTTACGAAGTGCCGAGAGTCGAATAATCACTCTGACCCGACCCCGGTCCTCGACGAGCACGCCACGTATTCCACTAAACGGGCCATCGGCGACGATTACTTCTCGTCCGATCTCGACAAACGGAGCCGTCTCAAGCGGTGCGATCCCGGCGTTCACGCAAGTGACTAGCGCACGCACTGATTCCAGCTCCTCATTTCGCACGGGCACTGGACCCCGATCGTCGCGAACAATGGTCACGATACCGGGCGTTCGGAGGATTTCGTGTACCTTCGCTGAGCTGAACCTGACAAACAGGTAGCCAGGAAACAGCGGAAAGCCAACGCGCTTCTTTCGGTCTGCCCACTGTCGTAGCTGCTCGATCAACGGAACGTACGACTCGAAGCCCTTGAGCTTGAGCAGCCGTCCAGCCTGCTTCTCAGCTCGGGGCCGCGTGCGGCAAGCGAACCACTGGTCCAAGGCGTGCATTACGCCGAATGAGCCTCGACACTAGACGGCAGCTCGCGTAACGGTTGACGCGCAACGTTCAGGGCGACACGAACCCCAAAACCAATTTCGACAACTTCGAGGCCGAGCCCCTCTGCGAAGGCGCGAACCGCCGCGACGGCTTCCGACGACAGTTTTGTCGTCCCGATGGCGATCTTCTTGATCCGATAGCGGTCGACCGCGAAAGCGAGGCTGCCTAAGCCCCCCACGATTGGGACACCGTGAATTTGCGCACCGTGCTTCCGCACATCGTCATCGAGAAAGCAGACTGGACGCAAATCGAGCTCCCGGTGGTTAACTAGCCTCCGCAAGCTTAGCTCACCTTGGTCTCCCGCTCCGTAGATTAGGACACGATCGCCGGTCTTCCTCAGGAGCCAATTTCGAACAGTTTCCAGTGATCGGACTGACAGCCTCGAGGTAAGGACCATCGCGGCACAGAGGAGAGCGTCGATGTAGACAATGCTGTGGGACTCGGACAGAGGTCCAACCCGCCATTCTCCATACGCGAAGATTGCTGCCCCCGCGATCAGCACGGCGCCGACTATCCGATACAGGTCCACAATACCAGCGTACCTCCACGCCCCACGATATACGCCGAATAGTCCGAAACTCGCGATCTTGACTGCGATGACGAGACCGACTGTGGATTGGAACGCTTGCGTGTAGTTCGCGGGCAACTCGTTGTCGAATCGCAGGCGGTACGCGCCGTAATACGCGAGCGTGATCAGAACCACGTCCAGCAGCAACTCTCCAAGCCGCCGCTTGTACACGAGATTCCGAGCCAGCAGTGTGACCGCCTTTGCTGTCGGAGCCTCACCTGGCGTTGCGACCTGCATGCGGCCCAGGTACGCCGCCAGGAGGCTCATTGCCACAACGAATGCTGTGCCCAGCAAGAGACCCAGGCCGCTGTCGAGCCGAGCGAGAAAAATCGCTACGAGGCCGCCCGCCGCGGCGAAAGCGCAGAGCAGCAGAGCGACCTGACTCTCGTTCAATCCCAACGCGATGAGTCGGTACGTACTATGGTCCAGCCCACCCTGCGAAATTGGCCGGCCCGCGAGCAACCGTGTAACGGTAACGAGCGTGGTATCAACCAAAGGCACTGCTACGATCGCCAGCGGGACGAAGAGAACTGACACCAGACTTGCGGTGGCGGACGTGGGTGAGGAAACCACGAGACCAGCAAGCACGGAGCCGATAAACAGACTGCCGGCGTCGCCCATGAAAATCGACGCAGGATGAAAGTTGTATCGCAGGAATCCCAGCGTTGCGCCGGTGAGCGACCACGCCAGTGAAGCGTGCAACCACGCGCCTTGCCTCGCAAAGCTAATACCCAGAAAGAACGACGCGATGGTTCCGACCCCGGCAGCAACGCCGTCTAGACCATCTAGGAGGTTGAAAGCGTTGGTTAGAGCAACGAACCAAAACAGAGTGATGAGCACATTCGCGACATACCACGGCGTCAGCGGGAGAACCGCACCCAAACTGACAAGTGTGACGCCGGCGAGTAACTGATACAGGAATTTCGTTTGTGCCCGAAGTCGCACGACGTCGTCCACAAGTCCCACAAGAAACATCAGCGTGGCGCTGAGACCGACACCGAGTGCAGGACGCGCTATCGCACTCTCGACTCGAACCGCCCACCCGTTCCCCACTAAGAGAGTTGCAGCCGCCAAACCGACCCCTGTCGCCAGAACGATCGCGACCCCTCCCAACAAAGCAGTGGGTTGCTTATGCCATCTGTCTGACGCGGGGTTAGCAAGAACGCGTACCCGGAACGCCAACTTGCGAACGAGCGGCGTCGCGACGAGGGCGGCGAGGACCGACGTCCCTAGAATGATCGCGATACCGATGGCGGGACTCACTTTCGAGTCAAACCGGTCGGAGCTGCGGCTTCTGCTCGGATATCGCTGGGCAAGGGCTCCACGGCGCTCACACTCCGCCCAACTGGCCAGACACGCCAGCTCGGAGGACATCTGCATCATTTGTGATGTGGAAAAACAACGGCTCCACGACCTTAGGGCTCCCGACAAAAAAGTGACGCCTTGACGCTCCTCGTGTCCGTTAACAGCCAAGGGAAAGCGAATATGTTGCCGCCCCAACCCGGCCGCTAGACCTTGTATCACACTCTAGAGACTCGCGAGGCGGCTCCTCACTACGAAAAGCGCCCTAAACGTCATAATCAGGACCCGGTTCGCTTCACGGAGCGCGCTGCGCGTCGATCGGAGTCCGCTGTAGGTCGATCGGGGTCCGCTGTCTGTCGGTCGGAGTCAGCGTACGCCCACACGGTGTCAGCGCACGCTCGAACGCTGTCATCGCACGTTCGATCGGAGTCAGCGCGCGGCCGTAATGAGTCAACACGCGGTCGTAATGAGTCAACGCACGGTCGTAAAGCGTCAGCGTACGGTCGTAAAGCGTCAGCGTACGGTCGTAAAATGTCAGCGCGCGGTCGTAAAATGTCAGCGCGCGGTCGTAAAGCCTCAGCGCGCGGTCGTAAAGCCTCAGCGCACGGTCGTGAAGCCTCAGCGCGCGGTCGTAAAGCCTC
>Ga0137409_10004655_pt1 | contig 14389 bp, 18 predicted proteins | sample CZODoug1_16funga_FD_122059 | JGI IMG/M metagenome (GOLD analysis project Ga0137409, IMG submission 122059) | Vadose zone soil fungal communities from Angelo Coast Range Reserve, California, USA - CZODoug1_16fungal (Hybrid Assembly) | ecosystem: Environmental > Terrestrial > Soil > Vadose zone... | reverse complement strand
GAACCACGCCGGGAACAGCCTCGTCGCCCGCCTCGGCACCGACGGCCGCATCACCGGCTGCCGGGAGATGCCGACCCGCGAGGCCGCCGCACTGTACAAGGCCAACCCCCACACCACCCTGATCATCGCGACGTGGCCCGGTGCGGCGTGAGCAACGAGACCCTGCACCGGAACCAGCGCCTCATCCGCGCCCTGCGCCAGCTCGCCGACTGGATCGACGCCAACGCCTCGACCATTCCCGCCGGCACCTCCGCCCGCCTCTTCATCCAGGCCGACTCCCCCGAGGGCGTCGCCGCCTACGCCCGGCAGCACCTCCTCGCCGAACCGCACACCGCCCCGGACGGCACCGTGTCCGCCGAGACCGTGTTCCCCCCGCTCACCTGCACCGTCTACGCCACCGCCGCGAAGGACGCGAAGTGATGACCACGATCCTCGAACACCGCCATGGGACCGCCTTGGACCAGCCCCTCACCGCCGCCACGACCCTGCCGCGCGTCCCCTACTCCGCCCGCGACGCCCGCCACTGGATCATCGGCGTGCTCACCGCCTGGGGCGTGCCGGAGGGCGAGCGCGAGACGGCCGAGCTGCTGGTGTCCGAGTTGGTGGCGAACGCCGTCAAGCACGCCCAGGGCGACGGCGACACCACGATCACCGCCGCCTGGCACCTCGGGGCCGTCCGCATCACCGTCTCCGACCCCGACGGCGACCACCGCGCACCGGCCGGCCACGGGCACGCCGTCGACACCGACAGCGAGGACGGGCGCGGGCTGCTCATCGTGCGCGCCCTGGCCGACTCCTACGCCGTCGAGTGCACACCGTTCGGCAAGGTCACCCGGGTCGTCCTGAACACCGGGGGCGCACGGTGAGCGCGTTCCGCGTCGGCGACCACGTCACCATCGCCGACGGGCACCGGTTCGCCGGGCACCCGGCCGAGGTCACGCACGTCGTGCAGGCCGCCGGCTACATCGTCCGCATCGACGACCTCGACTACACCCGGGCCGCGCCGCAGATGGTGCGGGACGACCAGATCCAGACCGCAGGAGGCACCCGATGAGCAGGTACCGCGACTGGCTCGCCGCCCACGGCCGAGACGGCGAGGTCGCAAGCCTCGACCAGCTCGAAGCCACCCGCCGATCCGGCTACACCGGCCCGCTCACCGAAGACGGCGTGCCCGCCACCCGGGAGAACACCGACGCCGCCGTGTGGGCGGCCCTCCAGTCCGGCCCGTTCCGTCAGCCCGGAGACCCGCGCAACCCGCGCTGAGACCAGAACCCCGACCCGCCCCACCGTGAGAGAAGGAGCACGCCGTGCCAGCCATCGCCATCGCCGCGCTGATCACCGGCGTGCTCGCCTCCGCCGCCGGGATCCTCGTCTGGTACACCGCCTGGACCACCTGCGACCTCCCCAACATCGACGGCGGCCGGTACATCGCCACCGGCGGGCGCTGGACCGGCACCACCGGGATCCTGCTGTGGGTCGGTGGCGCGCACGGCTCCGGCACCGCCATGACGGTCCTCGTCGCCGCCTCGGCCGCCGCGGCGACAGCCACACACTTCACGAAGCCCAGACGCCTCACGACTCCGAGGTCCGCATGAGGGTGCGGATCCTCGGCGCCGCCGCGCCGTTCGAGCGGCCGGCGGCACCCCCGGCCCGGGAACTGCGAATGTTCCCGGGCCGGGGATTGCCCCGCGCCGATAGAAGAACGCCTATCCACGAAGACGCGAGTAGGTTGGAGTCGGAAAGCGCGCAGCCCCGCCGGTGTTCGAGCACTGACGAGGCCGCGACTAAGCACCATGAACTTGTAAGGGAGTTCGACAGTGCCTAGCGCTGAGAATACGGCCGCGCCGAAAAAGCGCAAAGAGCAGGTCGCCGCCCCGCCGGTGCCGGAGAGCACCCGCCGCATCATCCGCGCCGGCGTCCTGTTCGCACTGCTGTGCGCCGCCGCCATGTCCGCGCCGACGCTGTTCAACCTCGCCGAGCTCGTCGGGTTCAAGCGGAACCTGGCGTGGCTGCTGCCCGCGTGCCTCGACGGGTACGCCGGCACGTCGATCCTGTTCGGGTCGAAGGTCCCGGCCGGGCACCCCGCGCGCAAGGCCGCGACGAAGAACGCCCGCCTGGCCCTGGCGCTGACCGTCTTCGCGAACGGCGGCTTCCACCTGCTGACGCTCGCCGGGTCGGCGATCCCGCACTGGGTGTCGACCACGCTCCTGGTGACCGTGTCGTCGCTGCCGCCGTTCATCGTCCACCGGCTGCTGCACCTGCACGCGCTCGCCGACGGCAACGGCGCAACCGAAACCGCAACGCCCGTTGCAGCCCGGGCCGCAACTTCCAACGAGAAGCCGACAACCGTTGCAGCGCCCGCAACGGCGACCGCACCGCAGGTTGCACCGAAACCCGCGGCAACCCCGGCCCCGGTTGCCGCGCGCAACGACAACCCCGGCAGCGGCAACCCGGTCACGACGCTCATCCCGCGCCCCCAGCAGTTGCAGATCGTCCGGGAACTCGTCGCGACGCACGGCCGGGACGTCGCCCTCGCCGAGATCCAGTCGCGCGTCGGCGGCCACAAGTCCACGGCCTCCCGGCTTCGCGCCGCCGTCCTGGACGAGCTCGACGCCGAACCCGAACGAGTCCGGGAGGTGAGCTGACGTGATCCAGCCCGGAACCGAAGACATGCCCGAATACGCCCTGACCGGCTACCGCGCCACCATGCCGCCGCCGCATCAGATCACGTCGCCCACATCCACCATGCCCGGCTACAGCGCCCCCGCCTGGGCGAACACGCCGTTCCACGCGCCGACGCCGGGACTCGGGCACCTGCCGCTGGCCGCAGCCGCCGTGATGGCCCCCGAACTGCCACGCGTCCCGTTCCCCGAACAGGGCCGCTGGCTCATACACCTCACGCCGCTCGCCGGCGCAGGGCTCATCGACGTCTTCGGGTTCTGGGCGAACTCCGAGCCCAACCACGCCTGGCTGGCCGCACTCCCCGCCTGCGTCGGCACCGCCGGGTTGCTCGGCGCCGTCCTGGCGTCGGTTGCAGGCGCCGTCCCCTCCGGTTCCGGCGAGGATCTCCGCGACAACTCGGGGGTCCGGATGGTCGCAGGAGGCGGCGTTGCGTTCCTGTCGCTCGCCGCGATGATGGGAACCGGGGTCTCGGGCACCGGTTGCGTCGGTGCGGTCGCAACGGTTGCGGGCGCCTACGTCGCGTGGGCCAACTGGATCGGGCACCGGCGCACCGGCAACCAGAACGTGGTGATCGCACTCGCCGCCGCGGCAGCGGCGCAGCCGTTCATGTTCGCGCCGCAGCCGACCCCCGGACAGATCATGCCGCCGGGTCCGACGAACCCGTATGAGGCCCGCGTCCTGTCCGCGCTGGAGTCGATGGGCTACCCCGGAGCGACCGCCGGGCCGCCCGAGGCGGTCGGCGAGAACGCGTGGAAGATCCGCGTCGCGCTGCCGCAGGGGCGCAACGTGTCCCCCGACAAGGTCGTGGCCCAGGCTGAGACGCTCGCCTCCAACATGCAGGCCCGCCGCGCCGAAGTCGAAGGCCAGGGCGGCAACCAGATCGTCGTCACCGCCTACGACGGCCCCGACACCCTCGGCCGCGACCACCTGTACCGATGGGACGGAAAAGTCGTCGAATCCCTCGACGACGAAATCGCACTCGCCATCGACGAAGCCGGGCAGCTCCTGGAAATCCTCATCAACGACCACCTTCTGATCTCCGGAAAGACCGGCGGCGGCAAATCCAAACTCGTCCGGCTGATCCTGGCCCGCACCCTGGGCGCCCGCGACACCGTGCGCATGGGCATCGACTGCAAGCCCGGCGCGGTCGAACTGGGAATGTTCGAGCCCTCCATGCACTTCCTCGCCAGGAACTCCCTGGACGCGCTGCGGGCCCACCACGGGCTGAAGTCGCTCATCGCCGAACGCGGGAAGATCCTTGAGGAACACGACGCTGACACCTGGAGCACGGAGTGGGGCCCGAAGATCCTGTTCGCGTCCGACGAGCGCGCCGTCATCACCCGCGACTATCCCGAAGCCGGCCTGCTCATCGAAGAGAACATGCAGATGGGCCGCTTCGTCGGAGCCATTTTCCTGGACGCCACCCAGACGCCGTCCGGCAGCGTCTACGGCAAGAAGACCGACGGCCGGCACCAGTACGGCATCCGCATCGGCTTCTACAACGAGTCCACCGTCAACACCATGGTCTTCGGCGGCAAGGCATCATCGGACGGCTGGCGGCTGGAGAAGCTGGAGAACGCCCCCGGCAAGATGCTCATCCGCAGCTACGGCCACAACGTGCCACGGCCGTACAAGAGCCTGTGGGCCGAGCGGGCAGAGATCCAGGAGCTGATCGACAGCTACGACGGCGGCTGGGAACCGCTGGACGCGCGATCGGCGGGAGCGTTCGCCGCCGGCATGGAGGCGTTCGACGAGCAGGAGGACAGCGCCCCGCCGCCGTCTGGCGGGCGTCGCGGCCGGCCCGGCGCCGACTCGGTCGAGGTGGCCCAGGACTTCCACTACAGCCGTCCGTATCTGGTGCGGAAGTTCCCCGACGGCTCGGCCATGAGCGAGGCGCGTGCCGTGCTGTGGGACGCGATCGGCCAGTTCAAGGACGGCTTCACCTACCGGGACGTCGCAGCCCTGGACCTCCCTGGCTATGGCGGGGGCCGGCCGTCGATTCAGACGCCGCTGGACATGTGGCGGGCCCGCGGCTGGGTGACAGATCTGGAACGGCGCGGCAACACCACGGTGTTCGTCCGCTGCACCCACGATGACGATCAGCAGCAGGAGGAAGCAAGTGGATGAGTCCGCCGTTCTATGCGTCGCCATTGACGAGGGCGTCGAATGCGCCGCGGAGGCGGTGATGGTTCGGCCTGTGCCGCTGTGCGAACAGCACCGGATCCAGGTCGCGCTCTTGGTTGCTCCCGACGCCCTGACGACGCTGCTTCGGCAGGCGAAGACCGGCATGAGCCGGCTGTCGCTGCCTGCCGACGAGCGTGCCGCCGTCATCGCCGGCGCGCGCCCAAAGGCGGTCGGGGCATACATGGGCGGCATCCACGGTCCGGTCGTGTACTTCCTGGAGAACGGCAGCCGTGTCAAGATCGGCCACTCAACGAATCTGCGGAGCCGGGTCAAGGGGCTTGCGTTGCAGGAGAAGGATGTATGCCTGCTGCTGCAAGGCGGACTGACGCTTGAGCGGGCGCTTCACTCCACGTTCGCCAAGGACCGCATCGACGCCACCGAATGGTTCGTCAAGTCCGAAAAGATCGTTGAGTTCATCGAGTCGAAGAGGTCGAAGCTGGCCGACCCCGATGCGCGCAGTGGACGGAAGAGGCTGCCACGGCAGCGGATACCCGCCTCGGTACTTCCCGTACTGCCTTCCAATGCAACACCGCGGCTCGACGACCGACGTCGTTCGCCTGTGGACTGGGCGGAGCTGGCCGCGCCCCTATATCGAGAGTACGAGGCCGACCACAACGGCTCGGTGCCGAGCGCGCCGGTTCTGGTCAACCTTCTTCGCAGCAGGCACCCGGGACTTCGCTATCCGGAGTCCGAGCGTGCATGGCGGAACATTCGCTCGGCCACTGAAGGGCTGATTGCCGAGCAGGGCCGCAGGTCCGGGCAAGCAGCGCGGGAGGCCTGATGGCGCGCCGCCGGAAGTCGTACTACACCCCCGGGCCGGTCGTATGGCGGGTCCTGTTCGGCCGCAACGGCCCGACGAAGGCCGCGATGGGCAAGGCGTGGCGGGAGTGGACCGGGCCGAAGACGGTGGCGTCGGCGCGCATCGACGAGGAGACCGGGAAGCTCAAGACGAAGGGCCTGAAGCGGAAGGCGGACGGCACGTTCGTGTACGCGCCGCCGAAGACGGGCAGGGCGGGCACCGCGAAGCAGCGGACCGCCGAGGCCCGGAAGCGCAATGCAGCAGCAGTGGCCGCCCATCGGCGGCAGCCCGGGCCCGCGCCGATGAGCGAGCGCGCGATCCGCGAGCCGGACGGCACGCTCAACGGCTCCCGCAAGGCCGGACCGCCGCAATAATCGAGTCACCCCGCCGAGAGGACCCGCCCCCCGACATCGCCTCGGACCTCGCCGACCAGTCCGGGCTGCCGCTGGCGGACGTGGCCGAGAAGGTCGCGGACGGCGACGTCCCCGCCGAGACGCTGCGGCGGGTCGCGCCGGCCGACGGGACGCGGCTGCTCGTGGCGGCGTCGTTCAACTCGGCGATCTGACGGAACCGTGAGGACCAGCGGCGCTGTAGTCCAATCGGCCGATCCCACCGCGCGTTGGCATTTCATGCCAGGTCGAGGTCGGTACGGCTTCCTCGCCCTGGGCGACTTGCGTGGGCCTCGCGGACTTCGGCGGCGTCGTAGCGCGCCTCTACCCGTCCGCTCGTGGCGGGCGCGTACTCTGCGGCCTTCACTCCCCAGCGCGACAGGGTACGGCGTGCGCTGGCAGTCGAAGCCAGACCGAGGTGGTCGGCTACCTGCGCAGCCGACCACAGTTCGCGTTCGGGCATCAGGCCTCGTCCTCGACGACCCGGTAGGTCGCTGCGAAGGCGGCGCGGATCCCGTTGGCCGCCTCATCGCTGATGGTCGTCCAGGAGTCGACGTCGACGTCCGCACTGTTGGCCTTGAGCAGCTGCGGGCGGACCGGGCGCGTGCTCTCGACGGTCGCGGACCCGCCGTCGATGTCGGCGACCTGCTCCATGAACGTGATGATCGAGTCGTGGGTTTCGCGCCGGTCCAGGCCGTAGGCGTCCTGCATCTCGTCGAGCAGGTCGTAGGAGCTGATCGCGCGGCCGGGCTTGCCGGTGTAGATGTCGGTGCTCATGGTCTTCCTTTCGGGGGCTGCGGATTGGGGTTTCTGCTACACGTAGCGGGGGTTGCTGTAGCTGGATTCGTCGGCGTCGGCCTGGCGCAGGTCGGCGGCGGCGTCGCTCCAGCTGTCGTCCAGGTGCCCGGCCAGGCGGGGCGCGGAGTCCAGCCGGGCGATGTCCACCAGGTACACGGCGGTGCCGTCGGGGTTGGCCTGGTCCAGGCCCTTGGGCTTGCTGTAGCCGTAGGCGCCGGTGTAGCCGAGGTGGATGCGCTCGCCGCTGAACGGGCCGGCGGTGATGGCGACCGTGGTTCCGGACCGGAAGGCGGCGGCGAGGACGGCGGCGGGGCCGAGGACGGCGGTGCGTCCGGCCCAGGCGCGGGTGATGCGAATCTCGGCCGCGTGGTCGTGGTGGCCGAGGGTGATGCGGCGGTTGAGTGAGGCCTCGTCGATGGCCCACGTGCCGGCGGTCTTGACCGCGGCGACTACGTTGCGGCGGCACCAGCTGCGGATGGTGGCGGTGGTGACGTGTGCCTTGGCGGCGGCGGCCGTGGTGTCCATAGCTCCACCTTGCCTCACGTGAGGCAAGGTGTCAAGGGATCCCGAAGAAGGAGTTTCGGAGACAGCATCAGGGCGCGCCGCTATAGTCGAAACATTGCTCCCCGCCTACGCGGGGATGTTCCTTGTGTCGCAACCGGGCGCCCGCGATGGCATCTACCCTGCTCCCCGCCCAAGCGGGGGTGATCCGACTAACGGTGGAGCACGCGCCACCAGGTCACATGCTCCCCGCCATTGCGGGGGTCCGAAGCCCCGTCGGTTTCCGGCGGGGCTTCGTCGTGCGTCGGAGCCTTCACCGTCGGAACGGCTAGACCGGCCCATCCTCCGGTCCGGCGGCGTGCTCGTCATGGCGGACTGGACGTCCGCGAGTTCTACGAGGGCGTCGAGGCCCGGCCGCGATTCGGCCGTTCGTGATTCTTTCGCAGGGTCCTTGCAGGTTTCTCTCCGCGAGCGTAGAGTGAAAGTGTCGAGACGGACCCGTACCAGGAGGACACGATGCGCATCGAAGTCATGGTCATCGCCTACGCGCCGGCAGGCGGCCGAGAGCACCCATTCGTCAGGGTCCTGTCGCCCTACAGCGACCAGTTCATCGCCTCCGCCCGCGGCCTCGGCGGAGCCTGGAACGGCGGCGCGTGGGTCTTCCAGACCGCGCAGCTCGCCGACATCGAGACCGCCGTCCAGGACGCCTACGGCGTCACCGGCCACCCCACCGAAGACGACATCACCGAGCTGTACGCCCGCCTCGACGAAGTCAGCCACCGCGTCGCGGACGCAGCCGGCCGCTTCCTCCCCGAGCCGATCCCCACCGCCCACCAGGACCAGGACCGCGACTACACCGCCAAGGGCCGACTGCACCTCGCCTCCCGCGACCTGTTCGCCCAGAACCAGGGCTACAGCAAGTACGGCGCGCACACCAAGGCCGGACGGACGCGCCCGGAGGGCCTGGCCGAGCTGGCGATCGCCGCCACCGACCTCAGCGAGGCGACCTCCCTCCGCGACTTCCGCCGCAAGATCGAATCTGGGTCCGAGGCCCACGAGATGGACGGCTGGTCGCGCCTGTACCAGACCGCCCGCGCCGTCGACCGCGCCGAGGAGACCCTCGCCGCCCTCGCCCCCGTCCCGGCCGAGCCCGACGAGCCCACCGCCCGCCAAGCCATCGCCGCCCTCGCCGCCATGGTCGCCGACGGCATCGACGCCTACCAGATCCCCGACATCCACCACGAGACCCGCGCCGGCCGGTACGTCTACGACGAGCCGGACGAGATGGCCGCCCAGCGGTACATCTCCCCGGCCGCGATCCGCATGGCGCTCGCCCCGATCGTCCGGGAGCTGCGCGCCCTCGCCGCCGGGCAGTCGGAGGACGTCACGTACCAGACGTACATGGCGCTACACTGCTCCAACCTGCCGACCCGCGACGGCTGGGTGATCCGCACGACCCCGCTGGGCGGATCGCTGCGCGCGGCGGGCTGGCGCCTGGCCGAAGCGGTCCGCGCCGTGCCGCAGGACGAGCAGGCGGCCCTCGGCGAGGCCCGCAGGGGCACCGCCGAACTCGCAGCCATGGTCGAAAGGGGCTTCGCCGAGCTCAACGTCATGGTCGAAGACGTCCGCAGCTTGCTGGAAGACGAGCACGAGGACGCAGTCCTGTACGTCGTCCTCCAGTGGTCCGATGCCCGCGCCCGCAGCCTGAGCGTGCGGCCGGCGTCGGTCGTGCGCGAAGCCTCCGCGGTCATCAGCCGCGCGGACCTCATCGCCCGGATCGGCGAGAACCCGGACTCCGACGCCATCGCCGGGTACCTGCCCGAGATCCAGGAGGCGGCCGACTCCGCCGCTGCGCGTGCCGAGACCGCGCTGCGTGAAGAGCAGACCGCGAACGCCGCACAGTTCGACGCAGACCAGGCCGCCGGCGTCTACGAGGACTACGCGTAGCCCCACCCGCACGCAGGACGCCCCCGCCGGGACACGTTGTCGAGACGGAACCGGCGGGGGCGCAACCACGATCATAGGAGAACGGCGATGTCACTAGGACGACCGGCCACCGCCGACCACGGCAGCGACTCCCGCTACAGCTACGGCTGCCGCTGCACCGACTGCCGCGAGGCCCACACGGTCGAGTCCGAACGCTGGAAGCACGAACGCCGCTACGGTTCCGGCGGGCCGCTGGGCCCCGACGTCAGGACCGAGATCCTGCGGCTGCTGAAGAGGAACCGGTCCGTCATGGCGACGGCCGCCGCGCTCGGCTTCACCCATCAGGCGATCTACGGCGCGTGCAAGGCGCTGCCCGACTTCGCCGAGCAGGTCGACGAGGCGACGCGCGCGCCCGACGCGTAACCGACGCCCGTCCACGGCGTTTCACGGAGCCCGCATCCCGGCGAGCTCCGAGGCACCGCAAACGTAGGAGTGAACCCATGTCGCACGATGGACCCGTTGGCCTGTACCGACTCTTTGACGATGCCGACGCACTGCTCTACGTCGGCATCGGGAACAGGCCCTCGCGGAGGATCAACAGCCACCGTTCACTGAAGCGCTGGTGGCACCAGGTCGCCAGGACCGAGATCGAATGGCATCCGACCCGCACCGACGCGGAACGCGCGGAAGCCGCCGCGATCCGAAACGAGCAGCCCTTGTACAACATCCAGATCCCTACCGAAGACGGCGCGGTACGCGGATCGCGGAGAAGGACCGGTGTGCCCGAGATTGCTGTCGGCGTTGCGAACAGGGGTCCCGTGCGACTCGCGCGTCCAGACGGAGCCCAAGACGCTCAGGCGGCCATGCCCGGCGCGCACTTTCGTATTCTTCGGGAGGGATTGGGCCTGACGGGGGACTGGCTGGCCGGCTTCCTGAAGGTGACCCCGCGCACCGTCCGGAACTGGGAGGAAGGGAAGTTCCGCATCCCGGGCTGGGTGCGGGAGGCGATGATGGCGTTGGGTGCGATGGCGACAACCGCTGTCGAGGGCTACGTCGCGCAGCTGGTGAACCATCAGCGGCCCGTCATGACGACGTACCGGAACGACGCCGAGTTCCTGGCCGCATGCCCGGGGACGGAGTTCACCGCATCCTGGCATCGGGCCGTGGCTGCTCGCGTTAGGACGAGGATTCCAAGCGTGCGCGTAGTCTACGTCTCGTCGCAGACTTGCTGATCGTCTTGCGGCGGCGATAGCTCGGACGAGATGCGCCCGCCCTTGACCGGCGAGCACGCGCGATCTGACACCGGACCCCGACCCCTGCGACACTGGACGCAGCACGATCCCGGAGCCCCCCTCTCCGGAACGAGGCCCGCGGCCACCCAGGCTGCGGGCCTCCGACACGCACAGCCGAGGAACAGCGCCATGACATCCGTGCACGTAGTGCCCACCGACGAACCCCCCGAGCGCCACACCCTCGGCGAATGCCCGTGCCGGCCGAGACGACGGCCCCGCAGGCGGGCGGACGGCACCATCATCGACTGGGTCCTGGCGCACCGCGCGGCCGACGACGAGCCGCGACCTTACTAACCCGTCCGCCCGCGGCGAGACTTGACGCCGTGACCGACGACACCGCGACCGACGCCCTCCCCGGGGACGTCCACGCCGGACCCGCCGCCACCGGATACGCGGCCATGGAGATCTCCCAGGTCATCACCCGCGCCTGCACCCGATGCGGCGGGCCCCGCGACCCGTCCGACCCGTCCCGGCCCTGCGATGGCTGCGGCCTGGACGCCCCCGCCGTCCAGCACGACAACGGCATCGTGTCCGCCGCCTACCGCGACCCCGAACGCCAAAGCCTGTGGCAGACGGTCGGCAAGCACCTGGCAGCGCAGCGCATCGCCGCCGCGAACCTCTACCACTCGATGACGAAGGAGTAGCCCCCGTGGCTTACGTGCTGACCGCCAAGGGCCGGGAGATCTCCGTCAACCGGCTGAAGGGCTCCGGGACCGAGCCGGTGAACGTCGGCTGGGGCAAGAACCCGGCCACGCTCACCGCGGCCGCCACCGACATCGCCCTGTTCGCGCCGGCCGCCGAGGCGAAGGTCGCGGGCACGTCCACGATCACGACGACCACCACGACCAACGACACGTACCAGGACGTCGCGACGATCACGTCGGCGTCGGCGCAGACGATCGCCGAGGTCGGGATGTTCGACTCCGCGACGGCCCCGTTCACGACGACCGTCGCGTCCGGGGCGATCATCGGATCCAACTCGGCCACCACGTTCACGGCCGGTGCGTCCTACACCCCGGCGAACGGCACGTACATTCAGATACGCACCGAGGTTCTGCTCGTGACCGCCGGGACCGGCACCACGTCGCTGACGGTGACGCGGGCGCAGGGCGGCACGGCGGCGATCTCCACGATCGCGGCGTCGGATGCGGTGACGGCCGGGAACCCGGCAGGGAACGCGGGGATCACGGGCGGGTCGCTGTTCGTGCACGGGGACCACGGCGCGAACACGCTGGCGATCTCGGATAGCGTGACCTATACGTTGTCCTTCAAGCAGTCCTAGCGGGCGCTTTGCGCATCGCCTACCGCGGCGGGACGCGTTCCATGGACCCGAGTAGCCCGGTCAGGCCGATCCGGTGACGATCGCCGTCGACTCCTCCGGCTCGGCCGTCGGCAATGGCGTCACCACTCTCACGATCGACATCACGTCGGCGGCCACGGGCGCCTGGTGCTACTGCTACATCCAGGTCGGGGCCACCCAGACCGCGGTGACGTTCACGGGCTGGACCAACAAGGTCGACGCCGACGACTCCACGTTCGACCACTACTCGATCTGGCGCAGGAAGAAGATCGCCGGAGACACGACGTTCGCCCCGTCCTGGCCGACGTCGGAAGGCTCGGCGGCGGGCTGGGTGTCCTACACCGGCCTGGACGGCACCACTCCGGACGAGGGCTTCGCATCGGCGACCCATACCTCCACCGCCAACTTCGTGACGCCGTCCGCGACGCCGACAGCCGCGACCCGATGGGCGCTGGCGTTCTCCGGGGCGCGCTCCACGACCGCCGCCTACACGTACACCCCCGACGCGGCCCTGGTCGAGCGGGTCGACGCCTGCAACACCTCCAACCGCTGGTCCGGCATCGAGATCGCCGACTCCAACGGCACCGTCACGCAGGCCGCGCACACCTACACCGCGGTGTGCTCGGCGAGCATGAGCCACGGCGCGACGGCGATCCTCTTCCTGATCCCGGCGTCCGGGACCACGTTCACACAGTCCGGGACCGCCACCGCCACCTCGGCGGCGGCGACCGTCCGGGCGTCCGGGCTTCCCCGTGCCGCGACCGCCGCGTCGGCGACCGCCGCCGTGCGCAAGGCCGCGCTGCCGAGGGCTGCGACCGTGACCGCCGCCGCGTCCGGCGTCCGCGCGTCCGGGCTCCCGGGGCCGGCCGCAGGCGCCTCGGCGATGTCCGCGACCCGGAACGCCAGAGTGCCGAGGCCTGCCTCCGCGAGCGCGTCGGCGACCGCCGTCCGCCGTGCCGCGACGACCGGAGCCCCCGCCGGGACCGGTGCCGCCGCTGGTGTCCGCAACGCCGCCGTCAGCCGCGCCGCGTCGGCCACGGCGACCGCCCTCGCCGCGAGGGCGACCGGCAAGGCCGCGACGGTCACCGCAGCCGGGGCGGCCTCTGCCGCGCGGGCGACGGCCTTCGCCAGGACGGTCACGGCGGCGGCCACGACGACCGCCGCCAAGGCTCTGTCGAGGTCCGGCACGGGCACGGGGTCCGCGACGGTGGCCGCGATCCGCAACCCGGCACTGCCGCGGACCGCCGGAGGCACAGGCACGGCCGCCGGCGTCCGGGCGGCGGCATTCACGCGCGCCGCTCTGGCCACGGCGACCCCGTCCGCCGTCAAGGCTCCGTCCCGCGCGGGCGCCATGGCCGCGGCCGGGTCTGCGTCCGCCGCCCGCAGCGCCTCGATACCCCGAACTGCCGCCGGGACCGGCTCAACCAGCGCCGCACGTTCGTCGCGTCTGCCCGGTGCCGTCGCGGGCATTCCGTCGGCCGCCGCGGTGCGCGTCACGGGGCTCGCCCGGACGGCCGCCGGCAACGGCACCCCGGCGATCGCCCGCATGGCGGCGATCGCCGGACCGGCCGGATCCGCCGGGACTGCGGCCGTCCGGCGCTCCGTCGCCTTCACCGGCCAGTCGGTGACCGCCGTCGCGGACCTCGGCGCGGCAATCCTCCGCGGACTCCGGCAGTCCGGTTCCGCCGACGCGCTGGCCGCCGTCAGCACGGGCCGCGCGGCGTCGACCGCGCCCGGCGTCACCGCGTCGGCGACCGCCGCCGGTATGCGCCGGGTCGGGACGGGGTCCACAGTCGACGTTGCCGGTGTCGCCGCCGCCGGGCGTCTCGTCGGCGCCGCAGGATCCGTGTCGGCGGACGGGGTCGCCGCAGCACGGCGGGCGGTGACGCTCGGGGCGCGGCTGACGACCGCCGCGGCAGGCATCGCCGCGACCATCGGGCGGGCGTTCCTGCTCGCCGGTCAGGCCGCCGGAACCGCGTCCGCGGCGGCGGCCCGTGACGCGGCACTGAACCCGCTGGCCGGGGCGAGCGGCACCGCCGGGGCCGCCCGCGGCGTGGCCGTCGCGGGGGCCGCGGCGTCGGCCGGGGGCGCCGACGGGCGGCGGGCCGTCGCGTTCACGGCCCGGATCGCATCCGCGGCGTCGTCGATCTCTGCGACGTTCGGGCGCGCCTACCGGCAGTCCGGCCTCGCCGCGGCGGCCGGCGCGCTCTCCTCGGGACGGGCGGCCGGGCTGGTCCGCTACGCCGGCGGCTCCGGGAGCCCGGCGGTCCGGCGCGGCGCGGGCGCCGCAGGTGCCGCGGCCGGTATCGGGTCCGCGGGCGCGGTCCGGCGCACCGCCGCGTCGGGGTCGGCGGCGGGTATGCCGGTCGCGTCCGCGATCCTCGGCGCGGGCGTGCGGCGCGCGGTGTCCGGGACCGGATCCGTCGCCGATGCCCGGCGCAACGCGGCCATGCGGGGCGCGGCCTCGGGCTCCGCGGGCGTCTCCGCCGGCCGGGCGTCCGCCGCGGCCGGCCGGGTG
>Ga0137409_10004654_pt1 | contig 14394 bp, 13 predicted proteins | sample CZODoug1_16funga_FD_122059 | JGI IMG/M metagenome (GOLD analysis project Ga0137409, IMG submission 122059) | Vadose zone soil fungal communities from Angelo Coast Range Reserve, California, USA - CZODoug1_16fungal (Hybrid Assembly) | ecosystem: Environmental > Terrestrial > Soil > Vadose zone... | reverse complement strand
GCCGACCTCGCGCTCGTCCCACGCCGACCCGAAGGCGAGACCGAATTTCTTGAGCCTGTACTGCAGCGTGCGCCGCGTGAGGCCGAGAAGGCGTGCCGCCGCCGAGACGCTGCGTCCCTTCCGCAGCGCCTGCTCCAGGAGCTCCTTCTCGAGGACCTCGAAGGAGATTCCCGCGTCGGGAATCTCGATCCCGAGCGACCCTTCGTCGCGCCTGTGACGGATCTCCTGGGGCAGGTCCTCCGGACCGATCGCCGGCCCCTCGCAGAGGAGCACCGCCCTCTCGATCGCCGACTCGAGCTGCCTCACGTTCCCCGGCCAGTGGTACTGCATCAGGACGTTCAGGGCATGGTCGTCGATCCCCCGGATCGTCTTGGCGGCACTGCCTGCGTGACGGGCGATGAAATGGTCGACCAGCCGCGGGATGTCGGTGGTGCGCTCCCTCAAGGGTGGCAACAGGATGGTCAGGACATTGAGACGGTAGTAGAGATCCTCCCGGAACTTCCCCTCCTGCAGCATGCGTGTGAGGTTCTTGTTGGTGGCCGCCACGATGCGCACGTCGACGGGGATGGAGGCATTGCCGCCCACGCGCCAGATCTCCTTTTCCTGCAGGGCGCGCAGGATCTTGGCCTGCATGGTCATGCCGAGATCGCCGACCTCGTCGAGGAACAGCGTGCTCGAGGAGGCCTCCTCGAACAGACCGATCTTGCGCGCGACGGCCCCCGTGAACGCCCCCCGTTCGTGGCCGAACAGCTCGCTCTCCAGGAGCGGTTCCGGGATGGCGGCACAGTTGATCGCGAGAAAGGGGCGCGCCGCGCGCGGCGAGTTGTAGTGAATGGCGCGGGCGATCAGCTCCTTGCCGGTGCCCGACTCTCCGTAGATGAGCACGGTCGACGCGCTCGGCGCCACCTTCCGGACCATGCGGAAGACGTCCTGCATCTTGCCGTGGTCGCCGATGATGTTGGGGAGCGAGAAGCGATCGACGAGCTGCTCGACGAGCGCCAGGTTCTCGCTGAGCAGGCGGGCCTTCTCCAGGGCCCGGCGCACCGCCAGGACCACCGCGTCCCTGGCCAATGGCTTCGTCAGGTAGTCGAAGGCCCCGTTCTTCATCGCCCGCACGGCCGTGTCGATGGTCCCGTGCGCCGTCACGATGATGACGACGGTCTGCGGAGACATCCGCAGGGTCTCCTCGAGCAGACCGATGCCGTCCATCCCGGGGAGCTTGAGATCGGTGAGGATGACAGCCGGCGGCGCGTCGTGCAGGATCGCCACGGCGGCCTCCGCCGTCGCCGCGGTGTCGACGTCGAATCCCTCGCGGCCGAGAATCGCCTTCAGGATGTCGAGCTGCTTGCGCTCGTCGTCGACCACGAGGACCCGCCGCGTGTCGATCACAGGGAGATCCTCACGCCTTCGCCCGCCATCAGGCGGCATCCCATGAGGCCGCCTCGTCGGGTCCGCGCAACGGCAGGTCGATCCGGAAGGTCGTCCCCCTGCCCGGGGCGCTGTCCACCCGGATCTCGCCGCCGTGGTCCTGGACGATCCTCTGGGTGATCGCGAGCCCCAGCCCCACCCCGGCCTCGCGCGTCGAGAAGTACGGCTCGAAGATGCGCTCGAGATCCGGCTGGGTGATGCCGCAGCCTGTGTCGCTGAACGCGATCGAGACGATTCCCCCACCCGAACCGTTCTGCGAGGCCTTCGCCTCGGTCGTCAGGCACCCCCCCGGAGGGGTCGCCTGCAGGGCGTTGATCACCACGTTGAGAAAGCAGGTCCGCAGGCCCTCCGGGTCCGCCTGCAGCGCGGGGAGGTCGGCCGGGACGCGCCTGACGATTTCGATCCTCTGGTCGCGCGCCTTCGCCTGCACCAGCGACAGCACCTCGTCCAGCGTCTCGTCGACGCGGCAGCTGCGCAGCGCCAGCCGCGGCGGCCGTCCGTAGCTCAGGAAATCGCCGACCATGTGGTTGAGGCGCAGGAGCTCGTCCCTTACCGACGCGATGATCCGCGCGTGCTCCTCCGCCCGTCCCGGGTCGGGCGGCGGGAACTCGATCCCGAGGTGGTCGACGCTCAGGCTGATGAGGTTGAGCGGGTTTCGGATCTCGTGCGCCACCGCGGCGGCCAGCTTGGCGACGGCCGAGGCGCGCTCGGCGCGCCGCAGGCGCGCCTCGAGGGCGCGCTGCTCCCCGAGCTTCTCGACCATCGTGTTGAAGGTCGCGATCAGCCTCCCGACCTCGTCCTGCCGCCGCGACTGGATGCGGCCCGAGAGGTCTCCCTCCGCCACGCGGCCCGCCGCCTTCGCCAGCTGGTCGAGCGAGCGGGTCACGCCGTACGACAGGGCCACGACCCCCGCCAGACCGAGCAGGAAGACCAGCGCCGTCGCGAGCAGCCTCCGGCTGAGCGCCTCGTGGATGATCTGCTGGAAGTCGTCCAGGAGGAGGTGCAGGCGGACGTAGCCCCGCTTCTCGTTGTCCACGATGATCGGGATGTCCAGGGTGTACGGTTTCTTCCCCTCGAAATCGGCATCGTCGTCCGCCAGCGTGCCGGTGATGATCACGCTGTCGCCGTGGCGCGGGAGACGCACCGGACCGAGAGTCTTGCCGATCTTCGACAGGTTCGACGACGCCACGACCTGCTTCTCGTTGCTCAGGATCGAGATCTCCTTGACGCCCTTGCTCGACAGGCGCTGCACGTAGTCGTTCAGCAGCTTGTCGTCGCTCATCCCCTTGGACGTGAGCTGCTGGACGCTGATCTGCAGGGCCTTGGAGAGCGACTCGGTCTGCCCCTGGATCTCGTCGAGGAGCGCCACCTCGAAATGCGAGTAGAGAAGGAACGAGCTGGTCAGGGTCAGGAGCATCATCACCAGGACGATGAGGAGGAGCCTGGTTCCGATCGTCAGTCTCTGCAGGGGGTTGGTCATGGCGTCCTCTGGAGCGCGGCCGGGCCCATGATCCTAGCACAGGGGCTCCCCGCAGACCGCCCGCCGGGCGGGCCGTCTCAGTATGTCAGGAAGGCGCCGGCGATCACCTGGTAGTCGGGCGCGCCGTCGGACAGGGGCACGGCCACCCCGCCGCGGAAACCGCCGTGCCCCTTGCGGTTGCGCGCCTGGAACCCCAGGGTGAGGCGGGCGTCGTCGGAGGCCCCCTCGATCCTCTCGGTCTCGAAGGTGGCCTCGATCACGAAAGTCAGGCGGGGCGAGGCGGGCAGGAGGATGGCTCCGCCGAGCAGGAAGGAGTTGTCGGTCGACGGGAGCGGCGCCGCCGGTTCTCCGTTGAAGCGGATGCCGGCGTTGGCGGTGATCGACACGGCCTCCAGGTCGGCCCGCCAGGCGGCGAACATCTCGACGTCCTTCCGGCCCGTGCCGAGCCCCTTGGTCTCGTCCGCCGATGGCAGTTTCACGAGCGCCCCCACTGCCGTCCGGGACCGGCCGCCCGGGAAGCGGTACTTGGCGTAGAGATCGACGTCGGAGAGACCCGACTGGTTCGACCCCGTGTCCGGATTGACGTCCACCCAGCCGAAGCGCACCCCCCCCTCGACGTCATTGACGATCTTGAAGGCCACGTTCGGTCCCAGGAAATGGCGGCTGCCGTCGGCGAGGTTATCGTAGGTGTACTGCATCTCGACCCATCCGCCCGTGGAGACCGCCGCGTCCTCGACGAAGCGCTGGAACAGCCGCCGCTCGTTGCGGTCGCCGACGCCCCTCTTCGGCGGCGCGCCGGGCGCAGCGTAGGGCGGGGCCTGGGCCAGCGCCCTCCCGGAGGCGATCGGCAGCAGGAGGAGAAGGAGGGGGATGATGACGAAACGGTGATCGCGCATCCGGGGCCTCCGAGGTCGGGTGAAAACGCGCTTCTACCCCACTCGGGGCATGCCTGGCAAGCCCCGACGCCTTTTCCCGTCGCCGCTCTGACGGAGCGTCACGATACCGTCAGTTGCGCGACGACCGAACTCGGCGTACTTGAAATGAAAAATGAACACTCTCTCGCGCACACATCAGCGCCGCCCCCAGATTTGGGCGGTCGGCGGCGGCAAGGGCGGCACGGGGAAGTCCCTGGTTGCGGCGAGCCTCGGCATCCACCTGTCCCAGATGGGACGCCGGGTGATCCTCGTCGACGGGGACCTGGGGGCGCCGAACCTGCACACCGTGCTCGGCCTCGCCCCCCCCGCGCTGGCCCTGAGCGACTTCGTCAAGAGGCGCTTCGAGTCGATCGAGACGGTCGTCTCCGAGACCGGCGTGCCGCGCCTGTCGCTCGTCAGCGGCGCGCGCAACAGCCTGGATATCGAGAGCCTGAAGCACTTCCAGAAGACCCGTCTCCTGCGCGTGCTGATGTCCCTCCCCGCCGATGTGGTGCTGCTCGATCTGGGGGCCGGCACGTCGCTGAACGTGCTCGACCTGTTCTCCCTTGCCGACCGAGGTCTCCTCGTCATCCTGCCCGAGCCGACGTCCGTGGAAAACTGCTATCGCTTCCTCAAGGCGGCTTTCCTCAGGCGCCTCCACCATCTCGGCCGCACGCTGGGGTATCAGTCGATCATCGACCTGGTCCTGGAGCACCGGGACCAGGCGGACGACGGCCGCCCGTCCGAGATCCTCGAGGAGATCGCACGCGTCGACTCGATGGCCGCTCAGGCCCTCTCGAGCCACGTCGAGGCCTTCGTCCCGCACCTCGTGATGAACCAGGTGCGCAGCCACGAGGACGAGGTCCTGGGGGAATCGATGGAGTGGGTGTCGGAAAGGTTCATCCGCATCCCGGTGCGCTTCGCCGGCGCCATCCCGTACGACACGACGCTGGTGCAGTGCGTCAAGGGACGGAAGGCGTACCTCGCGGAGTACCCGCGTACCCGCACCGCCGAGATGCTGCGCGCCGTCGCCGAGTCGGTCCTTGCCCCTCGGGCGGCGTCGGTTCGCCCCTTCCCCGGCCCCTGGGTCCCGGGGGCGGAGGCCTACCGTGCCCTCGACCTCCGTCCCGGCGCGCCGCAGGACGAGATCCTCGGCTCCTACATGCGGTTGCGCCGCACCCTGCGCTCCGACTCGCCGGCGCTGGCCCCGCTCGATTGCGAGACTGAACGCCGCGCCACCGCGGCCGAAGTCGAGAACGCCTACCGCACGCTGTCCCGCAACCTGTCCTCCACGGCGCCGCGCCCGGGCGGTCTGAATCTTCCCGCGCCTATCCGCCGTTTTCGTGGCGGCGTCTCCCCGACCGTCTAGGAGTTCGTCCTCCCCGTTGTAGCGCGCCGCCCCTTCGACTATCATCCGCCTCACTTCTGAAAAACGAGGCACGTGTCGCCCGGAATGCGATCGGGCCAGGGAGCGGTCATGCGCAGGACGCGTCGGGAATTCGTGGTGGGATCCATGGCGGCGGTCGCGGGCGGCATGGTCGGAGCGGGTGTGAAGCCGGCGACGCCGCCGGCCGCCCCCGCGACCGGCCCGGAGAAGCCGTCTCCGGCATCGATGTCTGGATCGGCGGCCCTGATTCTGACGGATCCCGACCACCCGCAGCCGGCCACCTTCGACCGCCTCGACGAAACCTGGCACAGGCGTGCCATCGCCCGGCTGCAGGCGCGTCTTCACGAGGAGGGGATCGACGGGGCCCTCCTGCGCGACCGCTGGAACATCATCTATTTCACCGGTCTGTGGCACACATCGACCGAGCGGCCGTTCCACGTCTTCATCCCCGCGAACGGGCAGGAACCGACCTGGTTCCACCCGAGTCTCGATCGGGACCTGGTCGGTTCCTGGTGGATCAAGGACCGGGAGATCTATTTCGATTTCAAGCACGGCGAGGGAGCGTTCCCCGATCAGGGGAAGGTGCAGATGGGGGCGACGGTCGACCTCACACGCTGGATGCTCAAAGGACTCCGCAAGCGCGGCTGGGGCGGAAGGGTGATCGGCGTCGATTTCCCGATCACCGCCGATCTCCTGGACTCGGTCGCCGACGTCCTGCCATCGACGGTCATCAAGAAGGCCGGCGAGATGTGCGAACGGCTGCGGATGGTCAAGACGGATGAGGAGATCGCGCTGACGCAGCGCGCCATGAACTACTTCAGCCGGATCCACGCCTTCGCCCGCGATTACATCCTGGCGCACGGCACCGACGTCACGGACTTCGACGTGCAGACGGCCGCAACCCAGTACGGCGTCGACCTGATCATGAAGGACATCAAGCGCGACGGGAAGCCGCACACGGCCGTCGGCATCGGCGTCGAGATCGGCGTCCGCACGGGGGTCGGCACCGCCTACCCGCATCCGAACCAGTTCCACCACAATCGCATCAAGAAGGGGGATTCCCTGCAGGTCTCGGGCGACGTCAAGATCGGGGGATGCGGGGGGGAGTTGTACCGCGCCCTGCAGATCGCCCCGTGGGACTCGCCGCGGGAGAAGGTCTGGGAGGTGCACACCGAGTGCTGCCGGATCCAGGCGGACGCCTCGGCCGCCGGCGTGACCGGCTCCTACGTCGCCAAGCTGGTGCACGACCACCAGGTCAAGAACGGCATGGCGAAGTACGTCTACCACCGGCCGGCGCACGGGGAGGGGTCGGAGGGACACCAGCCGCCGTACATCGCGCTGGGGGACCACACGATGCTGGAGACCGGCATGATGTTCAGCAACGAACCGGGCCTGTACGTCCCCGAGCAGGGGTTCGGCTACAACCACTCCGACAACGTGATGGTCACCGCGAAGCGCGGCGTGCAGATGGGAAGCGTGCCGTACACGAGAGAGTGGTGCTTCCTCAAGCTGTGAGCCGCGCCCGGGCGGTGGCCGTTGGACATCCCGCCTCTCCGGCCTAGATTGGAATCGGAGACGCCGAAGACCCGTTGCAGAATCGTAACCGGCGGGCGACCCGGCGTCAGCCGCCGGAGAAGGATGTCCCAGAAACCGCACGATCGCACCCTGGCGATCGACAGATCGTCCCTCGACGCGGGACGATTCCGCAAGGAGCACGCCGCGCTGGTCGTCCTCCAGGGCGCCGAGTTCGGACGCAACTTCCGCGTGCGCCGCGGCCGGATGATCGTCGGTCGGGGATTCGGGGCGGAGATCCGGCTGGCCGACGACCTCGCATCGCGCGAGCACGCCCGCGTCGAGTGCCTCTGGGATCCCGCGACGCAGGTGACCACGTACCGGATCGTCGACCTCGGCAGCACGAACCACACCTTCGTCAACTCGACCCGCGTGGAGAGCGCCGACCTGCGGGAAGGGGACAAGATCCAGATCGGCGACACCGTCCTGAAGTTCGTCCTTCTCGACGACATCGAGGCGAAATTCCACGAGGAGGTCCGCAACCGCATCTCCTACGACCAGCTCACCGGTCTTTTGACCAAGGAATCGCTCTATCTGGCGCTCGAGATGGAGCTGAAGCGCTGCCTCCGGTACGGGCTGCCCCTGACCGTGCTGATGATGGACCTCGACCGCTTCAAGTCGGTGAACGACACGCACGGACACCTCATGGGCAGCCACGTCCTGGCCGAGGTCGGCCGGCTGATCCGCGAGTCGATCCGTTCGGCCGACGTCGCGGCGCGTTACGGCGGGGAAGAGTTCCTCGCCTACCTGTCCGAGACCGCCCTCCCGGGGGCGACGCTGGCGGCGGAACGCGTCCGCGGCGCCATCGAGGAGCATCCCTTCACGCTGGACGGCGCAACTCTCAGGATCACCATCAGCATCGGCATCGCGGCCTGTCCCGCGCACGGCCGGGATATCGTCTCCCTGGTCCGCCGCGCCGACCTGGCCCTCTACAGGGCCAAGGAGGGCGGCCGCAACCGCACCTGCGTCGAGACGGAGGACTGAGGCGAGAACCGTGCCGGACCGACCGCATGACCGCACGATGGCCATCGACAAGGCCATCCTCGACAGTGGCCGCTTCAAGAAGACCCACGCCTCGCTCGTCGTCCTGCGCGGCGCCCAGATCGGCCGCGATTTCCGGCTGCGCCGCCGGCGCACGCTCGTGGGGCGCGGACCCGAGGTGGACATCCGGGTCCTGGACGATCTCGCCTCGCGCGAGCACGCCAGCATCGAGCACGAGTGGGATGAGGGGAGGAAGTTCGGGCGCTACGTCCTGCACGACCTCGGCAGCACCAACGGCACCCTGGTCAACAACCGTCCCGCCGAGCACATCGAGCTGAAGGAGGGGGACAAGATCCAGGTCGGCGGCACCCTCCTCAAGTTCGTGCTGCTCGACGAGATCGAAGTCCGCTATCACGAGGAGGTCCGGAACCGCATCACCTACGATCGGCTCACCGGTCTTCTCACCAAGGAATCGCTCGACCTGGCTCTGGAGATGGACCTGAAGCGCTGTCGGCGCTATGGTCTCCCGATGGCGGTCCTGATGATGGACCTCGATCACTTCAAGTCGGTCAACGACACCCACGGCCACCTGGTGGGGAGCCACGTGCTGGCGGAAGTCGGGCGCCTGATCCGCGAGTCCCTCCGCGACGACGACGTGTCGGCGCGCTACGGCGGCGAGGAGTTCATCGCCTACCTCTCCGAGCGGACCGGGCTGGAAGCGCGGCAGGCCGCCGAGCGGATACGCCGGACCATCGAGCACGAGCGGATCACCTACGCGGGGGTGGAGGTCGCCGTGACCATCAGCATCGGGGTCGCGCTGTTCCCGGCGCACGGGGACGACGTCCAGACTCTGATCGGGCGCGCCGACAAGGCCCTGTACCGCGCGAAGGAAGAGGGCCGCAACCGCGTCTCGGTCGAGCCTCTGGAATGAGACCGGCCGCGGCTGCTAGCCGCGGCGACGCGTGCCGGAACTCCGGGGACGGCCCGCGGCGGAGGCCTTCGGCGGGCCGGCCAGCTCCCGGATCTCATCCTCTTCGAGGAGCCGGTCGCTGTTCTTCGCGGCGGCGAAGATTCGATCGACCACTTCGTCCTTCGGCTCCAGGCCGTGCTGCTCCATCCAGAAGATGACGTTCGACCGGCCGCTCATCGGACCGATGCGGATCGTCTGGCGGAAGCCGAAATCGGAGGCCGGGACGCCGGAGTAGACGCGGTCGGCCAGCCACGGATCGTTCTTGCGCAGCGCCTTGATGACCGCCGCGGCATGCACGCCGGTGCCGGTCTCGAAGGCGTCCGGGCCGACCACGGGATAGTTGGAGGGGATCGGCACCCGGCACCCTTCGGAGACCAGGCGGCAGTACTCGCCCAGACCCGTCAGGTCGCGGTCGATCCAACCGAGCAGCTTCAGGTTCACCAGGATCAGGTCCATCGGGGTGTTCCCCGCCCGCTCGCCGATGCCCAGCGCGCATCCGTGCACCCGCGTGGCGCCCGCGGCTATCGCGGCGAGCGTGTTGGCGAGCCCCAGGCCGCGATCGCGGTGGCCGTGCCAGTCGATGCCGACGTGGGCACCGCTCTCCTCGACGATCCGCGCCACGAAGCGGACCACCTGCACGGCCCCGTGGGGCGTCGCGTGACCCACCGTGTCGGTCACGCACAGACGCCGCGCCCCGCAGTCGATGGCGGTCCTGTACAGGCGCCGCAGCGTGTCGGGATGCGCGCGACAGGTGTCCTCGGTGACGTACATCACCGGAAGCCCTTCCCTGACGGCGAACCTGACCGACTCCTCCGTGCGCTGCTGAAGCAGATCGATCGACCAGTCCTCCGCGTACTGCCTGATCGCCGATGAGCCGATGAACAGGCAGGCCTCCACCGGGAGACCCGTGGACGAGGCAATCCGCGCGATCGGCTCGATGTCACGCGCCATCGTGCGCGCCGCGCAGTTCGGACGGATGGACAGCTTCTCCTCCACGATCTGCCGGCACAGCGCGGTCGAGTCGGCGACCGCCTTCGGGCCCGCGCCCGGCAGGCCGACGTCGGCCGTGTCGATGCCGAGCGCGTCCATGGCGCGCAGGATCCTGCCCTTCATCTCGATCGGCGGATCGGTGACGCTCGGTCCCTGCAGACCGTCGCGCAGCGTCTCGTCGTCGAGACCGATCGGAAGGGACGGTCTTGCCGGGAGGTCGGAGAGGTTCCAGTCGTAAACGAGATCGTCGGGATGGTCGCCGTCGCGCGCCATGCTTCGATTCTAGGACCCCCCCGATGGGGTGTCAACCGACCGTCGGGACCCCGCGTCCGCGGCCCGGTCGGAGCCCCGCGACTTGCCCTGTGGCGAGGCGGGCACTAGGTTATGCATCGCTCGTCCGGTCGCCCGGGGAGGAGGGGGATTCATGAAATCGCGCAGGATTTGCAGGCCGCTGTCGAACGCCCTGGTGTCGCTGCCGCTGGCGCTCGTTCTGCTGTGCGCCGCACCGACTCCCGCCCTCGCGCTGGGAGACTGGATCGGCGCCGAGGGCTCGTACTGGCACCAGAGCCAGGACGGCAGCGCCTCGATCGACGGCTCGATCCTGAACGGCACGACCTTCGACTTCCACGACACGCTCGGCCTCGACAAGACCGACAACACGGTCATGGGGCGGGTCTGGTTCCGCTGGAGCAAGACGCGGCTGGTGTTCGATTATTTCGACTCGTCCAGGTCGGGAGACACGACTCTCGGTCAGTCGTTCGTGTTCGACGACAAGCTCTACACCGCCGGCCAGAACTTGAAGAGCGATCTCGACGTGAAGCTCCTCCAGGGCAAGTTCCTGTTCAGCATCGCCGACCTGAAGCTGGTGGACGTGGGGCTCGGTCTGGGCGTGAACCAGGCAAAGATCAAGATGGACCTCAACGGCTCCGCGAGCGGCCAGGCCTCGCTGGACCAGAGCGTCCCCTACCCGACCCTGGCGGCCTACGTCACGATCAAGCCGCTGCCCGGTTTCCACATCAAGGCGGAGCTGAACGGCGTGCAGGCGACCGTCTCGGGGACGCACGTGGACATCATCGACGCCCGCCTGCAGGCCGAGATGTACGTGGCCCACGTCCTCGGGTTCTTCGCCGGGTACCGCCAGTTCCGCTTCGACGTCACCGACAAGGACTTCGGCTCGGTCAACAACACTTACAAGGGGCCGTACATCGGCCTTGGAGTGAAGTTCTAGCGGATCGATCGGCGCGGCCGGCCCCGCGCCACCCGCCGCTCGTGTAGGATCGGGCCTCGATGCCACCGGGGCCGAGCGTCCGCGTCCTCCTGTTCAACCCCGACCGTCCCGCGACCCGGCCAGCGATCGACTGGATCGTCGAGCGCCAGCGGCACGCCCGCGTGATCGTTCCGCCCTCTCTCTGGCGCCCGGAGCTCCTGCCGGCTCGCGCCCTGCACGAGCCGTTCGTCCCCGCCGACCCCGACGCGGCGCTTCAGGCGGCCGAGCTCTCGGCGTCCCTGTCTGCGCACCGGGGGGGCGCCGGGATCGTCGCCGAGGCGACGATCCTCGCGCTGCTGGAGGGCGGTGCCGTCATCGCCGCGGACACCGGGATGTTCCGCGATCTCATCCCCTTGTCCTCCTGGTCGATGAACCTGCCGGAGCGCCCGACGGACGGCCTGCTCGTGCAGCACCTCGGGATCGCGGGGCGGGTGCGCGAGGCGTGGAGCGACGCCTCCGGGGAGGCCCTGGATGCAATCCTCTCCGCCGACGCCCCGCGGCTGGCGCGCGCGGCACGCGCCCGACGCCTCAGGGCGCGCAGGGACGGCCCGGATCGATTCGGCAGGCTCGCGAAGAAGAGCGCCGGCCTGAGGCCCGCCGTCGTCTACCTCGATCTCCTCGCGTCACCCGGGGCGGGCGCCGCGGAGTTCGCGGATCGGCTGCGCCGTCTCGACCGGACGCGCGCCCTGTCACTCCTGTCGGTCGCCGCGGCGGTGTTCATCTGAGCGGCCCCCGGTCCGCGTGGAAGTGCTACCCTCGGAACCGAACGTCCCATGCGAAGGAGACGACTCCATGCGACTGAACGGAACATTCACACCGGGTCGGGGATGGCGCGCGATCGCGGTCACCTCCCTGGCGATCCTGGCGACCGCGGCCGGCGCGCCCGGCGAAACGACGCCGGACAAGGGTCGAGAACAGGCGTGCGATGCCATCCAGAAGCTGCCCGCGGTGGCGCAGGCCGAGGTCATGGCGGTCGCCCGCATCCTGGCGCTCAAGCCGGCGATGGCGATCGACTTCGCCTCCAAGACCGGCGAGATGTGCCTCAACACCGGCGGACCGGTGATGGCACACTACAGCACGAAGCCCGAGGACACAGGCGAGGACATCGTCTACTTCATCGACGCCGCCCCGCTGGTCGCGAAGGGCTTGCGCCTGTCGGAATTTCCCGCCATCGACCCGCAGCGGGGGACGATGAAGCCCGGCGCCTGGTATCGCTACGACGGGAAGGGAACGGAGCCGCATCACGGCATGGAGATGAAGGACCGGACCTGGCTCATCGTGGCCATCGACGTGCAGTAGGAGTGTCGGCGCATGAGATGGATCCCCAGGAGGCACAGCGGCACCGTCGCCGCGACCAGGTACAGCACGTCCCACCCGAGATCCGGTGGCGTACGGTCGGGCTGATTCACCAGCGCCCGCGCGATCGCCAGGCGCCGCTTCAGGCCGCCGGAGAGCTCCCGGATCCGGTCGTCGCGCCTCTCCCAGAGTCCCATGAACTCCAGGAGCTCCTTCGCCCTGCCCTCGGCGACGGCGCTGCTGATCCCGAAATAGCACGCGAACACGGTCAGGTTCTTGTTCACGGAGAAATCGGGGTCGAGGTTGTCGTCCTGCTGGCAGACGCCGATGCGCGCCTTGATCGCCCGCGGCTGCGCGCGCACATCCATCCCGAACACGCGCAGGTCCCCGGATGTGACCGGTGACGAGCAGTGGATCATCTTGACGGTCGAAGTCTTGCCCGCGCCGTTCGGGCCGAGAAAGCCGAAGCACTCCCCTGCCTGGATGGCGAAGCCGACCCCGTCGACGGCGGTGAGCGGGCCGTAGTTCTTCGTCAGCCCCCGGGCCTCGATGACGGGGGCCGGCGGACCCGGCATCACGCGCGCGTCTCCGCGCGCCCGCTCAGGAGCCATGGCAGCAACGGCGCCACGCAGACGAAGGTCGCGAGCGCCAGGGCGGTGGTCGCGATCGAGATCCCCGCGGGCAACACGTTGCCGGCACAACCCGTGAGGTTCAAGACGAAGCCCGTCACCAGCACCGCCAAGACGAGTCTCCACATCATGTGTGCTCTCCTGCCAAGGTTACGGGATACCGGGGCCGGGTGGCAAGGGCTGGCGCAGGCCCCGGGGGGGAGCCCGGCGCCCCCTTCGGGGCGCCGGGCCGTGCCGACTGACAGCGCTTTGAGGTGGGAGGAACGGCCCGGGCGAAATCCGCGGCGGCCGCCGCGGGCGGGACCTGAGCTCTAGATATCGTCGCCCGCCGCCTCGGACCGGGCTTCCAACGCGGCCTGCGCCGCCTCCAGCCTGGCCCTGGCCTGGTCCATCCTGCTGCGGACGCGCTCCTGGATGAGAGCGGCGCGGTCGGCCTGCTGCCGGTGGCGCTCTTTCAGGAGATCCCTGTAACGCGACTCCTCCTGCTCTTCATCGGGAGGCTCCTCCGGCTTGGGCAGAGTGACGGTGACGTTCTGCTCGCGGCGGTCGCGCACGATGGTGATCGGGAACGCCTTGCCGCGGTGCCCGCGCAGGGCGCTGCGCAGATCGGCGGCGTCGGAGATCCTCTCGCCGTCCACCTTCACGATCACGTCCCCGGCGCGCAGCCCGGCGCTCTCCGCGGGGCTTCCCTTCTTGACGGAGCGCACCAGGACCCCGTCCCCGCTCTTCACACCGAAGTACTCACCGAGCTGATCGCCGAGGTTCTCGATGGAGACGCCCAGTCGCGAGGACGACGGCACGCTCCCGAGGAACGGGACATCCGGAAGATCGATGTCAGGCATTTCGATCGGCGGGATCTCGATCCGCTTGCGGAACATCCTCTCGTGCTCCTCGCCGTCGTGCTCGCTGACCTTGACCTTCACGGTCCGCGTCTCGCCCTGGTGCAGAATCTTGAGAGTCACGGTCCGGCCGGGCGGCGTCTCGCGCACCATGCGGGTGAGCTGCATGGCGCCCTCGATGCGCGTCCCCTGGTACTCGAGGATGACGTCCTCCTTCTGGAGACCGGCCTCCTCGGCGGGGCTGTCCGGCAGCACCGAGGTGATCAAGGCACCGGTCTCCTCCTTCATGTTCAGCTCCTTCGCCCGTTCGGCGGTGATGTCGGCGATGCTCACCCCGAGCCACGAGCCGTCCGACGACAGGAAGATCATGTGGTCGCGCGGGGCGCGGGGCGCCGGGCGCGGAGTGGACGGCACGTCTCCCGGGGACGGTGACGGCGGAGGGGCGGGCCGCGCGGCGGCTGCCGGGGCGGCGGCGAGCAGGAGCAGGGTTGCCAGGACCACGAGCGTTCTCGACATGGAGGTGACCTCCCGGTTCAAGGTTCGGCTCTCTTCGTCTTCAGGATGGTGATGCGGCCGTCGAGGGTCCGGATCTTGATGAGCGAGCCCCCGCCGGCGATGGTGCCTTCGCCGATCTCGACCGG
>Ga0137409_10004653_pt1 | contig 14396 bp, 10 predicted proteins | sample CZODoug1_16funga_FD_122059 | JGI IMG/M metagenome (GOLD analysis project Ga0137409, IMG submission 122059) | Vadose zone soil fungal communities from Angelo Coast Range Reserve, California, USA - CZODoug1_16fungal (Hybrid Assembly) | ecosystem: Environmental > Terrestrial > Soil > Vadose zone... | reverse complement strand
TCCAGCGTGGTGCGATAGACCTTGCCGTTGTAGATCGCCGCGCCCTTGTTGGACACGCCGCAGCACACGACGCGCGGGGTCTCGGGCGGCCAGTCGAGGCTGTGCTTCCAGAGCTGCTTGCCGGTGGCGACGTCGATCGCCACGGTCGCCTTGGCGTTGGTCACGTACATCACGCCGTTGTAGACGATCGGCTGCGCCTGCTCGCCCCAGTTGTTGTCGAGGCTCAGGTTCCACACCGGTACCAGGCGCTTGACGGTTTTCCTGTTGATCTGGTTGAGCGGGCTGTAGCGCTGCTGGTGGTAGCCCATCCCATAGGTAAGAATGTGGTCGGTATTCCTGCCATCGCTCTTGAGGTCATCGAGGGTTTGCGCGGCGGCGGCGGTGACGCCCAGCAGCAGAAACGCTGCAGTGGAGATGGATTTCATGAGCTCCTCCAGGAAAAAGCGGATGACATACTACTTCCGGTCCATTTCGTAGCGCAACGCCAGCCACACCGCGCGCGGCGCGCCGGGCGAAACGAACTGCTCCGGAACCGCCGCGGCCGCATCGAAAGTGCCGCCGGAGCCGGTAAAGAAGTTGCGGCCGAGCACGCCAAAGCTCTGGTAACGCCGATCAAAGAGATTGTCCACCTTGAGCGAGATTTCCCACTCGCGGCGCACGCGGTAGCGCGCGAATGCCTGCGCGACGCTGTAAGCAGGAATGGCGCCGTGGACATCGCGGTTATTTTCGTCGCCACGCGCGTATTGGCGGCCGAACCAGGCCCAGCCCAAACCGAGCGAGGTTCGTGCCTCGGGCGTCCAGTCGAGCGCGAGCTTTACGCTGTGCTGCGGGATGCCCGGTATCGCGTTGCCGGGCTGCACGGCGATCTCATCGGCGGCGTCGCGCGATGAATTGTTGGGGCTGCGCATCCTGAACTCGCTCAGGTATTCGGCGCGCACGTAGCTGTACGCGGCTCCCAGATGGAATCTGTCGAATGTTCCATCCACGGTCAGGTCCAGGCCCTGACGCAGGGTGGCCCCCGTGTTCTGGAAAAAACCCGCGTTGGTCGCGGCTCCTGATGTGATGAACTGAATGTCGTCCGACAGCACGCTGCGGTACAGCGCCGCCGACATGCGCAGCTGCTGCGTTGGCCGCAGGCGCACGCCGGTTTCCACGGTGCGCGCTGTGACCGGCTTGAGCGCGGGGTCCGCCAGGAACTGGTTCGGCAGCGAGCAGGGCGCGGCTGCGTCGGCGCAGGTCAGCTCCGCCGGCGCAGGCACCCGCATGCCCTGGGTGAGAGAGGCGAACCAAGTCAGCGCCGGGCGCGGATTCCAGTTCACCCCGAGCGCCGGATTGAGCCGTCGGAAGGAATGGTCGCCGTCGAGCGCCGGGCGCAGGCCCGAGCGGTCGCGCAGCACGACGCGGGCGACGTTATAGCGGCCGGCGAGCGTAAGCGTCCAGTTCTGCAGCGGCGCGAACTGGTCGATGAAATAAAGCCCGCCGTAGTCGTTGCGCGCGCCGACCTGTACGTGCGGCACGAACGGGGTCAGCCCGACCGTGCCGCGATCGGCGGTAAACGCGGCTTCCTGGCGTTCCTGCGAATACGTCGCCGCCGCGGCGTCGAGCGAGGCGCCCAAGGTGAGCTCGTGGACCGTTTCGCCGAGCTCCTGGCTCATCACCAGCTGCAAGGCCGCGCCGGCCGAGCGCTGTCCCAGAGCGCCGCGGTCGTTGAAGCCCGGCGGGTTGCCCGGGCCTGCCGCCAGCGCAGGGTCGAACTCGTCGTTGATGTTGCTGGCGACGGTATTCTGATTCAGCGTGCGCAGATATAAGCTCGCCGACAGCAGAACGTCATTCTGAATGAAGTGGCTGGCGCGCACGGTGAGGAAGGCCAGGTCGTTGTCGGTGCGGTCGGGCCATGTGTAAGCCTGCCGCGGCTGCTGCAGCATCGACAGGGGTAGCGCCTGCGTGCCCTGCATCGAGTTGTCCGCCAGAGCGAGCGACACGTCGAGATCGGTGCGTGCATCCTGCCAGCCGCTCTTGAAGAACGCCTGGCGCAGGGCGCTCGGCGAGTGCTCGCGCCAGCCTGCCTCGTGGTGCAGGTTGACTGCGGCGAAATAGTCGGCATGCTCGCCGTGACCTCCGGTCTCGGCCTCCGCAGAGCGCCGGCCGAAAGCGCCCCCCGCCAGCCGCAGCGCGGTGCCCGGGAAGGCGAATCCGGACTTGGTCTGGATCAACAGCACGCCGCCGAGCGTATTCAGTCCGAACACCGGATTCGATCCGGACAACAGATGCGCTGTCGCCATGGCATTGCGCGGGATCAGGTCCCAGTTGACCATGTCGCCGAACGCCTCGTTCACGCGCACGCCGTCCACGAACACTGACAGGCCCTGCGGCAGCCCCAGCAGCGGCGACGCGGTGAAGCCGCGGTAATTCAGGTTCTGCTGGAACGGATTGCCCTGTGCGTCGTTCAGGTTGATGCCCGCGAAGCTGCGCCCGAGGTGATCGGCGAGATCGCGCGCATCACGCTCGCTCAACTCCCGCGCCGTCGCACTCTGCACCACGGCGGGAATGTCGCGCAGCGGCGTGCCCAGGCCGGGAACCGGCCTGATGCCGATCACCTCGACAGTCGATCCCTCGGTCGCGGTCGCCGGGTTGGCCGCGGTCTGGGCGTGCGCTGCAGCCAAAAAAAAAGACCCATGACGAGAATCAGGTGAGGCAGCATGCGCTGGAAGACGCCGTCGCGGTTCACGAGCAGATGCTTCAGCGCCGCCGCGATGTGGATGGCGACGAGCGCGGTGATCAGGCACGCGAGACCGAAGTGCGCGGCGCTGCACAGCTCCTTCAACGCCGGCGCGTCCCACCCCCAAGGCGGCAGCGTGACCCCGAAGTACTTGATCGGATAGGGGGTGAACGACGATCCGAGGTAGCCGATGAGAGGCTGCGCGATGAGGGCGGCGTAGAGCAGGAAGTGGCTGGTACGAGCAGCGCGGGCCTGCCAGCGCGGCATCGACGCGGGCAGTGGCGGCGGCGGATGGCCGATGCGCCAGGCGAGGCGAAACAGTACCAGCAGCCCGATCGTCAGGCCGATCGATTTGTGCAGGTTGAACCATCCGGCGCGCAGGCCGGGCGGGTTCTTCGGAATATCGATCATCGACCAGCCGAGCGAGATCTGGCACAGCACCAGCACCGCGACGACCCAGTGCAGCGTGATCGCCACCTTGTCATAGCGCTCAGGCATTTTCAGGAAGCATTTTTGCGAAGCAATTCGAGCGTGGCGCGATGGCCCCCCTCCGCGGCCATGTCGGCGGCGGTCTTGCCGCGGTTGTCGTGCGCCCAAACGTCAGCGCCGCGCTCGAGCAGCAGCTTCACGGCAGCCTCGCGCCCATAAGCCGCGGCCCACATCAGCGCGGTGAGTTCGTTGTCGTAGCGCCGGTTGACGTCCACGCCCCGGTCGAGCAGCAGGCCGAGCACTTCCGCGTGGCCGTTTCCGGCCGCGTACACTACCGCAGTCTTCTTGACCCGGTCGACACTCGCCAGAGCGGCGCCGCGTGCAAGCAGCGCTCTGGTCAGCTCGACGTTGCCCTCGAACGCCGCCGCCATGAGCGCCGACACGCCCGAGAGATTCCTTTGGTTGACGTCGGCGCCGCGCTCGAGGGCGAGCAGCGCCATCGGCGTGTAGCCGTTCTTCGCCGCGATGAGGAGCGGGCTGTCGCCGAGGCGGTTGCGTGAATTGACCACCGCGCCCCGCTCGAGCAGCGCCCGGACGGCGTCCGTGTCGCCGCGCCGCGCCGCAGCAAGCATTTCCGAATTGATGTTTATCGATTGTGAATGCGCTGCCGCCGCGAGGAATGCGCACACGACGGCCATCAAGCGAACCATTTCCCTCCCCCGCCTTGCAACCGGTACCCGCCAAGCCTAGACTAATTGCGCGGTTTTCACCAAGGGGAGGTCTTCGTGATAAAGCAACTCGCGCTTGCCAGCAGCCTTCTATTGATCTTCGCCGCGGCGCCCTCGCCCGCGCAGGTGGCGAAGAACATCAATGTCTCGCAGGACCAGTTGACCAAGGCGGGCAGCGACTCGCGCAACTGGCTTCACACGCAGGGCAACTACGCGCAGACGCGCTACTACCCCGGCGCGCAGATCAATACCCAGAACGTGGGCAAGCTGCGCCCGGCGTTCGTGTTCCAGACCGAGGTGAACGAGTCGATGGAGACCGCGCCGATCGTGGTCGACGGCGTCATGTATCTCACCACCTCGTACAACCACGTCTACGCGGCCGACGCCGCCACCGGCAAGGAGTTCTGGCACTACAAGCACAAGATGGGGCCGGTGACGACCTTCTGCTGCGGCCCGAATAACAGAGGCGTGGCGGTTTCCGGCGGCAAGCTGTTCATGGGCACGCTCGACGCCAAGCTGGTAGCGCTCGACGCGCTCACCGGCAAGCTGGTCTGGGAAACCCAGATCGCGGATCCCGAGAAGGGCTACAGCGAGACCATGGCGCCGACGGTCGTAGAGAACAAAGTGCTGATCGGCACCAACGGCGGCGAGTACGGAGTCCGCGGCTTCCTCAAAGCCTTCGACGCCGATTCGGGCAAGCTGCTGTGGACCTTCTACACCATCCCCGAGAAGGGGCACGAGGGCGTCTGGGCCGACAAGGACGCCACCGGCCGCAACATGCACCGCGACATCGCGAAGGAAAAGGCGGCGCTGTCGCAGCAGGGCGGCGACTTCTATCAGACGCTCGGCGGCGGCGTGTGGATGAATCCCGCGATCGACCTCAAGGCGCGCACCGCGTGGTTCGTGGCCGGCAATCCCTCGCCCGACCTCTACGGCGACGAGCGGCCCGGCGACAATCTCTACACCGACTCGCTGATCGCGATCGACATCGACCAGGGCACCTACAAGTGCCATTTCCAGTACATCGCACACGACGTGTGGGATCTCGATGCGGTGAGCCCGCCAATCCTGGTGGATGTGCGCGGCAAGAACGGCGGCAGCGTTGCCGGGGTGATACACGGCGGCAAGACCGGCCATGTCTACGTCCATGACCGCAAGGACTGCTCGCTCATCCGCTTCTCCGAGGCGATGATCCCGCAGGAGAACATGTGGGTGCTGCCGACGCCGGACGGCGCGCGCATGCTGCCGGGAGCGAACGGCGGCGTCGAGTGGTCGCCGATGGCCTGGGAGCCGAAGAACCGGCTCGCCATCGCGCTCAACCTCCATCAGCCGATGACCTATCACGTCGAGGCGGCGAAATATCCCGGCGGCTCGAAGCTGTGGCTCGGCGGCGCGTTCAAGGTCATCGCGAGCGAGAAGCAGTGGGGCCGCGTCTCCGCCGTCAACGTCGACACCGGCAAAGTGGCCTGGAAGCACGATACCGAGCAGCCGCTGATCGGCGGCGGCCTGACCACGGCGGGCGGGCTGTTCTTCTTCGGCGAGGGCAACGGCAGCTTCAACGCGCTCGACTCGGCGACCGGCAAGAAGCTGTGGAGCTTCAACTGCGGCGCCGGCGCCAACGCGCAGCCGGTTTCCTACATGGTGCGCGGCAAGCAATATGTGGCCATGGGCTGTGGCGGCAACACGCAGATCGACTTCAAGCGCGGCAACAGCGTGTTTGTCTACTCATTAAGCAACTGATCCAACCTCTGGCTGGTAAAGGCCGCCTTCGGGCGGCCTTTTTCTTTGCGCTGATTGTCCTTCCGGCAGTGGTGAGCGGCCAAGACATCGAGGCCGGGCGCAAGAAGGCCGAGGCCTGCGGCGCCTGCCACGGTCCCGACGGCAACTCGGTGGTGCCGCTGTTTCCGATTCTGGCGGGACAGACCTCGCGCTACCTCTACCTGCAACTGCGCGACTTCAAGGAAGGACGCCGCACGGACCCGCAGATGTCGCCCATGGCGGCACCGCTGACGCGGGAAGATATGTTCGATCTCGCAGCGTTCTTCGCCGCCCAGAAGCCGCGCCCCACCGGGTTCAAGGCCGACGAAGCTCGCGCCGCGCGCGGCAAGGCCAAGGCGGACGAGACGCTGTGCACCATGTGCCACCTGGGCGGCTTCGCCGGCCAGAACGAGATCCCGCGCGTCGCCGGGCAGCACTACGAATACATCGTCAAGCAGCTCAGGGACTTCAAGAAACGCGCGCGGACCAACGACGCGGGCAGCATGACCAGCGTGGCGCGCACGCTGAGCGACCAGGATATCGAGGATCTCGGGCACTACCTCGCTTCGCTTCAATAACATTGTCTGACCAAATCGGCATGGCTACCCTGCGCCCTTGTAAAAGTGTTTCAACTCGCTTTCCTCCTAGGCGCAGAGCAGCGATCATGCGGGCTCACCCATGGAGACGGGGATGCAGCCAGCAGAGCGAATCTACCGACGCACTGACGCCGGCCAACAGGCATTGAACCAGAGCGCCGACGTTCCGGTTGAATTCAGGCGAGTGCTTGAATTGGTCGGCACCGGGACGCACGCCGCGGTGATCCGCGCCTGTCTGCGCAGCCATCCGTACGCCCACGTCCTGGAATGGCTCAACAAGCTGGAACAAGTCGGCTTGCTCGAATCGGTGCCGCAGGCCGGCGCGGACGATCTGGATTTCAGCGGCAACTTCAACCGGGCGGCACTGGCTGCCGCGCACAATGCACGCGGCTGAGAACCGTCAAGTAGCCGGCGCCTATGCGGTCGATCCGAAGGCGGCCTACGAGGTCATGAGAGCCTGGCGCGCCTACAGCCGGGACCTCGGGCAAAGTTGCGGCGGCGCCGGCTCATTACGGCACAGACTGGCCGCTCGCATTATCGCGCTCGCGTCATCGCTTTGGCGCTGACCTTCCGTTAGCGCCCAACCCGCTTCGGCGGGTTTTTTTTGCCTGATCCTCGGCATAGAATCGCGGGAGCATGGACCGCGCCGTCGGCACCCGATCGGACAGAAGAAAGCGAGCTATTGCCCGCGCGTCAATTGAGGCAGAGCGCGCCGAAGAGGAGGTGCGACAGAGCGAGAATCGACTTCGGCTCGTCATCGGCACAATCCCCACGATGGCCTGGAGCCTCCTGCCTGACGGCGCCGTTGATTTCGTCAATCAGCGCTGGCTGGAATACACGGGCCTGTCTCTGGAGGAGGCACTTGCAGATCCAATGCGCACGGTTCATCCAGAAGACGTCCCTGGGGTCATGGAGAAGTGGCGTACGGACATGGCTGTCGGGGACCAGTGCGAGGATGAAATACGTTTGCGCCGCGCCGACGGGGAATATCGCTGGTTCCTGGTCCGCACCGTGCCGCTGCGCAATGAGCAGGGAAATATCGTCAAGTGGTACGGAACGAGTACCGACATCACCGAGCGCAAGAGCGCTGAAAATGCGTTACGCGACTCCGGCGTCCAGCTCCAGGGGCTGACGCGCCGGCTGGTCGAGCTGCAGGAGTCCGAGCGCAAAGACCTCGCTCGTGAGCTCCATGACCGCGTCGGACAAAATCTTACTGCACTCCACATCAACCTCGGCATGCTGAGAGCTGCACTGCCCTCACGCGCGAGCAGGGATATCACTTCACGCCTGGACGACTGCGCCGCGTTGCTCGAATCCACCGCGCGGGACATCAGGTGCGTCGAGTCCGAGCTGCGTCCGCCGATGCTCGACGACCACGGTCTGCTGGCGGCCCTCCACTGGCACGCCAATGAATTCACGCGACGAGTCGGGATCGCGGTTTCGGTGCATGGCAGCCAGGGGGCCGGGCGGGCCAGACCCGAGGTCGAGCTCGCGCTCTTTCGAATCGCGCAGGAGGCCCTCAACAACGTAGCCAAGCACGCGCACGCAACGAGCGTGGTGATCTCTATCGGGAGCGCAGGATCGGAATTCCGAATGTCAGTGGTGGACGACGGCGTTGGTCTGCGGCCGCACGCAGCCAGCCAGCCTCGAGCCGGCTTTGGCCTGGTGACCATGAGAGAGCGCGCCCAAGCCGTAGGCGGCCGCTTCAATGTAGAGGGGCTCCCGCAAGGCGGGACGCGCATCACTGTACAGGTCCCGGCGTGACGATCCGGATCGTCCTCGCCGACGACCACCCGGTTGTCGCCGAAGGCTTGAGATCGCTTATCAATGCGCAAGGCGACATGAAGGTGGTCGCTCTCACCGGCAACGGCCTTGACGCTGTGCGCAGTTGCCTCGAAACAAAGCCCGACATCGTGGTCATGGACCAGGCGATGCCCGAGATGAACGGCACTGAGGCGGCAGAGATGCTCCGCAGGAGGCGCAGCTCGACGCGGGTAGTCATGCTATCGATACATTCGAATGCCGAGCACGTCCAGCGCGCACTCCGGGCAGGTGCGAGCGGCTATGTGCCGAAAACATCCGCGGTGAACGAGCTGGTCGATGCTATCCGCGTCGTGCATGCCGGGCGGCGTTATCTGAGCAGGGCGTTAGCCGGCGAGTTCCTCGAGCGGACGATGGCCGATGCCCGCAACGGCCCGCTATCCGTACTCAGCGCGCGCGAGCGGCAGGTGCTGAAGATGCTCGCGGAAGGTAATTCGGTGGTGCGTATCGCAGCCCGGCTCTCGCTGTCGCGCAAGACCGTGGAGACCTACCGTGGGCGCATGATGGTAAAGCTCGGGCTCGATAATCTTGCGGGCGTAATAAAGTTCGCGATCAAGCAAGGCGTCATCTCGCTCGAGTAGCCCGGCGTCCGGAAATCCCCGACACCGATGATCGGCGAAGGGCTACAGAAATCTGCAGCCCTCTCGGGCACACTCTGCACGCGCTAATCCTGGAGGACAACCCGCAGGCTGGATGGCGAAGGACACTCCTCAAACACGCACGCTGAAACGCGCGCTTAAACTCGCCGGTACGAGGAAAGGGCTTGCTGATCTCCTGAGCGCCGACATATCCGACCTTTCGGCTTGGTTATCCGGCGACCGCGCAACACCAGCCGAGACATACCTGCGTGCGCTCGATCTGGTCTCGCTGGGGAGGCTTCACAAATCTCTCCGGAAGTAAAAGAAAAGCCCCGGACGCTAGGGGCGCCGGGGCTTGAGCCGCTTCAAAGGAAGAGAAGAAGCGGCGACGATCAAATCGGTGTATTGCGGCCACCATCGTGCCGACGGGCGCTGGTTCCACCACGATGGGCACCGTGCCGCTCTGCGCAGCTGTTCAGTAACTTCCCTGTTTTAGGGAATTTCCGGTAGGAGCATCCGCGGTGCGAGAATCCCTACATGGCAACTCCCACCGTATGTTAGCAACGAGCATGCAAGCGTCCAGCGCCTCGATCCGGCAAGTGCCCTATCTGGCACAGGTGGCTCTGATTGCCGCCGCCTATTTTGCAGTCGCCAGGTTATCCCTGGTACTTGCCATCCCGCCGGGCTACGCCACTGCCGTCTGGCCGCCATCGGGCATCGCCCTTGCGGCGGTTCTACTGCTTGGCAACCGAGTTTGGCCGGGAGTATGGATCGGTGCCGCGCTGGCCAATATCACCGTCGAGTCGTCTTTCCTTTCGGCGGTGTTCATTGCCAGCGGCAATACGCTGGAGGCGATTGCGGGAGGAACGCTCATCCGACGCCATGTCGGGGACCTGAGTCATTTTGAGCGCGGAGAGGACGTCGTCAAGTTCATCGTGCTGTGCGCTCTGAGCGCAGCGATTGCGGCGACGGGTGCGCTGGTGCCGCTCGCGTTCGGCCATTCGCTGGCGTGGGACGTGGTGCTCAGGAACTGGTGGACGTGGTGGCAGGGGGATGCGACGGGAATGATCATTGTTACGCCGTTGATTCTGAGCTGGAGCGCTCCCAACGCCGCGCTTTGGCCGCCGCAAAAGAAACTGGAACTGGCTGGCTTCGGATTATTGCTGCTCGTCACGGCGGCCGCCATCGCGACTGACCGCACCACGCACTTTGCTCCCTTTTCGCTGACGTTCGTGGCCTTGCCGTTCATTCTCTGGGCTGCATTCCGCTTTGGCCAGCGGGAGGTCACGACTGCAATCGCCGCAGTGTGTGGCGTCGCGGTTTGGTACGTGCTTGAGCGCCGCGACCTGTTCGCCGCGGTGCCGCTGAACGAATTGCTGCTGATGCTGCTCACATTTATCAGCATGGTGGTGACGACGGGGCTAGTGCTTGTCGCGGTGCTGGGTGAACGCAGCCGCAGCACCGATGCATTGCGCAAAAAATTCGCTGAGCTTGAGTCGCTGGCAAGTGGCCGTGCGTTGGAGAGCGGCTCTGCGCTCCTTCGGGCGACCGAGCGACGCTACCGGGCATTCTTCGAGAACGCGGGGATCGGCATTGCTCACACCGATCTCAAGGGTCGCTTCGTCCTGGTCAATCCGAAGTTCTGTGAAATTACCGGCTACTCGGCCGAGGAATTGCTCTCGAAGAGCCTTCACGATCTCCTGCATGCGGATTACCTAGCGTCAAGCCGTGAGTACGATGCGCGGCTCGCGGATCAGACGCTTGCCCCGCACACTGTCGAGAGGCGCTATGTCCGCAGCCGCGGCGAGGCGTTCTGGGCCAGCGCGACAACCTCGCTGGTGCGCGACGCGCAGCGCCAGCCGAGCTTCTTCATTCATGCGCTGCAGGACGTGACCGAGCGCCGACGGATGGAAGAAACCTTGCGACGCGCCGTGGAGGGATACCGCGTCATCTTCGACAATTCAGTCGCGGGAATTTTCACCGTGAATGTGGCGGGGCGGGTGCTCTCCGCGAACCCCGCGCTGGTGCGCATGCTTGGTTATAAATCGGGAGATGAACTGGCGGCTGGAATTACCGGGCTTCGCGAGCTTTACGCCGAGCCAGGCGCAAGCAGCCGCTTTTACGAGCTGCTCCTGACTCGGAAGGTCGTGGAGGGCTTCGAGACCCGCTGGCGGTGCAAGAATGGAAACGTGATCTGCGTCTCCCTCAGCGCGCGCTTGGTCGACGACGAGATCGGAGGGTCGATCAGCCACATCGGCATGGCCGAGGACGTCACCGAGCGGATTCGACTGGGGGAGGCGCTGCGGGAGCGCGAGGCGGGCCTGCGCCGCGCGCAAGCCATGGCAAAGCTTGGCCACGTGATTACCGACGCCGGCGGCGCCTTTGAGAGCTGGTCGGAAACGCTGCCGCCGTTGATCGGCGTCGATCCTTCGCAAACGCCGAGAAGTACACGGGGCTGGCTGGACATGCTTCATCCGGACGATCGAGAGCGATTTCGGAGCGCAAGCGTCGAGGCAGCCGTCAAGGGAACCCGTGTCGACGTCGAATACCGGCTGCAGCGGCCCGACGGCGCGTGGATGCACATCCGCCAAGCCATCGAGCCGCTGCAAGAAGAATCGGCTGCAGCCGGGCCGGCACGCTGGTTCAGCACGCTGCAGGACGTGACCGAGGAAAAGGAGGCGCAAACAAGGATCATCCGGCTGAACCGCGTTTACGCCGTGCTAGGCGGCATCAATGCGCTCATTGTCCGCGTACGCGATCGAGGGGAGCTGTTCAAGGAAGCCTGCCGGATCGCGGTGCAGGCGGGACAGTTTCCGGTGGCATTTGTGGCCGTCGCCGATCCGCGCAATCAACTGGTGAAGGCGGTGGCATGGGCCGGCGACGAGTGCGGATTCGCGCAGCTCACGCGGCCGATCGCCGGCGCGAAGGGGCAAGGTCAGGCAGGGCTGAGCGCGCAGGCGATCGAAAAGCGCATTCCCGTCATCTGCAACGACATCGAGGCCGACGGCAGCGCGATGCGGTACCCGAAGGAGGCGCTTGAGCGCGGCTACCGGTCTGCGGCCGCATTGCCGCTGGTGGTCGAAGGCACGGCCATCGGCGCGCTCGTGCTGTACGCCGCCGAGGCGGGCTTCTTCGACGACGAGGAGACGAAGCTGCTCGTCGAGCTGGCCGGCGACATCTCCTTTGCGCTCGAACACATCAAGAAGGTCGAGAAGCTTGACTACCTTGCCTACTACGACCAGCTCACCGGCCTCGCGAACCGCTCGCTTTTCCTCGAGCGCGTAGGGCAGAAATTGATTGCAGCGGGCAGGTCCAAGAGCAAGGTGGCGGTCTTCGCGCTGGATGTCGAGCGCTTCAGGGCCATCAACGACGCGCTCGGCAGGCTGGCAGGCGACGAACTTCTGAAGCAGATCGCCGATCGATTCAGGAGTGCTGGCGGTGACGAGTCGCGGCTGGCGCGCATCGGCGCAGATCATTTCGCCATCGTCTCTGCCGAGGCGCAGAACGAGGAGCAACTCGCGCGGCTTACCGAGCTAAGGCTGAGGGAATGCTTCGGCCCGCCGTTTCGGATCGGGGCCGCCGAGATCAGCGCTTACGCCAAGATCGGCATCGCCGTATACCCGAACGACGGTGCCGACGCCGACACCCTGCTGCGCAACGCCGAGGCGGCGGTCAAGAAGGCAAAGGCAAGTGGCGAGCCCTACCTCTTCTACACGCAGGAGATGACCGAGCGCATCGCCGAAAAGCTGGCGCTCGAGAACATACTCCGTCAGGCATTCGAAAAAGAGCAATTCGTACTCCACTACCAGCCCAAGGTCGACCTCGAGACCAGGAGCATCGTCGGGGTCGAGGCGCTGATCCGCTGGCAGAGCCCGCAGAGGGGCCTGGTGCCTCCGCTGCAGTTCATTCCGCTGCTGGAAGAGATCGGGTTGATCCAGCAGGTCGGCTCCTGGGCGCTAAGGCGCGCGTCGCTTGATCACCGCGCCTGGGCGGAACAGGGCCTCAAGGCCCCGCGCGTGGCCGTCAACGTGTCGCCGATCCAGATGCGGCAGCGCAACTTCGTCGAGGTCATCAAGCAGGCCATCACGGATGGACTTACGCCGACGGCGATCGATATGGAGATCACCGAGAGCCTGATCATGGAGGACATCCAGGGAAACATCGAGAAGCTCAACGCCGTGCGCGCGCTCGGCGTCAATATCGCGATCGACGACTTCGGCACCGGCTACTCCTCGCTCGGCTACCTCGCCAGGCTGCCGGTGCAGGCGCTCAAGATCGACCGCTCGTTCATCAGCGCGATGCACAAGGACTCGAATGCGATGACGCTGGTTTCCACCATCATCTCGCTCGCGCATTCGCTCCAGCTAAAGGTGATCGCGGAAGGCGTCGAAACGGAGGAGCAAGCGAAATACCTCCGCCTGCTGAGGTGCGACGAGATGCAGGGCTATCTTTTCAGCAAGCCCCTGCCGCTCGATGCGCTGGTCTCGCTGCTGCGGGGAACGGGCGGCAAATAGCTTGACCGCAGGCCGATGACCGGATTCCTGCTCGCCCTGGCTGCTTTCAGCGCAACCATCGCAGGGGGGCTGTTTGCGCTCAGGTTCCGCGCCGGGCTGCATTTCATTCTCGCCTTCACCGCCGGCGTTCTCCTCGGCGTCGTGAGCTTCGACATCCTGCCGGAGATTTTTGGACTGGCCCAGACGCAAGGGCTCGAGGCCACGGGCGTAATGATCGCGCTGTGCCGTGTTGGCGGTGGCGGCTGACCGCGCAATGCGGCCAGCGAGTAGATGACCGCAGTGGAGTGGTGGAGCGGCTCGACGACCATCTTCGCCACTACAACAAGCGCGTAGAGGAGGAAGTCCCGCAGGAGCACAAGTTCTAAGTAGGCGCGCAGCACGATCCTCGAGAGTTCCAGCATGGGAGAACCTCTGAAGCTGCTCTTCGCAGTCCTGACTGCGCTGGCGATCACCAGCATGTCGCGCATGTTGTCATAACTACCAACGGTTGGCCGCGTCGCCGCGGCGAAGATTGCGAGCTGCACGTCGAGCGAACGCTCGACTAGCCAGATTCCTGCAACCAGAACAATCAGCGCCGAGCCGCCGAAGAAAACAACCTGTCGATAGAACGCCGTCCCGCGAAGGAGGAACGCGACCGGCAGGAACGCGCCGACTATCACCAGCTGCCCGGCCTCAACGCCGAGGTTGAAACCGACGAGCGCGAGCGCGAGCGCACCCTGCGGAAGGCCGAGCTCCTTCAGGACATTCGCGAAGCCCAGGCCGTGGACGAGCCCGAATAGAAATGCAACCACCCAGCGCCGTGCGTAGAACACGGGCCGCAGATTGTTCAAGGCGGCCAATACGACCGACAGCGCGATTGCCGGCTCCACCAGACGCGATGGGAGCGCGACCGCGCCGAGCGTCGCAAGGCTAAGGGTGATCGAGTGCGCCACCGTGAAGGCGGTGACGATCCCGAACACGTTCCAGAACGCGGGCGAGAACGCCTCGACCGGCTCCCATCGCCCGTTCGTGCGCCGGAGCACGGCCGGCAGCAGCAACGAAAGCAGGAACAGGATGTGGTCGAAGCCGATCCAGATGTGCCAGACTCCTTCGCGTCCATAGTCGAGGAATTGCTGCCACCGCGACGGTTGGGCCAGCTCGAAGCTCTGACGGCTGCGCTCGGGGCTGAAGATTGCGGTGCGGGTGGCGCCCGCGTGCTCCAGCCGCAGAAGGCCCCGATGCTGCGGGTCGACGTCAAAGAGCAGCGTGTAGTC
>Ga0137409_10004651_pt1 | contig 14401 bp, 10 predicted proteins | sample CZODoug1_16funga_FD_122059 | JGI IMG/M metagenome (GOLD analysis project Ga0137409, IMG submission 122059) | Vadose zone soil fungal communities from Angelo Coast Range Reserve, California, USA - CZODoug1_16fungal (Hybrid Assembly) | ecosystem: Environmental > Terrestrial > Soil > Vadose zone... | reverse complement strand
GGGCGGACCGGATCCGCTTGCTCTGCCGTGCGCACAACCAACACGCAGCGGACCAGCTGTACGGTCGCGCATTCATGGAACGAGCGCGCGCATCGGTCGACCGGGTTGCCGCCGCGGAGGGGGTTCCGTCAGGATGAGTGGAGGTTATCCGCCCCGGGGCGGACGCGGTGCGATGCGTGCACGCGGCGGGTCAGTCCGAGATGGCGTCTCATCGCCGCCGCCCTCGAATAGCAACAGAGATTCAGTTCGGTCGTGCTCGGAGCGACGAGGCCAGGCGCATCGCTGCGCTCGAACTAGCCGCGTAGACGAGGCGAGAAGTGACCAATCAATAGAGGGATGCTCCTCAGCCCATCCGGGGTCTGGCGGCGGCCGTCTGCCGAGCAGCCGCTGACGCGCCGGTCTGGAGTTGCATCGGCGGTGCACGCTGGCCAAGTAAAGCGCTGCACGAGTCCAACCGTGCGCAGGCGCCATGGACATCAGCGACGGCGAGTTTCGCCCGATCTGCGGCGGCGTTCCCTGGGTGCTCGCCTTCTGCCCAGGTGCTTCCGGCTCGACCTGCCCGCGGCCGAGCGAAGCGCTGCTAGCCGAGCTGCGCGGGCTGGGAGCGAGCCTCGCAATCCTTCGGCCGGACGGCGGAACGTTGCTGCGCGCAGGGGATTCTCCCCAGCCGCTGCGCCCCGCGCCCGCGCTCTGGGCCCGGCACGGGGCGCCTCCAGACCGCGCAACGCTGGTGGTCCTCGACGGCGAAGGCCAGGCGCGCCTGTGCCGCACGCTGGACGCCTCCGCCGACGTGGAGTGGATGCTGCTGTGCGCGCTGCGCGACGCTGCTCGCGCCAGCGCTCCCGCGCGCGGGGTAGGCCGGCGCGAGCTGCTGGTCTGGGCGCTCGCGGCGGGGGTGGCCGCCGCCGTGCTCGACGCCTGCGCGGGATCGCCGCGGGCCCCCGAGCAGCGAGGGGTGCAGACGGCCTCCAGCGACCCGGGCCTGATCGACGTGGCGCTGGTGATCAACGGCGAGCGCCGCCTGCTTCGCATCGAGTCGCGGGTGACGCTGCTCGATGCGCTGCGCGAGAACCTCGGCCTCACCGGCACCAAGAAGGGTTGCGACATGGGCCAGTGCGGCGCCTGCACCGTGCTGGTGGACGGCAAGCGCATCGACTCCTGCCTCGCGCTCGCCGTCCAGCACGAGGGGCGCGAGATCACGACCATCGAGGGCCTCGCGCGCGGCGAGGACCTCCACCCGATGCAAGCGGCGTTCCTCGAGCAGGACGCATTCCAGTGCGGCTACTGCACGCCGGGCCAGATCCTCTCGGCGGTGGCCCTGCTCGCGGAGCACAAGGGGCAGCCGCTGGACGACGACGCCATCCGCGAGGGCATGAGCGGCAACCTCTGCCGTTGCGGCGCCTATCCAAACATCGTTGCCGCCGTGCGCGGCGCCGTGGGGAGGAGTTGACCGATGCGCCTGATCCAGTTCCAGCGCGCCTCCGGCATCGACGATGCCCTCCGCGCCGGATCGGCGCCCGACACCGCCTTCCTCGCCGGAGGCACCTCGCTGGTGGACTTGATGAAGCTCGAGGTGCTCCACCCGGCGCGGGTGGTCGACGTGGGCCGCCTCGCGCTGACGCGCATCGACAGCGAAGGCGGCGGGCTGCGCATCGGAGCGCTCGCCACCAACACCGACGTGGCCCAGAACGGCGAGGTGAAGAAGAAGCTGCCGGCGCTCAGCGAGGCGCTGCTGTCCGGCGCCTCGCCGCAGCTACGCAATGCCGCCACCGTGGGCGGGAACTTGTTGCAGCGCACGCGCTGCGCCTACTACCGCGACCTCGCAACCGCCTGCAACAAGCGAGACCCCGGTGCGGGCTGCGACGCGCTGCAGGGCTGGACGCGCATGCACGCCATTCTCGGCACCAGCGACCGGTGCATCGCCGCGCATCCCTCGGACATGTGCGTGGCGCTGGCCGCGCTGGACGCCACCGTCCGGGTGCGCGGAGCTGCGGGCGAACGCGACATCCCCTTCGCCGAGCTGCATCTGCTTCCCGGCGAGCACCCGGAACGGGAGTTCGCGCTGGCGCCGGGCGAGCTCATCCTCTCGGTGTTCGTGCCGGCGACGCCGCAGGCCGCCCGATCGCGCTATCTCAAGGTGCGCGACCGCGCCTCCTACGCCTTCGCGCTCGCCTCCTGCGCGGCCGCGCTGCACGTCGAAGGAGGCAGGATCCGCGCGGCGGGGTTGGCGCTGGGCGGCGTGGGCACCAAACCCTGGCGGGTCCCGGAGGCGGAGGCGGCACTGGTCGGCCAGGCGCCCTCGGCCGAGGCGTTCGGGCGCGCGGCGGAGATCGCGCTGCGCGGGGCGCGCACGCGGCCCGACAACGCCTTCAAGGTGGAGCTGGCCAGACGCACGGCGGTGCGGGCCCTGCGGCGCGCGGCGGAGGCGACATGAAGGGCTCGGTGGGAAAGCCGCTGGTGCGCGCCGACGGGCGCGCCAAGGTGACCGGCCAGGCGAGGTACTCGGCGGAGGTGCAGGTGGCGGGCGTCGCGTACGCGGTGATGGTCACCAGCAGGAGTGCCCGCGGCCGCGTTGCATCCATCGATACCGCCGCAGCCGAGCGCGAGCCCGGCGTGCTGGCGGTGCTCACCCACCAGAACGCGATACGCCTTCCCGGCGGCGAGGGGGCGGTCGATCTGAGCGACCGCGTCGTGCAGGCGCTGCAAGACGACCGCATCTTCTACAGCAACCAGCCCATCGCGGTTGTGGTTGCCGACACGCTCGAGCGCGCCACGCACGCGGCCCTGCTGGTGCGCGCGCGGGAGGAGCCGGAGAAGTTCACCGTGCGGCTCGACGACGAGATCGACCGGGCCTTTCCGCAGCAGACGTTCAGCTCCGCGGGAACGTTCCCTGCCGACGAGGTGCACGGCGACGTCGAGGGGGGCTTGAGCCGGGGCGCGGCCCGCATCGACCAGACCTACGAGATGCCGCCCGAGACGCACAACCCCATCGAGCCGCACGCCACCATCGCGGTGTGGAGCGGGCCCGACCGGGTCACGGTCTACGACGCCACGCAGGGGGTCTTCGGCGTCCGCAAGAAGCTCGCCAAGGCCTTTGGCCTGCGGCCCCAGAACGTGCGGGTGCTCACCAAGTTCGTGGGAGGTGGATTCGGCTGCAAGGGCTCGGTCTGGTCGCACGTGGTGCTCTCCGCGCTCGCGGCGAAGCAGGTGGGCCGGCCGGTCAAGCTGGTGCTCACGCGGCAACAGATGTTCGGCATGGTGGGCGGCCGTCCTCGCGTCCGCCAGCGCCTGCGGGCCGCGGCGACGCAGGACGGGCGGCTCACCGCGCTGTCCCACCAGAGCACCTCGACCACCTCCCGGTTCGACATCTTCCTGGAGCAGGCCGCATCGGTCAGCCGCCACATGTACGCGAGCGCGGCGCTGGAGACGCGCCACCGGCTGGTCCGACTCGACATCGGCACGCCTACCTACATGCGCGCGCCCGGTGAATCGAGCGGCAGCTTCGCGCTCGAGTCGGCGATGGACGAGCTGGCCCATGAGCTGAAGATGGATCCGCTGGAGCTGCGCCTGCGCAACTACGCCGAGGTCGATCCGTCCAACGGCAAGCCCTTCTCGAGCAAGTCGCTGCGAACCTGCTACCGGATGGCCGCCGAGCGCTTCGGCTGGGAGCGCCGCAAACCCTCGCCGCGCGCGACACGGCGCGACGGCTGGCTGGTGGGGATGGGCATGGCCACCGCTTCCTATCCGGCCAACTTCAACAAGGCCTCCGCGGTGGCGCGGCTCTTGGCCGACGGGAGCGCAGTCGTGCAAAGCGGCGCGGTCGACATCGGCACCGGCACTTACACCGTGATGGCGCAGGTGGCGGCGGACGCGCTCGGCGTTTCCCCAGAGCGGGTCAAGTTCGATCTGGGGGATACCGAGATGCCCGAGGCGCCACGGTCGGGCGGGTCGCAGACCGCCGCCAGCGTCTCCTCGGCGGTGCTCCTGGCCTGCCGCGCCTTGCGCGAGAAGCTGATCGGCATGGCGGTGGCCGATCCGCGCTCGCCGCTCAAGGGCGCCGCGGCCGCCAACGTGCAGGTCGCGGACGGCCGCCTGTCGGCGGGCGGAGCGCCGGACGCCTACGCGGACGTCGTCGCGCGCGCAGGCGGCAGGCCGGTAGAGGCGCGCGCCGATGCGCAGCCCGACCAGGAGCGCAAGAAGTACGCGACGCAGTCCTTCGGCGCGCAGTTCGCCGAGGTCCAGGTAGACCCGGAGCTGGGCCAGGTGCGCGTGGCCCGGCTGGTGGCCGCCTTCGCCGCGGGCCGCATCCTCAACGCGCGCACCGCCCGCAGCCAGTTCATGGGCGGCATGGTGTGGGGCATCGGCATGGCCCTGCACGAGCACGCGGTCTACGACGAGAAGCTGGGCCGGATCATGAGCCGCGACCTGGCCGACTACCACGTGCCCACGAACGCCGACGTGCTCGAGATCGTGCCGCTCTTCCTCGAGCTCGAGGAGGACCTACACGTCGACCCCTCCGGCGTGAAGGGCATCGGCGAGATCGGCATCACCGGCGCGGCTGCTGCCATCGCCAACGCGGTATTCAACGCCACCGGCCGGCGCATCCGCTCGTTGCCCATCACGCCGGACAAGCTTCTGCTCTAGACCTTACTTTTTCTGCAGCTCCACGTGGACGAAGGGATTTGCCATGGGCGCCTCCTTGCGCGCGAGGGAACCTGCGCCGCTCGCTGGCCGGAGTCAATGCACATTCATGTGAAGCTTCACCGCAGGCTGCAGGCGTTCGCCAGGTCGCTGGGTGTCGCGCCTTGCGGCCGCGGGATGGTGCGGCTCGGCGGGGGTTCGACTCCGCCTTCCACCCAGAGCGCCAGCACATCGATCGCGGCGCGGACGCAGGGGAGCATGGGGCGCAGGACCGTGTCGCCATACGCGTCGATGCCGGCGTGGTCGTCGTAGAGCGGGTCGACGTGGTTCCCGCCCTGCACCACGTAATAGCGGTACGACCTCGACTTGCCCGCCTGCGCGACCATCTGGGCGTACAGAGCCGAGTCGGTCGCGATGGGCAAGAGCGAGTCCTGATCGCCGTGGAGCGTGATCAGCGGCCGCTGGATGTTGCCGGTGTTGGCCACCGCCTGCAGTCGGCTGGCGAGCGCGGGATTCGCAGCGAGCCGCGCGCGGTAGTCGTACCTCGCGTCCGGATCCCCGGGCGTCACCGCCAGCGCCGGCGGCGAGACGCAGGAGGGACCGATCCCGAGAGGATCGGAGCAAGTGTAGCCGGTGTACTCGGGGTCGAACTCCAGGCGGTAGATCTTCTGCGTCAACCCCCAGTAGATGCCCCAGTGGTAGCTCCACAGCGGCTGCGACTGGGGATTGAAGCCCACCGCCGCGAGCGCTTGCACCGCGGCCGGGTCTCCCGCCACGTCACCGGGATAGTTCGCGAGCGCGGTAGGTAGATAGGTGAACAGGTTGTACCCGGTGCTCGGCGCCTGGGTCTGTACTCCCGCCGGGAGCGAGGAGAGGAAGAGCGTTCCCTCCCAGTCCACGCCGCCGTCGTAGAGCTGCTGCTTCTTCGTGTCGGTCTCGAGGGCGCGGCGGGTCTGATAGCCGCCGTTGGAGATGCCCGCCACATAGGAGCGCGTCACGCCGGGGACGCCGTACTGCGGCCCGAGCGAAGTCAGCAAAGCGCGGGCCGCGAACGTCGCCTGCCGGATGCGCGTAGTCCATTCCCGCACGGCTGCTCCGGGCACCCACGGCGTTGCAGCGCCGCCGGCCTCGTCGGCGCCCGCGCGGTAGAAGTTCGCGCCCATGTTGCCTTTGTCCTGGCTGACGTACGCCCAGCCTTTCTCGAGCGCGTAGTCGGAGAAGATGAAATCGCTGGAGAACGCGTCGCGGATCCCCGGCGTGCCGGTCGTGAGCAGGTGGCCCTCCCAGTCGTCCGGGATACGGATCACGAATTGCCCGTCGTGGTGGCAGCCCGCGAGGCAGGTCTGTCCCACCGCGGGCGGAGGCGTGCAGCCCGGGATGAACGGCGTTCCGTCCTTGGCAGTCTGCGCAGGTTCGACCTGGAACGCGTTGCAGGCGTCGGGGAAGTAGCCGTCGATCTGCAGCCCGCTGACCGGGGGCGTCGTCGGCTGCGTGTACTTCGAGTTCAGCGTGCCCGACCCGGGCGGCGGGAATCCCATTCCGGTGAGGCTCTGCGGATCGGTGTAGGGGTTCCCGGTGGTGGTGAGGTCGGCCACCTGGTGGCAATCGATCCACTCGGCGCCGAGGATCTGGCGCCATGCGCTCAGGTCGGCCGGGCAGGTGTGGATCGCTGCCGCGGCGGGGAACGCCGCCAGGAGAAGGAAGGCGAGGCAAGGTTTCATTCGGGGACCTCCGCGGGTCCCTGAACTTGGCTCAGCGATCGCCCGGGGGGAAGCGACCGCCGTACCCGGCGATCAATGTCGCACACTGCAGGTGCGCGTGACGGAAGAGCGGGCGGCGCCGGCGTGGAGGCCGGCGCCGCCCACCGACGAGCTCAGTCGTCGTCGTCCGCGGCGTCCTCGTCCGGCAGCGCGAAGGCGATGATCGCGTCCCCGACCTTGCCGCTGTCCGGGTCGACGATGGCGAAGTTGTTCCGGTCGGGCACGTTGCCGCCGAAGGCGTAGGCGACGAACTCGCGACCGTTCGCGACGTACACGCTCGGGGACGCGGCGGCGCCGCCCACGTTGGGGATCTTGCTCTTCCGGGGCTCGAAGGTGAACAGGATGTTGCCGGTCTCCGCGTCCGCGGCGTGGAACTTCCCGTTGCCTTCGCCGAAGAAGACCAGATCGCCGGCGACGGTCAGGCCCGACTTGGTGGGCAAGATCTCTTTCTCTCCGGGTGCCAGGGCGAAGTTCTTGCCGACCTTCGGGAACGTCCAGACGATCTTGCCCGTCCGGGTGTCGGTCGCGCCGAAGAGGCCGAACGGATGCGAGCCGGGCACCCTGTTGGTGAACCTCGAGCCGAGGTGCAGATCGCCGGTGGGCGTCGGGATCGTGTCCTTGTTGCCCGACCTGGTCTTGAAGGTCGTCGGCTCATAGCGAGTGCCGTAGTAGACGAAGCTCGTGCGCGGGCTGAAGGCGGCCGGCCCCCATTCGCAGCCGCCGTCGTCGCCCGGAACCATCACGAACTCCTTCTCACCGGGCGGGGTGTACTGCGGCACGGCCGGGAAGCCGGTGTCGTTGGGCCTGACGAACGTCAGCGGCGTCAGCGGCTCGACCGCGACCGAGAACGGTTGCGTCTTCGCGGCGTGCTGGAACGCAGGGTCCTGCGGGACGGGCACCTCGATCACCGGGAAGATCGGCTTCCCATTGGTTCGATCGAGGATGTAGTACTGCCCGTTCTTGCTGCAGTGGCCGAGCGCCTTGAACGTCGTCCCGCCCCGGGTGACGGGGAAGAGGACGGCGGGCTGCGCGCTGTCGTAGTCCCAGATGTCGTGGTGGACCTCCTGGAAGTGCCACACGTGCTTGCCGGTCTGCAGGTCGAGGGAAAGGATCGAGGTGGCAAACAGGTTGTCCCCTGGCCGGTCCTCGCCGAGGATGTCGGGAGCGGCATTTCCCGTCGGCATGTAGACCTGCTTGAGGTCCCGATCGATGGTGACCGGGTTCCACACTGCCGCGCCGCCGCGCTTGAACTGATCGCTGGCCGGGAAGCCGTAGCTCGCGGGGTCGGTCGTCTGGAATTGCCACTGGACGTGCCCGTCGCCGACCCTCAGTCCGAAGACCTGTCCTCGCACCTCGAACTCGCCGCCCGAGAGGCTGATGACCGCGATCCCGTCCGCCACTTGCGGGGCGTTGTTGATGGCGAAGCCAGTTTTCGTATTGGCGAGCCTGGTCTTCCACACCGGCCTGCCGCTGCCCGCGTCCAGCGCCACCACCACGTTGTCCAGGCGTCCGTAGATGACCTTTCCGTCCGCGACCGCGACGCCCTTGTTGTTGCGGCCGCAGCACACGATCATCTGGTCGATCGGCGGCATGTCGTCCGTCTCGATCGGTCTGTAGGCCCAGATCAGCTTGCCCGTGGCGGCGTCGAGCGCGAAGACGTGGTCGTGCCCGTCGGTGACGAACATCCGGCCGTTCACCACGATGGGCGAGACCTGCAATTCAGCCAAGGGATCGAGCACGCCCGTGTGGAAGACCCAGGCCGGCCTGAGTTGCTTCACGTTGCTGCGGTTGATCTGGTCGACGTTCTGGAAGCGCGTGTTGTGCAGGTCGTTGCCGTGATTCGGCCAGTCGAGGTTTTTCGGCGTGTCGGCGAAGAGGCGCGACGGAAGGAGCAACAACGCGCACGCCCCGAGCAGCAGCATTCCTTTTTTCATCGCTTTCCCCCTTCCAAACAAGCAAGCGCTCTCGCTCGCCAACGCGCTTTGCCGAGCGTGAAGTCAAGTCGGCGTGCGGCATCGCAGCGCGGCTTGCTCCTCGTCGAACCGGGGTGTATGGCGACATCGAAAGGGAGGGCGCCATGAGCTGGACCAAGCCCGCTTTCGAAGAGATCAAGATGGATGCGGAGGCGAAGTCGTACAGCGACGGAATCATCTGGTAACGCCCGTTTCGCGAGCAGAAGGTGAAGATCCGCGTGCTCGGCTCGGCAGCCGGTGGGGGCTGCCCGCAATGGAACTGCGCCTGCCGCAACTGCCGAGGCGCGCGCGACGGATCCGTCCGCATCGAGGCGCGCACCCAGGAGTGCGTCGCGGTGAGCGCCGACGGCGAGGCTTGGTTCCTGCTCAACGCCTCGCCCGAGATCCGCGCGCAGATCGAAACCTTCCCGGCCCTCCATCCTCGCCGCCAGCGCCACTCGCCGATCCAGGGGATCCTCCTGACCAACGGCGACCTCGACCACACGCTGGGGCTCCTCTGCCTGCGCGAGTCACACCCGCTGGTCGTGTACGCGACCGAGGCGGTGCGGCGCGGCTTCGTCGAGAACAACGTTCTCTACCGCACACTGCAACGGTTCCCGGGACAGGTGAGCTGGCGCACCTTGCGCATCGGCGCCGAGGTCGAGCTCTGGAAGGACGGCGGAGACCGGAGCGGGCTCTCGGTCGAGGCGTTCGCCGTCCCGGGCAAGCTCCCCATCCACCTCGAGGGGCTCGGCTTCACCCCGGACTCGCGAGACAACGTCGGATTCCGGATCCGCGAGGGCGGCTCCAGGCGGCCGCTCGTGTACCTCCCGGCGGTCGGCCGGATGACGCCCGAGGTGCTCTCCGAGGCCGAGGGCGCGGGCTGCCTCTTCTTCGACGGCACCTTCTGGTCCGAGGACGAGCTGCGCGAGCTGGGCGCGTCGGAGAAGCGCGCCTCGGACATGGCGCACCTGCCGATCGGCGGCGCCGGCGGCAGCCTCGCTGCGCTCGGCGGTGCGCGCACCTCGCCTCGCATCTACATCCACCTCAACAACACCAATCCGGTCCTCCGCGAGGACTCGCCCGAGCGGTCGGCGGTCGACGGCGCCGGCTGGCAGGTTGCCCGGGACGGAATGGAGATCGCGCTGTGATCCAGGAACGCCCGCGGCTCCCGGACGACGAGTTCGCCGCCTGGCTGCGGCGCGAAGGCGAGCGGCGCTACCACGACCGCCACCCCTTCCACGTGCTCATGCACGAGGGGAAGCTGACCAAGCCCCAGCTGCAGCAGTGGGTGCTGAACCGCTACTATTACCAGAGCCGCGTCCCCATCAAGGACGCCATCATCCTCTCCAAATCGGAAGACCCCGCGTTCCGCAGGATGTGGATCGGGCGCATCCGCGACCACGACGGCGAGCGCGCCGGCGAGGGCGGCCTTTCGCTGTGGCTCCGGCTCGCCGAAGGAGTCGGGCTCGACGTGGACGAGGTGGCGAGCTTCCGATCGGTGCTCCCCGGCGTCCGCTTCGCCTGCGACGCCTACGTGCAGCTCGTCGAGCGAGTCAGCCTGGTGGAGGCGGTCGCGTCGTCCTTGACGGAGAGCTTCGCGCCCGATCTCATGTCGCGTCGAATCGAGGCGTGGGAGAAGCATTACCCGTGGGTCCGCGCGGACGTGCTGGAGTACTTCCGGACGCGCGTCACGCGCGCGCGCCGCGATTCCGAGCAGGCGATCGAGTTCGTCTGCCGCAACGCGGTCACGCACGAGCTGCAAGAGCGCTGCGTCGCCGCGCTGGTCCGCAAGACGGAGATCCTCTGGCACATCCTCGACTGCCTGCAGGCGCAGCCGTGATCGCGGCGGCCGCCAGGCCTGCTCTCGCCGCCAAGGCACGGCTCCGGTTCGACCACGCGTCGGGAGGCTACATGCTCCTTTACCCGGAGCGGGGCCTCGCGCTGAACCCCACCGCCGCGAGCATCCTCAAGCTGTGCAACGGCGAGCTGACCGTCGACGCCATCGTCGAGCAGCTCCAGCGCGAGTACGCCGAGCGGCCCGCGCCGGAGCTCCGGAAGGACGTGCTCGAGTTCCTCGAGGAGCTGGCCAGGCGGGGCCTCTTGCAGGTCGCCGGATGAGCGCGGCGCCGCGTCCCTACACGCTCGTCGCGGAGCTGACGTACGCCTGCCCGCTCCATTGCGCCTATTGCTCGAACCCGGTCGATTTCGCGCGGCATCACGACGCGCTCGACACCGACGACTGGCGCCGGGTCCTGCGCGAGGCCGAGCGGCTCGGAGTGGTGCAGGTCAACTTCACCGGCGGCGAGCCGCTGCTCCGGCCCGATCTCGAGTCGCTGGTGGAGCAGGCGCGCGCGCTCGATCTCTACACGAACCTGATCACCAGCGGGATCCCGCTCGAACGCGAGCGCCTTCTGCGCCTACGCCGACTCGGGCTGGACAACGTCCAGGTCTCCATCCAGGACGCGCGGCCGGCGGAGTCGGATCGGATCGCCGGCCACGAGGCGTTCGAGCACAAGCTCCGGGTCGCCCGGTGGGTCAAGGAGCTGGGTTTCCCGCTCACGGTGAACACGGTCCTGCACCGGGAGAACCTGGGCCGCATCGGCGAGGTGATCGCGCTGGCCGAGGAGCTGCACGCCGACCGGCTCGAGCTGGCCAACGCGCAATACCTCGGCTGGGCGTTGCTGAACCGGGAGGCGCTCCTCCCCGGCGCGGCGCAGATCGAGCAGGCGCGGTCGGTCGCCGCGGCCGCGCGCCGCAGGCTCGAGGGCCGGATGGAAGTGGTCTTCGTCGTCCCCGACTACCACGTCGAGTTCCCGCCCGCGTGCATGGACGGATGGGGCCGGCGATTCCTGGTCGTCTCCCCCGACGGGTTGCTCCTTCCCTGCCTTCTCGCGCACACGTTGCCGGGGCTGTCGTTCGGCAACGTGCGTGAGCAGTCGGTGCAGGACCTGTGGGTCTCCTCGCCCGGACTCGCGGCCTTCCGCGGCGAGGGCTGGATGCCGGAGCCGTGCCGCAGCTGCGAGCGGCGAACGATCGACTTCGGCGGGTGCCGCTGCCAGGCCTTCCATCTGACTCGCAACGCCGCGGCCACCGATCCGGCGTGCTCGCTGTCTCCCGATCACGGGCTCATCGAGGCTGCCCGTGCAGAGGTCACTCGGCCGCCTCTCGTCGCGTTCAGCTACCGCGCAGCTCGCCTCCACTCGGCTCTCGCTCGATGAGGCTCGGGGGGCTTGCGCTCCTGGTCTGCCTGATTCCAGCGGCAGCGAGAGCCGACGTGGTCTTCGCGAGCGACGAGCGCGGCGACGATCTGCGCGTGCTCTCCAGCGAGAGCCACCAGGTGGTGGCGACCGTCCCGGTCGGGAAGCGTCCGCGAGGGCTGTGCCTGAGCCCGGACCGCAAGACCGTCTTCGCCGCGCTGGGCGACGAAGATGCGGTGGCGCTGGTGGACGTCGCCTCGCGCGCGCTCTTGCGCAAGGTCCCGGTCGGCCGCGACCCCGAGCAGGTCGCCGTGAGCCCCGACGGCAAGGTGATCTACGTCTCGAACGAAGCGGCCTCGACGGCCACCGCGGTCGAGCTGGCCTCGGGGCGCACGCTGTTCGTCGCGCCGGTCGGTACGGAACCCGAGGGCATCGCGGTCGCGCCCGACGGCGCCCGGGTCTACGTGACCGGCGAATCCACCGACGACGTCACCGTCCTCGATGCGCGCTCCGGCAAGGTGCTCGGCCGGCTCGCGGTCGGCGCCCGGCCGCGCTGGGTCGCGTTCTCGCCGGACGGGCGGAAGGCCTTCGTCACCGCCGAGGTGGGCGGCACCTTGTCGATCCTCGACGCGCCGGCGATCCGGCTGCGGGCCACCGTCCCCATCGGCAACGGGCAGACCAAGCCGAACGGCGTGGCGGTGGCGCCCGGCGGGAAGCGCCTGTACCTGGCCGAAGGCCGCGGCGCCGCCGTGAGCGTGGTGGACCTCGCGGCGCTCTCGGTGGTCACGCGGATCGCCGTCGGCGAGAGGCCATGGGGTGTCGCGATCTCGCCCGACGGGAAACGGCTCTACACCGCCAACGGCGGCTCGGACGACGTCTCGGTGGTCGACACGGCCGCGGCGAAGGCGGTCGCCCGGATCCCGGTGGGCAAGAAGCCCTACGGCGTGCTGTACGTGCCCGAGCCGAAGCCGTAGCTCACGCCCGCGAAGACCTGGAACGGCCGGCCGGGCGTGAGGAACGGCTCAACGGGCGTGCCGGGTTGCTTCGGATTGGGCGCGAAGGTGCCGAAGGTGCTGTAGCGCGCGTCCAGCAGGTTCGTGAAGCGGATCCAGGCGGCGAACCCGGCGACGGATGCGCGGACGCCGCCCTCCAGCGAGAAGTACGGGTCGAGCTTCGCGGCGACGTTCTCCTCGTCGCCGCGCAGGCGCTGGGCGCCGACGAAGGTGCCGGAGAGCGAGAGCGACAGCCAGCCGTACGGGTAAAGCTCGAGCCCGGCGCCGGCGCGGTGGCGCGGGACGAGCGGGAATTCGCTCCCCGCGCGCACCCGCTCGATGCAGGACGCACCGTTGCACTCGGACGTCGGCCGGGGCGTCGCCAGCGTGACGTCCTCCTCGAAGCTCGCCTCGGTCAGCGCATAGGTCACCCAGGCGCCCACCCAGCCGGCAGGCTTGCCGCGCAGGCTCGCCTCGATGCCCTGCCGCCGCGTCCTGCCGATGTTCTGGAAATACACGCCCGTGGTGCCGGCCGGGGACACCGAGAAGATGTCGTCGAGCACGTCGGTCCGGTAGACGCTCACCTGTCCGGAGAGCCAGGCGTACGGGCGGGTGCGGAACCCGATCTCGTAGCTGGTGGCGCGCACCGGGTTGAGAGGAGGGTCGGGCGCCGTGCCCGCCTGCAGCCCCGGGCAGATCGCCGCGGGCCCGGCGCAGGTCAGCTCCAGGAGCGCCGGCGCGCGGAATCCCTGCGACCAGGACAGGTAGATTCCGTGGTCGCGCGAGAGGTTGTAGTTCAGGCCGATGAGCGGGTCGACGCGGCGGAAGGCGGGGACGCCGCTCGCGTCCTGCCGCCCGGGCCTGTCCGGGCTCTCGTCGGCGATGCGGTGGCGGATGAAGTCCCAGCGCACCGCGGCCGTCAGGACCACCTCGTCCCCCTCGCGCAGGGTCCCGCGGGCGAGCTGGAAGGTGTCCTGCAGGTAGGCCGCCAAGGCGTCCTGGCGGTCCCGGACGCGGGTGTCGAGGTCCGGCTCGTTGAAGACGCTCACCTCGACGTCGCTGTGCGCATACTCGAAACCAAAGGTGAGCAGGTTCCACCTGCCGAAGAGCGGCGCCGTGCGGTCGAGCTGCAGCGTCCCTCCGGCCGAGGCGGTGCGCGAGAAGAGCCTGCTGTTCGTCGCGAGCAGGTTGACGTTGAACTGCTCGACGTGGAGCAGGCGTCCGAAGCCGTTTCCCGAGAAGACGAAGCGGTCGCCGAGGTCCTGGCGCACGTTGAGGGCCAGCTGGTCGAGGCGCGGGGCGAAGAAGTCGCCCGCCGTGTAGTTCGCCGCGCGGTCGCGGGCCAGCTCCGAGGCGGGCAGGGGACCGGCCTGGAAGATGCGGTTGTCGACGTGCTGGTAGGAAAGGGTCAGGTCGGTGCTGCCCTCGCGGAAGCCCAGCTTGCCGAACCCCTTGGCGAGCCTCGCCCCCGACGCATTCCTCCAGCCGTCCTCCTGCGTCTCGGTCCCCGAGAGGTAGAAATCGATCGTTCCCTTCCGTCCGGAGAGCAGGGCCCGGTATTTGTGCAGGCCCGCGCTTCCCGCCGACACCTCCGCGAACCCGGCGGCGCCTTCCTTGCCGCGCCGGGTGACGAGGTTGATCGCGCCGGCGAGCGTGTTCCGCCCGAAGAGGACGGAGGGGCCGGGCACCACCTCGATCCGCTCGAGGTCCTCGGTGGGGAGCAGGTCGAAGTTGATCTCCTCGGCGGTCGGCTCGTTGACGCGCACCCCGTCGAGGAACACGCTCACTCCCTGCGGCACGCCGGTGACCGAGGTGGCCTGGAACCCGCGCAGCGAGAGATCCGGCTGGTACGAGTT
>Ga0137409_10004650_pt1 | contig 14402 bp, 12 predicted proteins | sample CZODoug1_16funga_FD_122059 | JGI IMG/M metagenome (GOLD analysis project Ga0137409, IMG submission 122059) | Vadose zone soil fungal communities from Angelo Coast Range Reserve, California, USA - CZODoug1_16fungal (Hybrid Assembly) | ecosystem: Environmental > Terrestrial > Soil > Vadose zone... | reverse complement strand
AAGACGCTGGGCTTCTCGGCGAAGCACCTCTTCGGGCTCATCTTCGGGGAGTCGCTGCTCATCGCTGTGTGCGGGGGCCTGCTCGGCCTGGCGCTCACGTTCCCCATGGTGGCGGGCTTCGGCAAGGCGCTGCCGACGTTCTTCCCGATCATCAACGTCGCGCCCGTGACGATCGCCCTGGCCCTCGGGGCGGCCGTAGTTGCCGGGCTCGTCGCGGCGCTGTTCCCCGCCACTCGAGTGGTGCGCACGCCGATCGTGGCCGGCCTGCGCACCGTGGGATAGAGGACGCACGATGCGCATTCCGTTCTCCTACATCTGGCGAAGCCTGTGGGCGCGCCGCCTCACGACCACGCTCACGCTCGGTGGCCTGGCGCTGGTGGTGTTCGTGTTCGCGGGCGTCCTGATGCTGGCCCAGGGCCTCGAGGCGACGCTCGTCGACACCGGGTCACCCGACAACGCCATCGTGCTGCGGCGCTCGGCCGGCTCGGAATTGGTGAGCCAGATCGACCGCGGCACCGCGAGCGTGCTCGAGACCCAACCGGAGGTGGCGCCGGCCAAGGACGGCCGCCCGCTCCTCTCGCGGGAAGTCGTCGTCGTGATCAACCTGTTCAAGAAGAAGACGAACGGGATGAGCAACGTCGTGGTGCGCGGCGTGTCGCCTCAGGCATTCGAGCTGCGCCCCGGCTTCCACATCACCCAGGGCCGTGCCTTCCAGTTCGGCAGCCACGAGATCGTCGTAGGCCAGAACATCGCGAGCCGGTTCAAGGGTGTGGCGCTGGGCGCCGAGCTGGGGTTCGGCGGCGACCGCTGGACCGTGGTCGGGATCGCCGATGCCGGCGGCACCGGCTTCGACTCCGAAATCTGGGGCGACGCGGACCAGCTGATGCAGGCGTTCGGGCGGCCGGTGTACTCGTCCGCGACCTTGCGCCTGCGCGACCAAGGCCAGTTCGACGCGCTCAAGACTCGGCTCCTGGCCGATCCACGCTCGCAGTCCCTGGAAATCAAGCGCGAGCAGGAGTTCTACCGCGAGCAGTCGCAGGCGATGGCGAAGTTCATCAAGATCCTCGGGCTGGTCGTGACGACGATTTTCAGCGTGGGCGCGATGATCGGGGCGATGATCACCATGTACGCAGCCGTCGCGACCCGGGTCGTCGAGGTGGGAACGCTGCGTGCCCTGGGGTTCCAGCGCCGCAGCGTGCTGGCGGCCTTCCTGGTCGAGTCGGTGCTGCTGGCGATCGCCGGTGGAGTCGCGGGGGTCGGGCTCGCCTCGCTGCTCTCGTTCGCCCGGGTCTCGACGCTCAACTTCGGGAGCTTCTCGGAGATCGGGTTCGGCTTCGCGTTGTCGCCGAGCGTGATTGCGAGCGCCCTGACCTTCGCGCTGGTGATGGGGGTGGTCGGGGGCTTCCTTCCGGCGGTGCGGGCCGCGCGCCTCAACATCGTCAACGCGCTGCGGGCGGCGTAGCCAGCGACACAGCCTAGAACGCCCCGCCGCCGCCTCCGCCCCCGCCGCCCCCCGACGAGCCGCCGCCGCCAAACCCGGAGCCACCGGAACTGCGCGGCGCTGACGTCAGGGTCGACCCGGCCACGCTCGTCATGTGCGCCAGACTCCCGGAAAAGCTGCTCACGTTGAAGTTCATGACGCTCGGCCCGACGTACCAGGTGGGCGGCTGGGTGTAGATGCCCTCGAACGCCCGCGCCCAGCGCCGCTCCACGCCGAACGCCATCGCGAACGGCAGATAGCGGTCGAACAGCTCCGGATGCCCGATGATGATCCGTTTCAGGTTGTCGGATTCGACGCGCCGCAGGAACTCCTCGAAGCCGAGCACCTGCTCGAGGGCGCGCGTCCCGTCGTCGGTACGCGCGGGCATGATGAGGCTGAACCAGAGCAGGATGCCGGCGACCAGGACGCCGGCCGCGATGAACGGCACGGGCGTCATCAAGAGCCCTGCCGCCATCACGCCGCCGCCAATCGCGATGATCGCGCCGAACACGACCGCCGCGACCATCCAGCGCGTGCGCACGCGGTCGGGGCGCCTGTGGTAGAAACCGCGGCCCAGGAGGCGGTCGAAGATGCCGGACTTGATGCCGGGCAACTCGGTGTAGAACTCCTCCTTCAGGTCGTTGAGCTCGACGCGTCCTTCGTGTCGGCGGAAGATGCCGTCGAGCATGCGTTGTTCATGCGGCGCCAGCTCCACGGCGTTCGCGGGAGGATCGAGCCGCCGCAGGGCGTACCCCCGTCCGCTCAGCAGACCGAACAGTTTGTTGTCCTCGTACTCCTCGATCTGCAGGTAGCCGCGAACCGCCAGGTCGACCATGGTCGCCGTGATGTCGCGCAGGTCCGCGGAGTTGTCGAGCAGTGTGCCCGCCTCGGCGGGGCTGAGGCCGCGCGGCGGCTCGTACTGCACGGCGATGGGGCGGCGCCGGGGATCTCGGCCGCGACGCCACCAGATCCAGAACGCAAGCAGGAAGACGGGGATCGGGATCGTCAGGGGCCAGTTGCTGCTCACGACCTCCTGGGCCCGCGCGGCGGCGGGCGGCTCCGTGACCAACCCTTTGTTCCACCCCACCACGGCGGTGAGGCCTTCGTGAAAGCCGAGGGAGTGGGGCATGACGACGGTGACCGTGGTCGCGCCGGTCGTGACCTTCGCTTCCTGCGCGGTAGAACCGTACGCGCCATTGAAGGCGATCGCGCGAACCCCCTCGGCGCCGGCGGGCAGCTCGATCCGCGCCGCGGCCGCCCCGAGGCCGACGTCCCACTCATCGCCGGTCACGTTCCAATACAGCTCGTCGTGGTCGTCGAAGAATCGCAGCCCGTTCGTGGCACGGTAGCGGAGCACGACGGTGCGCGTCGCGTCGGAGGCGCCGGGAACCCAGATCTTGAACTTGATGTAGTGCCGCTCGCGGCTCGCCTCCACCCGCAGGGATCGCCCCTCACCATCCGTGGCGCTCTGCAAACTCAGGCCCAGGGTCCAGTTGAACCCCTGCGGCGTGTGGTATGTGACGGGGATGGTGCGATAGATGCCGTTCCACGAGCCGACAAACCGCGCGGTGATCGTCTCCGTCACCTGGATACTGGCGTCGCGCTCGACCCGAATGACGGCGTCAAATCGGTCGATCGAATACGAGCGTTGCGCCGCGGCGGGTTGGCCCCAGAGCGCCAACAGCAGCAGCAACGCCACGCGTTCCTTCACGCGTGCGCTCCCGTGTCCACGCTCGGCACGGCGCGCTCGGCGTCGTCGATCCCGAAGAACTCCCGCGGCTGGAAGCGAAAGGTGCTGGTCAGGAGATTCGCGGGGAACTGTGCGATCCCGGTGTTCCAGTCGCGCACTACCGCGTTGTAGTAGCGTCGCGCGTTTTGCAGCGTGTCTTCGACGTCGGTCAGCGTGCGCTGCAGCGCCGCGAAGCTCGCGACCGCTTTCAGGTCGGGGTACGCCTCGGCGATCGCGAAGATCTGTCGCAACGATCCCTCCACCGGGTTCTCCTGCTGGAAGCGGGCTGCCGGGCTCGCGCCGGTCGCCTGCAGGGCCCGGCCGCGCGCGGCGACCAGGGCCTCGAGTGTCTGCCGCTCATATCCGGCGTGCCCCTTCACCACCGCCACCACCTGGGGAATGAGGTCGTGACGCCGCTTCAGCTGCACGTCGATGTCGGCCCACGCGTTGTCGCTCAACTGGCGCAGACGCGTGAGACGATTGAAGGTCACGATCGCCCACAGGGCGATCACGACGCCGACGATGATCAGCAGGTTCATGGGGCCAATATAGGGTCAGGCTCGGGCCACGTCGCGGTCGATCACCACCCGTCGGACCTCCCCGGCGAGCCGCCGCCGCACGCGCCAGATCAGTACGATCGCCACGAGTATGAGGCCCACCGTGAGCCCCCACCACAGCCCGCGCGGGCCGGCGCCGAGCCCGAACCCGAGCGCGGCGCTCACGGGCAGACCCACGAGCCAGAAGCCCAGCATGTTCACCACCATCGGCGCGCGCGTGTCTCCGACGCCGCGCAGGATACCGATCGACACGACCTGGATGCCGTCGAACACCTGAAACACGCCGGCGATCGGGATGAGGCTCGCGGCGAGGGCGGCGACGGCGGGGTCGATCGTGTAGATCCCGGCGAGGAAGCGCGGGATCGTGAGCATCACGAGAGCGCTTGCGGACATGAAGCCGACGCCGCAGACCAGCCCCGCCGCGGCCGCGCGACGCGCCTCGGCCGCGTCCCCGCGCCCCACAGCGTGCCCCACCAGTACGGCCGCGGCCGCCGAGACGCCCAGCGGTACCATGAATGCGAGTGACGCGAGATTGAGCGCCACCTGGTGCCCCGCCAGCTGCTCCGTGCCCAGCCATCCCATCATGATGCCTACGACCGCGAACACGCCGTACTCGAGCTCGTACTGGACACCGATGGGTGCGCCGAGCGCTGCCATGCGCCGCAGCGGTTGCCACGCGAGCGCCTCTCGGCGCAGCGGCAGCAGCTGTGGCCGGATGGTGCGCCACGCGACCGCGACCAGCAGCAGCAACATCACCCAGCGGCTCACCGACGTGGCCCACGCCGAGCCGACGGCGCCAGCGGCAGGGAACCCCAGGTTCCCGTAAATCCAGAGGTAGTTGAGACCGACGTTGGCCAGGTTTCCGGCTACGATCGCGCCGACGATCGGCGCGACGCGCTTCATCGCCTGGAGGCTTTGACGCAGGGCGCCGAAGAGATAGAAGGGGAGGATCCCGGCGATCTCAATACGCGCGTAGCTCGCGGCGACGTCCGCCACGTGCTCCGGCTGGTGCAGCAGGCCGAGCACGGGCCGAGCCGGGAGGAGCAGGGCCGTGGCGACGAGGCTCAGCGCCAGGGAGAGGATCAAGCCCCGCTGCACGCCGTGCGCGACGGCGACGGTGTCGCCCGCGCCCACCGCCTGCGCCACGACCGGGTCGAGCGACATCAGCGCGCCCATTCCAAAGATCGCTGCGCCGAAGAAGTAGAGATTGCCGAGCGCCACGGCGGCGATCGCCTCGGCCGAGACGTGCCCCACCATGACCGTATCCGCTACGCCCATCAGCATCTGGCCCAGCTGCACGGCGACGATCGGCAGCGCCAGGCGAACCATGGCGCCCAGCTCGGCTCGGAAGGTCACGGGCATCCGCGTAATTAGGCGTGAAAATGACAGCCCGGCAACGACTTCCGGTGTCGGGCCGTTCCTGACTTTCCCCGGACGTCGCGGCCGAAATCGGGCAGCAACCTTTCACCTGCGATGAGCGTCAGAGTAGTGTCCCCACACCGAGCCGCCGCGATGTCGAGAACGACCGTCCTGCTCGTAGTGCTCGGTCTGGTCGCCGGGCTCCTCCCGCTCGTCGCCCAAAACATTCATTCTACGCCCCCGCCACTTGTCCGCGCCGTCCCGCTCGAAGGCGAAATCAAGCTCGACGGTCGGCTCGACGAGCCGGTGTGGCACACCGCGCCTCCGGCCACCGATTTCCGGCAGAACCAGCCGCACGAGGGCCAGCTCGCCACGCAACGCACGGAAGTGCGGTTCGCGTACGACCGTGCCGCGATCTACGTCGGCGCGCGGATGTACGATGACTCCGGGTCCCGCGGCGTACGCACGCGGCTGGTGCGGCGCGATGCCGATCCCAGCTCCGACTACGTGCAGGTCATCTTCGACACGTATCACGATCACATCGGTCGTCTCTTCTTCCTCGTGAATCCGTCGGGTGTGAAGAATGACGCCAACGGTTTGGGCGGCGGCGGCGACGACTCGTGGGATCCCGTGTGGGAGGTCAAGACGACGATCGATTCGCTGGGCTGGACCGCGGAAATGCGGATTCCCTTCGCGCAGCTGCGTTATCCCTCGACCACCGCGGAACAAACCTGGGGCCTCCAGATCTGGCGCCAGGAGAACCGGCTCAACGAGCTGTCGCAGTGGGCGTTCTGGGGCTTGCAGGAGCAAGGTGGGCCGCCCCGGTTCGGACACCTGCAGGGACTCGTGATCAGGAGCGCTCCCGGGCGCGCCGAGGTGCTCCCGTACCTGGTGGGGCGGTCGGCCAATGCGCCGGGCGATGCTGCCGATCCGTTCTATGACCCGCACGTATTCGACGGCCGCGTGGGCGTCGACGCCCGGGTGTTGCTGACGTCGAATCTGACTCTGAACGCCACGGTGAATCCTGACTTCGGGCAAGTCGAGGTGGATCCAGCCGTCGTGAATCTCTCCGATTTTGAAACGTTCCTGCAGGAGCGCCGGCCCTTCTTTGTCGAAGGCGCCGGCTACTTCGGGTTGGGCGGCCTGAACTGTTTCTTCTGCTCCAACGTCTCCAGTCTCTCGATGCTGAGCACGCGACGCATCGGCCGGGCGCCGCACCTATCGGCGTTCCGGGACACGCTCGATACGTACGCCGATGTTCCCCAGAACACGACGATCCTGGGCGCCGCGAAGCTCACGGGTCGCACGCCGACGGGCTGGTCGATCGGTGTGCTCGATGCGCTGACGCGTCGCGAGTGGGCGACCGTGCAGCGCAGCGACGGCGCGCTCACACGGCTGCGCTACAGCGTGGAGCCGTTCACGAATTATTTCGTCGGACGGGTCGCCAAGGATCTGCGCGGTGGCGCCACCGTGATCAAGGCGATGGGCACGTCGGTATACCGCAATCTCGCCGGCGACCCCTTCGCGGCGGCCAATCTGTCGCGCCGCGCAGAAGCGTTTGGCCTTGGGACTGAGATGTCGTTCTCGAAGCGCAACTACCGGTTGCTGGCGCAGGTGGCGGGCACGCAGGTGACTGGTGACGCGGCGGCCATCCTCAAGATCCAGACATCGCCGCAGCATTATTTCCAAAGGCCGGATCGGGGCACGGCGCTCGATTCCGCGCGCACGTCGCTGCGCGGTCTCGGTGCCTACGCGCGCTTCTCCCGCGAGCAGGGAAGCGTCTTGTGGGAGCTCTCCACGAACCTCCGCACACCCGGCTTCGACAACAACGACCTCACGTTCCTCGGACGCACCGACTTCATCTACATGGGCGGCAATGTATTCCCGCAGTGGACCAAACCCACCAAGTGGTATCGCCAGATGTTCCTCATCGCCGGCGGGCAGCAGCAATACAACTTCGAGGGCGACCTGACCGACCGGCAGGTGCAGCTGTTCGGTTACATCCAGCCGCTCAACTACTGGAACATTCAAGGCTTCTGGATCCACCGGCCGAACACCTTGGACGATCGACTGACGCGGGGTGGACCGGTGGTGGGGAAGGCGGGCATCGACGTCTGGAGCACCGACGTCCAGACCGATTCCCGCAAGAACATCGTGCTCGAGGTTTCCGGACAGCTGGTGCACAGCCGGGACGGGTACTGGAGCCGCGTGGCCAACACCTCGATCAAGCTGCGGCCCGCACCCAACGTCCAGCTCACACTCGGCCCGTCGCTCGGTCACAACGAAACGGGGACGCAGTGGGTTCGGACGGTGCCGGACTCGTTCGCCACCGCGTTCTACGGCAAGCGCTACGTGTTCGCCCAAGTGGCGTTCAACGAGCTCTCGATGGACACGCGCTTCAATGTCACGTTCTCGCCCACGCTGACGCTCGAGCTGTTCATCCAGCCGCTGATCTCCAGCGGTGACTTCTCGCGCTTCCGCGAATTCGCCGCGCCGCGCAGCCTGCGTAAGCTGGTGTACGGCGTCGACGTGGGAACGTCCACGCCCGTCGCGGCCGGGGATTCGATCGACCCGGATGGCGCGGGTCCCGCGCCCGGGTTCGTGATCGGCAACCAAAATTTCACCGTCCGCTCGCTGCGCGGAAACGCGGTGTTGCGGTGGGAGTACCATCCCGGGTCGACGCTGTTTCTGGTCTGGACGCGGAGCAGCCAAATCCCGAACCTGCCGCGCGGGCGGATCGAGTTCGGGAACGACTTCGGCGACCTGTTCCAAGGGCCGTCGGAAAACGTCTTCCTGCTCAAGATCAACTACTGGCTCGGTTTGTAATCCGCTGTTGCATCGACGCGGCAGGTGTAGCCTGCGTTCCCCAAGGCCCGCCCCGCCTGCGCATCTGGTCTGCGGCGTTGCGGCGGCGCGCCCCGGCGCGCTTGTTGCGCTCCACCCGGGCGGCCTCTATGACCACCACCAGCAATCCGATTCCGGTCGTTCTCATCGCCGTTGGGCGCGAGCGCTCCCTCACCGGACTGCTCGGCCCTACCGGGTATACGGTGCTCGAGTCGACGACGGGCACGCGGGCCCTCGAGCGGGCGCGCGCCACCCGGCCCGACATCATCATCCTCGACACTGAGCTCCCCGATCTGACGGGGCTCGAGGCGTGCCGGCTGTTCCGCGGCGAGCCGCACATCGCGCGCAACGTCCCGATCCTCCTGCTCACGTCGGGTCCACCGACCCCGGACCAGCGTGTCGCCGCGCTCCGGGCCGGCGTGTGGGACTTTCTCCGCTACCCCGGCGACCCCGACGAGCTGGCGCTGAAGCTCGAGACCTACATCCAGGCCAAGCGGAATATCGACGCCACGCTCGCCGACGGTCTCGTCGACCCGATGACGGGGTTGCTCAGCCGCCCCGGCCTGGCACGGCGGGCGCGGGAGTTGGGCGCGCTGATGGCCCGTCATCACGGGGCGCTCGCCTGCGTGGTGTTCGCGGTCGAGGCTGCCCCGGCGGACCCGCGGGCGGCGCACCTGCTGGCGCAAACCGCTCGCGTCTGCGACGTCGTCGGCTCGTTGGGCCCCGGCGAGTTCGCGGTGCTCGCTCCTGGTACCTCTGACGCCGGCGCCCTGAAACTCGCGCAGCGCGTCGCCTCGGTCCTGTGCGCCGCACCGGGGAGCGGGGCACAACCCGTCACGCCCGGCCCAACGCTCCGCGTGGGTTACGACGCCGTGGGGAACCTCAAGTACTCCCCGATCGACCCCGTCGCGTTGCTCGGGCGCGCCGCGGCGGCGGTGCGCAACGGCCGGCCCGAGCCCGGCTATCCTTGGGTGCGCCGCTTCGACGTCGGGGCGGCATCGGCCGAGGACGTCCGCGTCGCCGCGCGCAGTACGCCGCCCGGACTGGTGCTCGAGGACCACGGGAGGGGCAAGTCATGAAGAGCGTTCGTCTCTTGCGCGCCGCGCTGCTCGGCGCCGTGGCGCTCGTCGCCGTCAGTTGCGCGGACCCCACGACGCCCGTACCGCACCTCAGCGGTGATTTGTTCGGTGACCTCAGGCAGATCACCGGCCTGCTCCAGTGCACGCCGCTCCCCTACGACTCGGTCACCGAGATAATCGGGCCCGAGGGCGGGACCATTCAGGTGGGCCCGCATACGTTCACGGTCCCCGCTGGAGCGCTCGACACGGCTGTGGCGATCACCGCCGTCACCCCTTCGGACACGGTCAACCAGATTCAATTCCAGCCCGAGGGGTTGGTCTTCAACGGTTTCACGACCGTCCGGATGAGCTACGCGAACTGCAATCTGATGGGGTCCTTCCTGCCCCTGCGGATCGCGTACACCAGCTCCGACGGCGTGATTCTCGACTACCTGCCGTCCCTGGACAACGACTTCACCCAGACGGTCAGGGGCAAGCTCCAACACTTCTCCGAGTACGCCATTGCTTGGTAGAGCGCGGCTGCGCGCGGTCACTCCGGCCACAGCATTGCAGCAGGCGCGGGAGCGCGAGCGGGCGGGGTGCCTTCCAGAGGCGATCGAGCGGTACGAGGCCGCGATCGCGACGGCTGACCGCTTGGGCGACCACACCGTGCTGGCGGAAGCGCTGCGCCGGCTCGCCGTGGTGCGGCACCACCGCGGTGAGGCCGACGAGGCCCGTGAGCTCTGCCTGCGGAGCTATGGGGTGGCGCTGCACATCGCCGACGACGTCCTGGCCGCGGAAGCCCTCAATACATTGGGTGGCTTGGACCTTACCACCGGCTCGCTGGAGGAGGCGCACGAGACCTTCCTTCAGGCGCTGGAGCTCGGGGGCGCGAGCCAGGCGCTGCGTGCGCGCGTCGAGCAGAATCTGGGAATCGTCGCAAACATTCAGGGACAGCTGACCGAGGCCGTGGCGCGCTATGAGCGGTCGCTCGACGCGTATCGCAACGCCGGCGATGAGCACGGCTGCGCGATTGCGTACCACAACCTGGGGATGGTGAGCGCCGACCGCGGACGGCTCGACGCGGCGGACTGCTACTTCCAGGAGAGCCGCTCGTTCGCCGAGCGCGTCGGTGACGTGCACCTGTGGGCGCTGTGCCTGGTCAATCATGCCGAAGTGCACGTGGCGCGCCAACGGTTCGAGGACGCGCGACAGAATGCCGAGTCGGCGCTCGCCCTGTTCGATCAGCTGGGAGTGCGGGCCGCGAAGGCGGACGCCTACCGCGTGATCGGCATGGTGTATCGCGAGACGGGCCGGCCGGCCCTGGCCGAGTCGCGGCTGCGCACGGCGATCGACCTGGCGCGGGCCGCCGGCTCGGTGCTGGGCGAAGCGGAAGCGTCCCGCGAGCTGGCCCTCCTCCACCAGGCGATGGGGCGCAATGAAGAGGCACTGCGTCTGCTCAACACGGCCTACCGGCTGTTCCGCCGCCTCGACGCCCGGGTCGACCTGGTGCACGTCGGGGGGAAGGTGGCGGAGCTGGAGGGCTCGTACCTGGCGCTGGTGCGCGAGTGGGGCCAGTCGATCGAATCGAGCGACAACTACACGTACGGTCACTGTGAGCGCGTGGCGCGGAACGCCGTCGCGATGGCGCGGGCGCTGGGGCTCGACGAGCACGCCGAGACCACCATCCTGCTCGGCGCCTACCTCCACGACCTCGGTCAGGTGCAGGTGCCGCACGAGATTCTCACGAAGGCGGGCCCGCTGACGCAGGTGGAGCTCGAGGTGTTGCAGATGCACCCCATCTGGGGCATCGAGCTACTCGCGAACGTTGATTTCCCATGGGACTTGAAGCCCATCATCCGCTCGCACCACGAGCACTACGATGGCACCGGGTACCCCGACCGCTTGAAGGGCGACGAGATCCCGCTGGAAGCACAGATCGTCGGGATCCTGGATGTGTTCGACGCCCTCACGACGACGCGCGCCTATCAGGCGGCGTTGCCGGTGGAGCGGGCGATTGCGGAAGTGACCCGCCTCCGCGGTTGGTGGTCCGATCGCGTCTTCGAAGCGTTTCTCAAGGTGGTCGCCGTCACCGCGGCTCCGCAGCCGCCCCCCCCCGCGCCCCCCGCGACGAGCGCTGCGGCGGAATCGGCAGGCTCACAGTAAACGTCGTGCCCTGACCCAGGGCGGACACCAGGTCCACCCGGCCCTTGAACATCTCCTGCGTGATTTCCCGGACGACCGTCAGGCCGGTTCCCGAGCCCTTTCCGAACGCCTGCGTCGTGAACCCCGGCTCGAAGATGCGGTCGCGATGCTCCGCGGCGATGCCCACACCCTTGTCCGCCACGGTGAGGCGTAATGATTCGCCTGCCTGAGTGAAGTCGACCAGCACGGGCGTCTTGCCCGACTGGGAGGCGGTGACGGCATTGCGGATGAGATTCGTGAGCACCTGGTAGAGGGCGTTCGGATCGCCCTGCAGGAAGAGGCCGCTCACGGTGGTGGTCCCCTCGAGCGCGATGCCCCGTTTGCGAGCCAGCGGCCGCTCCAGGGCCACGCACGATCGCACGACCTGGGCTGCGTCGAATCGCTCCCAGCGCGCCAGCCCGCCGCGCGCGCGATCCTGGATCGAGCGCAGGAACGCGATCGCCTGCTCCATGCCTTCACCCACACCGGCGAGATCCTGGAGCATCCCGTCCCGAAATGTCGGCTCCAAGGTTGTCGTCTCCCGCACCCGCCTGAAGCACCACTCGAGGCCGGCCAACGCTGCGGTCAGCGGGTTCGCCACCTCGTGCGCGATGACGCTCGGTTGCCGCACCAGCTCGGCCAGCGCGTCCGACTCGGGCAGCCTGGGACGGGCGGGGCCCGGGAGCTGGTCCACCAGGCCCAGGCAGAGTCCGGCGAGCTCGAGCGTGATTCGCTCGCGGCTGCGACGCTCCACGCCGTCGGGCGGTGGAGCCGGTGGTTGATTCCGCACCGGGGCGACGCACCAATGCCCGACGTCGTCGAGCCGGCACCCCACCCAGCGGCTGCCCTGAATGATCGGCGCACTCCACCGCTCCAGGGTGCTGACGAGATCGATGCTGGTGGCGGCGCGGGGCGCCGTCGGCGCACTCGTCAGGACCGGGATGATCTCCGCTCGCGCCGAGACCTCCCACAGGCCGACCACGCGTCCCTGCAACGCCACGCTCGCTTGGCGCAAGACCTCGCGCCGGCGCTCCAGCGCCGCATCGCTCGGGGTTTCCGGGTTGCTCATCGCCGTTCGTCGGAGTGAGGGCGCGGCTATTGCTGGGCGCGACGCTCCAGGAGCTGGAGCGCGCGGTCCAACCTCTTCAACGCGGCGGCGAGATCGGCGCGCTGCTCGACGTGGAGACCATCGGTCTCGAGCAAGTGGTGCAACAGCTGGAGGGAGTTGCGGACGTGCTCCGCTGGAGATTCGGTGTTGCGTGCGCGCAGCGCGCGGTTGCGGCGATCCAGGGTGCTGCGCCGCTCAGCGCCGCGCCGCAGGTCTACGATGTGCCGCCGATCCTGGGGAACGTGTGCCAACACAGTGCGACGCGGCACGGCGCGGCGGTCGACCCCGCTGCGACGGTCGGCGAGGAGGCGACTGGTCGGAAGCACGACCTAATTTGCCATCAACGGCGCGCCGGCGCTACTCGGAGGGTGTGTGTATAAATGAAGTCGCCGAGGGGCGAGTCGTCGTCGTTGGCCGCGTTTCCCGCCACGTCGAATTCCACGACGCCGCGCGCATTCCCGGCCGGCGCCGTCCAGCTCACCGTCCACCGTCCGGCGTCGCCGCGCAGCGCGGTGCCGGCCTGGGTGTGTTCGACGTAGCCCACGTGGGAAAGTGTGTCCCAGATCACCTTGGACCGCCCGTCGCCCGGCGTGAGCAGACCCGCCGCTGTGCCCGTGGCATCGCCCTCCGCGAATCGCGCGGCTAGTTGAAAGCCGGCCCGCAGCATCCCGGCGCGCCGGAGCACGATATCCAGTTGGTAGGTTCGGCCCGGCTGGTAGACTGCCGGTGCCCCGACCATCGACAATTCGCCGCCCGGCTCGTTGAGACCGGCGTCCGAATGACATTCCCGGCAGGTCGGCTCACCGAAACCGCCGGTGTGCGCGGGCGGTGGACCGTCCTTGTAGAGCGACAGTGCCGCCAGCGAGGCGCCCGCCAGCGCCAGCGCGCCGAGGCTTCCCCCCCAGGACACGCTACGGGACGGCTGTGGCTGGCGCAGCCGGCAACTGGGCCCGGCCGATCGTATTGGCGTCGCTCCCGAACCAGATAGCGCGCGCGTGCGGGTCGAAGACCATGTTGCGGATCGTGCCGCCGCCGCTCGGGACATCGGCTCCGGGCAGGAACCTATGGGTCCGGGTGTCGAACCCCACGAACCGGTTCGGCTGCGACCCCGTTTCCACGACCCAGATCCGGTCCTGATCGTCCACGGTGACCGCGTAGGGCCGCGCGCCCGCGCCACCTGGCAGGGGCCACTCCTCCACCTTCTTGGTCTGTGGGTCGAACCGGCCGAGCATTCCGCCGGCGTAGTCACCGTACCAGACGGCGCCGTCGGACGTGATCGCCATGCGCCGCGGCCGCGCCTCGGCGCGGGGCAGGGGATACTCGGTGAGCGCGAACGTTTCGGGATCGACGGTCGCGATCTTGTTGGTGCCGAACAGCACGATCCACGGCCGGCCGGCGCGGTCGAGCGCGATGCCGTAGGGCCGGGCGCGCGCCGTCGGCACGTGCACCAAGCGCATCGTGCCGCTCGCCACCGTCAGTTTGCCGATGAAATTGCCTCCCTGCACCGTGAACCAGATGTCGCCGTGGCGGTCCCAGACCATGGTATGCGGGTCGCGCGCCGCCGAATCGGACATCGGAATGCGCTTGATGCTTCCGTCCTTGGGGTCGAGACGCCCGATGTGCGACGACGCGTTGCCCGAGTACCACACGATTCCGGCGCTATCGAGGATCAGGTTGTGCGGCCCGGTCCCGGGCGCGAGGTCGTACTTCTTGAACGCACCGGTCGTGGGATCCAGCACGCCGACGTAATGACCCACTTGCCCCACGAACCAGACCCGCCCCTGGCGGTCGAGATACGGGTCGCGCGGTCGCGTGCCGGCCCAGGGCACGCTCCACTCCTGAATCGTCGGGGCTTGCTGGGCGATGGCGAGCAGCGCGAGTGTGAGAATCATGGACCCCTCCGCTTGGCGAGCCAGGCGTCGAGGGTCTTGCTGCCGCCCCCGGACGTCCAGATGACGAGCCAGATGAAGCAGTATAGGGCGGGCGCCTCGCCGTGGTTCACCCACGGCCAAATGCTGCCGCTCTTGCTGGCATGCATCCAGAAATACACGACGGCCGTCTCCCCGGCCGCCAGGAACGCGAT
>Ga0137409_10004649_pt1 | contig 14404 bp, 11 predicted proteins | sample CZODoug1_16funga_FD_122059 | JGI IMG/M metagenome (GOLD analysis project Ga0137409, IMG submission 122059) | Vadose zone soil fungal communities from Angelo Coast Range Reserve, California, USA - CZODoug1_16fungal (Hybrid Assembly) | ecosystem: Environmental > Terrestrial > Soil > Vadose zone... | reverse complement strand
GGCGGTCACACGCGCAGCATCGGCAAGACGCAACTCGTCTGCGATCTGGTAGCGGCCTTGCCCGAAGCAAACTTCATCGCAGGGAAAATCACGCAGTACGGACACGGCGTTTGCGCGCAGAACGGCGAGCACTGCGGCTGCGCGCCAGGCGAACACGCTAGCGCGTTCAGTTGGGAAGAGCGCGCGACAAGCGGGACGGACAGCGCGCGGTTTCTGGCCGCCGGGGCGCGGCGGGCGTTCTGGCTGCGCACGAAGCAGGGATTCCTCGCTGAAGGCCTGCCGGTGTTGCGCGAATCGTTGGACTCACTGACGACGGAGGCTGCTGAAGGACCGCTGAACGTTATTGTCGAGAGTAACTCGCTCCTACAATTTTTGAAGCCTTCGCTTTATCTCACCGTGCTGGACCCGCGAATTGAAGATTTCAAACCAAGCGCCCAGAAGGCGCTCGATCGCGCGGACGCGTTCGTATTGCGGCATGATTTTGTCGTTGCGGCGGCCACTTGGCCACAAGTCTCGGCGAAACTCTTCCAAGCGAGACCGGCATTCTTGCAAAAAGAGGGAGAGCCGTTGCCTCGGCCGCTCCTGTCTTTGGTCCGAGATTCGCTGACCCGCCAGGCCGGCGTGCGCATCTAAACTTTTGCGCCGCATAAGCAAATCTTGAGGATTGACCGTATCCGCAAAGGCGGCGATAATTTACATAGTCCGATTATGTTCTAATTGCGGCTCCCTGGCTCACTTGTATGTATCTGTAAACAAGTGGGTTACGAGAGCTCTCCGCCGGGGAAGTCCGGCGCTTAACAGCAGCAAGCTCTGGGGGGGAGCAGTATGGCATCTGTTGTTCGCATAGGAGAAGAGTTTCCGGCCGCTCCGGCGCCCGTGCCGTGGCGTCAGCAGGAATGGGCGGAAAAACTTCCCGAATCAATCGAGCGTGGCGCGGAGCATTTGATTTCGCTGCAATCTGACGAGGGCTACTGGGTCGGTGAACTTGAGGCCGATTCGACGCTAGAATCCGATTACATCTACTACCTGACTGTCATCGGCAAAGCTGAACCTGAACGCATCGCAAAACTTGCGAATTACGTTCGGCGCAAACAGCTACCCGATGGCGGCTGGAACATCTATCCCGGCGGACCTTCTGAACTTAACGCGACGTGCAAAGCCTATTTCGCGCTAAAGCTCGCGGGCGATTCGGCCGAGGCGCCGCATCTGGCGAAAGCCCGTGCCGTGATTCATCGCCTGGGCGGCCTTGAGCGTTCCAATTCTTATGTCCGGTTTTACCTAGCGCTGGTTGGCGCGGTCAGTTGGGAACTCGTTCCTGCGATTCCTCCGGAAATGATGCTGCTGCCGAATTGGTTCGCGATGAACATCTACGAGATGTCGTCGTGGACGCGCGGCATTGTCATCCCGATGGCGATTCTGTCCGCGTTGCGCCCGAACTGGCGGGTGCCGGAAAGCGCGCACGTCGATGAATTGTTCGAGGACCCATCGCACAAGACGGCGGCATTCGATTGGAGCGAGCAGCTTATTTCCTGGAAGAATTTTTTCCTGGCGCTCGACCGCGGGTTTAAGCTCTACGAAAAGCTGCCGTGGAAGCCCCTGCGCCAGCGCGCGCTGCGCGAAGCGAAGCAATGGATGGTCGACCACATGGAACGCTCGGAAGGCGTCGCGGCGATCTATCCAGCGATGATGAATTCGATCTTTGCGCTGATCGCGCTCGGGCATGCACCTGAAGATCCGCTTACGTGGCGAGAGATCAAAGAATTCTCGAAATTCGAAATTGAAGAAGAAGACTCGATTCGTTTGCAGCCGTGCGTTTCGCCGATTTGGGATACATGCATCGCCATGGTGGCACTCGAAGAAGCGGGCGTTGCGCCGGATCATCCGTCGCTCGTGAAGGCCACTGACTGGATTTTGTCCAGGCAGATTCTTGGCCGCGGCGATTGGCAGGTTAAGAATAGAGATGCAGAGCCGGGCGGCTGGGCGTTTGAATTTCGCAACGATCACTATCCGGACGTCGATGATACTGCGTTCATTCTGATGGCTCTGCAGCGCGTGAAGTTTCCGGATGAAGCGCGCCTCGAAGCGGCAATGCGCCGCGGAGTGCAATGGCTCTTGAGTATGCAGAACCGCGACGGCGGCTGGGCGGCATTCGACCGCGACAACGACAGCAAGTTCCTGTGCAACATTCCATTCGCCGATCACAATGCGATGATCGATCCTTCGACCGCGGACGTGACGGCCCGCGTCATGGAATGTCTCGGCCGGTTTGGCTGGCCAGCGAACCATCCCGCGATTCAGCGCGGCGTGAAGTTCCTCGTAAAAGACCAGTGCGAGGACGGCGCCTGGTTCGGGCGCTGGGGCGTGAACTACGTTTATGGAACCAGCGGTGTGCTGCGCGCACTCGAAACGGTTTCGCTCAACGCAAAAGAATATTGCAAGCGTGCGGTGAATTGGTTGAAGAGTGTGCAGAAACCGGACGGCAGCTTCGGCGAATCGCTGCTGAGCTACGACGAACCGGCGACGAAAGGGCAGGGCAACAGCACGCCTTCGCAAACGGCATGGGGTTTGATTGGCTTGATGGCCGCGGCCGATCCTGGCGATCCGGCGATTGCTAAAGCGGCGGCATGGCTGGTGCAGCAGCAGAATGAAGATGGTTCGTGGAGCGAATCCGGTTTCACTGGCACGGGCTTCCCGTGCGTTTTCTATCTGAAGTACCACCTCTATCGGAATTCGTTTCCCGTGTATGCCTTGGCGCGATTCCACAATCAGGCGCACAACGCCGAAGAATCTCGCGCCACGATGTTTCGTCCGGAAGACTTCCGGCTGCGCAGCGGCTTTTAAGAGATAAGAATGCAGTTCCCCTTACGGCTTAGCGCCGCACTGTTCAAAGCGAGAGTTTCCAGTCTCTTCGCCGGATCAGCTGAGTCGCGGCCCATTCTCCATTTAGTGGCCGGCGAAAACGCAGCAGCGCTTGCGGCGAGTGCGCCCGCTCCCGTTATCTGGCTTGCCGGCACCGAATGGCTCGCCCATCCAGAAATTGGCCGCATCACAAACGATCTCGTGCAAGCTGAACGTCACGTTTTCCTGCACACGGACGGCTATCACCTGCGCCAGCGCATTCACGCTTTTCGCCCGGACTCTCGTTTTTTTCTGACGTTGGAATTTGCCGGCCGTGAACAGACTCACAATCGAACGATGGGCCGTGCCGACGCTTTTCGCCGCTCGCTCGAAGGAATCCGCGCCGCGAAGCTCTCCGGATTTCTGGTGGCCGCCCATTTCACGGTCACGGCCGAAACCGATGCACGCGAAATAGGAGAGCTGATCGAATTCCTCGACAAGCACGATGTCGATGGGTTTATGGTCACTTCACGTGGGCATGCCCTGGCACCGAGCAAGGCGTCGCTTGCGGAAACGGTGGGCGACGTTCGCGCCATGATTCGCTGTGGTCGCTGGGAGAATTTTTCTCGCATCCTCGATGCTTCTTACGCCGCGACCGCCGGTGCGCGCGCGCCGCAGAAAATTTCCGCAAGGGGTGAAGGCGCGTACGAGGAGGGGGACTGAGCATGACGACGCTCGTCACCGGCGCCTCGGGTTTTCTAGGTAGCCACGTCACGCGACAACTCGTCGCTCGTGGCGAGAGCGTGCGCGTTCTCCTGCGCGCGTCAAGCAACAACCGCGCTATCGCCGATCTGCCGCTCGAATACGTCACGGGTGATTTGCGGGACGCGGCGTCGCTCACTCGCGCGCTTGCTGGCGTCACGCGAGTGTTTCACGTGGCCGCTGATTATCGCCTGTGGGCCAAACGCAAGCAGGACATTTACGATTCGAATGTTGGCGGCACCAAGAATCTTCTCGACGCCGCCAAGCGTGCAGGTGTTTCGCAATTTATTTACACAAGCACCGTCGCTACAATTGCAGTGGATCGGCCCGAACATCCCAATGAGTTTACCGACGCGAAGCTCGCAGAGATGGTCGGCCATTACAAACGTTCCAAGTGGCAAGCCGAACGTCTGGTTCTCGACTCCGCGAAACAAGGCTTTCCCGCGATCGTCGCGATGCCTACGACGCCCGTCGGTCCCTGGGACTGGAAGCCGACGCCGACCGGAAAAATCATTCTCGATTTTCTCAATGGAAAAATGCCCGGCTACGTCGAAACCGGACTGAACTTTGTCGGAGTCGAAGAATGCGCCGCGGGGCACTTGCTCGTTTCAGACAAAGGCAAGGTCGGCGAGCGTTATTTGCTGGGTGCGGAAAACCTGACGTTGAAAGAGATGCTCGATACCTTGGCCAAGATTACCGGCCTTTCCGCGCCGAAACTGAAAATCCCGCACGGCCTCGCATTGGGTGTAGCCTATGCCAATACGGTATTTTCGCGATTGCTCGGTCGCGAACCTGGCATTCCCGTGGAAGGCGTAAAAATCGCACAACACATGATGTTCGTCAACGCCAAGCGCGCGCAAAAAGAGCTAGGCTTCAAGCCGGGCTCGGTGGCGGCAGCGTTAGAACGCGCCGTCCGTTGGTATGCGGATAATGGTTACGTCTCCCCGCGCCGTGCCAGGAAAATTGCCGCCGCGCGAGCCGCCTGATATGCGCATCCTTGTCACCTTCGCCGTCGAAGCCGAATTCGCCCCGTGGCTGGCTTTGCGTAAGTTTCAGCAACGCACGCTCGTTCCCGATCATTATTCTGGAGGACTCACGGTATACGAAGCGGACAACGGCACAAACAAGATTTGGGTTGTCTTGACCGGCATGGGATCCGACGCACACAAGAATTCGTTTTCGCTCGGTGTCTGTGCGAAGGAAGCCGGCGTGGATATTTTCGTTTCGTCGGGCCTGGCCGGTGCTCTAAAGAAAGAACATTTGGTCGGAGAAGTGATTGCTCCCGAGCGAATCGGAACTTTGCGGGAGGCAAACGGCCTTGCGGCCAACCGAGAGCTGCTTGCGATGGCCAAGGAGCGCGGCGCAAAGATTGTAGACGTTTTGCTTACCTCTGATCACATTGTGCAAACTAGCGAAGAGAAGAATCGTCTCGCGTTCTTTGGAGACGCGGTGGACATGGAATCAAACATGTTGATGGGGCAGCTTGATGCCCAGGGGATACCTTGCGTAACCGTTAGAGCGATCAGTGATGCTAGCGACGAGGACCTGCCGATCGATTTTAGTGAGTTTCTGACGTCCTCGGGGAAAGTCAAAGCTGTGCCGCTTTTGCAGCGCATTTTGCGCCGCCCATCGAAGATACCAGCGCTTGTTCGCTTTGGTACCAGAAGCAAGAAGGCGGCCGCAAATCTTTCCGGGTTTCTAGACTCATTTGTTTCCGTGCTTAGCCAGGAAGTCATCAAGACGGGCTCAGGGGTCGCCGCCGAATGAGCAGCGCGTCCACAATTTCAACTGGAATTAGTACCCTCGGCCCCATCCCCAAAACCATGCGCGCCGGTGTTTACCGCGAAAAGGGAATCGTTCGTGTCGAAGAAGTGCCCGTCCCCGAAGTTCGCGAACGCGAACTTCTCATCCAAGTCGCTGCGTGCGGGATCTGCGGCACGGACATCAAGAAAATCTTTCAGCGTTATGTCGAGCCGCCGCAAATCTTCGGCCACGAACTTGCTGGCACGGTCGTCGCTGTCGGCCCTGGTATGGCGAAATTCAAGCCCGGCGATCGCGTCATGAGCTTCCATCACATTCCTTGCGGCACCTGCTTTTACTGCGAACGCCGCTCTTTCTCCCAATGCAAGCAGTACAAGACCACCGGTCTCACGGCCGGCTTTACGCCCAACGGTGGCGGCTTTGCTGAATACGTCAAAGCCATGCCGTGGGTCGCCGATCACGGCGTCGTTCCTTTGCCCGACAACGTCAGCTTCGACGAAGCCACCTTCATCGAGCCGATCAACACGATTTACAAAGCCGTGCAAAAAGCGCGCATCGTTCCCAGCGAAAATGTTCTCGTAGCCGGTTGTGGCCCCATCGGCCTGCAACTTTTGATGGTCGCAAAACTCTTCGGCGCGCATCTAATCACCAGCGATCCCATGGCAGAACGCCGCGCAAAAAGCCTTACTTTAGGAGCGACCGAGTCTTTTGACCCCACCAGTGGTAAGCTTGTGGAACAGGTTAAGGCCCGAACGGAGGGCCGCGGTGTGGATGCAGTATTGGTCGCCGTAGCGCATCCAGCCGTTGTTGCGGAATCTCTCGCGGCGGCCAGACCCGGTGGAAGAGTACTTCTATTCGCAGCAAACGATCCGGTTACACGGATTGAATTTCCCGCGGCGGCGGTCGGCATCGACGAGAAGGAAATTCTGGGCAGTTACAGTGCGGCGGTCGACATTCAGGAAGAAGCCGCAGCTCTGGTGCTGCAGAAGAAACTCCCCGTCATGGATATCGTTACCCACCGTTTTCCGCTGGATAATATTCAGGAAGCGCTCGAGCTGGCGGCTCGTCCCACGGCGCAGTCGCTGAAAATTCTGATAACACACGCATGAAGAGTTCAACGCAAAAGAAGATTGAAGCTGCCATCGATGAAGTCGTCGCGATAGCGCGGCGCGTCCTGCCGCAAAAAATGACCGCGGCCGTTCTGTATGGCAGCGAAGATCTCCGCATCGAGCAGGTGGATGTACCCAGCGTCGCCGCCGACGAAGTTTTGCTTCGCGTGCGCCTCGCGCTCACCGACGGAACCGACCTGAAAGTGTGGAAGCGCGGCTATCACGCGAAAATGATTCAGCCGCCCGCCGTTTTCGGCCACGAAGTCGTTGGAGACATCGTAGCGATGGGGAAGCGCGTCGACCAAAAATGGCGTCTCGGCACGCGCGTCATCGCCGCCAATTCGGCGCCTTGTCTCCGCTGTTACCACTGCCGCCGCGGTCAGGAAAATCTTTGCGATGACCTGCTTTTCAATAATGGCGCATACGCCGAGTACATGCGTATTCCCGGCCGCATCGTCATGGAGAACATGCTGGAAGTGCCGCACTCCGTGGACGATCAAAGTGCCGCGCTCGTTGAGCCCCTCGCGTGCGTCTTGCGCGGTATTCACGAGATGGAATTGCGCACCGGAGACACTGCCGTTGTGATTGGCTGTGGCCCCATCGGCTTGAAATTTGTGCGCATGCTTACGCGGCGCGGCATTCGCGTTATCGCGCTGGCTCGTCGCACGGTGCCGTTGGATGTCGCACGCCGCCTTGGCGCCGTCGCCACGATCAATGTCACGGAAACGAAAGACGTCGCCGCCGCCGTCAAGGCCCTTACGGATGAAACGCGCGGAGCCGATGCCGTCGTCGAAGCGGCCGGCAATCCCGCTGCCTGGGAATTGGCCCTTTCCATGGTCCGCCGCGGCGGTGTCGTCAATTTCTTCAGTGGCTTGCCAAGTGGCACAAAAGTTGAAATCGAGCCGGCGCAAATTCATTATTCGGAAATTCGTGTCATCTCCCCCTTCCATCACACGCCGCGATTCATTCGCGAAGCGCTGGAAGCCGTCAAGCGCGGCGACATTTCCGCGCACGATTTTGTTACTGAAGAGATCAGCCTAAACGATCTGCCGCAAGCCTTCGAGCGTATGAAAGCCCGCAGCGGCGAAATCAAAGTCGCCGTCCGCCCATAATTTTTTGTCGACAATTTCTTTACTGAACTGATTTTTTCGCCCGACCACGCTATTCTTTTCTAATGCTTCATCCTGGTGAACTCGAAATCGCAAAGAACGCCCCGCCTGCGGGCTGCTCGCCGGAGGCTGCCCAGCAGTTCACCAAATGGCTCGCCACGCATCACTACGAGAATTTCAACGTCGTTTCGTGGATGCTGCCGAAGGAACTTCACCGGCATTTTTACAATGTCTACGCCTACTGCCGTTGGGCCGACGATCTCGGCGACGAAATTCCGGACACCGCTCGGGCCCTTGAACTTCTCGACTGGTGGGACTCCGAACTCGATCTTTGCTACGAAGGCAAGCCCTCGCACCCCATTTTCATTGCGCTTAGTCAAACGATCCGCGACAAAAATATTCCCAAGCAGCCCTTCGCTGATTTATTAAAGGCGTTCCGCCAGGATCAAACCACAAAGCGCTACCAGACGTGGGACGAGATGATCGGCTACTGCGTCTACTCCGCCAATCCCGTCGGCCGCCTGGTCCTTTATCTTTGCCGTTACCGCGATGAGCAGCGTCAAGAGCTCTCTGACGCTACCTGCACAGCGCTGCAACTCGCCAATTTCTGGCAGGACGTATCGCGCGATCTCGAAAAGGGCCGCATCTACATCCCGCTCGAACTAGCCGCGCAGCACGGCGTCAGCGAAAACGAAATCGTCGCACGACAGTTCAGCATCCGCTACGTTTCGTTAATGAAGGATCTCATCTTCCGCACCCGCCAGCTTTTCGCTGAAGGCTATCCACTCGCAAAAATAGTCGACGGCCGCCTGAGCATTGACCTCGAAATGTTCAGCCGCGGCGGCGTTGCCGTTCTCGACGCCATTGAGGCGATGGGCTACGACACGCTCAATCACCGCCCCTCCGTTGGCAAAGGCAAGCAAGCAAGTCTTCTGGCGCGTGCGCTTGCCAGCCATCTTTTTTCTCCGCGGAAAACAGAGTCGAAGCCATCTGCTGCTCCCGAGCAAGTCTTTCCTGAGAATCTGAACAACTCCGCTCCGCAGACGTTGATGAATGTTTCCGACTCATATTACGAATGTCACCGGATCGCCCGCGGCTCGAAGAGCAGTTTTTATCCGGCGTTTTTTCTTCTTCCCAAGCCGAAGCGCGACGGTATCGTCGCGCTCTACGCATTCATGCGCCTGATCGATGACGTCTCCGATGAATCGGACCAGCTGATTATCAAGCAGCGTGGCCTTGCCCGTTGGCGCGCAGCCCTCGATGAAGCCGTCACCGGTGAATCGCAAGTTTTTGACGGCACCGCGGCGCGGCCTCTCCCTGATAGCGACCTTTACGGCGAGCGCGAAGTTCTCCCCGCACTCGTGGACACTATTGAGCGCTACAACATGCCCACGCGTTACCTCCACGACCTCATCTCCGGCGCGGAAATGGACCTCACCATCCAGACATATCCGACTTTCGACCGCCTGCGCGAGTATTGCTATCGCGTCGCCGGAACCGTCGGCCTCACCTGCACGCACATTTTCGGCTTCAAGGATCCCCGCGCGCTCGACCTGGCCGAAAAACTCGGCCTGGCCTTTCAGCTCACGAATATCATTCGCGACGTTCACGAAGATTACTCGCTCGGCCGTGTCTACATCCCCGACGAAGATCTTTCACGCTACAACGTCAGCCCCGAAGATTTCGGCCGCAGCGAAGCCACACTCGGCGTGCGCGAGCTTCTTCGCTTCGAAGCCGAACGCGCCTGGCAAAATTACGAAGAAGGTGCCGGGCTTCTCGATCTGATTGATGCAGACAGCCGCGGCACGCTCTGGCTCCTCGTCCACACCTACTCCGCGCTCCTCGCGCGCATTGAATCGCTCGATTTTGCCGTCTTCGGGGAACGCGTTCGCCTCTCCAAACCTGAAAAAATTCTTTCTATTGCCCGCGCTCGATTCGGGCGCCACACAAGGGAAAATGTCCTCGAAAAACGTGATCGTGATCGGCGGCGGGCTGGCGGGTCTGGCGGCCGGCGTCGCGCTGGCTGAGTCCGGCCGGCGCGTCAGACTTTTTGAGCAGCGGCCCTATCTCGGTGGCCGCGCAACGTCGTACGTTCTCCCGAGCGGAGAGCACGTGGACAATTGCCAGCACGTCACGCTAGGCTGCTGCACCAATCTCGACGATTTCTACCGCCGCGTCGGCTCCGCGAACAAAATTAAATTCTTTGACCGCCTCTTCTTCCTTGACCCGCAAGGCCGCAGCGGCGCAATGCAAGCCGGAATCCTGCCTGCTCCCTTCCACATGACGGGGTCATTCGCCACATTTGCCCCACTCTCACTTGGCGACAAACTTTCCATCGCACGCGCGATGCTCGCAATTCTGCGTACCGCGGGAAAACCAAAGGAAGTGGACACTCCCTCCGGAATCTCCATGCTCGATTGGCTCAAAAGCAAAAAACATACGCCTCGCGCCATCGAACGCTTTTGGCGTGTCGTCCTCGTCAGCGCGCTCGACGAAGAACTAGATCGCACCGACGCCCGCTTCGGCATTGATGTTTTCTGGAAGGCCTTTCTTTCAAACCGTACTGGTTACCGCATGGGCGTGCCAGTCGTCCCGCTCGCTGACCTCTATGAAGGCTGCCGAGTTGCTATCGAAAAAAAGGGAGGGGAAGTAACCCTGCGCGCTCCTGCGCGTGGCATTCGCTGCGAAAACGGCTCCATCGCCGCCGTCCAATTCGATAATTCGCGCGAAGAATCCGCAGATGCTTACGTTTTCGCCGTTCCGCACACAGCACTGGACACTTTACTTCCGCAGGAAATCAAATCGGCAAATCCCGCGCTCACGACGCTAGAGAAAATCAGAGTCTCGCCCATCACCGGCGTCCATTTCTGGTTCGACCGCCCCGTCACCAGCGAACCCTTCCTCACACTTCTCGACACCAACGTCCAGTGGGTCTTCAACAAAACTGCCCTTTACGCGGATCAGTCGGGCGCGGAAGTTCCCGGCGCACAGCAATATCTCCAGTTAGTCATCAGCGCGTCCTACGACCTGCTCAAAAAATCCCGCGAAGAAATCATCGAACTTTGCCTCAAGGAAATTCGCCAAGCGCTTCCCGCTGGGCGCGAAGCCCAGCTCGTCAAAGCCACCGTCATCAAGGAAGCCTCCGCCACCTTTTCCCCGGAACCCGGCGTGGACCGCTTCCGCCCCGCGCAAACCACGGATACGCCCGGCCTCTTCCTCGCTGGCGACTGGACCGCCACCGGCTGGCCCGCCACCATGGAAGGCGCCGTCCGCAGCGGCTACCTCGCCGCCGAAGCTATCCTCCGCTCTGCCAACACGCCCGACAAATTCCTCCAGCCCGATCTCCCGCCCACAGGTCTTTCCAAGCTTTTCTCGTAACTCCAATCGGCTGAAATGTTTAGCAGTTCACTTGAATTAAGGCGCCCTTCATTCCGCCACTATTGCTTGAAGATTCGTGTCCGCCCAATGTGGAAATGCGTGCCAGGTAATTCCCTTATGACACGCGCTTACTCGCCCTTCCCCGCACAAAAAGGGGAGCGAAATCTCTCGCTCCCCTTAGCGTTTTTCCGAGTGAGATTGTCGCGTCCTCAATCTCTACGCGTGAACAATCGAGAATTCTCGAATTTTTTCTTCTCGCGCTGTCATTCCTTCGCTCTCACGATCCATTGCATTGTATTCAAGTAGGCGAGCTTTCTTGAATTCCTCATACGCCTCGCGCGTCTCCCAAAAATCCAGCGCCAAATAAACTCGCTCCCGCTCCACGTCACGCACGAGCCGCGTCCCTCGATACGCCGCATCTCGCGCAAACAGCTTCGCCCACGCCCCATCCGCGCCGTATACCTTCTCAAACATTTCTTCGCATCCCGACTTGACTTCGAACTCCCATAGCGCTACAAACAATGTTGTCCCATCTCCTGTACTTGGCTGTTGGCAATTCCGTTCTGAAACCCCAAGGAAGTCGCTTGCCGCGCCGAGTGTAGCAATCCGATTGGATACTAACCAGGGTGCGTTTGTTTGCCTAACAGTGTGAGCATTGGTTGTTGCCGCCCGCCCGGACGGTAATACGGAGGCGTACGTGGACCGTAAGTATGGCCATCGCGGCTATCGCGATAGCGAAAAGCAGGACAAAAAAGAACGTTCGCATGAAAAAAAGCCGCCGACCGGCGGTCCGCGAGCCAACGATCACCTCGGCCCCCGCACTCCTCGCATGGTCGGCACCGTCACTCGCGCGCGCTGTTCGAACTGCGGCGCCGTCCTCACCCCCGGTTTCGATTCCAGCGGCCAGTGCCCCAAGTGCAATTTTCAACTTCACTGCTGCAAACAGTGCCGCTTCTTTGATACCGGCGCGCAACTCGAATGTACGCAGCCAGTTCCCGAGCGCATCTCCCCCAAGGATGCTCAAAACAACTGCACCTTTTACGAATTTCGGATGACCATCGAAAAAGACACCGCGCCTACCACCTATTCGCAACCTGCGCAGCAAGCGGCCATCGCGGAAGCACCTCCCTCGCGTCCGCTAGACGCGCGCCAAGCCTTCGAAAATCTTTTCAAGAAATAGCTGGCTTCTGCTTCGTAGCGCTGGCTTGCCCTGTAAGGGCTTCTCGCCGGCGTGCGAGCAGCATGTCACCAAATTCTCCGGGCCCTCGAATCGTGCCTTTCCTCCAAGTCTCTGGTATCTTGTCCGCGCACCCAGACCACCGATCTTGGAAAGGGAACTTGTGACCATCGGCTCCGGCGCGTCTCAACCGCCACGCAATTTATTCGCCAGCGTTTTCTCCGACGTCCAGTTTTGGGTCCCACTAGCCGTTCTCATCGCAGGCCTGCTCCTGCTCGAGTGGATTCACTAGGCTTATCCTTCATGTCATCCGTCGCCACGACCGCGCTCGAAACAAATCTCTCCTCCCGCTCTCGCTCTCTGCAACTTCTCGGCATTCTCTCCGGACTCACCGCTGGCGCCTGGCTCGGCGCCGCAGAAGCGCCCACAAAACTAGTCACGATCGGCCTCTCGCCAATGGTCATTTCGCTGGTCATGGTAGTTGGCGTCTTTTTCGCGCGCTGGAGTCTCCCCGCGCTCATCCTCGGTGCAAGTTCCATTCGCGCCGATGCGCGCCGCACTCCTCATCTCATCGTCTGGGCCATTCTCGCCGGATGCCTCTGGGCCGTCGCGAACACACTCACCATCTACGCCATTCGCGATATCGGCCTCAGCATCGCGTTTCCTCTTTGGAATTCAAACAGCCTCCTCGGCATTCTCTGGGGATTTCTTTTCTTCAACGAGCTTCGCGGCGCAGGCACACGCCGCTGGCTCGGCGTTCTCGGCGGCACGCTCATCATGTGTTTCGGCGCGGCAATTCTCGCCATCGCTTCTTCCGGCACGCACGCGCCCGGAGTAAATCCCACGCATGGAGTTTTGGCAGCGCTAGGCGCGGGCGTTCTCTGGGGCACCATGTACATCCCCTATCGCAAAGCCTATCTGAGCGGCATGAATCCGCTCTGCTTTGTCACGTTTTTCACCATCGGTGAACTCGGCATGATGTCCACGCTTTCTTTCGGAACTCTCGGCGCGCAGCAACTCTTCCACGAACTAACGAGCGCTCGCGGCGTCATCTTCTGGCTTATGCTCGGTGGCTTCATCTGGGTCATCGGCGATCTCTTCCAGCAGTACGCCGCAAAATACGTCGGCATCAGCCGCGGCATTCCGCTCTCCAATACAAATCAGCTCTGGGGCTTGCTCTGGGGCGTACTCGTCTTCGGTGAACTTCACGGCCGCTCAACGACTACATACACGCAGGTCATCGGCGGTTCGCTTCTCATGATCCTCGGCGTAGGCGCCATCGCATTTTCCAGCGCAACCGGCCAAGAACATTCACAATGGCGGGCCGCGGCGCAGCGCGAAAGCACGCGCTACAACCTCTCATCCGATTTCGTCGAAGCTCGCATGGATGGCCGCCAGTCCGACGGCGAAGCAGCACCTTCGCGCGGCATCCTCGATTGGCTCTTCGTCGCGCTAGCCACGGGCGTCTTCATCTATTTCGCGAGCATCGCGCGCGTGCCCAATCTTTCCGCAAATTGGACGCCCGCAATTTTCCTGTCCATCGTCACTTTAATTCTTCTCGTCGCCTGCGGCCTTCGCCTCTGGCGTACCACTCGCTTCCAATGACCTCCGTCTCTCAAGTAGACGCAGCCCAGGTTGATGTAGTTGGCGTCGGCCTTAACGCCACAGACACCCTTATCCCGCTCCGCGAATTTCCCGCGCCCGGCTCGAAGGTGGAATTCGAATCCGCCAGCATTCTTCCCGGCGGACAAGTCGCCACCGCCATGGTCGCCTGCCAGTCCTGGGGACTTCGCACGCGTTATGTCGGTAAATTGGGGGACGACTACGCCGCACAGTTGCATCGCGCCGAATTCGAACGCGCTGGCGTCGAAGTCCATCTCTTCAACGCACCCGGTTGCCCCAGCCATCAATCCTTCATTTTGGTGGACGCCACCGGCGAGCGCACCGTTCTGCGCCGCCACGATGTACGCCTCGCCCTTCAGCCCGTCGAACTTCAGCGTGAGTGGATTACTGCCGCTCGCGCGCTACTCCTCGACGGCCACGACACGGCGGCAGCAACCATCGCCGCCGAATGGGCTCGCGCCGCGCAAATTCCCATCATCGCCGATTTAGACGATCTCTATCCCGGCATCAACTCTCTTCTTCGAAATCTCGATTACCTCATCACCAGCAGAGACATTCCCGGCCGCATCTCTGCCGAATCCGACCTCCAAAAATCTCTCGAAATGGTTCAGAAAAAATTCGCTAACAAACTCACCGCCGCAACGCTC
>Ga0137409_10004648_pt1 | contig 14404 bp, 13 predicted proteins | sample CZODoug1_16funga_FD_122059 | JGI IMG/M metagenome (GOLD analysis project Ga0137409, IMG submission 122059) | Vadose zone soil fungal communities from Angelo Coast Range Reserve, California, USA - CZODoug1_16fungal (Hybrid Assembly) | ecosystem: Environmental > Terrestrial > Soil > Vadose zone... | reverse complement strand
TTCTGTTTCAGCTCTTCATATTCAGCGCGTTCGTCCTTGCGCCCCAACTCTTTGTGGATCGCCTTGATCTTCTCGTTGAGGTAATACTCGCGCTGCTGTTTTTCCATCTGCCGTTTGACGCGGGTCTGAATCGTGCGATCGAGGTTCTGCTTCTCGATCTCGATCTCGATGATCTCGATCAGGCGCATCATCCGCTCCTGCGTCGAATAGGTTTCAAGCAGCCTCTGCTTGTCGGCGGTCTCGATCTTCATCTTGTCGGCGAGTTGATCGACAAGTTGGCTGGGATCGGCGGCGCGCAAGGCGGCGTTGATCTGATCCGGGTTGCCGTCCTGCGCGATCTTCAGATACTGCTCGATCAGCGAGATGAGGCGCGAAAGGAACGGCGCAATGCGCTTGTTGTTTTCGGCCGTGACAGGCGCGCGGCGCAGCGTCGCCAGGTGGAACCCGTCCTTCTCCTCCACTCGCACGGCGCGGGCGCGCTCGCGGCCCTCGACCAGAACTTTGATGGTGGCCTCTTCGGGCTTGCGCAGCGAGTTGCCGATGTACGCCAACGCGCCGACCTGGTAAATCTGATCCGGCGCCGGGTCCTCGACAGTGGCGTCATGCTGCGTGGCCAGAAAGATGATGCGATCCGTCGCAAGAGCCTTCTCGAGGGCAAGCACCGAAGACGGCCGCCCGATCACAAAGGCTGCTTTGGTGTGAGGGAAGACAACGACCTCGCGGATCGGAACCATGGGGTACCTGACGACGTCGTTGGGAGTTCTATCGTGAAATTCCTGCATTGCCAGTAAAACCTCGTAATGTATCCAAATTGCAACTTCTTTCAATCTGTTTTGGAAAAAGGAGCGGCTGATCGAGCATGGCCGCGTTTGAGCGTTCCATCTCGGCTCTCAACTTCGCGTTCCCCGAAAGCATAGTCATATTCCCCGGCTTTGACAATATCCTTTGAGAATATCCTTTCAGAGCAGGGTCAGAGCAGGGTCAGAGCAGGGTCAGAGTAGGGCCGCTTGATTTTATCGCTCCGCTCAGGTAGACAATGCCTAGCGATTTTATCGGGAAAGATAAATGCAATCACATCGCGCCCGTACCAGCCCAATTATGGCCGCATTCGCCGACAATCGAGAGCTCTTCTCGCCGAGCGTCTACCGTGTTTGAGGAGTCAGTACCGCAAGCGGTAGCGCGCCGACCTTCCGAGCAAGTAAAGCGTCGCTCGCTATCGCTCGAGATACTGAATTTGAGGAATTATGAAAAAAAATCATCAGTTGCTCCGCCTGTTAGTCTTCGTGATCTGTTTCGGCCTGGTCTGGCCAGCCGGCGCCGATGTGTCGGCGCAAAGCCGCGCGAAAAGCCGCGCGAAAAAAAGCTCCCGCGCTAAGAGTCGCCGCGGCGGTTCCAAACGCGCGCGCAGCGCCGGACGGAGCAGCGTGGCGCCGACGCCTCGTCCGGCCTTCGACAAGATAATGTCGGAAAACCGCGCGCTGCTGAACGAATCGAGCGACGCCGAATCGGCCGCATCGCAGATCGAAGAGAACAAACTGCGCGCCCATGTCAAATACCTGGCCGACGACCTGCTCGAAGGGCGTGGCCCCGGATCGCGCGGCGGAATGCTCGCGGCGAAATACATCGCGGGGCAGTTCGAAGCTCTCGGACTCGAGCCGGCGGACGCCGACCGTAGTTTCTTCCAACAGGTTCGTATGATCGGATCGAGAACCGATCCGTCGACAAAGTTGGCGGTCAAAAGCGACACCGGCGGCGCCGAATTCGGATTCGGCGATGAGTTCGTCGCCGGAACCGACATCGAGCAGACCGAAATCCCGATCAACAGCGACATAATCTTCGCCGGTTACGGCGTCAACGCGCCCGAGAACAAATGGGACGATTACAAAGGGCTGGACGTTCGCGGCAAAGTTCTGATGATAATGGTCAACGACCCGCCCGCGACGCCTTCGGAGCCGAACCTCTTCGGCGGCAAGGCCCTGACCTATTACGGCCGGTGGACATACAAATACGAAGAAGCGGCGCGGCGCGGCGCGGCCGGAGTGATCCTTATTCACACCAATGACTCGGCCGGCTACGGCTGGAACGTCGTGCGCAATTCGTGGAACGGCGCCCGGTTCGGTCTAGCGCCCGAAGCGAACGCGCCGTCACTGAAATTGAAATCCTGGGTGACCGAAGAGGCCGCCCGCAAGATCGCGCAGTTGGGAGGGAAGGACCTCGACCAGTTGCGCCAGTCAGCCGCTTCGCGCGCATTCACCCCGGCGCCGCTCAACGTCAAGGTCGACATGACGCTGAGGACGCAGTCGCAGCGCCTGACTTCGCCGAACGTCGTGGCGATTTACCGCGGCATCGATCCGACGCTGAAGAACGAATACGTCGTCTATTCCGCGCATTGGGATCATCTGGGCGTCAGACCTGACCAGCCGGGCGACAATATTTACAACGGCGCGGTGGACAACGCGACTGGGGTCGCCGGCATGATCGCGATTGCGAACGCCTTCAACGCGCTGGGCATGAAGCCGCGCCGCTCGATCCTTTTCATCGCCACCACCGCCGAAGAGCAGGGGCTGTTGGGCGCGGAGTATTACGCGAGCCACCCGCTCGTCCCGATTCAGCAGACGGTCGCCAACATCAACCTCGACGCGATGAACGCCCTGGGCGTGACGACGGACATCACGCCGCTCGGCGCCGACCGCTCGACGCTCGGCAAATTCATCGAAGACGTGGCTAAAGAGAACAACGTGACGGTTTCGCCTGACTCCAGGCCCGAGCAAGGCTCCTTCTACCGCTCCGATCATTTCCCGTTCGCCAAGGCGGGAGTCCCGGCCGTCAGTTTCAATCCCGGCGTGAAGTTCGTCGGCCACTCCGATAAATGGGGCGAAGAACAGTTTCAGGACTACAATCAGCATCGCTACCATCAGCCATCGGACGAATACAGCCCGAACTGGAATTTCGGCGGAATGGTTCAACAGGCGCGGCTGGCTTTCTGGACAGGCTTGCGCGTGGCCAACGCGACCGATACGCCGCAATGGAACAGAGGCGATGAGTTCGAAAGGGCGCGGTTGAAGTCGCTCGGAAGGGCCCAGTAAAAGCTTTGCCACAGAGACACAGAGGCACAGAGACGGAAAGAGGAAACGCAGAGACATTACGTTCTTAAAGCCTCTCCGTCTCTCTTTCTGTTTCTGTCTCCGTGGCTCTGTGGCTCTGTGGCGATCCCCCCTCAAACGTAGCCGTTCTCTTCAAACCACCGGACGGCCTTCTCCAGAGCCGCTTCAATCGGGTTCTGCGGCAATCCCAATTCGCGGACGGCCTTTGACGAATCGTAATACATCGCTTTTCTCGACATCTGCGCCGCATAGAAAGAGACCTGCGGCTTCTTGCCCAGCCGCGCGAGTATCATCTCGTCAATGAAGGCTACGGTGATTGGGATAAAGTGAGGGACGGCGATTCGCGGGGCGCGTTTGCCCGTGATCGCCGCGAGGATTTCGAGCGTCTCTTTGAGCGAGAGGTTGCGGGCGCCCAGAATGTAGCGCTCGCCGGTTCGCCCCCTTTGCCAGGCCAGTATGTGCCCTCGCGCGACGTCTTCGACGTCGATCAGGTTGAGACCCGTGTGGACATAAGCGGGCATTCGATCTTGCAGGAAGCGCAGTATGATCTCGCCTGTCGGAGTGGGTTTGACGTCGCGCTCGCCGACGGGCGTCGACGGATTGACGATCACCACATCCAGCCCTTCGCGCGCCGCTCGGAGCGCGGCCTGTTCGGCCAGATACTTCGATTTTTTGTAATCGCTGACAAGCTCTTCGACCGTGGTTTGCGTCTCCTCGGTTCCGAGCGCGCCCGGGGCGGGGACTCCGATCGCCGCGACCGAGCTGGTGTGAACGAAACGTTTGACCCTCGCGGCGCGCGCGGCGGCGAGCAGATTTTCCGTGCCGCCTAAGTTGGCGCGGTAGATCGAGTCGCGGTCTTTCACCCACAAAGAATAATGGGCCGCGACGTGAAAGACCGCTTCGCAGCCCGCCATCTGTTCGGCGAGCCTCCGCCGGTCATCCAGATCGCCTTCGACCAATTCGATTGGCGCCCCGGCGATATTTCTCCGGTCGCCCTCCGGGCGAACCAACGCCCTGACTTGATGCCCATCGCGAAGCAACGCTCGCGCCAGATGGGCGCCGATGAAACCCGTGGCGCCTGTAATGAATGCTTTCATAGTGGTTGGTGGTTGGTGGTTGGTTGAATTTTGGCTGCAGTTCACCAACCACCAACCACCAACCACCAACCACCACTTAGATTCCCATCACTTGAACGTGGATTTTCCGGTTGTTCGGGCCGTCGAATTCGGTAAGGAGAACGTGTTGCCAGGTTCCGATTTTCAGCCTGCCGTCAATGATCGGAATAGAAACGCTATGGCCGACCACGACCGCGCGAAGATGCGCGTCGGCGTTTCTGCGATCACAATCGGAAAGCAGCGGGTCATTGTGTTTGTAATAGACGGCGCTCGGAATGAGCTGTTCGAACAGATTGGTCATGTCAGAGAGGAGAGCGTCCTGGACTTCATTCATCATCAACCCGGCAGTGGTATGCAGGGACGAGATATGAACGATGCCGTCGCGGATCGGGGCCTGCTCTACGAATGCGGCGATCTCTCCGGTGATGCTTTTCAATTCGACTCGCTCGTCTGTCCTGATGACGAACGTGGTGGAGGCTATTTTGTAATTTCCCTCTTTGGTCTCTACCTCTGGATAGGTCTCTACCGCCGAAAGCGCTAGATTGCTCATTTATTGTTCTCCTTAGGTTTTTATCCGGGGATCATCATTTCCTGAAAACAGGCGAGAAACTCTAGGCGCCCGCCCGCGCGTTGTCAACCGGCGTAAATCGCAAGAGATCGCGACGCGGCCTGTTTCACGCGCCCATCGCCGCTTGCAGGCTCACTCTCAGGGATCGGAGCGCGGGTCTGACGGTCAGCATTAATCGGAGCGCGGCGGACGGGCGGGCCATCATCACCGAAGCCATTCGCCGGCCATTTATTCGGCCGTCGGCGTTATAAACCCGATTGAAATCCGGTATGTCGCGCCCGGCTTCATCGGATATGACGCGCAACGCGGCGGCCGGCAGACCGAGCTGCGCGCAGGCGCTCAGCGCCTGGTAAGTTTCCATATCTACAGCCACCGCGCCGTAACGAGCGCCGAGAGCCAATTTCTCCTTCGCTTCCGTGACTATCCTGCCGACCGTAATTCCGGGGGCTTTAATGAAAGAAAGATCCGCGCGGGTTAACGCCCCGTATAGAAAGCCGGACAACAGCTCGTCGCCGGCGGCGGACGCGACCTCTTCAGGGGCTTCTTCACAATCCGGGCGTTCGCTGAGTGGAAAATCAATAGCGCGCGCGTCGTAACAAAGATTGTACAGAACGGCGTCGCCGACTCGAAGCCGCGGATCAAGCCCGCCAGCCAGGCCCGCGATAATCAAAGCGTCATAGCGGTTGTTCGTGAGGTGTTCCGAGAGTCTTTCGGCGAAGCCGACCGCGCCCATCCCCGATTGCAAAATCGTGACCCGGCGCCCGCCGAACAGTCCGCGACAGATTTTCATGCGAGGCTCTTCCGAAAAGGATTTTCCCGAGAGCAGACCGGCGGCGATTTTAAATTCGACATCGACGGCGGCGCCGATGCAGAGGTCGGTAAAGCCTGAAGTCCCTGGTTCACTCATCGCGTCGCAAGGCGGCGCCGCTCGACCCATTCGAGCAAACGCCCTCCAATCACTGCATGGTCGGGAGTGAGATCGTCAACCCTTGCGCATCCGCACAGCATCAGCGCCACGCGTAATTCGTCGCGGAAGGCGTTCAGAAAAGCCTCGACGCCATTGATCCCGCCCGATACGTAAGCGCGCAGTACCGGGAGCGCGACACCGACAACCTTCGCGCCCAGAGCCAGGGCCTTCGCCGCCTGCAACCCCGTGCGGATGCCGCCCGACGCGATCAGATTCAAATCGAGCGAGCGAAGCTCACAGACGCTGGCGGCGGTCGGGACGCCCCAGTCCCAGAAGGCTTCGCCCAGATGCCGCAGCGCGCGATTACGGATCGTTTCGACCCCGACCCACGAAGTCCCTCCCGCCCCGGAAACGTCAATCCATTCGACTCCGGCGTCACGGAGCTTCATTCCCGATTCGCGCGCAAATCCGCAGCCGGTCTCTTTGACGATGATCGGCAGTGGGGATTCGCCGACCAGCCTCCTGACGGCGTCGAGCGAGCCGCGAAAATCGTGGTCGCCATTCTCCTGAATGATCTCCATCGCCGCGTTAAGGTGGATGCACATCGCGTCGGCCCCTATCTCCTCGGCCAGCCGCGTTACTTCGCGCGCGCTCAATTCGCGCGCCTGCGCCACGCCGATGTTGCCGAACAACAAGACGTTCGGCGCGACGTCGCGCACCTCGAAGGTCTTCTTCATTTCAGGGCGCCGAAGCGTCACGCGCTGCGACCCAACGCCGAAACCAACGCCCATTCGATCGGCCAGCGCGGCCACCTCACGGTTGAACCGCGCGACCTCTTCCGCGCCTCCGGTCATCCCCGTGATGATCAGCGGATAGTTCAAACGTTTGCCGAGCGCGACGACGCCCAAATCGATGTCTTCGAGCCTGGTTTCCAGCAGCGGCTGATGAACCAGTTCGACGTCTTCAAAGAGAGTGGTCTTCCGGCGGAACTCCACGTCCTGGTTCGCGCAGAGGTCGAAATGACTGAGCTTGCGATTGACGATATCAGTTGTTACTGGCATGCAAATGTAATCGGAGAGCTTTATATTTTTTCCCGCCCAACTTCCCTCGGCAATTCGCTTCGAAAGACCCGAGCCACGTTATAAATATTCCTCCGCTCTGGCGCGTAATAGAGCCGAGTGAAGAGATCGCCGAGCAGGCCCAACCCCAGAAACTGAACTCCTCCCAGAAAACTCACGGCGGCGAAGAGCAGCATCGGCCCGTTTTCAATGAATATGTTTTCGCGCCAGTAGAGCTTTTTGAACAACAGCCAACCAGCCAGCGTTCCGGCCGCCGCGATCATCGCCGCCCCGACGCCGCCGAAGAAATGCAGAGGGCGCGAGAAGTAACGCACGATGAGGCGGATGGTCAGAATGTCGAACATCACGCGAAACGTGCGCGATAAGCCGTAATGGGATTTGCCGTTCACGCGCGGTTTGTCTTCGATGGGGATTTCGGCGATGAGCGCGCCTTCGATGCTGGCCATCGCGGGGATGAAGCGGTGCATCTGGCCGTAGATCGGGATTCTTTCGAGCACTTCGCGGCGGTAGGCTTTGAACGTCGTGCCGAAGTCGTGGATCCGCACTCCAGACGCGCGCGCCATCAGATTGTTCGCGATCTTCGACGGAAACGCGCGCAGGAAACCGTCCTGGCGGTTCTGGCGCCAACCGCTGACCACGTCGTACCCCTCTTCGAGCTTCGCCAGAAATCGCGGGATGTCTTCCGGCTGGTGCTGCAGGTCGCCGTCCATAGCTATAATCACCTCGCCTTGAGCGTAATCGAACCCGGCGGCCAGCGCCGCGGTCTGGCCGAAATTGCGCCGCAATCGCACGCCTGTTACGCGCGGGTCAAGCGCGGAGATATCTCTCAGGATCGCCGGCGTGCGATCAACGCTCCCGTCATCGACAAAGACCAACTCATAGTCTTCGCCAAGATCTTCCATCACTTCTGTCAGACGGCGATAAAGCGGAGGCAGATTCTCTTCTTCGTTATGAAAGGGGACGACAATGGAGTAAGGACATTTCACTTCTAAAAGCTCCTAGATAGGACTTATAGGACCGATCGGTCCTATAAGTTCTATCGGTCTCATTCGATTTTCTTATTGGGGGCAGATTACCATCGGCCCATCAAAATTGCCATTGTCGAAGCCGACAAAGACGGGCTCCGGCGTGAGAGGAACGGCGAATTTTTCCGCCACTCGATCTTGAATCTCCTTCATCAGCCCGATCACTTCACGCGCGGTTGCGCCGCCGCGATTAACGATCGCCAGCGTATGCTTCGAAGAGATTCCGACCGCGCCGCGGTTGTAGCCTTTATGAAATCCCGCGCGTTCGATCAACCAGGCGGCGGGGACTTTAATCTTGCCGTCGCCGGCCGGGAAATTCGGAACCTGTTCGGCGGCGCCGATCAGATTTCGCTCTCGGGCGATCTCTTTAATGCGCGCGAACGCGCCGGATGCGATGACGGGGTTTTTGAAGAACGATCCCGCGCTACGGCAATCGGGGTCGTCGGGCGTGATCAACATCGCCTTTTGCGCGCGAATGCCGCGCACGACCTCGCGCGTCAGCCCGAGCGAAGGACTGGTCAAAACATTTGAGAAGAAATTTTTGAGATCGGGATAGCGGATCGCCGGCTCTCCGTGTGGTTTCAACGCGTAAGCGACCGCCGTGACGACATAGCGGCCGCGAACCGTGGTGTTAAAGACGCTGGCGCGGTAGCCGAATTGGCATTGCTCGTTGCTCAATTCGATGAACCCTCCGGCGAGGCGATCAAAGGCGCGAACTGAAGTGATCGTCTCACTCACATCCTGCCCGTAAGCGCCTACGTTCTGAATGGGCGCGCCGCCGACGCTGCCCGGAATCCCGCTCAAACATTCAACGCCCGCCAGATCGCGCTCGACACATTGGCGTACAAGCTCGTCCCAATCCTCGCCGGCCTGGGCGGTAACGACTACCTCGTCGCCTTCGTCGCGCCAGGTCACGCCTTTGAGCGCCACGTGGACGACCAGGCCGGGGAAGCCTTCGTCGGCGACCAGGGCGTTGCTCCCGCCTCCGAGAATGAAGAGTGGAAGGTTCCGTTGTTCGGCGAACGAAAACGCCGCGAGCATTTCTTCCTCGCCGCGAGCTTCGGCGAAAAAGCGCGCGGGGCCGCCGATCCGCAGCGTGGTCAACGGCGAGAGCGGAACGTTTTCCTGAATCAATCCCTGATCGGCCATTGGTTATATAATATTCAAGAAAAAGCGTTTCAGCCACGAATAAACACGAATGGCGCCAAAGGGATATAAAACAAATAGGTTATCAAAATCAGGAAAAAGATTCGTGTTTATTCGTGTTCATTCGTGGCTGAAATTCTTTCTATAACTCGCCGCGCAGAAACGCGCGAACCTTCTTCAAATCTTCCCAGGCTTCGCGCTTCTTGTCGGGCGACCGCAGCAGGTAAGCCGGATGGAATGTCGGCAGCACTTTGATCCCGGGAATGCGCGGATAGTCCTGGAGCTGGCCGCGCATCTTCGTGATGCCGATTTTTGTATCGAGCAGAGCCTGCATCGCGGGATTGCCCAGCGCCACGATCAGCTTCGGGCGAATGGCCGCGATCTGGCGAAAGAGAAATGGGATGCACTCCTTGACCTCGTCCGATTCGGGCGCGCGGTTGCCCGGCGGGCGCGATTTGACCACGTTGGCGATGTAAACATCTTCGCGCTTCAGGTCGATCGCTTCGATCATTTTGGTGAGCAATTGCCCCGCGCGGCCCACGAAGGGCCGACCCGTGGCGTTTTCGTCGGCGCCGGGCCCTTCGCCCACGAACATCAACTCGGCTTTCGCGGCGCCCTCGCCGAAGACGATGTTCGCGCGCGTCGAGAAGAGTTTGCAGCGCCGGCAATCGCCGAGGTCGCGGCGAATGTCTTCGAGGGTCTCGTTGGAGTATTGAGTCTCGGCTGACGAGGGCGCGGCCTCGCCGAAGAGCGATGACTCTGAGGCGTTCTCTTGTTTAGTTGGCATTGTGACTGTCGGTTTCGGGATAAATTGTGGCGGCGGAATGATTGTTGGCGTGGGCTGCTCCCGGCGTTTCGGTTCAGACGCGGCGGACATCGGCGCCGCCACTTGCCTTGCGACACGGTCTTCGAATTTTGGCTCGGACACGGCGGCAGCCGATATTTCGCCGACATGCGTCAAGCCGAGTTCGCTGTAATAACGCAGATGCTCTTCGGCCTGAGCGATCAATTCCCTGAGTTCTTCTCGCGGATTCATAGATTGGTGGTTGGCGCGTGAGTGGCTGGTGGTTGGTTAGGAACAATTCTGAACCAACCACCAGCCACTCACGCGCCAATCACCTTTTCCTCTCTAGCAGTTCGGCGATCTCATCCAGCGCCCGATCCGCCAGCGCGCGTTTGCTTTGAAGCGGCAGTTCGACGCGCGAACCGTCGCGCTTGAGAATCGTCGCGGCGTTGGTTTCGGCGCCGAATCCGGCGTCGGCGCGCGTGATGTCGTTGGCCACTATCAAATCCAGCCCCTTTTCGCGCAGCTTCCGCTCGGCGTATTCGAGCAGCGATTGCGATTCGGCCGCGAAGCCCGCGACGACGCGGCGCTCGCGGTTCGGGGCGGCGCCGACAGCGGCGATGATGTCCTCGGTCTCTTCAAGCTCGAGGGTGATCGTCTTGCGCCCCTCTTTCTTGAGCTTCTGCTCGGCGAGACGGGCCGGACGGAAATCGGCCACGGCCGCCGAGCCGATGAACACGGTCACGTCGTGAAGGCGCGACATCACGGCCTCGAACATTTCGCGCGTCGAACGGACGTTGACGGTTTCAACGTTTTCCGGCGGGGGCAGATTGACCGGCCCCGAAATCAGAGTCACGCGAGCGCCCCGGTCACGCGCGGCTTCGGCCATCGCGTATCCCATCTTGCCTGACGAACGATTGGCGATGAAACGAACGGGGTCGAGGTCTTCGACCGTCGGGCCTGCGGTGACCATCACGCGCTCGCCGGCGAAATCCCGGGATTTCAGATCCGAGATTCGAGATTTGAGAATTTCGAGGGCGCGTTCGACTATCTCTTCAGGCTCGGCCAATCGCCCCATGCCAACCTCACCGCAAGCCTGGTACCCAACCCCGGGGGCGACAAACGAGACGCCGCGATCGCGCAGGGTTTTTATATTGGCCTGCGTCGCCGCGTGATTCCACATCTCGACGTTCATCGCCGGAGCTATCAAAACCGGATTGGTGTTTGAAAGGTAGACCGTGGAGAGGAAATCGTCGGCGACGCCGTGGGCGAATTTGGCGATGCTGTTAGCCGTGGCCGGCGCGACCAGCAGCAGGTCGGCCTCGCGCGCGACGGCGATGTGCTCGATGGTCGCGTAATTCGGGCGGCCGAACATCTCGACGATCACGGGCTGCCCCGAAAGCGCCTCGAAAGTCAACGGACGCACGAACTCGGTCGCATGGCGAGTCATCACGACGCGAATCTGAACGCCGCGCCGCTGCAGGCCTCGCAGAATTTCGGCCGCCTTATAAGCGCCGATGCAGCCTGTGACACCTAGAAGAACTTTCATAAAACGATAAGGCGACGGGGCGACAGGGGGACAGGGCGAATGAGACAGAAAGCGGCGCCCATCTCTTCCCTTCGCTTCGTCCCCTCGTCGCCCCGTCTCTCCCTCCGCTCTTCACTTCTCGCTCTTGTCAACGATCTCGTAATTGATCAACCCGCGCTCGACCTCTTCCAGCGCGACGCGAGTCGCTTTGGAATTGGCCATGTGGACGCGCGGCTGGGCGCCTTTCTGAATCTGTTTACTGCGTTTCGCGGCGATCAGAATCTTGCGGTATTTGCTGTCGATCGGAATCGGCTTCGCTTCTTTAATATCAGCCATCTGATTTACCCCCTCCCTGTTTGTTAAAGGTTTGTATAATCCGCGCGGCGATTCCACGGCGGCGCGCCGTGCGGCAGCGTTCGGCCGTGATAATGGCGCCCAATTCGTCAATAGCCCGATTCAGATCGTCGTTGATCACGACGTAATCGAAATTGACGTACTGCTCCATCTCGTGAAGAGCGCTGTCGAGCCGCAACCGCCGGTCGCGCGCCATATCCGTCCCTCGACTTTCCAGGCGTTCAGTCAGCGCGTCGAGCGACGGCGGCATGATGAAAACCGAGGTCGCGTCGGGAAACAGTTTGCGCGCTTGCGCCGCCCCCTGAATGTCGATTGTCAAAATTACGTCGGCGCCCGAGGATCGAATCTCCTCGACGGCCCGCCGCGAAGTGCCGTAAAGATTGCCATGCACCTCGGCCCATTCCAGAAAATCTCCGTTCGCGATCATCACTTCAAATTCGGCGCGCGAGACGAAATGGTAATGAGCGCCCTGCTCCTCGCCGGCGCGCGGGCGTCGTGACGTGAAAGAGATCGAAGGTCTCACCCGATTATCGCGACCGAGCGCACCGGCCACGAGCGTCGTTTTGCCCGCGCCTGACGGAGCCGAAACTATGATCAGGTTGCCGTTCATATTGCGAATCGAGGATCGAAGATCGAAGATCGAAGATCGAAGATCGCGTCATTGCTCATAAGGCGATCCTCAATCTTCAATCCTCGATCTTCGATCTTCAATCATTCAACATTCTGCGCCTGTTCCCTCAGCTTCTCGACTTCGGTCTTGATCTCGATAGCCGAGTCGCAGAGTGTAAGCTCCGATGATTTCGAGAGGATCGTATTCGCCTCTCGATTGATCTCCTGCAAGAGGAAATCGAGCTTCTTGCCGATCTCGCCGTCGCCCGAAAGCAGCTCCTGCGTTTGCCCCAGATGGCTCTTCAAGCGCGCGATCTCTTCCGAAATGTCGCTGCGTTCGGCCAGATGCGCGACCTCCTGGGCCAGCCTCGTCTCGTCAATGGAAGCTTTTTCGATCAGCTCCTCGATGCGCCTCCGCAGTTTGTCGCGGTAAGCGTCCACGATTCCGGCGGCGTCCGATTCGATGACGGCGACGTGATTTTCGATGCGCGCGACGCGCGCCAGCATCTCCTTCTGCAGCTCGTGCCCTTCGACCGCGCGCATCGCGACCAGCGCCGCCAGCGCGTGTGTCAGCGCCGTCTCGACGCCTTCGATCACCGCGGAGCTCAGCGCGCCGCCGGCGGTGGAAGGCGTCAAGACGTTGGGCAGCCGGGTGAGCGCCGCCAGATCAGCCTCGCCCACAAGTCCGAATTCATCGCGCATCATGCGCAGCGCTTCCAGGTAGCCGCGGATCAACGGGCGGTTGATCTCATAGACGACGTCGGCGACTTGCGTGAAATTGATCGTCACGTCGACGCGCCCGCGCGAGACCGCGGCCTGAATCATTTTTTTGAGCGGGATTTCGAGCGACGCCAGGTCCTGCGGCGCGCGCCAGTGAATGTCCAGAGTGCGATGGTTGACCGAACGTAGATCGACTATCACGGTAAATTTGTCGCCGCTCGTCGTCCCTTGTCCGTATCCTGTCATGCTTTTGAGCATATCTTCCTCCCTATCCCTTCTCGGTCATCAATCGGCTGAAAACGTCCCGCCGGCCGTCAAGCGCCGGACGTCGGCCACTTCCTCTTCGGCGAACTGCAATTCATAAAGCCTGCGGTAAACGCCGTCGAGCCTCAGCAACTCGTGATGCGCGCCCATTTCGACGACGCGTCCGGAGTCCAGCACGACGATGCGGTCAGCGCGGCGAACCGTCGAGAGCCTGTGCGCGATGACGATAGTCGTGCGTCCGGCCATCAAATTGTTGAGCGCCTGCTGCACCAGCATCTCGCTTTCAGCGTCGAGCGCGCTGGTCGCTTCGTCGAGAATCAAAATCGGCGCGTTCTTCAGAATCGCGCGCGCGATCGCAAGGCGCTGGCGCTGCCCGCCCGAAAGTATCAGGCCGCGCTCGCCGATCATAGTATTGTATCCCTTCGGCAACTTGCTTACGAACTCGTCGGCGAGCGCCGCGCGCGCGGCCCGTCTGATCGCCTCATCGCCGTCGTTGACGCCGTACGAGCCATAGGCGATGTTGGCCCACACGGTGTCGTTGAAGAGATGCGTTTCCTGAGTGACGACCGCGATGGAGCGCCGCAGCGAAGCGATCTGGAGGTCGCGCACGTCGTGGCCGTCGATCAATACCGCGCCCTCGACCACGTCGTAAAATCGCGGGATCAGATTCGTCAGCGTGCTCTTGCCGGCGCCGCTCTGGCCCACGACGGCGACCGTTTCGCCGGCGCGGACTTCGAACGAGACGTATTCGAGCGCCGGCAGATCGAAACCTTCGCCGTAGCGGAAGCTGACGTCGCGGAATTCTATCTGCCGCGAGAAGCGTTCCAGCCTTATCGCGCCCGACTTGTCGCGCATCTCAACCTCTTCGTCCATGATCTTGAAGATGCGCGCGGAGGAGGTCAATCCCTGCTGCAAATCGTGCTGCAGCCGGCGCAGGCGGCGGATCGGGTCGTAGGCCTTGAACATCGCCACCAGAAACGCCGCGAAGGCGCCCAGGGACATTTCCCCCACCGAAATGCTGCGCCGCGCATAGATCAGTAGGGCGGCGACCGCGACGACGCCCACGGTCTCGAGCGCGATCGGCGAAAGGAAGTAGATTCGCATCGCCCGCAACTGGTCGCGCATCTGTTTGGCGGCCGCGGCGCGGAAGCGCCGGCTCTCGTAATCCTCCATCCCGAAGGCCTTGACGACGCGCTGCGAC
>Ga0137409_10004647_pt1 | contig 14412 bp, 13 predicted proteins | sample CZODoug1_16funga_FD_122059 | JGI IMG/M metagenome (GOLD analysis project Ga0137409, IMG submission 122059) | Vadose zone soil fungal communities from Angelo Coast Range Reserve, California, USA - CZODoug1_16fungal (Hybrid Assembly) | ecosystem: Environmental > Terrestrial > Soil > Vadose zone... | reverse complement strand
TTCCTGCCAGTAATGCAACTCGCCCGGGAGGGCAAGGTGCGCGGCCTGCTGCTGAGGATGGACCCCGGCAATCGCAAGCAGGTTCTCGTCACCCTGCTGCAGGCGCCAGCCGACCCGCAGATGTCGCTCGTGACGCAGACGATCGGCGGCAGCCAGGACGCATTCAGGAAGCTGGATATCGGCAACAACCGCGTGATCGGGGAGATCGAATACCGCGATTCGCGCCCGGGATCCGCCGACATGCCGGCGCTCGACTATGCGATCCAGTTCAGCGCGCCGCTGTTCAACGAACTGGCAGTGACCGCCGATCTGAAAGGCCAGGACGCGCTCGGCAGTGCCCAGGCGCGCGTGATGCGGGACAAGGCCCGCGCGCTGGCGAAGGGCGATTTCGCTGCGTTGCGGAAACTGTCCACCAAGCGCGCAAATAAGGCGACCGACGCCTTTTTGGCCCAGGCGGGCGGTCAGGCCAGGGCCTACGCAAAGGAGGCGGCGGCAGAATGGGAGCAGTCGCTCAAGAAGTTGGAGCGCGTGGTGGTGCGCGGCGAGCGTGCCGTGGCGATCTTGGGGAAGGGCGAATGGGTGACTTTCGCCCGGGAATCGGGGGAATGGCGCTCGGACGATTGAGTAAAAGGGGCGAAAATCGCGTTCCCCGCTCATGACCTCATTGTGTAAACAAATGCCGTCGGAGTAAGATTTCCGCCTGCCAAAAAGAAGGGGCGTTTACCCCTCGCCAGCCGTTCCCTCATGCAGGATGGGCCGAGCGATGAATAGACCACTCGATTTGAATCGATCCAGGATCCTGGTAGTCGATGACGAGTCCGCGATCCGGCGGCTGCTCGGCATGGAGCTGCGTGCCGCCGGTTATGTCGACGTGACGCTCTGCAACGATTCCAGAAAGGTCACGGAGCTTCACAAGCAGCACCGCTACGAGCTGATTATGCTCGACCTGCACATGCCCCACATGGACGGCTACCAGGTGATGTCGGCGCTCCGGGAAATCGAAACCGACGGTTACCTGCCCGTGCTGGTAATCACCGCCGAACCGGGGGAGAAGATGAAAGCCTTGCGCGCGGGTGCCAAGGACTTCGTCACCAAGCCATTCGAGCGCGCTGAACTGCTCACCCGCGTGAAGAATCTGCTGGAGGTCCGTCTGTTGTATGGCAAGTTGCGTGACTACAGCGGAGACCTCGAGCACAAGATTCGCGAGCGCACGGCGCGCCTGACGGGCAGCTATCACGAAACGCTGCGGACCATGACGCGCGCGGCGGAATACCGCGACGACAATACCGGTGCACACGTGCGGCGAATCAGCTTCTACTCGAAGGAGCTTGCGGGCCGGCTCGGCCTGGATGGCGAATTCTGCGACCGGATATTTCACGCGAGCCCCATGCACGATATCGGCAAGATCGGCATCCCGGACTCCATCCTGCTGAAAAAGGGGCCGCTGACGCCGAAGCAATGGGATGTGATGCGGACGCACGCCATGATCGGGGCGCGGATGCTGATGGACGGTGAATCGCCATACCTGCAGATGGGGGCCCAGATCGCGGCAGCGCACCACGAGCGCTGGGACGGGTCCGGCTATCCGAACCAGCTGAGAGGAGAAGAGATACCGCTGGCGGCGCGGGTCATGGCGATATGCGACGTCTACGATGCGCTGCGCTCGGCGCGTCCCTACAAGCCCACGCTCGAACACGACAAGGCCGTGAAAATCATCGTCAAGGGCGATCGCCGGACCAAGCCGAAGCATTTCGATCCCGCCGTGCTCGATGCGTTCCAGCGCAGCGCGGGAGCGTATCGCGACATTTACGCAGCCAACGCCGACCAACCGCGGAGCTGAAATAGATGGCATCGAACAAGGACTCGGCGAAGGGCGCCGACGAAATCACCGAGTGGCTGGCCCGCAACGGGCGCAAGGCGCTCAACCTGGAAGCGGCGAAGCTGCTTGCCGCCGACTCACCGCAGCAATGGTACGTGGCGTCCCACGGCAGCAAGGGCTATCTGATCGGGAAAATGACCCTGCAGAAATTCTCTCAGCGGCATATTCTCGTCGATGAGACCGGTCAGCCGATGCTTTTCGCGACGACCGAGGCCGCGCTCGACTTTCTGCGCGTCGAACTCAAGATCACGAATCCGCACATCTTCAATTTCTGATATCCAGTCCGCATTGTAAAAGCCGCCGCGGAAAATCAGCGGCAGCGGCACTTGTTAAGTCGGTCTCCTCCGAATAAAGTGTGCGGTCGGAGGAGAGATTCAATGAATCAGCGAACATCATCGGACCCACTCGCCGCGCTCGGGCGCGCGGCGGCCGGCCTGAAACTCGAGAACCTCCCGCGGGAAGCGGTCCAGCGGGCCAAGCAGCGCGTGCTCGACACGGTCGGCTGCCTGGTCGCCGGCTACGATGCGGGCATTGCCAACGAAATCCGCGCGTTCGTGGCTGCACAAGGTGGATCGGCGGAGGCCACGCTGCTGCCCGGCGGCCAGAAGACGACGGCTTCGCTCGCGGTCCTCGCTCATGCGACGTACATACACGGGCTCGAGCTTTCGGACGCCGCGCCGCGCGGTACCGTGCATCCGGGAAACGAGATCGTGCCGACGGCGCTCGCCCTCGCGGAGAAACGCAAGGTCGGCGGCGCAGCCATTATCCCTGCCGTCGTCGCCGGCTACGAAGTGGAAATCCGCTTCGGCAGGGCCGTCTTTCCGAGTGCGTTTTATCGCGGCTGGTGGACGCCCGGCATATTCGGTGGAATCGGATCTGCCGTTACCGCGGGCCACGTGCTCGGGCTTGACGCGAAGGGCCTGGACAACACGATTGGTATCGTCCTCAATCTGCTCCCGAGCGCGGCGGCACGCGCGAACGAGGAGGGTGAGAGCATCAAATGGCTGATCGGTGGCCAGTCGTGCGCAGCGGGCGTGCTCGCGGCGGAGATGGCGGCCCGTGGCGTGAAAGGGCAGCGCGAGGTGGTGAAAGGCTGGTTGTCCGTGATTGCGGACGAGGTGCATGAAGAGCGCCTGACCGAGGGGATCGCCGACGGCGGCTTCGACCAGTGGGAGCTGCTGAGCGGAATCCTGACGAAGCACTATGCGACCGTGGGGCCGCTCACGGCTTCGCTCGATGCGACGTTCGACCTCATTGCCCAGAACAATATCTCGGCCGACGATATCGCGGAGATCCACGTCGACGCCATGCGGCGCACCGCCATATTCAACACGGTTCACCCGGAAAACGAAATTGCCGCGCGCGCGAGCCTGCCGTACTGCCTGGCCGTGGCGGTCTGCAAAAAGGACCCCAGCTCGCTGCTCGGCCCGGCCTTCCGCAAGGAATTCCTGCAGGACAAGGCGATCCGGGCAGCCGCGGAAAAAGTGCGGATCACGGAGAACGAGGAATACGAGCGGAAATATCCCGCGCACAGCCTGGCACGGGTGACCATCACCCTGCGCAACGGGAAGTCATTCTCGCAGGAAGACGACCGCAGCGCCCGCGGGCGCTATCTCACCCCGACGGACGAAGACATCGAGCACAAGTTCACCCTTATTGCGAAACCGGTGCTGGGAGCCACCAAGACCGACAAGGTCATCGCGCTGGTCCGCAAGCTGGAAACTCTGCCGGACATCGGCGAGCTCATCCAGGCATTGAAACCGTAGCGAGCCAATCGAGAGGGCCAGAAATGAATGCCGCGAGCCGCGCGACGATCAGCGCCCGCATGGCGGAATACGCCGCCGGGCTGCGCTACGAGGGTCTTCCATCGGATGTGCGCGATCTTGCGCACCTCGTATTGCTCGATTCGCTGGGCTGCGCGCTCGCTGGGTCCACGACCGACGAGGTGAACCAGATCCGCCAGGCGATGACGGCGGCCAACGGCGGCGCGGGCGACACCCTGCTCTGGGGCACGAGCGAAAAACTTCCGCTGCCGGTGGCCGTCCTGGCCAACGGCGCCGCAGTGCACGCGCGCGAGATCGACGATTTCGGCGGCTGCGCGCATTCGGGTTCGGTGGTCATTCCGGCGGCGCTCGGGACGGCGGCGCGCGTGGGGGCTTCCGGGCGCGAGTTGCTGACCGCCATCGTCATTGGTTACGACATCGCTAAGCGGGCGATGGACGGCGGCGGCGGCTACCTGACGTTCAAGGAGGTCGGCTGGCATTCGACCAGCACCTGCGGTGGCTTCGGCGCGGCGGCGGCGGCGGGCCGGCTGCTCGGCCTGGATGCGAAGCATCTCCAATGGGCCATCGGCTACGCCGGCTGCAATGCGGGCGGGACCTGGGCGTTCATACCGGAGGGCGCCATGAGCAAGCGCGTCCATCCCGGATTCGCGGCGCAGAACGGCATCGTTTCGGCGTATCTCGCGGCCAGCGGCGTGACGGCGCCGGAGAGCATATTCGAAGCGGAGTGGGGCGGGTACTATCCGACCTACGTTCCCGGAAAGGCGACGCCCGAGAGCGCAACCGAAGGCCTGGGTACCGACTTCAGGATCCGGCAGGTCGGCTTCAAGCCCTACGCGGCCTGCCGCGGCATCCACAGCAGCGTCGACGTGGTGCTGGCGATGCGCGCGACGCATCACGTCAAGGCTTCCGATGTGGCGAAAGTGGTCGTGCGCGGCAGCCGGACACACGTCAAGCAGTTGAGCAAGCAGTCGGTTCAGACCGCGCTCGACGCGCAGATGAGCTTGCCCTACAGCATCGCCGTCGCCCTGGAGACGGGCGGAGCCATGCTCGATCAGTACACGGCCGAGGCGCTGCGGCGCCCGGGCATCGCAGCGCTCGCGCAGCGCGTCACGGTGGTGCACGAGCCTTCGGTGCCCGACGGCGACGAGCCCTATCTGGACGTGGAGCTCAAGAACGGGCAACGCCTGACCGACCGGGTGCCGGTGGCGCGGGGCGACGCCACGAACCCGTTGTCCGAGGCCGAGCTGGTGAGCAAGTTCAGGACCACGGCCGGGCTGGTGTTCGATGCCGCGCATGTCGCCCGCATCGAAAAGGCGGTGCGTGAGATTTCGAAGTCGGACAACGTGCGCTCGCTCGATGAATTAATGCGATCGGTCGTGGCCTCGAAACCACAGAAATCGCGAGCGGGTGTCGCATGAAGGGCAGCCGCGCCGCCGCACTGCGCCCGGTCGTCACGCCCTGCGCATATTCCGGGGCGCTGGCGCCGTTCTGAGCATCGCGCGCTCGGGCAGTTATGAATGAGATAAATGAGGCAGGTCTTACCTGAAAGGAAGCCGACATGATTCATAAGAAGGAAGCGAAGGAGTGGGCGCGGGCGACAATGAAGGGCCTGTGGACGAGCCCGATGTATCCATTCACCCAGGACTTCAAACTCGACGAGGCCGGAATCCGGCACAACGTCGAATACATGATCCAGTCGAAGGCCGCGGGCATCGGTTTCGGATTCTCAGAGCCGTGGGTGTGCACGCACGCGGAGCGCAAGCGCGCAATGGAAGTCTCGGTGGACGCCATCAAGAAGCGCGTGCCGGCCTACCTGCACTCGACCGATCACAGCGTGGAAGAGACGATCAATCTCACGAAGCACGCGCAGGACGTCGGGGCCGACGCGGTGATGATCTGGCCGCCGTACGAATGGGCCAAGACGCAGCAAATGGTCATCGAGTACTACGAGTACGTCGCCTCGAAGGTGGACATCGCCATCTTCCTCTACAACACCTGGCACTCCGGCATTGCCATGACACCGGAGACGATCGCGCATCTGGCCAAGATTCCCAACGTCTGCGCGGTTAAGGACGCGGTCAACGACGTTCCACATACGGTGCGCTGTATGGAGCTGTGCGGCGACCAGGTAGTGATCAGCACGGCGGTCGAGGACCATCTGCTGACCATGGCGTCGCAGTTCAACCAGCAGCTCCTCCTCGGGGCGACCTCGGTGTTCCTGATGCAGAGCCCGCATTGCCAGCCAATCAAGGAGTACTTCGACCTGGCACGCGCCGGCAAGGCAGCCGAGGCTTCGAAGAAGTACTACGAACTCGCGCCGCTGCGCGACGTATGGAAGGGAATCTACGAATCGTTGTGGAACAAGAAGGGAGCGCTGCACCCGCTGCCGCTCATCAAGTACTGGATGGAGCTGAACGGGATGTCCGCCGGCCCGGTGCGCCCGCCGATGTCCAACCTCACCGAGCCGCAGAAAGCCGAGTTCCGGGAGCGCTTGTACGCGAGCGGCTGGATGGAGCGGCTGCATCCCAAGGCGTCGAAGAAGGCGGCGGCTTGATGCTGAGGAAATATTTCACTGCAAATATTCTGGCGGCGACTCTCACCGCTCTCGGCGCGGACGCCGCATACGCCCAACTGCAGCCCAACAAACCGATACGCCTGGTGACGTCCGGAATCGGTGGCGGAACCGATTTCACGGCGCGACAGGCGGCGATCGGCATGACTGCGGCGCTCGGGCAGCCGGTCATCGTCGAGAACCGCACGGGCTCCGGCGGCAATATCGGCACCGACTTCGTCGCGAAGAGCGCGCCCGACGGCCACACGCTCCTCGTCGCGGCGCCGCCCAACGCGATCAACGTGTCGCTCTACAAGGCGCTGCCCTTCGACACGAAAAAAGACCTCGCCCCGGTCGCGCTCGTGGGCAGCGGCGCGAACGTGCTCGTGGTCTCCGCGAAGACGCCCGTCAACAACGTGCGCGAGCTCCTCGAGCACGCGCGCCGCAATCCGGGCAAGCTCAACTTCGCCTCGAACGGCAACGGCACCAGCATCCATCTCTCGGGCGAGCTGCTCAAGTACTACGGAAAGTTCGACGCAGTGCACGTTCCCTTCCGCGGGGCACCCGCGGCGATGACTGCGTTGCTCGCCGGCGACGTGGATTTCATGTTCGACGCGCTGTCGATCTCGGCGCCGCAGATCCGCGCGGGCAAGATCCGGCTGCTCGCGGTCACCTCGCGCGAGCGCAGCACGATGTTTCCCGAGGCGCCGACCCTGATCGAGTCGGGCTTTCCCGAGTTCGAGGTGAGCGGCTGGACCGGCATCATGGTTACCGGCGGAACCCCACAGCCCGTCATCGCGCGGCTGGAGGCCGAGCTGCGCAAGATCCTCTCCGATCGCGAGTTGATCACCGCCTTCGAAAAGCCCGGCATGACGGTGAGCTTCGCCGGCGCGCGCGAGTTCGCCGAGTTTTTCGAGGCGGAGATCGCGCGTTGGGCGTTGGCGGTAAAGTCTTCCGGCGCGCAGGCCGATTGAGCCGGCGCGGCCGGCGTAACAGAGGATTTGTAGCAGGTCAGACTTGATCTGACAGGCAGTATCCGCACCAATTTCTGGAAACGACCCAAAGCGATCATTCCGGCTTGCTGTCAGTCCGGGGCCTTGGTTCGAGCCCTGGTCGGGGAACCAGTCCGGTTTTAGGGCCTGCGCTTGGTGACCGAATAAAGCAATTGAACAGAAGTTCTCTCCGAGATCACGGCGCGCTGCTCCAGTGCATGACTCTGGTCGCCGCCGAGCGCATGGCGCTGCTCCAATGCGCTGACACTGTCGGCGCGCGTGAGCATGTACACCAAATTCTGCGGGCCGATGTAGCCATTCCACATTCCGACCAGGCGGATGCCGCCAGAACTCTCCGTTTGCGGCAACCATTGATCTTCGGTTAATTCACGAAAGCGTTCGCGGTTCTGTCGCTCGACTCGAAAAGTCTCCCAGGCGTAGACGCCCGGCTCGGTTTCCGGCGCGTCCCGTTGCGGTTGCCGATGGCTTAAGGTGTCGAGTGCTATCAGGTCGGTGTCGAGGACCATGGAATCACGCTTGTCGGAGATGGTTTTGAGCTTGTCCGCCGCATCGCCCCAGGCGCGTGTGTCGAGCCAATGATCAAGGCTGTCGTACCGCGTCATGACCATCAACCGCTCGGGCGCGCCGACGCGCACGCCCCAGATGCCGAGGGCGCGGCAGCCGTGCTTGTCGAACAACGGCCAGTATTCCTCTTCGCTGATGCGGGCGAACTCGGCATAATTGAGACGATTGAGCTGCCAGGTTCGAACGGTGACAATCACGATGAATTCTTCTGCGTGTTACCTGATGCTGCAGCTCTGTGCTACCCGCGCGGGCCTGCTGGCTTAAAATCGTCAGGCGCTCCAGGGGGAATCGGAGGGTAGGTTCTAAGGCTTTGCTCGAATGCGTAGATCATCTTCCGTATCGGCCCCCGTACCCAGTTGTCTAGTGTCAGCCGGTCGGTTTCTTCTTTCGGGTCCTGGATCAGATTGAAGAGGTAAGGCACTTCCAGCTTTTTTGGCCCGACATTCGGCTCTGGCTCCCATACAAGATGCAGCTTCCAGTTGCGCCACTTGGCGGCGCGCAACTCGTTCTTGATGTAGTAGACGAAACCTTCACGGTTTGATTTTCCCTGCATGCCCAGAAAAAAGTTGAGCTGGTCGACGCCGTCTATGGGTCGATCGGTCGGCACGGTTGCACCGGCAATGCGCGCCAGCGTCGGATAGATGTCGGTTACGTGGACAATCTCGTTATTGACCCGTCCCGGTTGTATTTTGCCTGGCCAGCGGATTATGAACGGCACGCGCAATGCGCCTTCCATCGCAGTGTGATAGGTACCCTGCCAGATGCCCGCGGTGCCGCGCCACGGACGGCGGAATTCCGGGCCGTTGTCGCTGCCAAATATGACGATCGTATCCCCTGCAATGCCAAGAGAGTCGATCTCATCGAGCATCTGTCCGACGCGGTGATCCATCTCCGCCATGGAGTCGGCGAAATCGCCGGCGCCAGTCTTCCCCGCAAAGTCGACATGTGGAAGGGTCGGATAATGCAGATGTGTGAGCGGGACGTAGAGGAAGAACGGTTTGTCGGCCTTCGATTGCCGGCGCATGAAGTCGTTCGCGCGCGCGGTGAGCTCGGAGTCTATACGCCGGCGCATATCGAGGTCATAGACCTGCACATCGCGCGCGGGCTTTCCTCTGTGGCCTTCCATAACGTGGGGTATGTCGACGACGGACGGATCGAAACCAAGCGAAGTCGTGAACATGCTTTCGTTGGTGGTCCGCGGGATGCCGTACCACTCCTCGAAGCCGCGATCCTTTGGATAGCGCCCCTCACGGTCGCCGAGGTGCCACTTCCCGTACATCGCGGTGGCGTAGCCTTGCGCTGAAAGCAGCTGCGCAATCGTGATTTCCCACGGAATGATGCCTTGTGGCAGACCCGCAGGAACGGCTTGCAGTGCGCCGGTGCGTATAGGATGGCGGCCGGTCATCAGGGCCGAGCGTGTCGGCACGCAGTCGCTTTCGACATTGAAATTGAGTAAGCGTAATCCTTCGGCCGCCAGCTTATCGATGCGGGGTGTCGGCGCGCCGCGCAGCGCGCCCCCGCCGTAACAACCGAGCTCGCCCCAGCCGAGGTTGTCAGCCAGAATCAGCACTATGCTCGGTAGAAGAGGCTCGGTCGAAACAGGCATGGTCGGTTCAGATTTGATCAGGAGTGGCCAGGCGCGCGCTCAGTCGATTCTTATTTTCAGCTCGCGCACGAGCCGGCCGTATTTCTCGTAGTCGCCTCGCACTATCGCCGCGAATTGCTCCGGTGTGTTACCCACGGGTTCCAGTCCGTTCTGCGCATAGAGTTCACGAACCTTGGGGTCAGCTAATGTTTTCACGATTTCAGCGTTCAGACGCATCACAATCTCTTTCGGCGTTTTGGCAGGCACGAACACGCCCTGCCATTGTTCAATCACGAGGCCCTTGAATCCCGCTTCCTCCAAAGTCGGCACGTCCGGCAAGTTCGGCGAGCGCGTATGCGTCGTCTGCGCGAGCAATTTCACCTTGCCGGACCTGTAGTGAGGGACAAGTGGCGCAGCACCGAGCGAGGCGAGCGGTACCTGACCACCGATAAAGTCCGTGATCGCCTGTCCACCACCTTTGTATGGCACGTGCGTGAGCTCGATGCCAGCCAGGTTCGCAAACCATTCCGCCGCGATGTGCTGCTGAGTACCGGCGCCCGAAGTTGCATACCCAAGACCGGGTTTCGTCTTCGCGAGAGCCACTAATTCGGCCACTGAATTGACGCCGAGCGAAGGATGCGCAGCGAGCACCACTGGCTGGCGCGCGAGTTGCGTAACCGGAATGAGATCTTTGAGCGGTTGAAAGCCGATCTTGGAGTAGAGATGCGGGGCCGACGCAATCGTATCGCTGGAGGAAACGATGGTGTAACCATCAGGAGGAGCCTTGGCCACGAACTCAATGCCGATGGTGCCCGCGGCACCGGCACGGTTTTCGACCACCACCGGCTGGCCTAACGCCCGCGTCAGCCGTTCAGCAGCCAAGCGTGCCGTTATGTCGTTCGCGCCAGCTGGCGCGAAGGGCACGATCCACCGTATCGGTTTCGATGGCCAAGCCTGCGCAAATACCGTGCTCGCCCATAGGGTGAGCACGCAAACGGAAAGTGATCGGAAAGACAGCATGGCCATAGCACTCCCCCAATGCTTGACTGTAAGCATAGTCTAATACTTCCTGCCACCTGCGCTTTTAAGTCGAGAATTATCGCGTGGATCAAACTAGAATACAGTTCTAACTTTTGTTGACTCGGACTGCACATCCGATACTAGTGACCCGCTCTAAGCCCTCTTCAGAGAGGGTTCTTTTGTCAAGCAGGCGCGGATCGCTCAACTCACGGCGGCCCTTTGCCGGTCGCTGCCAACTTCGGAACCCAGGTGCGTATGAGAATACGTGGCGGGTGCGTCATCACGCGAGCGGCAAGATCAATTCCCAGCAGTGCCCAGTTTTGCCCTGGTCGGGGAGCCCTAAGCTTAGCGGCGCCCCAAGCAACCGGCGGACTTGATAGTTGAGGCCGCCTACCCGCCGAAGGCGCGGGCGATCAACACGGCGTTACTGCCGCCGAAGGCGAAGGAATTGGACATCACGGTGCGTACTCCGATCTCCTTGCGCCCGCGGTTGGGAACGTAATCGAGGTCGCACTCGGGGTCGGCGGCACGCAGGTTGGCGGTGGGCGGCACTGCGCGGTGCTTTATCGCCAGGACCGAGGCGATGAATTCCACCGCAGCGGTTGCCCCCATCAGATGGCCGTGCATCGACTTGGTGGAGCTGACCGGGATGCGGGTGGCCGCGCCGAACACCCGCTTGATGGCTGCAGTCTCAATCACATCGCCTGCGAGCGTCGCCGTGCCGTGGGCATTGATGTAGTCCACTTCCTCCGCCGCTATGCCGGCGTCGGCGAGCGCCTGCCGCATGGCCTCGATCTGGCCTTCCAAGCCGGGCCGGGTGAGATGCGCCGCATCGCTCCCGGCTCCATAGCCGATCAGCTCGGCGTGAATGCGCGCGCCGCGCCGTAGCGCGTGTTCGAGGTTTTCCAGCACCACCATGCCCGCGCCCTCGGCGAGGACGAGTCCCGTGCGATCCTTGGAAAACGGCCGGCACGAAGCAGCGGGATCATCCGTGTCGGTGACGGCGAGGGTGCGCAACGCCTCCCACGCGCGAATCGTGCCGAGCGTCAGCAGCGACTCGGCGCCGCCGGCGATCGCGGCGTCGGCGTAGCCGTGCCGGATAGTCCGGCAAGCCTCGCCGATGGCGATCGCCGATGAAGAACACGCGGTCGAATAGGTCACGCTCGGACCACGCAGGCCGTAATCTATCGAAATGTGTCCCGCCGCGGCGTTATTCATTGCACGGGGGACTATGTAGGGAGACACCCGGTCCCTGTTCTGAAGGAATATCTCTTCGTAGCCATTCTCAATGGTGCACGCACCTCCCAAACCGGTCCCGACAAACACCGCGGTGCTGCCCTTCAGGGACTCATCGAACTCGAGACCTGAATCTTGAATTGCTTGAGCAGACGCCTCGAGCGCAAACTGGCTGAAACGGTCGAGCAGACCGAGCTTGGCCTTGCTGAAGCGCGTGGCCGGATCGTAGTCGACCTCGCCGCCGACGTTCGCGGTAAGTCGACCGGCGAAGCTTGCCGATAGCCGCCGAATTCCCGATCGAGCGGCCAGAAGGCTGTCGAAGAACGTGCCGCAGTCATTTCCAACCGGGCTCACCACGCCCATGCCGGTAACCACGACGCGGCGCGGATTCACTGCGCGCTACTTCGGGCTGCCGGAGCGCTGTGCTACGAGTCGATCTACGAGATCGGCTATGTCCTGCAGGGTTCGGAGCGGCACGCGCTCGTCGGGCATCTTGACGCCGAACGTGTCTTCGATCTTGAACGCGACCATGAGAACCGAAAGCGAGTCGACGCCGAGCTCTTCCAGCGGACGCCCCGGGGCAAGATCCTCGGGCTTCAGGTCGGCCTCTTCCGCAATCAATTGCTGCACCGTGGCCAAGGTGTCCATAACCTATGCGGCAGCCGCCGACTTGTTTGCCGCATCCCGGGTGGTCTCGGCCACGATGGGAGCTTTTGCGGTTTTCCCGATTCGGTTGCAAAGGAAGCGGATCGTTTCGTTCGCGACGAGCTCCTTCTCGTTGTCCAGAGTCACGATATGGTAACTGTCACGCAGCAGCACGAAATCCACATCGTCAGTTCCGATGTTTTCGAGGACAAACTCGGCGCTTTTCAGACTGGCTACGTCGTCTTCCTTGGCGTGGACCACGAGCGCGGGCGCGGTGACGCTCGATATCCTGCCTCTCACGTGGCGGATGAGCTGCTTTGCCTCGTAGACCGCCGTCATCGGGAGGCTCGAGGCACCTGCGATCGACGTCGTTTTCTCCGACATCTCGCGTGCAATCCACTTGCGCAGCGACTCGTTCTTTACGCCGTACGGGTGCCGCTCCCGGTACGAATACCAGTACCGCAGCGGCGTGTGGTAGGCGAGCGGCGCAAGAAAGTAGTACCACGGGATGCTCCAGCCGTCATAGGCGAGCGTAGTGGCGAGCAGCGATAGCGCGGTCACTCGACCCGGACGCTCGGCCGCAAGATCGAGCGCGAGGACCGCGCCGATGCACAACCCGGAGACGGAAACGCTCCGGTATTTGCGCGCCAGCTCGTCGAAGTGATCGAGTACCTGAGCCCGCCACTGCCGCCAGGTTCCGGTCGCGAACGGGTCGGAGCGCTCGCCGAATCCATAGCCCCTGAAATGCGGCACGAACGTCGCATAGCCTGCTTGTCGCAAGCGCTTGGCCAGGTAGTGCATTTCCAGCGGATTTCCGGACAAGCCGTGAATCAGCAGCGCAGCGTGTTCCGATTCGATATGGGATTGTCGCATCATTCTGAAGCTTTAATGGCGGTCTCAGAAGCAGTAAAGTAGATGGGAAAGGAAACCGATAAACTTGCGCGCTCTCGAACTACCGCATACCGAACTGCGCACGGTGAGCACCAAATACTACTTTGCCAAACTTGCAACATGCTGACAAATTCGAATTGTCGGAGTTCCGGATGATGAAGAATGCCGGGAGGTGGGTGCCCGAAGGCTGGTCGCCCATGCTCGTAGCTCTAGGTGCGCTCGCCGTAGCGTTTGCGCTACGTTATACGCTCCATCAATGGCTGGGGGAGCACTCCCGTTTTCTCTTCTTCACGGCCGCAGCCATCCTCGTCTGCGTTTACGCGGGAATCTGGCGAGCGCTCTTCGTGGCGACAGCCGGACTCTTGCTCGGATTTTATTTTTTTGTGGAGCCCTATGAGTCTTTCAGCGAACCCGACGCGGAGGATTTCTGGGCGATCGTCGTGTACCTGTTGAACACGTCGGTGATGCTTTTTCTCATCGAATGGCTGCAGCGTTCCAAATACGAAACACGCATACTCTTGCTGGAAGCAAAACACAAGAACAAGAGGCTCGAAGAAATCCTCGACAACCTCGCTCGAGCGGAGAACTCCGCCAGCATCAACGCCGAGAGGGTCGACATGCTCGCAGCGAATGTCCCGCATATCTGGAGCATGCGGCGCTCCGGCGGGAAAACCGATTACTTCAACGTGAACCTCTACGAAATCACCGGCATGCCGTCCGGCTCTTTGGACCGTGAAGGCTGGACCAAAGCCATGCATCCAAATGATGCCGCGCTTGTCCAGGAGGTATCCCGGGACGTTGGAAAAACCGGCACCCGCCGCGAGGTCAGCGTGAGGCTGCGGCTGGCTGATGGGGCGTATCACCATTTCAAGGTCCAATGCTCTCGGATCGAGGACAAGCACGGAAAGGTCATCGTGTGGTCGGGTCCGCTTGCAGAGCAAAGCCTCGCGGAAATGCCGACGGCGAATCGCGTCGAAAGCACCAAGTAGAACTTACTCCTGGATGACCGGGCTGATCCGCTTCACCGCATGCGTCGCGGGGATGTCGTGCGCGCTCGGGCTGCAGGCGCAAACTTATCCGAGCCGCCCGATCCGGCTGATCGTCCCGTTCCCGCCGGGTGGATCGAGCGACAGCGTCGCGCGGGTCGTCGTCAAGAAATTCTCCGAGGGCCTCGGCCAGCCGGTCGTCATCGAAAACCGCCCGGGGGTCGGCGGCCTGCTCGGCTCCGAAGCGGTGGCGAAGGC
>Ga0137409_10004646_pt1 | contig 14412 bp, 12 predicted proteins | sample CZODoug1_16funga_FD_122059 | JGI IMG/M metagenome (GOLD analysis project Ga0137409, IMG submission 122059) | Vadose zone soil fungal communities from Angelo Coast Range Reserve, California, USA - CZODoug1_16fungal (Hybrid Assembly) | ecosystem: Environmental > Terrestrial > Soil > Vadose zone... | reverse complement strand
AAAAAGAGAGGCGCCCCACTAATCAATTAAGATTGGCGGGGCAACTTTCCGGCAGGTTCGGGTAAATTCAGGGCGTGGCAAAGAACTGAGAATCGTCGTTAGTACCGATTCCGATGAACCAGGCGGTGCGTTTTGCGGGTGAGATAAAGCCTCGCGGTGTTGAATAAAAATTAGACCGCGTCCCAGGAATTAGCACCTTTTCAACAGAACTTGAAGTTCAGTGTGTGAAATTATACCGAAGTTTCGTGACCTGTCAAGCACAATGTTAACGATTTCGCAAAACTTCTGTAACATTCTCTCGAGAGCGTCAGACTCTTCTGGCTGGCGAGTCTTATTCTCCTGATCGAGCTTGGGCAAGTCGCAGTGCCTGGCGACGCGTGGCCTCGGAGACGTTTCGGTTTTGCTGGAGGTGCTTCAGGTCTTTGGTTCGGATCCGAGGAAGGATGCCGATCACAGTAGGAATTGGAGTCCGGGGATTCCGAACAAGATTGTGGATGATGGGATACGAACGAGCCCAGTTGCGATTCAGTGAAATAAGGCGCAGCACCTCATCGGCCACGGTCCTCATCGCTGCAATATTCTCCACTTCCTGATCGGTAACGCGCGGGTTATGGATCACCGCGGTCGCCACCACTCGGTTTGAATCGCGGATCAAGATGCCGCGAGCTTCGCGATCGCCTTTCATGGCCATCTTCATCCGGTCTCTGGCATTCATGAACATGATGCGCCGAATCATAGAGACGCGCTCCGGCGGCACTTCGCCCACTTCAATTTTTTCAAACTCGATTGCTCGTTTGAAGTTTGCGGCGTGTTCCTCTTGAGTTTCCGGTTTCAGTTCTGCATAACGTTCCGCGGGCAGCCAGGAGTCGTCGAGATCGGCGTCAGACACCTCGATGTGTTCGGCGATTAGCCAGGCATCTTCGACACTCAGACCTTCCGTCAGATCGGCACTCTCGAAAAACTCGGCCGCCGCGGCTCTGCCTCTGGTTCGTAGTTCCTGGGCAATCTGCTGCGCGCCTCGTTCCTTCTCAAAAAACTCCCGCCTGGTTTCGCGTGCCCGTCGTTCAGCTTCGGGCGAGCGATCTGGATTGGAGAGAATTGCGTCGATGATTTGAGGGAATCGGACCAGCCTTTGTTGATTGGTGGCGATTAGATCCAGCAGCGAGACATCGGAAGTGGACGCAGCCAAACCAGCGATGGTTTGATCCGAGGTTTTGTCGTTGAGAATTAAAGCTTCGTGGATTTTGCGAGCAGCGCTTGAAAGAGTAGCCAGGTAATCAAGCACGGGGACCGGCGTTCCATCGCTTCTGGCAGCGGCCAGCAAATCTTGCGAGTCCTGCTCATCGAGCGTTGCGCTTGCGGCTGCGGCAATTTCCGCGTCGGCGGATTGACGCAGGGCAACCAGCACTTCCAACAAATCAGATTGTGTCAGCGGCAGCAGTCCGCTGGCGGCTGCGAGCCTGGCCTGATGCGGAGCGGTCCCTTCAATGATGGCCTGCACCGCGGGATTCGTTGATGTGGTGGTAGTCATTCCGAAAGCATTCGGACAATCAGGATCTAAACGGAGTCAGGGAAGTTTACTCCAAATAACTCGAACTCACTTGGCTTTTCAGCAACAACTGAAAAGTTCGAGAGCAAAGGTTGGCGGGCGGACGGAGGGCGCGCGGAATTTTAGACAGCCGCGCCATGACACTTCTTATATTTTTTCCCGGAGCCGCAGGGGCAAGGCTCGTTGCGGCCAACTTTCGGCTGGTCGCGCACGACAGTCTTAACCTTGCCGGCCTCTTCGCCGGCCGCGGCAGCGCCCTGGTTTGGCCCGGTGAAATTCAGTGAGGTCGAACGGCGCGGCGCGCGGCGTTGACGAAGGGCTTCCGGTGATTGCTCGGCGACTACCTGAAGGTTGAAGAGCGATCTAATCGTGCTGGTGTCGATGCGATCGAGCATCTCCTGAAACATGTCGAAACTCTGCTTCTTATATTCAACCAGCGGATCTTTTTGACCGTAGCCGACCAGTCCGATGCCCTGCTTTAGGTGATCGAGCGAGAGGAGGTGGTCTTTCCACTGCGCATCGATAATGTTGAGCATGATGATGCGTTCATAAGTGCGCATCGCTTCCGGACCAATCTGCTGTTCCTTGTCCGCGTACTTGACCTTGAGTTTTTCCCAGATCGCATCCGTAACTTCCACCGAAGCAAGGTTTGGAATATCTATACCTTCGGCGTCCGCGTCGAAATCGTAAATGGTTTTGATTTGGAGCTTGTAGTTTTCGACGTCCCAATCGTCGGGTGAAATGTCCGGGTTCAAATACTGACGAGTGAGATCGGAAAGCAGATCGTAGGCAACTCCGGCTTGCGGCGGATCGCCCATCAGGTATTCACGCTGATCCGGCTCTTCCATCAACTGGCGGCGCAAACCATAAATCGTTTCGCGCTGCTTGTTCATGACGTCGTCATACTCGAGCAGGTGTTTGCGCGATTCGAAATTTCGTCCTTCCACTGACTTCTGCGCCGACTCGATCCGCTTCGAAACCATCTTCGACTCGATCGCGATGCCCTTTTCCATTCCCAGACGCTGCATCAGGGCCTTGACTTTGTCGCCGGCAAAGATGCGCATCAGATCATCTTCAAGCGAAAGGAAGAAACGAGACGAGCCGGGATCGCCCTGGCGTCCGGCACGTCCACGGAGCTGGTTATCGATGCGCCGGGATTCGTGTCGTTCCGTACCCAGGATGTGAAGCCCACCAATTCCGACTACTTCCTTGTGTTCCTCTTCGACGATCCGTTTCGCGCTCTCGAACGCCCGTGACCACTGTTCCTCGGTCGCGTCGTCCGGATCGATCTCTTCCTTCTTGAGAAACTCGCGCGCCATGAAATCCGGATTGCCGCCCAGCAGAATGTCGGTGCCGCGACCGGCCATGTTGGTGGCGATCGTGACGGCGCCCTTGCGGCCGGCCTGCGCGACGATTTCAGCTTCGCGTTCGTGATACTTGGCGTTTAAGACGTTATGCGGCACGGCTTCGCGTTGCAGCCGACGCGAGATCAGCTCCGAGTTTTCAACCGACACGGTGCCCACCAGCGCCGGCTGCCCGCGCTCGTGGCAATCCTTGATCTCTTCAATCACGGCGTCCCACTTCTCAGGCAGCGTGCGATAGATCACGTCGGAAAAATCGCTGCGAACCATCGGCATGTGCGTCGGAATAACGACCACGTCCAGCTTATAAGTAGAATGAAATTCGGCCGCTTCAGTTTCCGCCGTACCGGTCATGCCGGAAAGCTTTTCGTAGAGACGGAAATAGTTTTGCAGCGTGATGGTGGCGAGCGTCTGGTTTTCTTTCTCGATCTTGACGCCCTCTTTGGCCTCAACTGCCTGGTGCAATCCATCCGACCAGCGCCGGCCCTTCATCAAGCGACCGGTGAAGTCGTCAACGATTATTACTTCGCCGTCCTGCACGACATATTGATGGTCCAACCGGTAAAGCGTGTGTGCCTTCAGCGCCTGCTCGACGCAATGGAGCAACTCCATGTTCGAAGGATCGTAGAGATTGCCGACTCCCAACAGGCGCTCAGCTTTGTCCACGCCTTCTTCCGTCAGCACGGCAGTATGCTGACGTTCATCAACGACATACTCGCCGGTTTTCTTGCCGTCGATCTCCTCGCCTTTCTTCAACTGCGGAATGATTGCGTCGGCTTTGTAATACTTATCGGTCGCTTCGTCTGACGGCCCGGAGATAATCAGCGGCGTGCGCGCTTCGTCGATCAGGATCGAATCCACTTCGTCAACGATCGCGAAATAGTGACCACGCTGAACACACGTCGCCAGATCAAATTTCATGTTGTCGCGCAGGTAGTCAAACCCGAATTCGTTGTTTGTGCCGTAGGTGATGTCGGCGGCGTAGGCTGCCTGGCGCTCGAAGTCGTCCATGTCGTTTTGAATACAACCGACTTCGAGACCGAGGAAGCGATGAATCTGGCCCATCCACTCGGCGTCACGCGAGGCGAGATAGTCGTTTACGGTGATGACGTGAACTCCGCCGCGTCCGGTCAACGCATTGAGATACGCGGGCAACGTGGCGACGAGCGTCTTGCCTTCGCCCGTGCGCATCTCGGCGATCTTGCCCTGATGCAAAGCGATGCCGCCGATCAACTGCACGTCGAAATGGCGCATGCCGGTGGTGCGCACACTCGCTTCTCTCACGATGGCAAAAGCTTCGGGCAGAATTTCGTCGAGCACTTCTCGTTCGCGGCGCTTGCGTTCATCGAAATCGGTTATGTCGGCGACCGCGCGCTGCAGTTGTTCCTTAAATTCAGCGGTGCGCGCGCGCAGTTGGTCGTCCGTACGTTTCTTGATCGCCGGCTCAAGCTCATTGATTTGGTCAACAATAGGCTGGACTGATTTCAGGTAACGCTGGTTGCTGCTACCGAATACTTTAGTCAGGAATTGATCGAAACCCATATTTTTTCTTAATCCAATGGCGGGAAAAACCGCGCCTTTTCTTTAGTGTTTTGTAGTATGTTTGATTTTAGTTGAGCGTGAGGAAGGTATCAAGCCAGCCAAACTGTCCGATAAACTTTAGTTTGTCGTAGCCGGTCGACAAGCTAAACCTTATCGGACATGAAGACTAACTCACCATCCTTCAATTGCTGCTAGCTTGGTTTGTCCGGGGCGAGTTGCTTCTTGATGAGATCAACGACCGCCTGCCGCGGCATGGTAAAGTTGAAAACGATCTTCTTGCCGACCGCGTCGGCGCTCGTGCTTCTGAGCAGCGCTTCCTCATCTTTTCCGGCGCGCGACTCGGCGCCAATTGTTAACAACGCATTGAATCCTCTTGCCAGCAAGCGCGCGCTATCAGCCGAAGAGGCCTCCGATTCTACCGTGGCCAACACCTCGCTTTCGCCCTGCTTGATGGTAAACACAACCTTCGAGCCCGGATTGTCTTTGTCTACCGGCTTGAGATAAACGAGAAAGCCGCTGTCGTTCAGCGCTGAGATCATGCGGCCGAACAAGTCCACCAGGTTGGGATCGCCCGCCTTCTTCGTAAACTTTGGATTCTTGAGTTTACCGTCCTGGTCGAGTTCCGCTTCGATAACAATTTCGAAAGGCTTGTTGAGATCAAGCTTGCCCTGGTTCTTCAATTCGTTTGCGTAAATCGCAAAGTCTTTGAGAGCTTTTTTGTTAATCTCATTTTCCTTCGGCAGATCGAGATTGTTCTTCGCCGCTGTTTTTTCCAGCTCAGTCTGCGCCTGGTCCGCCGTCAACGCCGGGCTCTGGGCCGGAGTCGGATTGGGACTCGACTTCGACTGCGCCGCCGCCTGCGAAGGTGAAGCGGTGCTGACCGGACTCGGCGAAGCCGTTGCAATTGGTGATGGGCTGGAGACGGGCGAAGGCGCAAGCTCCGGTTGCACCGCCGGTGGCGGCTGAGCCTGCGCAATGAACTGCGGCCCAGGCTGTGGCAGCGGAGTCAACGCACCGGCTTGATTTTCGAGTGCGAAATAACCTTCAGGGTAGTGAAACTTCTCGCTTGTCAGTTCTACCAATTGAACCTCATCGCCAATTTCTGTGCGCACGTAAGGCTTGTCCACAAACCTCGTGTCGCTAATGAGCGCGGCAAGATTGAACGCATCTCTCACGCCGGGAATAAAGAGAACACCGGCAGCAACCAGCGCGTGTGCAGCGAGCGAGGCCGCCAGCAGCCTGGAAATGATCGGCCACCGTGGCTCTCGATTGACCTCAAAATTCGCGAATAGTCTTGGCATTTCCTAATAAAACGCGCTCAGAAAAGATATTGTTCCCCGTCTTAGACGCACGCCGCCCCGCACGCGTTGTGAAAGCTTTTTGACATGCTTCGTCTACGTTAGCACTTCGCAGGCAGCAGGCTCAAAGCTAGAATGGATTATGCGTCGTTCTCGTGACAGAGTTGTTAATAAGAAGCGTCGATCTGGTAACAAAAACAGATCGCGCGCGTCTGCACAAACTTCGAAACCCTCTCGACACGTTTCTTCAGCGGCGATCAAAGCAAGCCAGGTGGTGCGCGCGCAACCCCATGAGGTAAAAAAACTGCTCGAGGGAATCGGTACGCCGCGCGCTGAATCCTTCAAGCCGGATCCGTTTCAACTCGAAGCGCTTGCCGCGCTCGAATTTGAGGACGTGCTCGTCACCGCGCCAACCGGCAGCGGCAAGACGTGGATCGCGCGCGAGGAAATTCGCCGTTTGTTGGAGGCTGGACGCCGCGCCTGGTACACGACGCCGTTGAAAGCCCTGACGAACTCCAAGTATCAGGAATTTTCGGAAGAGTTTGGCGCCGACGGCGTGGGAATACTCACCGGCGATCGGAAGGAGAATACCGACGCACAACTGATCGTCGGCACAACTGAAATCTATCGCAACCAACTTTTCGATTCACTGCGCGGTGCGGGCGATGTCAATGCGGATCTCGTCGTGCTGGATGAAGCACACTATCTTGCAGACGAAGATCGCGGACACGTCTGGGAGGAAGCGATCATTCTGACGCCGCCACGCATTCGGCTGCTGCTGTTGTCGGCAACGATCGGAAACGCGAATGAGTTTGCGGCGTGGATTGAAGAAGTGCGCGGCGTGCGCTGCGGAGTGGTCGTGCGCCCGGGAGCGCGGCCGGTTCCGTTGCGCGCCGCGATGCTGTTGCCTGACAGGCGGCTGCTGCCGTTGTTAAGCGAGAATGGAAAACTTAACCACGAAATTGCGCGGATGCTGGAAGAAACCGCCAGGGCGCCAAGATCGCCAAGGAGAAGATGGTAAAAATTGTTGCTGCCTTCTTTCCGATCTACTAGCCCGCTCTTACTGGGACCGCGGGCGCCCCGCCCGCTTTCGCTGAATGCCACATTGTTGGGGTTGACAGATTCAGCTGCGACCTTGAGTGAACGCGTTGCTTGAGGCGGGCGAGGCGCACGCGGTCCCAGTAAGAGCAGTTGGCGCTCTTGGTGTCTTGGCGGTTAGCCGAATTATGAAACTACGAATGCCCGAAATGCCGCCCGCCACGTTGCTGGCCGCGCTCGGCTCTTACAATTTGTTGCCCGCGATCGTGTTCATGCCAACGCGCCGGCGTTGCGATCAGGCCGCGTCCGAGACCGCATTGATGCGCCGCGATGCGAACGACTTAAGACGTGACGCACGCCGAGATTTCATGCGCAGCGCCGTTGAGCAACATCCGGAGATACGCGGCCATCGTCATTGGGACACGATCATTCGTGGCGGCGTGGCCTCGCATCATGCCGGACACATTCCTGCCTGGAAGATGATCATTGAAAAGTTAATGAGCGCCGGATTGCTTGACGCAATATTCGCGACGGCAACTGTCGCCGCCGGAGTGGATTTTCCGGCGCGCACGGTTGTCCTGACAGTTGCCGACGCCCGCACCGCCAGCGGTTGGCGGCAGTTGACTGCTTCCGAGCTGCAACAGATGACCGGACGGGCGGGCCGGCGGGGACGCGACAATGTAGGTTTTGTTGTTGTCGCGCCTGGTTTGCATCAGGACCCGCAGCGCATAGCCGAGTTGTTGAAAGCTCCGCCGAATCCGCTCATCAGCCAGTTTCGCGCCACCTATACGACCCTGCTCAACCTGCTCGATGCCTACGGCAACTTCGCCCAGGTGCGCGAAATCGCGGAAAGGAGTTTTGCGCATCGCGAAGCGGCGCTGCAGATCACGCAACTTGAAAAAGCTCAAGCCGAGAGCAAGCGACAAATCGAATTGAGACTCAAGGCAGCCGGTTGCGACTTGCCGCTGGCTACGGTCACGGGATTTGAAAGACTGGTGAGCGCGCGCGCACGCCTGCATGAGTTGAAGCCACAAACGCGCGCGGAAGTTTTTCATCGCTGGCTTGATGAAGCGGTCCAACCCGGCCGCGTAGTTGGCATTGGCCGCAGCGGTCGCCGCCTGGTATTGGTTACAGAGAAACGCGACGGCAATGTTCGCGGAATTCGCGAAGACGGCCGCAGCGCGAACTTTGCGCTGGGACGAATCGGACGAGTTTATTCACCCAGCTATCGTTTGCGGGATGAATTCATCGAAGAAGCATTCGAAGATGTGCGCCGGCGCGGCAAGGAGCTGGTAATTCCTGAGCCTCGTCTGCGCGATGCGCAAGCGGGGGAGGGCGATGCAATAAGCGCGCTCGATGATCGCATCGAGTCAATCGTGCCCGCTACTCTCGACGCGGAAGAGAAGGTGAGATGTACCGAGGCGCTCTGGGGCGCGCTCGTCGACGCCGAAGAACTCGAGCGCGCGACCCAGCGAATCGAGCGCTTGCGTGAAGAGGTTTGGGAACCGTTTCATCAGCGCGCGCGCGTGCTGGCAGTATTCGGTTATCTCGATTTCGCTGCGGAAAAAATCACTGAGCGGGGACGCTGGCTTGCCGATCTACACATCGATCGTCCCTTGTTGGTAGGCGAAGCGCTCGAGAGCGGACTCTTCAACTCGCTCGACTTCCATCGCATCGCCGGCGTCATGGCCGCGCTCACCGCCGACGAAGATCGCGACTACGGTCAGTTGGAGTTGGAAGATGCGCTGGTCAAGGCGCTGGCACAGTTTGAGGAAATCGGTTTCAAGGTTTCGACGGAGGAATGGAAACTCGGAATAGAGCCCGCGCCGGAATTGAACTTCTCGGCCGCTGCTGCCGCCGCACGTTGGGCCACGGGCGCGGAGTGGTCCATGCTGGTTCGCGAAACCGGCGCCGAAGAAGGCGATCTGTTTCGCATGTTGTCGCGCACGGGTGAAGCGCTGCTGCAAGTAGCCGGCTTGCGCAAGGCGCATGCGGATGCCGCACGCATCGCCGCCGTCGCGGCCGATGCAGTGCTGCGCGAACCGGTGAGGTAGGCCTCGAATCATGGCAGAAGCCCGACCATCAGGGAGGGCTCGTTTCGCATTCAACCCGAGCCCTCCCTGATGGTCGGGCTTCCGCAACTAAAACCAGGTAGCTTGAACACTCTTGTTGGAGGAACAAACTTAATGGCGCTGATTACAGCCAACGAACTAAAACGCAAACTACTGATCACGGTTGACGGACAGCCTTACGTGGTCCTCGAAGTTTTCTTTGCCTCGCCCACCGCGCGCGGCGCGGCGACGATGGTGCGCACACGCCTGCGCCAGCTATTGACTGGCGCGGTGATGGAAAAAAGTTTTCGTTCCAGTGAAAAGTTTGCTGAGCCCGACATCGAGTTGGCGCCGGCGTCGTTTCTTTACAGCGACGCGCACGGTTTTCATTTCATGGACGAGAAGAGTTTTGAGCAGTTTACTTTTCCGGAAGACGCGATTGATGCGGATCGTGGTTATCTCAAGGAGGGCGTGTCGCTCCAGGTTTTGAAATACAACGGCGCGCCTGTTTCACTGCAACTACCGCAGTACGTCGAACTCGCCGTCACCTCAACGGAGCTGGGCCTGCGCGGCGACACTGCCGCCGGCGGTGCTACGAAGCAAGCGACTTTGGAAACGGGCCTGGCCGTGCGCGTGCCGCTCTTTATCAAGGAGGGCGAAATCGTGCGCGTCAACACGCAAACAGGCGAGGTCGCCGGTCGCGCCTGAGTTTACGAGCGCCCCGCCAGTTTCATTCTTAGAAATATATCCGACCTGATTCTCATTACCTTTAGCAGCTTCTTTTGGAAAGTCAATAACAACTGTCTCTTGAAGGAGTGAAGCATGAGTGAACAAATCGTAAGTCGTGACCAAAAAATGTCGAATTGGGAAACCATTGAGCGCATCTCTAAGACTCTTTCGATCGTTGCCATACCGATAGTTTTGGGTTTTGGAAGTTGGATAATTCAACAACGGTTGCAAAACCAGACAATAAACCGAGACTATGTGCAGCTGGCGGTCTCCATTCTTAAGGAGCCCAAAGACTCCAGAACAGACCAGCAAATGCGGGACTGGGCCGTCAAACTATTGAATGAAAACTCGCCCACGAAATTTAACCAGGAAGTTGCTCAACAGTTAACATCAGGGAACGCCAAACTACCTGAAAACTTCAGTGTGACGCAAAGTGTTGCACCTGTCGTAGATTCTTCGGGCAATCCACACTCAGAGGCGGTAAATTGGGAGAGGAAGGGATTTGACGCTATCGTCAGCAAGGACGCCGAGACGGCGCTTGACGCTTTCACAAAGGCGGAAACACTATGGCCGAATTACCATAATCTTTCTGAGATCAAGAAACTGCTGGAGGACAATCTGGCTGCACTAACGGCGGCCTCCCGAGAAGGAAAAAGCGAACCATGGAGCAATCTCTATCGCTCATTGATTTCGAAATATTCCTATGGCATGCCTGCCGATATAAAGAAAGCACTGACTGAATAATTGAGCAGTCCTCTCGTCCTTTATCCAACCCGAGGCGAAAAGTTGCCGGATGGTTGGGGCTCGCACAAAACGTGCTCAAATTCACCGGGTTCTGATACGGTCGCATAATTGGTTTCACTGCTCCTTTATGCGGAGCTTGTTTCCTTGGTTTAAGGGGGGCGCCCGCATCAAAATTCCTTCAAGATGAACGACTCCTCTGTACTCCTCCGCAACAATAATCGACTCGTTTGAGTACGTCACATCGACAGTGAGAAGTCACGAAAAAGTAGCAACCGTCGCAATTAAATCACCATCTTAGTCACGGTCTCGATTTCAAGGGGTTGTACAGTTCTTTGAAAATCGTTCGGCCATGCGTAGCGATAAGAGTCAGGGATAAGACATGCGGACAGGATGTCCGCGGTCCCAGGATGGGAAGGTCTGGGTCCCCAGGTTAGAAGTTTTAATTTGGTGGCCCATAAAGGTCATCGCTCACATGGAGAATTAAGATGAAGTTTCCCCTTGAGGTTCCCCGCAGTGCGTCTGGTTTGCGCCGAGTCAAGCGACTTCGAAATCAACATTTCCGCTCGGCGAAGTTCGCGCCGTTTGCAATCATTTCTCTTTTCTTTGTTTTCAATTTCACCGGCCTCTTCTTCAGTCCCGCACTGGCCCCTACTGTTAACGCTGCCATACCGCAGGTAGAAACGATACCCGAGGACATTCCGCTATCGGGCGATTGCGATCTCGATTGGATCATCTTTCGCGCCGGGGAAAAGGAAGGCGTTGATCCGCGCTTCATTCACGCCGTCATCAAGCAGGAATCGAAATACAATCCCAAAGCGGTTTCACACGTCGGCGCCGAGGGCCTCATGCAAATGATGCCTGCGACCGCGAAGCGTTTCGGCCTGAAGGATCCATTCGACGCCAGCGCGAACGTCGAAGCCGGCACGAAATATTTGGCGTGGTTGTTGAAGAGGTTTGACGGCGACGTCTCGCTCGCGCTGGCCGGCTACAACGCTGGTGAAGGATCAGTGGACAAGTACAAAGGCGTGCCGCCCTACTCCGAGACTCAGAACTACGTTAAGAAGATCGTTTCCAACTACGGCAAGACTTATCATCCGGTTCTGCCGCCCGACGACGCCAAGCTCGCGTTTCATCTCGTCTCTTACGAGAGCCAGCCAAGCGTCAATGGCCTCTGATTAGAGCGCCAGAAAATTGCAGCCGCGGATTAACGCGGATGACGCGGATCTGAAGAACAAGTTAGGTTACTTGCTTTCTTTTTTCAGATCCGTGTCATCCGCGTTAATCCGCGGCTGATTCGTTTTCGACCCCCAAATCCTAACTAGCCTCCAGTTTGACAACTCGAATAGAATGCCCGCAGAGTTGGCAGACAATTAGTAACTACATTTGCTAAGCAACCTCAGCGATCACCAATGCGCCGCTTCGGTTAGCGGCAGTTTGTTGCAGATCTAAAGTCCTGCTAAGGAATCTTCTATGGCCACACAACACGAAAGCATGATGGGCATTCTCAAACTGTATGAGTTGCGATCTGAGCCGACGATGCGCAAAGCGCGCGACTGGTTTATGACGGGCTTCTTTCCCGAGAACGTGCAGGACATTCTCAACGTGCTCGTCAGTGAGCATAGCGCCGAGTTTCGCATGGTTGCTTCTTACTGGGACATGGCCGCCGCGTTCGTGGTTTTCGAAGCAATCCACGACGAAATGTTCAATGCCATTAACACCGAGCACATTGCCGTATACGCTAAGTTGCAGCCGTTCCTCGAAGAGCTCCGCGCGCTGCCGGGTGTGCCGCCGTATCTTCATTTGAAGCACGTTGAGCCGGTAGTTTTACGGCTGCCTGATGCGCAGGAGCGAGTGGCGGCGATGCGGCGATACATGAAAAGTCGCCGGGAATCGCGCAAAGAAGCAAAGGTCTAAAGCCGAAAAGGACTCACGGACGAGACTGTTGGAACGGGGCGGGCCGTGCGGTCGTATTTGAGTAGTGCTAAGATATTCACACCGTTGGAATCAACCGCGGTTTAGGTGTTTGGAGGAATTTAGTCATGCCGGAAACAACCGAGTCGGAATCTCAAGCGCAACCGGAGAGCAGCGTTATTAACGAACTCTGTGACGCACTGCGTTATGTAGGCGACGTTTCTTACGCGATTCTGCCCGAGGACTTGGCGCACAATTTGGCCGATCTGAAGAAATCGTTTCTGAGTACGATGCGCGCGCTAATCGATAAAGATATTGACTGGGTCGATGCACGCGTTGCCGGCGGCGATCGGCTGCGGCAGGAATGGCAGGAGAAGTGGCACTGCGACAAATCAGAAGGCGCACCCGAGCCGATAAACTAAAACATGGAAGTCCTATTAGCTGACGAATACGGTTTTTGTTTTGGCGTCGAGCGTGCCGTCGAGATGGTCGAAGACGCGTTGGACGAAGGCGTGCGTCCGATCCGTTCGCTTGGCCCATTGATCCATAACGCCCAGGAGATGGAACGGCTCGGTGAGTTGGGAGTGTCGACGATCGATGAGCCAACGGAAGCCGACGCCGACACGATTGCGGTGATTCGCGCGCACGGGGTGACGCCGCAGGTCCAACGCGATCTGGAAGGGCGCGCCGCCAAAGTTATCGACGCCACCTGCCCGTTTGTTACCAGAGTGCAACACTTAGCGGAACGAGCCGCGAAGGATGGGCGAGACGTTGTAGTCGCCGGCAATCCGGACCATCCGGAGATGATTGGTGTCGTTGGCTATGCGCCGGACAATACTTATGTCGTTCGCGATGCGAGCGAGGTTGCGTCGCTGCCACAATTGCGATCGCCGTTGGTTGTCTCGCAGACGACGATCAAGCTGCAAACTTTTCTCGAGGTAGCCGAAGCGGTGCGTGCCAAGACCGATGCCGAGCCGCAAGTGGTGAATACGATCTGTTCGGCCACGCGCGATCGCCAGGACGCGGCGCGCGGACTCGCGGGCCAGGTAGATGTTTTCTACGTGATTGGCGGACGCCATTCCTCAAACAGCGTCAAGCTGCTGGCCGTTTGTCAGGAACAGTGTGAGAAGAGTTATTTGATAGAAACGCCCGCCGAGATTAATCCCGCCGACGTTGGCAATGCGAAACGCGTAGGCGTGACCGCCGGAGCCTCAACCCCGAATTGGCTGATCGATCAGGTGGTGAAACGGCTGCACGAGATTGGGTGAGACAGCGACTGCTTAGACCATCAAGGTCAGACCTCCATCAGAAAACAAGAGACGGATTTTCCATTTCTCATTTGACATTTTTTCATTTGTCATCGATTCGGAGCCTTGTCGTTAGCGGTGTCGGATTGCGATGAAGAATGAGAAATGGAAAATCTTTTTTAGCTTTTGTTCGGGAAAGTTGACTCAAAAATCATCATTCGAAGCATCCACCTGCGCCAGCGCGTTCACGATTTGGCGTGCTTCTTCCGAGCCGTAATCCACGGCCTGACGTCGCAGCGCATCACGCGCAATCTCCGAATCGACCGGATCGCTTAGCAGCCCAACCAGCATTGAAGTGGGAAACTGCGCCAGCGCCTCATTGGCCAGCGCCCTGACGACGACATCCTGCGAGCGCGCCAACTCGCAAATCTCAGTGGGCGCAAAACCGGTCAACGCGTCTGCCAGCGCGTCGATACGCGCATAGTCGCGCTGGCTGTCGGCCCGGCGGACGAGTTGAGCAAACACTTCCGCCGAGCGCGTCTTCTCCTGTAAGACCGCGGCGCACGTATCGGCAATGTGGCGAAGCTCGTTTTCTTTTTCGGCTTCCAGCGAGGCATCACGTTCGAGTGCGCGTTCGTCCAGAGCGGCAAGCAGCCGGCTCAACTCATGATCGGCGCGCGCATCGTAGGGAGCGTTAGGCGCATTTGCGTTTCGGGCCGGCGGTGGTGGCGCGCTGGGAGTTTGCAGGGCCCGCTCGACCAGCCCGCGAGTTGTCGGGCGCAGTTCCGACCAAACACTAGCCAGTCGGCCGCCGAAGTCTTCCATCGTTAATGACAACGCGCTAGAGTCTCCTGAACTAGCCCCTGCGGGCGAAAACTAAAACGGCGTACTATACGCGAAGCGAGCCGGAAAAAACAGTAGGCGGTCAGAGTGAGCGGTGGG
>Ga0137409_10004645_pt1 | contig 14413 bp, 13 predicted proteins | sample CZODoug1_16funga_FD_122059 | JGI IMG/M metagenome (GOLD analysis project Ga0137409, IMG submission 122059) | Vadose zone soil fungal communities from Angelo Coast Range Reserve, California, USA - CZODoug1_16fungal (Hybrid Assembly) | ecosystem: Environmental > Terrestrial > Soil > Vadose zone... | reverse complement strand
GGCGGCATTCCGGAAAATTTCGAGTTCCAGCTGTTGCCGGACAATTGGGACGCGTTCGAAGTCCTGCTCCAGCACGCGATCGAACGCGTGCCCGCGCTCGCCAACGCGCGCGTAAAGCAGTTCTACAACGGGCCGGAATCGTTCACCGCCGATAACAACTTCATCGTTGGTCCGGCGCCGGGCATCGACAATCTCTACGTCGGCGCCGGCTTCAATTCGATGGGGATCGCCGCCGCGGGCGGCGCCGGCAAGGCGCTTGCCGAGTGGATCGTGCAGGGCGAACCGACGCTCGATCTGTGGCCCGTCGACAGCCGTCGCTTTGCGCCGTTCAATGGCAACGAAGCGTGGCTGGCTGATCGCATCAAGGAAGTCCTGGGCCTGCACTACAAGATGCCGTGGCCCAATCGCGAACTTGAGAGCGCGCGGCCGTTTCGCCGCTCGCCGCTGTATGCGCTGCTGCGCGATGCCGGCGCTTCATTCGGCTCAAAGATGGGTTGGGAGCGTGCCAATTTTTTCGCGCCAACGAGCGCGCAAGGGAAGGTCGAATACGGCTGGGAGCATCAGCACTGGCATCCCTGGGTCGCGGCCGAGCACCGCGCCTGTCGCGAGGCCGTGGCGCTGTTTGATATGAGTTCATTCGCCAAGCTCCTGGTCAAGGGGCCGGACGCCGCGACGCTGCTCGACCCGTTGCTCGCCAACACGCTGCCGCGGAGCCCGGGTCGGACCGTCTACACCGGCATGCTCAATGCGCGCGGCGGCTACGAGAGCGATTTCACGATCACCTGTCTCGACTGGGATCAGTATCTGGTGATCACGGGCAGCGCACAGGCGGTGCGCGATCGCGATCTGCTCGAGCGCGCGCTGGCGGCGCAACCGCTGCGCTGCGCAGTGGTCGATGTGACGCCGATGTACGCGACGCTCGCGCTGATGGGTCCCCGTTCGCGTGAACTCCTACAACGGGTTTCGAGCGCCCGCTTTGACAACGATGCCTTCCCGTTCGCGACCTCACGCGAGATCGAACTCGGCTACGCGACCGTGCGTGCGTCCCGCTTGACCTATGTCGGAGAGCTGGGTTGGGAGCTTTATGTGCCGGTCGAGTTCGCGGTCGGCGTCTACCAACAATTGCACGCCGCCGGGCAAGACCTCGGCTTGATCAATGCCGGGTACTACGCGATCGACTCGCTGCGCCTGGAAAAAGGCCATCGCGCCTGGGGCCGTGAGTTGTCGCCCGAGGTCAATCCGTATGAAGCGGGCCTCGCGTTTGCAGTGAAGCTCGACAAGGCAGGCGGGTTTCGCGGCCGCGACGCGCTCGCGCAAATCAAAATCGCAGGCGTCTCCCGGCGCGTGGTCTCGCTCGTCGTCGCCGCGCCGCAGACAAACCTCTGGGGTAATGAATTGATCCTGCGCGATGGAGCACCGGTTGGATTCATTACCTCCGCGGCGTTCGGCCATACCTTGGGTCAACCCGTTGCGCTCGGATTCGTCACCAACCCAGGCGGCCAAGCGGACAATGATTGGCTCAACGCGGGCAGCTACGAGATCGATCTCGCCGGCGAGCGTTACCCCGCCCGGCTGAGTCTGCGTGCCCCGTATGACCCCGACAATCGCAACGTCAAGAAGTGAAGGGGTCGGATCACGATGAGCACCGGCGTGAAGTTGCGACTTGCTCGCGGCGAAGCCTTCGGACTTGGTGGCCGCAGAAAATTGCGGTCGGAGTGGCCACAATCGAATTTCGGAGCCACCGTGGCGGAGTGCGATTGATAGCGTAGACCGCGTAAGACCTTCGGCATGAATTCGAATCTGGACCCGATTTTCTCCTCAGTTCCGCGCCGGCGCGCCTGCGGCATTTCAACCTTTCTCACGCCCGCGCGCACTTGACGCTCGAAGTTTCCCTCGCCGTCCTGCTCGCCGCGTTGCTGCACGCGGCGTGGAACGCGCTGCTCAAGGGCGCAAGCGACGTTCTGCTCAAGACCGCGGCGATCGTCGCCGCCGCCGGCGTGGTGATGGCGCCGCTCGCGTTGATCGTGCCGTTGCCGGCGCGGGCGTCGTGGCCCTATCTCGCGGCATCGATCGCGACGCATGTCGCGTATTACTTCTGCATGGTCAGCGCTTATCGGATCGGCGATCTGTCGCTCGCCTATCCGTTGATGCGTGGTGTGGCGCCGCTCATCACCGCGGCGCTGGGCATCGCGTTCATCGGCGAACTACCGGGACTGTGGAGCTGGCTCGGCATCATGATGATCTGCATCGGCGTGCTGGCGCTCGCCCTGCACGCCGACAGCGCTGCCCGCGGCCAGCACGGCAAGGCCGTCGCCTTCGCACTGGCCAATGCCGGCGTGATCGCGGCCTACACGATCATCGACGGCATCGGCGCGCGGAGCGCCGGCAACCCTTGGAGCTACAGCGTGTGGCTGTTCGTGCTCGACGCGATTCCGTTCACGGTGTGGATTCTCGCCACGCGCCGGCGCGAGTTTGTCGCGTTCGTCGCCGCGCAGCCGGGCAAAAGCCTCGCTGGCGGCGCCGCGTCGGCGGCAGCGTATGCAATCGCAATCTGGGCGATGACACACGCGCCGGTCGCGGCCGTGGCCGCGTTGCGCGAAACCTCCGTGCTGTTCGCGGCGCTGATCGGCGCCCGCGTTCTCAATGAACGCTTGACCGCGCGGCGCTGGGCGGGCGTCGCGGCGGTGGTCGCCGGCGTCATGGCGTTGAAACTCGCATGAAAATCGGGCGCGCGCGGCAGTCGCTGCGTCATCAGCGTCGACTCCTCGACGGCAACGTATCGGGTGCACACTTGCACGCGCATTCCCCGGCAGTTGTTCGCACTGCGGCCGGTTGCGACAAGGCCATTGCGCCAGCGACGCTCAATCCGAAATAAGGGAGACAACGATGATCCACATCCTGGCCCGCATCACGTTCAAGCCCGACGCCGCCGCGTCCGCCCGCACCATTCTCATGCGACTTGTCGAGCAGTCGCGGCAAGAGGCGGGCTGCGTTTCCTACGAGCTGTACCAGCAGCAGGCCGCGCCGCATGTGTTTCAAACCGTCGAGCAGTGGCGCGACCAGGACAGTGCTGACGCCCATATGAAAACGCCGCACATCGCAGCGGCGATCGCGGCCGCCGCTTCGATATTTGCCGCGCCGCCGGAAATACTCTCGTACGACAAGTTGGCTTGATTCGGCCGGCCCGCGCGCGGGCCGTAAGTGCGGCAGCGACGCCTCCGTCGATGATGGATGAATGGCAGGCGGCCTCGAACGCCGAAGGGGCGACCGGGACCGAATCTCTTCGGACCCCGTGCGTCGCTAGCGTCCGACGATGTCGCCCTTCATGCCGCCCAACGCCGCGAGCAACTCGCCTTTCTCCTTTTCCGGCACTTTGAACTTGTCGAGCGATGTCACCAGGTCGCCGACCAGCGCGCCGAATTCCGCATCGCTGATGCTCATGCCCTTGTGCGCCGTGACCATGTCAAGGCCGGCGTAGGTGCACGGTCCGCCCGTCGCGGCGCAAACCTGGTCGACCAGCATCTGTTTCAAGTGCGGAATATTCGCATTGGCAAATCGATGGTTGATTCGACTATCGCCGGCAACGTTGCCGACAAAGTCGTCCACGACTGCGGTGATCGCGGGTTTGCCGCCCAGCCGGTCATAAAGACTTGCGGGCTTCTTCATTTCCATGTTGCCGCACGCGGACAACATGACCACAACTGCAACTGCGCCCAGCAGGGCGATGCGATGCTTCATTTGAGTCCTCTCTGTAGTTTCCGATTTTGCTAATGGACAGTCCAGGACGCCAGCTCGGTGGCGGGATGGGAGCGCAACGCTCCCTGCCGTCGATACGTCCGAACGTTCCACTTGGATGCACGCTGTTGGCTGCAGGAACCTCTTCCACCCGGGTCCTTGCATGCCCTGCCGGCGTGATCTGGACACGATCGCGACCTCTGTGCACAAGGCACCTCTCGTTGCATGATCGGATCGATGACGCGCGCATCGCAACGCCGCCGCGCTGAATCAACGAAATGGATTTGCCACTGGCCGGAAACACCCATCGTCCTGTGAACAAAATCCGCCTGTCCGTTGGAGGTACTTTGCTGTCGCCTCAGCAAGGCCAGGCATGGGCGCCTAGCGGGCGGCAATTTTCTTTTCGGCATTACCACATTCGATCCAGGCGCCTGACGCGCCGTCGCCCGGCGCCTGAAAGGATTCCTGATGCCACACCTTGACGCCTACCTGACCTTCGATGGCAACTGCGCCGACGCCATGCGTTTCTACGAACGCACGCTCGGCGGCACGCTCGAGGTCCTGATGACCCACGACGAATCGCCGATGGTGGGACAGACGCCGCCCGGCAGCGGCAAGCGAATCCTGCATGCGCGTCTGGCGCTCAATGGCCGCGTGTTGATGGCGTCGGACTCGATGGCCGGCCAACCTTACGCTGGGATGAAGGGTTTTTCGCTCGCGCTGACTTTCCCCACGGTGGCCGATGCGCAACGGATATTCAATGCGCTGGCCGATGGTGGCAAAGTGAGCATGCCATTGCAGAAAACGTTCTGGGCCGGAACCTTCGGCATGCTGGTCGATCGCTTCGGCACGCCCTGGATGGTCAGCGGTGCCTTGGTAGCCATCTGAAAGCCGCGCATCGCAGCCGGCGCCGTCGGACGCGCGCGAAGCCGGGCAACAGCTGACATGGATAGAATCCCGTGCGCTGCAGAGGCGCTGACTGATTGCTATCCGCAACCCAGTACTTCAGTCCCGAAGCACGAGGGCGACTCATGTTTCGAGACCCATGGCCCGGGAGTACGGCTGCAGTAACGCCCGCGGATTCTGGGCTTTCCGGTTGGTACGGATCTGCCACGCAAGTGAACGAGTGTTTCTCCGGAGATCCTGATGTTCAAGACCATTGCCTTGGTCGTCGCCGCAGCGATCGCTGTGGTTCTCATCTACGCCGCGACGCGGCCCGACACCTTTCGGGTGGAACGCGCGATCGGCATCAAGGCGCCGCCGGAAAAAATCTTTCCGCTGATTGCCGACTTTCACAATTGGGGCGAGTGGTCGCCCTGGGAGAAATTAGATCCAGCGATGAAGCGAACTCACAGCGGTGCCGCCAGCGGCAAAGGGGCGGCGTACGCCTGGGACGGCAACAACGATGTCGGCGCGGGACGCATGGAGATCACGGCGGTGACCGCTCCCACCCAACTCGCGATCCATTTGGATTTCGCGCGGCCGTTTGAAAGCCACAACGTGGCCGAGTTCACGCTGCAATCCCAGGGCGATGCGACCAATGTCAACTGGGCAATGCGTGGCCCCAGTCCCTACCTGGCCAAGGTCATGGGGCTTTTTTGCAACATGGACAAGATGATCGGCAAGGACTTTGAAACTGGGCTGGCCAATATCAAGGCGGTCGCCGAAAAATAGGCGCGCGCGATAAAAATCCGAAGGTTCGATCATCTCGATGCTGCTCGGTAATGGACGCAGCGAGACGGTTGCGAACTGAACCCCAGAAGCGGCTGCGTTGGGAGGACATGTCAATGGGTGTCGCGGGCGGGCGAACGGTGTGATTGACGCCGCGCGGCGACCCGGGCGGCCGCCCCACTGACAACTTGACCGGGAGACGAGGCACACGATGCTGACAAATTCATTTTCGGTTCTGGACCAACGCTTCACGAAGCTGGTGTTGGGCAACATCCATCTCGAGAAATTGTGGACCGGATGCCGCTGGGCCGAAGGTCCGGCCTATTTTGCTGCCGGGCGCTATCTCGTCTGGTCCGACATCCCCAACAACCGCATGCTGCGCTTCGACGAAACCGACGGTTCGGTCTCGGTATTCCGCCAGCCCAGCAACAACAGCAACGGCCATACCGTCGATCGCGAAGGGCGTCTCGTTTCCTGCGAACACCAGTCGCGCTGCGTCACCCGCACCGAACACGATGGGACCCGCACCGTGCTCGCTGACAGATTCCAGTCAAAGCGGCTGAATTCTCCCAACGATGTCGTGGTCAAGTCCGACGGCTCGATCTGGTTCTCCGATCCGACCTACGGCATCGACTCCGAATACGAAGGCGATGCGGCGCCGTCCGAGATCGGCGCCTCCCACGTTTATCGGATCGATCCCGCGAGCCGCGAAGTGACCGCCGTCGCGACCGACTTCGTCAAGCCCAACGGTCTGGCCTTTGCGCCCGATGAGCGCCTGCTGTACATCGCCGATACCGGCGCCACACACGTACCGGATGGCCCGCACCATATCCGCCGCTTCAATGTCGCTGCCGATGGCCGGCGTCTTAGTGGCGGTGAAGTATTCGCGCAATGCACGGTGGGACTCTTCGACGGCTTCCGCCTCGATGTCCACGGCAACCTGTGGAGCAGCGCCGGCGACGGCGTGCATTGCTATGCGCCCGACGGCACGTTGCTCGGCAAGGTACTGGTGCCCGAGGTAGTGGCCAATGTGTGCTTCGGCGGGCCGAAGCGCAATCGGCTGTTCATTTGCGGGACGATGTCGCTTTATTCCGTCTACCTGAGAACGCAAGGAGCGTTGCGACCGGGCCGTGATTGAGTGCTCGCAGAGCGATGCAGAATGGGCGAAGCGCGCGATTATTTTGAAGTTCGCGTATCGACCCGAAGCGCTCGGGTAATCTTGCGTTGGAACGCTAGACGGCGGAGAAATGGTAGTTCGCTGATGCCAGTTGGTGGTCAGCCTGTTGCCACTGTCAGCGGATGCAGTGACAGATGGTTCGCGCGACACACCCGGAGCGGATTCCAATGAGGCGGTTCGGCGACCGCGGGGTAGCCCCTAGCCCAGTCCATCTGGCGGCAAAGGGCGTTGGTCGCGCGGTGCGCATGGGCGTGCAAGAGGAGCGGCATCAGGCCATGGCGAGCGTCTCTCCGGTACTGGTCGACAGGCTCTTGGCGATCTCGCGCGCCTTGGCCGGGCATGTCGATCCCGGGGCGGCGTTTCGTGCGACCGCCGTCGAGATCGAGACGCTCATTCCGCATGCGCATATGGACGTCGCGGTGTTGCTGGACGAAGGACGCAGTCATGCGTGCTACGAAGCCGGATTCCACACCAGCTGGAGCGACCTCGCCGAACGTCCGCTGCCGACCGACCTCAGCCCAGTACGAATGGTGCTTCGGGGCAATGTGCCTTACCTCCTCACCGGTGATGCGCTCGCCGACCCGCGCTTTCATTTCCCTGGGGCTCTGGACGAACCGATATACACGGGGCAGTTGCGCAGCCGCATCATCGTGCCGATGCGCGCGCGCGGCGACATCGTCGGCGCGCTCAATATCAGCCGGCACGAGACGGACCGCTTCAATGAGTCCGACGTCGGTGTCGCCCAGCAATGCGCCGATTTCATTGCGCCCTACATCTTCGCCCTTATCCAGACGGACCAAGCGCGTCGCGCCCTGCTCGCCGAGAGCGACGCGCGCAGCCGCGAGGAATTGTTGCGGGTGGGAGCCGCGAAGCTGACCGAGGGGATGGAACGAGAGCGGCGCCGGATGGCCATGGATCTGCACGACCAGACGCTGGCGGATCTTGCGCGCGTCGCACGGCAGGTATCGTCGTTGCGAAATCACGGTGTGGCCTGGGACGCGCAACTCGCAGAACTCGAAAGCGAGATCGTCAGCTGCCTGAAGGAACTGCGCCGCATCGTCGACGACATGCGACCGAGCGTGCTGGAGCTGTTCGGTCTGCGCGACGCGGTCGAAGCACACCTGAATCGCAGCGTCAGCAGGGCCAAGCGGCCGATTGCCGTCCACATCGTGGACACGAGCGCAGGGCACGCCGACGCCTTGTCGGAAACGATCCGCACAGCGCTCTATCGGATCGTCCAAGAGGCGATCAACAATGCGGCCCGACACGCCGAACCGAAAAATATCGACGTTCGGATCGAGTCGACTGAGACCGAACTTCGTGTCAGCGTGAGCGATGACGGTCGCGGTTGCGGCGATATCGACCCGGCGGTGTGCGGCGGGCTGGATCACATGCGCACGCGGGCAGCCTTGATCGGGGCGCGCCTGCGCTTTGGGCCGGTCGAGCCGGGCGCCGGAACGCGGATCGTGATCGAAGTCGATCGAGCATCCGGCGCCGACAAGACATCGGCAACCCGCCGCGAGCGCTTGGACCGGCCGGGATCCATGGGAGGCAGGTCATGCTTGTTCTGATCGCAGAGGACGATGGCTTGCATCGAACATTCGCCCGCACGATCGTCGAGGAGTTGTGGTCCGGCGATCTGGAGGTGCTCGAAGCGAGCGATGGTGAGGATGCCATCAATTTGGCGGCGCTACGTGATCCGTCCTGCGTGGTACTCGATTTGCAGCTACCCAAAGTGACAGGTATCGAAGTCGCGCGCGCGATCTGGAGCCGTCGCGCAGAGACCCGCATTCTCTTCTGGTCGAACTTTGCCGACGAAGCCTACGTTCGCGGCGTCGCCCGAATCGTGCCCCCGGGGTCGGTCTACGGCTACGTCCTCAAGTCAGCGTCCGAGGATGGGATGCGCTCCGCATTGCGCGGCGTGCTGCGCGAGGGCCATTGCATCATCGATCGCGAAATACGCGGGATCCAGCATCGTGTCCAGGACCGCCTGGAAGGGATTACCGACAGCGAATATGAAAGCCTGATCGACATCGCGCTTGGCCTCACCGACAAGACCATCGCCATTCGGCGGGGCCTTTCGACGCGCGGCGCCCAGAGTCGAATCCAGCATCTCTACGACAAACTCGGTCTCGGTTCGACGGCGGAGCTCGCCGGCGACAGCGCGCCGGTTTTCAATCCGCGCACACGGGCGATCTATCTTGCGATATGTCGCGGACTCATCAACGTCGATGTAATGCGGCGTGAACAGCATCGCCTGGATGCCTGGCTCGACCTCGCCGCCGCGACCAGGACGGAAAACGACGGCTTATCGCATTTGTAGTTGGGTTCCGCGAGTCTTGCCGAGCCCTTGCGTAAAGACGTAGCCGGCAGTACGGCTTGATACGTATCGGCGCCGCGCGCGCGCAGGTAGTCTCGACGCATCGGAATGAATAGCGCAAGGAGAGCTCATGCCGTTCGTGAACATCCGAATCCTCGAGGGTCACTCGCAGCAACGCAAGGATGAGATTGCACGCCGCGTCACCGAGGCGATCAGCGAGGTCGCGCAGCTTCCCAAAGAGGGGGTTTGGGTGGTCTTCGAGGACGTGGCGCCTACGGATTGGTATGTTTCTGGGACGCCCGTGATCAAGCCTCGGTAGTGAGGGACACGCTGGTGGATACGCACGATCCGCGTTTCGCCAATGTCGTCGGCGACGCCGAGCTGGAAACGCTGGCCAAGGGCTTCGGGTTTGTCGAGGGACCGGTGTGGCACCCTTATGAGAAGTGGCTGGTCTTCAGCGACATTCCCAACAGCCGCATGTACCGGCGACGACTGGCGGGCCCGGTCGAGGTGTTTCGCGATCCGACCAACATGGCGAATGGAAACACGCTGGATCGTCAGGGGCGCCTGTTGAGCTGCGAGCATGCGACCAGCCGGGTCACCCGCGCCGAGTCGGACGGCTCAACCAAGGTGCTGGCCAGCCACTTTGGAGACAAGGCACTCAACAGCCCCAACGACATCGTCGTTGCCACTGGGGGCTCGATCTATTTCACCGATCCGTCTTATGGCCGGAAGGAGTATTACGGCGTGCCGCGCCACCAGGAACTGTCGTTCCAGGGCGTCTACCGGATCGATGCCGATGGCAGCTTGGTGCTGCTCGCCGATGATTTCGCCCAACCCAACGGTCTATGCTTTTCACTCGACGAATCGCGGCTGTTCGTCAACGACACGGAGCGCCAACACATCAGGGTCTTCAACGTCAGCGCCAACGGAGACCTCACCGGCGGCGCGGTGTGGGCCGTGACCGAAGGCGAGGGACCTGGCGCTCCCGACGGCATGAAGGTCGACAGTCGCGGCAATGTCTATTGCTGCGGTCCCGGCGGCCTCCATGTTTTCGATTCGTCCGGCCTACGCATGGGAATCATTCGCATGCCGGAAACGGCCGCGAACTTCACTTTTGGCGACGACGATCTGCGCAGCCTGTTCGTCACCGCGTCGACCTCCCTTTACCGATTGCGGGTGCGAGTGCCGGGATTGAGATTATTCTGAGACCGCGTGGTCCGAGATGGCCGCCGACACCCGCGCCGGTGGCCGACAACATCATGGAGACAACCGAATGAAGAAGATCTATGAAATGAGAAAGGCAATTGTCCTGTGCGCCCTGGGCGGCATCCTTGCGACGGGTCCCCTGCTGGCCGATACCAGCGGCAAGAAGATCGCGTTTTCCAACAACTACGCCGGGAACTCATGGCGGCAGGCGATGCTCACCAGCTACGACGCCGTCGCCAAGAAGGCGCTCGCCGACAAGACGGTTAAAGCGGCAGATGTGTTCACAACGGCTGACAAAGCGGTGCCGACGCAGGCAGCACAGATTCAAAATCTGATCCTGCAGGGCTACGACGCGATCGTCATCAACGCTTCTTCACCCGACGCGCTCAACGGTGCCGTCAAGCAGGCTTGCGACGCGGGCATCGTCGTCGTTTCGTTCGATGGACTGGTGACCGAGCCTTGCGCTTATCGCATCGTCGTTGACTTCAAAGAGATGGGCCGGCAGGAGGTCGTTCAGATGGCCAAGTTCCAGCCTAAGGGTGGCAACCTGCTGGAGATCCGGGGTCTCGCTGGCACGTCGATCGACGACGCGATCCATGCCGGTATCTTGGCAGGCATCGCCGCGCATCCCCAATTCAAGATCGTCGCCTCGGTCACCGGCGACTGGGACCAGACCACAGCGCAGAAGGCGGTGACGACCGTCCTGCCCTCGCTGCCTAACATCGTGGGTATCGTCGACCAGGGTGGCGACGGCTACGGTGCCGCGCAGGCATTCGCGGCCGCCGGCAAGCCGCGCCCGACCATCATCATGGGCAACCGGCAGGACGAGTTGCAATGGTGGAAGGAACAGAAGGCCAAAGACGGCTACACGACGTGGTCGGCCTCGATTGCACCCGGCGTTTCGACCCTGGCTTTCTGGATTGCGCAGCAGGTGCTCGATGGTCGCAAGGGGATCCCGCACGACATGCTGGTGCCCTATTTGGCCTTCACGCAGAATGACTTCGAAGCCGCGCTGCCCAAGATCCCTACCGGCAGCGTCGCCACCAAGGAATACACGCAGGCGGAAGCGATCGAGGCGATCAAAGCCAACATGAAGTAGTGGTCGCGGTCTGCGCGCTCGCGGATCGTCGGCCTGACGAGAATCGTCCGTGCCGCCTGAGGCTGCTCCGATGATCGTCAAACTGGACGGCGCCGAAAAGCATTTCGGCGCCGTCCGTGCGCTTGAGGGCGTCGACTTCTTCGCCTCGGCGGGCGAGTGCGTTGGCCTGGTCGGCCACAACGGCGCCGGCAAGTCGACCCTGATGCAGGTGCTTGCCGGCGCTCTTGCGCCTGACGGCGGCCGCATCGCAGTCAGGGGCGCCATCCAGGAACGCTATTCGGTGACGCGGGCGCAGAAGCTCGGCATCCGCTGTGTATTCCAGGAACTCTCGCTTTGTCCGAATCTGAGCGTCGCAGAGAACGCGCGCATCAACCACCCGTCGTTGCGCGGCATGGCTTGGCGGCGCCGGGCGGCCCGGCTGATTGCCGAGAAACTCGATGAGATCTTTCCCGGGCACGATATCGCCGCATCGGCCATCGTGCGCGACCTCGCCATCGGCCGGCGACAGATGGTGGAGGTCGCACGCGCTTTCACGATCACGCAGGACCCTGTTGATCTGGTCATCCTCGACGAACCGACCTCTTCTCTGGACACCCACACGGCGAGCCAGTTGCTGGCTTTCGTCCGACGCTTCGTCGCTGACGGCAAGAGCTGCATCCTGATTTCGCATCTGCTGGGTGAGGTGCTGAAGAACGCCGATCGAATCGTGGTGATGCGCGACGGCAAGGTGGCCGCCGTCGATGCCGTCAGTGCTTTCGATCGTGACTCGTTGGTCGCGGTGATGGGCGCTGCGGAGCGGCGCGCGAAGCCCGCCGTCGAGGGCGCTGGCCCAGCGCAGGAAAGCCGCGCGTTGCGCGTACGCGCGCGCCCGACGCAGCAGGGCGACGGCGCGGAGCTGGTCGCCAACGAAGGGGAGATTGTTGGTCTCGCCGGCCTCTCAGGGCACGGTCAGACCGATTTGTTGCTCGCCATCTTCAGTGCGGCGAATCGGCGCAAAGCCGGAGTCGAGGTGAGCGCGCCGGTGGCGCTGGTCGCGGGCGATCGCCAGTCGGACGGAATTTTTCCTCTTTGGTCGATCTCGGAAAACATCGGCATCCGCTCGCTGGAAAAACTGCGAAATGGTCTGCTGATTTCGCCGCGCAGCGAGGCTGAGTTGGCGCGCGTCTGGCAACAGAGAATCAATATCCGCACGCCGGACATGGGGCAGAACATTCTCTCGCTTTCGGGCGGCAATCAGCAGAAGACGCTGTTCGCTCGAGCGTTGGGTTCCGACGCGCGGATTGTTCTGATGGACGATCCGATGCGCGGGGTCGATGTCGGCACCAAACTGGAGGTGTACGACCTGCTGCGCCAGGAGGCGCGCAACGGCCGCACCTTCCTTTGGTACACCACCGAAATCGACGAGCTCAACAATTGCGACCGCGTTTATGTATTTCGAAATAACCGGATCGTTGCCAATCTGGACCGCAGGGACATGACGGAGGAGAAGGTCATCCAGTCCTCGTTTAGCGATGCAAATTGAGATGGCCGCGGCCCCGCTGCGGGAGGGCGCGCGCGGGTCAGCGCTCGGCGCCACAGCGGGTGCGCGCGTGGTCCGCGCGTGGCTGCCGGCGCTGTCACTCGGTCTCGTTCTCGCCGCCATCGCCTATCTCAATCCGCGTGCCATCAGCTACTTCGGCTTCAACCTGATGTTGAACCTGGCGATTCCGATCGTGCTGGCGACGATCGCGCAGATGTTCGTGATCACGGGCAACGAACTCGATCTGTCCATCGGCCCCTTCGTCGGCTTCGTCGGCTGCGTCACAGCGACGTGGCTGAACGATGCGCCGTGGCTCGGCGTGGCCACGCTGATCGGCGCCGTCGGCCTCTACGCGGCCCTGGGGGCGTTGATCTTTCTGCGCAATCTGCCGTCGATCGTCGTCACGTTGGGCATGAGCTTTGTGTGGCAGGGGCTCGCGATCCTGATGCTGCCGAAGCCCGGCGGCAGGGCGCCGGACTGGCTGCTCAGCATCGCTGCTTTCAAACCATCTCTCGTTCCGCTTCCGATCGTGGCCGCGGTCGCCATTGCAACGATCGTTCATTTCGGGCTGATGCGCACGTCGTACGGCGCGATCCTGCGCGGATCAGGTGGCAATCCCGCGGCGCTCGCGCGCGCCGGCTGGTCGTTGCTCAAGACCAAAGTCTTTCTTTTTGCATTGGCCGGATTCTTCGGCGTGCTTTCGGGCATGACGCTCATCAGCATCACCACCTCCGCCGACGCAAATATCGGCAGCGGCTACACCTTGCTCTCCATCGCCGGCGTGATTCTCGGCGGCGGCGAGTTCGTCGGCGGTCGGGTGTCGCCGATCGGTGCCGTTGTGGGCGCCTTGACCATGGCCCTCGCCGCTTCGCCGCTCCTCACATTCATGCACATTCCGCCGGATTGGCAGGTCGCTGCCAACGGGGCAATTTTGATCATCGTGCTCGCGGCGCGGGCGCTCGTCAGCCGCCGGGAGAATTGATCGATGCAGCGATTCAAGGCGCTACTTGCAAAGCCATGGTTGTGGTCGTTCTTGGGCGCGCTCCTGGTCTGGCTGATCGCCATCACCGTGACGGGCGGGCACGGTGGCGGCGGCATGATCACGGCGGCACTTTCGCTGGCGCAATTCACCGTCATCGTCGGCATCGGGCAGATGTTCGTGATCACGCTCGGCCCGGGCAATGTCGATCTGTCGCTGCCTGCCAACATCGGCCTCGCCAGCGCCGTCGCGATGAAGGTGATGGACGGCAGCGACTCGATGGTGGCAGTCGGGCTACTCGCTGCTCTGGCTTGCGGCACGGCGGTCGGGGCGGCGAACTATTTGCTCATCTGGGCGCTGCGCATTCCCCCGATCATCGCGACGCTGTCGGCGAGCTTCATCATCCAGTCGGCCGACATCAGCTATGGCCGGGGTCTGCAGATCAAGCCGCCGCCCGGTTTTGCCGATTTCACCAATCTGCAGTATTTCGGAATCCCGTTCCTCGCCATCCTCACTGCCGCTTTCACCGTCGCGGCGGGCATTGCCCTGCACCGAATGGTCTACGGGCGCTCGGTGCTCGCGATCGGGCAGAACAATCGTGCAGCGTGGCTGGCGGGGGTTCGGGTCGGTCGCATCCGGGCTCTGACCTACACGCTGTCAGGCGCACTCGGCGGCATCGACGGCGCGCTTCTGGCCGGATATTT
>Ga0137409_10004644_pt1 | contig 14414 bp, 14 predicted proteins | sample CZODoug1_16funga_FD_122059 | JGI IMG/M metagenome (GOLD analysis project Ga0137409, IMG submission 122059) | Vadose zone soil fungal communities from Angelo Coast Range Reserve, California, USA - CZODoug1_16fungal (Hybrid Assembly) | ecosystem: Environmental > Terrestrial > Soil > Vadose zone... | reverse complement strand
CGGCGTCGGTGGCGTCGACCGCAGGCTGCAGCTGCGACGGCTGCACTTGTGTTCTACCCACCAGCCATACCTGCCCTACTCGACCCACCTGCCCTGCCGGCGATCGACTCGATCCGTTTCCACTCCGCGTCAGTGACGGGCATGACCGACAGGCGTGAGATCCGTACGAGCGCGAAGTCCTTGAACGCCGCGTCTGCCTTGATCTCCGCGAGCGTGACGGGACGCGCAAGCTTCTTGACCGGCCCCACGTCCACGACCGACGCTTTGCCGCTCGGGTCCTTCGGGTCGGGATACGCATCGCCCAGCGCCTTCGCGATGCCGACGACCGACTTCTCGTCGCCCGTGTGGTAATAGAAGATGCGGTCGCCTTTCTTCACCGAGCGAAGATGTTTCTGGGCGAGCGGGTTCCTGACGCCGCTCCAGACCGCGTGGGTGTCCTTCACGAGCATGTCGAAGCTGTAGCTCGACGGCTCCTCTTTGAATAGCCAGTTCATGGGCGTCATTCTACCGCCGCTGCCCGACCGCATCCGCCCGCCGGTGCGCGTGCTGTTTGTCGGCATCAATCCAGGGATCCGCTCGTCGATGACCGGTCATCATTTCGCCGGCTATTCCAATCGCTTCTGGAAGCTTCTCTACGAATCGCGCCTCGTACCCGAGCCGATCGGGCACGAGGACGACCGGCGATTGCCCGAGTTCGGCTTCGGCATCACGAATCTGATCCGGCGGCCAACGCCGGGCATCGAGACACTGCGTCCTGAAGAATATGTCGCGGGGGCGCGCGCGCTTCGGCGAAAGGTTCGTCGCGTGCAACCGGCGCTCGTGGCCTTCGTCGGCGTGACTCTCTTTCGCGCCGTGTTCGATCGGCGGCCGGGCGCAAAGGTCGCGCTCGGCCTTCAGACCGTCCGGCTCGAGGGCGCGCGTGTGTTCGTGCTGCCGAACCCCAGCGGCAGGAACGCCAATTTTTCCTATCGGGAGATGCTCGCCGCGTTCAGGGGCCTGAGGCGGTCCATGGAGAATTGGCGAATTGGCGGATCGTCCGGCTCTAGCCGGACCGTGACGTGACGACCCACAACGTCGCGATGCTCGCCGACAGAATCACGAAGAACAGCTTGACGGACAACGTCGCGGCGAAGGTTGCGATGGCGGCTGCAAATCCCCAGTACCACGCCTCTGCCTTGAATCCGTTTGCCCAGTGCGGCTGCCGTCCCGCGGACGGCGTCCGCGGCCGGAGCGCCGGGACGAGTCGCGGAACGCGCACGCGATAGGCGGCATAGCGCTCGCCCTGGGCCGACGCGAGCTCGCCTTCTTCCCGCAGGATCAACCGGTACGAGAACAGCAGCATCAAGCCGCTGAGCAGCGCGAAACCGAGACGGCTGGCCATGGCGCCCATGCCGACCGCCAGCAGCACGTTCGCGAAGTAGAGCGGGTTGCGCACGAAGCGGTACGGACCGTCGGCGACGAGCGACGCCGTCTTGACGCTGCCGGCGTAGACGACGTCCGCAGCGAGATAGGCGGATGCCCACGTCCGTATCAATGCGCCGAGCGTCACGCAGACGGCCGCGAGCGCGAAGATCGCGCGCGCGGCGCGGTCGGCGTCGACGTGGAGCCAGGCGGCGAGAGGTTCGGCCAGTGCGACCGCCGCGTTTCGAGGATCGAGCGGCGAGCAGAGGAAGGCCAACGCAAACACAAGGCCGATGATCAGCGCGCGATTCTCGAATTCCCACCGCGTCGCCTTCATCGCCTGCGGCGCCACGTCAGCACGTCATCACGAACGTGTCACTGATGATGAAGACGCAGCCGCCGCCGCACGTGCGACGGTATTACACTGTCGCGGTGAGTGCACGCTGGACAGCGTTCGCGCTATGGGCGGTGGCGGGCGCAATCGGCACGTTCGCGGCGCTCGACATCACGTCCATCGGCCTGTTTCTATTGCCCGTGAGTGGATTCGTCGTCGCCTTCATCGTCCGCAACGTTCGCGCACCGATATTTCCTGAGATCCTTGGAGCGATTGAAGGCGTCGCCGCAAATCTGCTGTGGGGCGCCTTCATCAGCCACGGTGTCCCGCGCTGTCGACCGGGCGTGCCTTTGACCGTCGTGCTGTCGGGACGATCGGGAGACGTGTCGAGTTCAGGATGCATCAACATCGACTCGCACGCGTGGCTGGTGCGCGGCGTAGTAGTCGCTGTGACGGGAGCGCTCGCGTACTTGGTCGCACGGAAGCTGGCGGGCCGAGGGACGCGAGCGACCATGTGACACCCGCGCTGTCTTCATCTGCTGGACTGACGCGACTCGATTCGCTCAGCGCCAATCGACATGATGCTCGGCGATCCAATTGTTGCTGACGGAGCCAAGTTCGTTATCGTCAGCGGCACGCTTGACGAACACCACCACTATCAGCGCGACAATTCCCGTAAACGCCGCCACCGCCGTTACCATCCAGAGCATTCGGCACTCTCCGTGAAGCGGTCGCTTCCCGTATCGTCACGATACTCTTGTGAACGCGTGCGTGTCGGGTGCCAGGTCTCCGAGGTCTGCCCTCGCCGAGTGTTGACGCGCGAAAAGTCCATCTAGTACGCGTCCGTAGCGTCCGTCCGCCCTCCTGTAGAGAAACTTCCCGTCTACGAGAGTGTCAAGCACCTTCTGGCAAACCGACCGCTCCACGGCGCAGAGCCGTTGGACTTGTTCGGCTTTCAATCGGAGCCCGGGCATTTCCAGATACTCGGCGCGGATGCGCTGGCTAGCGTCTTGAATGGTTGTCATGGCGACCTTCCTCCGATGTTTTGATTCTGAAGGAGCGAAAGCCGCAGTGAGTATTCTGCCAGTCGTCAGTAGAAAGCAACAGCCAACACGTCAGACAGGAGGTTCTTTTAGGTCCCGCGGACGGATGAGTCAACCGGCGTCATCAAGGCGTGAGCAGACGCGGCCCGGGACTCGCGCTAAACCGCTGATTCCACTTGCGCGGAGAGATGTCCGGGTGGTTGAAGGAGCGCGCCTGGAAAGCGATTTGGAGACTCTTACCGAACGCTGACACACGTCATTAGGTAATCGGTTCAACCACTTACGGCTGCGAGACGTTCCTCGATGTGACTCCGTAAGTGCTCATATACCTCGGCGGTTCAGGTCCACCTTACACAGTTCTTACACAAATCCGGTTCCATTAAATGAACCGATTCCACCGCGACCATTGTCCGTCTGCGCGGCATCGTCGCGGGCCCTCGAGCCGTCTCATTTCGAGGTTCGGTGCGAAAGTCCCTCGCGAAGCAACGTGCTGCAGCGTTGTCCTATTTGTCAAACCGCACGCTTACATCTCCTGGATGTTATTGCCCATGCCGTTCATCACTGACCTTTTCCATCCACTCGACGGTCTTTCCGTCGAGCCGTTCCTGAATTGCGATGTGTGTCATGGCCGTCGTTGCTGTCGCGCCGTGCCAATGCTTCTCACCCGGCGGGAACCAGATCACGTCGCCGGGTCGGATCTCCTCTATCGGCCCGCCCCAGCGCTGGGCGCGTCCGCTGCCCGCCGTCACGATGAGGGTCTGGCCCAGCGGGTGCGTGTGCCACGCCGTCCGAGCGCCCGGCTCGAACGTGACACTGGCGCCGACCGCTCGTGCCGGATCGGGGGCGTCGAACAACGGATCGACACGCACCGTGCCGGTGAAATACTCCGCGGGACCTTTGGCGGAGGGTTGCGAGCCGCTTCTCTTGATGTCCATGTCGCTTCCTTCACTCGAACGCAATGCGTGCGAAGCCGGTCCTTCGCGTGTCCGTTCCGCGTCTGCCGGTCAGCGGCCGGTCAGTTGCTCCAGTTGTTCGGGGTACCGCGCGCCGTGGACCGTGATCCGCGAGGCGGCGCGATCGATCTCGCGGAGATCGTCGGGCGTCAGTTGGATCGAGGCGGCACCGATGTTCTCCTCGAGCCGGTGCAACTTCGTGGTGCCTGGGATCGGAACGATCCACGGCTTCTGCGCGAGCAGCCACGCGAGCGCGATCCGGGCAGGCGTTGCGTTCTTGCGCTTGCCGATCGTGCCGAGCAGATCGATCAGCGCCCGATTCACCTTCCGGGCCTCCGGCGTGAATCGAGGCAGGGTGTTGCGGAAGTCGGTGCTGTCGAACGTCGTGTTCTCGTCGATCTTCCCTGTGAGGAAGCCCTTCCCGAGGGGGCTGTACGGCACGAAGCCGATGCCGAGTTCCTCGAGCGTCGGCAGCACTTCCGCTTCAGGGCGTCTCCACCACAGCGAGTATTCGCTCTGCACCGCGGTGATCGGCTGGACCGCGTGCGCGCGACGGATCGTCTGCACGCCCGGTTCAGACAAACCGAAGTGCTTCACCTTGCCTGCCTGAATCAGATCCTTGACCGCTCCCGCGACGTCTTCGATAAGGACGTCGGGGTCGACACGGTGTTGATACAACAGGTCTATCGCCTCGACCTGGAGTCGCTTGAGCGAGCCCTCGGCGACCTGCTTGATGTGCTCGGGCCGGCTATCCAGGCCGATCCACTTCGGCCCTCCGTTCGGATCGAGCTTGAATCCGAACTTGGTCGCGATCACCACCTGGTCGCGGAACGGCGAAAGGGCTTCACCGACCAGTTCTTCGTTGTTGAACGGGCCGTAGACTTCGGCGGTGTCGAAGAAAGTGACGCCGCGATCGACGGCGGTTCGGATCAGGGAGATCATTTCCTTCCTGTCGGGGGGTGGACCGTAGGAAAAGGTCATGCCCATGCAGCCGAGTCCGATCGCCGACACTTCCAGGTTGCTGCTGCCCAGTTTGCGTTTCTGCATCTGCTTTCTCCTCCGAGGCGCCCCCGCGGGCCCTCTACGAATCAGGATAGCGGCGGCGTGCGCGCGTGACTAGACAGTTGAATCGACAAGGCTTGTGAGTCCACGTTCCATGCGTCCAGAGTCGGCAACCGCGAATTCATGCAGTCGTTGCCGGATACACTACGCGCCTGAGCCAGCCGCTGCAACGGGACCTGTTTGCACGGCTGCTGGCGGCGACAAAGGGCTCGTGTCGGCCGAGAACCAGGTTGTCGCACTCGGAGGTGGCCGGCGTCCGCGATGGCACGGCGCAACGCGATTCCATTAACATTCAATGCCTCGATAACCCGAACGGCTGTAGCAGCGGGCTCGGTCCCGCTGCGACAACGGAGGGACACGATGACGAGGATGATGCCGGCAGGGATGGTAATCGGCGTGCTCGTAGCCGTCGGCGGGTTGTCGACACTCGGTGCTCAGGATGCTCAGCCGGCTCGCGGCGGCCGCGGCGGCGCGAACGAGATGTGGTGGGTCAACAAGACCAAGGGCGGCATTTACAACCCTCCGATGCGTCCACTGTGGAAATTGTCCGATCTCAAGCAGATGCATGCGGGCCAGAACAATTGGCAGGAACTAATCATCAGGGACCCCGAGCAGGAAGCGACCTATAATTCTGCGGCCCCCGGAAGCCATTTCACCGCCCGCCTGCATCCCGACACTCCAGCCGTTTTCGTCGTCATCGCCGGCGAAATGCGTTTTAGCGTCGAAGGGCAGCAGCCCCTCACAACCTCGCGCGGATCCATCGTGAACATCATGAAGGCCACAATCTTCTCCTACGAGGCAGCGGGCAGCCAGAACGCATTGTGGGTGGAGGTCAATCCCGCCAACTTCAAGACCGTGTACCCAGCTGGTGGCCCTCAGCCTGCGCCAACGAGCGGCCAGGTTGTGAGAGTGTCGTTCAACCACGCGCCGGGGGCGTATACGCCGCCCAACCAGCTGCACTGGAACCTGTTCGACGATGGATTCGGCAAGTGCGCTCCAGTCGGTCCCAAGGTACTGGACGATCACATCTTCGCGAGCCCGCTGATCGGCTATCTCAATCCGGCCGACAACAAGTGTCCTGGCGGTCGCGGCAACGTGGGCGGCGGACCGGCCCAGGGCAGGTTCAATCCCAATTCGACGTTCGGCCACATGCACGCGGGACCCGCAGAGTGGTGGATCGTTCAGGTCGGCGCCATCAGTGGCAGGTTCGAAGGTGCGGGCGAGTATCACGCGACAGAAGGCGACGTGCTCTATGCGTCGCCGATGACCTGGCACCAGATGGGCGCGGAAGCGCCGTCGGGTCCGTCGGTGCGGCTGGCGATGGGCGGGTATCCGCTCATCAACATGGCAAACACCGAGGTGCAGTAGAGGCGCTCGTCAGACGTTCTGCCGATGCAGCGGGCGACTTGTGCACCAATCGGCCTGCGCTTAATATGCGGCGAGCCTCGAGGTGAACAAACTACCGCTCAGCACGTTCCAACGCCAGGAGGAACCGCAGGCTTGGGCCGCACAGCCATCGCCGCCGATCGCCAGGAAGCAGCGGTAGCGCTCGGCGCTTCAGAAGGGATCGTTGGAAGGCGGCGAACAGTACGCCGGTCACGGGAGTTTGATTATGCGGAAGATGATGATCGGTGTCCTCGCGCTTGCTGCGGTTGCGGGTGTGGTGGGCGCTCTCGGACGCACCACGCAGGCGCAGACCTCACCGTCGAGTGCCGCCGCGCCGCACACGACACTGCTCGCCGCGCCATCCGGTGAGCTCGAAGACGCGCTGCTCGAATGGCCGCTGCCACCCGGCGAACAGCCGTATGGCAAGATCGACGGCAAACATCTTCACCAGTACGTCGAGGAACAGGCGGAGATCTCGCGACGGTATCGCGATCAGGGCCACCCGAAGTTCTGGGGCCGCATCATCGGAACGTCCGCCGATGCGGAGAGCGCCGAGTGGCTCGCGAACAAGTTCAAGTCGTTCGGCATGAGCGACGTTCGCATTCAGTCGCTGGATCTCAGTCCCCAATGGTTCCCGGAGAGATGGGCGGTGACGGTTACGGGCGGCGGCAAGACGATCACCCTCGACTCCGCCCAGCCTGACTATCGCGCTCCCGCGCTTCCGCGGGGCGGCATCGATGTCGAAGCCGTGTACGGAGGAATGGGGAGCGCCGCCGATCTCGTGGGCAAAGACCTCAAGGGCAAGGCTGTGTTCACCTATACGATGCTCGGCACCCACAACGAGGACGCGGTGAAGCGCGCCGACGAGAAAGGCGCCGTCGCGATCTTCGAGGTCGACATGTTGCCAGGCAACACGCGTTACCAGGCGTATCCGTCGAACACGAACGCGCCCGCGTTCACGACTGGAAGCGACGACGGCCTCGCGGTCCGCGATCTGATTGCATCGTTGTCTCCAGGCCAGACCGCGCGCGTCAAGGCAACGCTCGACGTTCAAATGGTGCCGAACCTCAAGACCGCCCTCGTATGGGCAACGTTGCCAGGCGCCACCGACGAAACGATCTATGTGGTCGCGCATCGAGACGGCTGGTTCGAGGCATCGGGCGACAACGCGGGGGGCGTGGCCGCGATGGTCGGGCTCGCCGAGTACTACTCCAGGATTCCGCAGCCTCAGCGACGCCGAACCATGGTGTTCATCGGCCTCGATGGCCATCACAACACGGGACCCGGATCCGCTGTGGGCGGCGTGTGGTTGAACGACCCGGCGAACAAGGCGAAGCTGTTCGCGAAGACCGCGCTAGCGATCAACTGCGAGCACCCGTCGACGATTCAAACCTACGCGCGTCCTCGCTACATCGCCGGCGATGTTCTGCGCTGGTCGAACATGTACACCGCGCAGCAGTGGTACGCGGGCGGACCGTGGCGACCCGAGTTGACCACCATCGCGGTGAAGGCGTTCAAGGATTTCGGTGTTCCGCTTCTCACCGAACCGAATCCACGTCCACCGGCGGGCGATCTCGGACGCTTGTATCGCTTCACCCCGGGGGTCGCGACGAGCGAGTTCTTCCACTACTTCCACACCGATCGTGAAACTCCCGACACTGTACCGTGGACGGGTCTCCAGGCGACCGCTCGGGCGTACGCCAAGATCGTCGATGAAGTGAACAAGCACCCGCTCAGCACGTTCCAGCGACCCGAGGAGCCCGTACCGTCGTCGCGGTAGAGTCCCGTCGCGACCTGCCACGCAATGCCGCCACGTCGAATCTGAGTCAGCGAGTGCAGGTCGGCGTCGTGATGTTTGCTTGAAGGAGAGACCATGGAGTGGCGTCCATTCGCACGCGGGCTTGTCGCGGTCTTCGTCGTCGCGATTGCGCTGTCGCGTCCGGCCTTGGCTCAAATCACCACCGGCACGGTTGCCGGTACCCTTAAGGACGAACAAGGCTTGCCGGTTCCGGGCGCCACCGTGACGCTGGTCAGCGAAGCGCGCGGAACGAAGATGGCGCCGGTCTTCACTGGAACGACCGGCGACTTCGTCGTCCCGAACCTCACGCCCGACACCTACACGGTTGAAGTCACTCTCGAGGGCTTCCACCCGGTGCACCGCACGGGCATCGTTGTGAGTGGCGCCGATCGCGTGAACATCGGCGCGCTGGCGCTGACGGTTGGCTCCGCTTCGGAGACCGTGACGGTCACCGCGCAGTCGCCGCTCATCCAGACTCAGAGCGGTGAACGGTCGTTCTCGATCTCGGCGGAGGCGGTGCAGGCGATCGCGGTCAACGGGCGCGCCTACAACACACTGATCAATCTGGCCCCGGGCGTCGTCGCCGGCACGGTCAACGGCTTACGCGCCAACCAGAACACGCTGCAGATCGACGGCATCACGTCGGTCGACACCGGCAACAACGGCAACGCGGTCACGCTGACCGTGGACGCCGTGCAGGAAGTGAAAGTCCTGACGGCCAGCTATCAGGCCGAGTACGGCCGCTCGGCTGGCGCGCAGATCAGCGCGGTGACGAAGAGCGGTACGCAACAGTTCCGCGGGAGCGTTTACGCTGATCGGCGCCGTGACGATCTCAACGCGAACACGTGGCTGAACAACGTGCGCGGCCTGCCGAAGCAGAAGATCAACCAGTCGGACCAGGGCTACACGATTGGCGGTCCGCTCGACCGGCCGAACGGCGGCGCCCGGCTGTTCTTCTTCCTCAACCAGGAATTTCAGCAGGTGCTCACCGCGAACAACGAGGCGCGCGTCCGCGTGCCGACCGAGCTGGAGCGGCGCGGAGATTTCTCCCAGACACTGGATAACGCCGGACGACTGTTCAACCTGATTCGCGATCCGGCGTCCGGGCTGCCGTGCACGGCGACCGATACGCGGGGGTGTTTCGCCGATGGCGGGGTTCTTGGCCGCATTCCGCAGAACCGCCTGTACGATGTCGGGCTCCGCGTACTCAACATGTATCCGCTGCCGAACAGCGCGGGTACGGCGAACCAGGGTTATAACTTGATCACTCAGGACTCGTCGGATCAGCCGCGCCGGCAGGACCTCGTCCGCCTCGACTGGCAGGCGTCTGCGAAATGGCGCTTCAACGGCAAGTGGCTGCACACCGGAGGCACGAATACAACCCCGTACGGCGGAGGAACGACGGGGTTCGCGACCAACATCCCGCAGTTCGGCTCGACCAACCCCTGTCCATGCAGCCGGCAGTTTACCGTGGGCGTCTCGGGCGTGCTGAGCAACTCCCTCGTCACCGAGATTTTCTACGGATCGAGCAACCGCCCGATTACCAATTACGCGCTCTCTCCGGATCAGCTGACGCGCTCCTCGCTCGGCCTGACCGGATTCCCGCTGCTCTTCCCCAACGCCGTGCAGCGCGACTACGTACCGTCGTTCGTCTTCTCCGGATCGGGCAGCCGCGTCGCGAACGCACCGACCAACAGCACGCAGTACGCCCCCTTCGAGAACAACAACACCTCGCAGGACATCGTGGCGAGCCTGACGAAGCTGCGCGGATCGCACACGCTCAAGACGGGATTTTTCATGAATCGCGCCGTGAAGGAGCAAAGCAGCCGTGCAGCGGCCAACGGCCTTGTCAGCTTCACCAATGATGCATCGAATCCGTTCGACACCGGCTTCCCGTATGCGAATGCCGCGCTCGGCGTCTACCAGTCGTATTCGCAGGCGGCCGCCTGGATCAAGGGGAATTTCCTTTATCACAACTTCGAGTGGTACGCGCAGGACAACTGGCGGGTAACCTCGCGGCTGACGCTCGACTACGGGATGCGGTTTTACTGGCTGCAACCCACGTACGACACCCGTCTGCAGGCATCGAACTTCCTGCCCGACCGATACGATCCTGCGCGTGCGCCGCGGCTCTACTATCCCGGACGCGATGCGGCTGGCACCCGGGTGGGTGTCGACCGTGCGACGGGGGCAATCGTACCGGCCGTGAACATCGGCCTCCTGGTGCCTGGGTCGGGCACGCTGGTCGGCAACGGTCTCTTCGGCGCTGGCGAGGGAATCGACGAGCAGCTGTACCAGAACCGCGGCGTCCATTACGCCCCGCGGTTCGGGTTTGCCTACGATGCGGGCGGCGCGCAGCAGCTCGTCGTTCGCGGCGGGTTTGGCGTCTTCTACGATCGCGCCGCGGGCGACACGGTCTACAGCATGATCGAACAGCAGCCGGTGCTCGTGCAGCCGAACTTGTTTTATGGAAGGCTGCAGGACATCACCACTGGTGCTTCAGGTACAACGGCGCCGCCGACGATCGCCGCGTTCGAGTACAGCGGAAAGATTCCGACCGTGTACAGCTATAACGTCGGCGTGCAGAAGTCGCTGCCCTGGTCGATGCTCCTCGACCTCTCGTTCGTGGGCTCGCAGAGCCGCAACCTCAATACACAGGTCAATCTCAACGCGCCCGCTTACGGGGTGGCGTACCTCCCGGAGAATCAGGACCCGACGGCCGCTCCCTCGACCATCCCGGGAGCAACTGCGCTGCCGGTGGACTTCCTACGGCCGTACCGGGGGTTCGGCGACATCATTCAGATTCAACCGACGGCCTACGCCGATTACAAGTCGTTCCAGACATCGTTGACCCGCCGGTTCAGCAGCGGAGTGTCGTTCAACCTCAATTACGTGCTCGGCAGAGCCATGGGGACCTCGAGCACCGACTTCCCTGCCGGCAACAACACGTTCACTCCGAATGCGATTGGGATGCCCCGCACCGACAGCGAGGAGAACCAGCGGAAGGCGAACTACATGCCGCTCAGCACCGATCGGCGGCACACCTTCGTCTCGAGTTTCGTCTGGCAGCTGCCGAATGCCAACGTGAACCGACTGCTCGCCGGCGCGATTCATGACTGGCAGATCTCGGGCTCGTACCGGGCAAGCTCGAGCGCGCCCTACACGGTGACCTACAATATCCCCGGCGTCTCCCCGTACACCCTCACCGGCACGCAGCGCAACGAGAGCGCCCGCATCGTGATCGTGGGCGATCCTGGAGCCGGATACAGTGCCGACCCGTATCAGCAGTTCAATCCGGCGGCGTTCACGACTCCAAGACCGGGCGGCATCGGGCTCGAATCAGGGACCAACTACCTGAGCTACCAGCCTCAGTACGTCCTCGACCTGTCGGTGGCCCGCTTCATCCGGCTGGGATCCAATCGAAGATTCGAGATGCGCCTTGACGCCTTCAACGCGTTCAACGCGGTGACCATTACCGGCGTGAACAACGTGCTTCAGGTACGCAGCCTGACAGACCCGACGCCGACGAATCTATCGCGCGACGCCAGTGGCAACCTGATCAACCCGACGGGGTTCGGCGCCGTTACGGCAGTAGCCCCCGCGCGGCAGATTCAGTTGATGGCACGCTTCCACTTCTAACTCACTTCACTTGACAGGGAGGAGCTCCGCCCGCCCGGGCCTGCGCGCCTGCCGCGACGCCAACCGTGGGCTCTTCCTGGGACCCACGTCCGCGACCACGCGCTGGAGGTATCCAGCAGTCGCGAGCCGGCCCGTTTTGAACGAACCGTGTGTCTGCGCTGAGCCGATTGCCGGTGAGAAACTGGGCGCCGGCATTGCCCCAGTACTTGCCCGCTCGGAGCGCCGCGTCGTGTGTTCTGGTCAGCAGATCCTGATAGCGGTCGTCGCTCTGCGGCCACCCGGAGAACGCCGACAGGTCGTTGTTTCCCTGAATCACGACATCCACGCCGAACGTGGAGGCGATCTCGTTCGCGTTGGCAACACCCTCGAGCGTCTCGATCATGACCACCACGAGCATGTTGTCGTTGATGGTCGCGCGATAATTCATCCCGGGCGCGTTCCAGAGGAGCGAGTACTGGCCACCGCCGGAGCTGCGCCGGCCGATCGGCGGGTAGCGCGCAAACCTTGCGGCGTCCCGCGCCTCGAGTGCGTCATCAACGGTGGGAATAATCACGCCAAGCGCGCCGAGGTCCGTGGCCTTCTGCATGTTCGCTTCGAGCGCGTCCGGCATGCGAATCATTGGAGCCGCGCCGACTCTGGGGCAGGCCGCGATCATCTTCGCGACCTCGTCCCACGACATCGTGCTGTGCTGCATTTCAAACCAGGTGAAGTCGAAGTGTTTGGCGACCTCACAATACAACTCGGGGTCGTACTTGGAAATCGTGTAGCTGGTGACCTGCTTGTCCTGAAAGAGGAGCTCTTTGGCCCGGTTGTAGAACGGCCTCGGTGTGTCGGGACTGATGCTCGCCTTGACTTGCCATCCCCAGCCGCGCGAGTCCGGGGTCATCGGCGTAATCGTGCCCATGGGCTGGGCCTGCTGCCCGCCCCGGCGGCCACCTGCACCTTGAGCGCCCTGCGCCGGCGCCGCGCCTGGTCCACCGCCCTGAGCGTGAGGCCAGACCATCGCGAGGCCAGCCATCACACAAACACCGGCAAGGAATCCTGCTCGCCTTATCGTCATAACCTCTCCTGTGTCCTCAGAACGAAAAGGGAATTTGCGACGGCACAGACCCGCATCGCCTGCGCGCCCGTCACCGCACCGAACCGGCGCTTGTCGTCTTCAGACGGTTCGGATCCGCGCTGCCATCCGCGAGGAACTGCGAGTTGCGGATCGTCTCGTTCTGGGGGCTGACGAGTTGCAATGTGGTCGTCGCCTCCTCGAGGAGCAGTGACGTGGCGACCGCAATCTGAACCTCGACGAGAGGCAAGAGCATACACCGAACTCCTCCGCCGTGCTCCTTCTCTTGGGAAACGTAGAGCGCTGGCGTCACGCTTGTGTCGCTGCGAGACAGACGGAGCAACACGGTTCAGCCCCTCTCGCGACAGCCCCGTCCGGTTCGTAACAAAATGATTGGTAACAGGTCCGCGAGTCAGCGCTTGCAAGAAACAAGTCGGTGATCTCCGATCCCGCTAGAGCCTTGCGAAGCGCTCTGTCTCCTCGATCAGGGCGCTGCGAATCCCAGGCTCGGTCATGGAGTGGCCGGCGTTCGGCACGATGACGAGTCTCGCCTCGGGCCAGGCGCGATGGAGGTCCCACGCCGAACGGATCGGACAGACGACGTCGTACCTTCCCTGGACGATGACGCCGGGAATCCTGCGGATCTTCCGAACGTCGCGCAGGAGCCGATCGTCGGGCTTCATGAAGCCCCGGTTCACGAAGTAGTGAGCCTCGATGCGGGCGAAAGCGTCGGCGAACCTGCCGCCGCCGAACTTCTTCACGAGCGCCGGGTCGAAGAAGAGCTTGCTCGTGCTCCCCTCCCAGATCGACCAGGCGCGCGCGGCCTTCTGGCGCACGCGGCGGTCGGGGCTGGTGAGGCGCTTGTAGTAGGCCTTCATCATGTCGCCCCGCTCGCGAGAGGGGATCGGCGCGAGGTAGTGCTCCCACGCGTCGGGAAAGATCTCGCTCGCCCCCGCCTGGTAGAACCAGAGGAGCTCGCTCCGGCGGAGGAGGAAGATGCCGCGCAGCACGAGCGCCTTGCAGCGATCCGGGTGCGTCTCGGCGTATGCCAGCGAAAGGGTGCTGCCCCAGCTTCCGCCGAAAACGACCCACCGATCGATGCCGAGGTGCTCGCGCAGCGTCTCGATGTCCGCAACGAGATTCCAGGTTGTGTTCTCCCTGAGCTCCGAGAAGGGAGTGCTCTTGCCGCAGCCGCGCTGGTCGTGCAGCACGATGCGCCACTTCTTCGGATCAAAGTAGCGGTGGTAGAACGGCTCGATGCCGCCGCCCGGGCCGCCGTGCAGGAAGACGAGCGGCTTGCCGCGCGGGTTGCCGCACTCCTCGAAATGGATCGTGTGCAGCTTCGAGACCTTTAGATACCCCGAGCGGTACGGCTTCGTCTTGGGAAAGAGACCGCGTAGGCCCTTCGTCATCGGTTTCATGCTGCAAAGCTACCACGCACGCCTTGTCCAGACAGGCTCCCGATGAGGCGGGGCGCGGTCCAGGAAGTCTGAAGCTTCAAAACGCACCCGCCCAGCGCAGCACGCGGAGCGCCCGAAGGGTGTTCCAGCGGCTCGGCTCGCCGGCGCGGCCTTCCATCTCGAAGTGCACCCGACCCGGATGCGGATTCTCGAGCGGCCATCGCCCGTTCTCATCACGCTTCTTCGCCACCAGATCGACCGCCTCGGCGATGCGCTCGTCGGGCGCGAAGCCCGCTCTGCACAGGTAGTCGAGCCCCCACAGGATGTCGTAGTGCCAGCGC
>Ga0137409_10004642_pt1 | contig 14417 bp, 11 predicted proteins | sample CZODoug1_16funga_FD_122059 | JGI IMG/M metagenome (GOLD analysis project Ga0137409, IMG submission 122059) | Vadose zone soil fungal communities from Angelo Coast Range Reserve, California, USA - CZODoug1_16fungal (Hybrid Assembly) | ecosystem: Environmental > Terrestrial > Soil > Vadose zone... | reverse complement strand
GTCGCCAGCTAAGAGACTGGCTCAGTTCCTGGAAGAGTCGTCAGCAGCAGGTGTTGCGTCCACCGCATGAGATCACCCGCCAACCGTGCGTCTTACTGCCCCGAATTCCGCACGTTTGCCACCAAGCGTTCCTTGGCCGGCGCATAAAACGGGTCGATCTGCAGGGCTCGCTGATAGTCCCGCCGTGCTTGCGCCGTCCGACCGAGCTCGGCCTCGCGGTCGCCGAGCTCCACGTAGAGGCCGGGTTCCGTCTCGCCAAGCTCAGCCGCGCGCCTCAGTTCCTCGACACCTTGCGCTACCGATCCCTGTGTGACGAGGCGCTGCCCCAGCGCCCAGTGGTAGCGCGACTGAAGCGGGTCGACCAGCACGGAGAGCTCGACCCTCCCGCGGAGATACCAGGTGTCCGCCAGCAGCGGCAGAACCGCCAACGCGATCGTGACAAGGACCAGCGCGATCGCCGTTGCGGACTGCCAGACCGCAGGTCCCGGCGAAGGCTCAGCCTCCTCACGTTCGGCGCCTCGAACCTCCGCCCACAGCGTTCCGGCCAGGAGCCAGAACACGCCGGTGGCGGGCGCCCAGTCGAAATTGAAGAGAACCCAGACCGTGTACCCGGCGCAGGCGGCGGCCAGGGGTCCGACATTTCCGGTGCCTCGCCATCGCCACGCGCCACGGAACAGGACGACGAGGATCCACCCGGTCGCCGCCAGGCCCATCAGACCCTGGGTCGCGGCGATGTCGAGAGGCCCAGTGTGCACGCGATCGAACGTGACCCCCGGCGACCAATCGCCGGTCAGGAACTGTCCGAAGACGAGGCCGGTCGCATCCTCGCCCCATCCGAAGAGAGGGCGCGCCGCGACCATGCGCACGGCGTCCTGCCAGAGATGAATCCTCAGCGATTCGGGATCGTCGTTGAGAAACTGCAGAGGCGAAAAGCGGATCACAAGAAGGGCGGCCGCAATCGCGCCCAATGACCCGATCGCCGCTCCGACTGCCCACCTTCCTCGCAGTGCGAACACCAGCAGGACGAGACAACCGGCCAGGGCTCCAAGACCGCCGCTGCGCGACGTCGTCGCCACCAGGCCGCCGGCCATGACCGCGATCGCGAGCGACCAGGCCACCACGAAACGGCCTCCACGCCACGCTCGGCTGATGGCGAGCGGAACCGCCATGGCGATCAAAGCGCCCAGGAGGTTGGCGTTTCCGAGATTGCCGTCGGGGCGGTAGGGCACCTCCCCAACCAGCTGCTGCAGGGCTTCGAGGCAGGCGACTGCGGTGCCGAAGACAAATGCCGCCACCACCCAGTCTCGGAGGCGCTTCTCGCTGAGAAGCCAGACGGCGACGGCGAGCAGTCCGAGATAGGCGAGCCGGATGGGCAGTGACTCGTAACGTGTGTACGAGCCGGCGAAGCTCAGGGGCCACGAAACAGAGAAGACAAAGGCCAGAATCGCCGCCCCGGAGGCGGCGTACAGTGGCCACTTCAGGCCCCCAAGTTGGGGCCGTAAGGGTGCGAGCAGGGCCAGGCCCGCGCCCAGGCAGGCGCCGCCGATCACAAGCGAGGCCCGCGGCAGGATAAAGGAGTCCTCTGCAGCGGGCAGAAAGGCCGTCGGAAGTGTAAGAGCGAGGGCTGCGGGGAAGTATTCACCGAGGCGCCCGAGAAACAGCCTCATCGCGCCTCCGCCCATAAGAAATCCGTTTGTCGAGTTGGACGTTATATTAGGTGCGGAGGTACCGCCGGGTACCAGAGCAAGCGTTTGAGGAGGTGCTGGCCCCACCTAGGCGTAGGAATCCAGGAGGAAGAGACCTTGTATCCGTTTGAGAGATTTACTGAGCGAGCCAAGAAGGTTCTGACGCTCGCCCAAGAAGAAGCAGAACGATCCCACCACAGCTATATCGGTACCGAGCACTTGCTCCTGGGCTTGCTCCGCGAGGGTGAAGGCCTGGCCGCCAAGGTCCTCAACAACCTTGGCGTGGAGATCGGGAAGGTCCGCCAGACGATCGAGTCCGTGCTGGGACGGAACGAGCGGATCATCATTCAGCAGATCATTCCGACTTCGCGTGTCAAGAAGGTCATCGAGATCTCCTTCGAAGAGGCACGCAGGATGGGCCACAACTACGTCGGCACCGAGCACTTGCTGCTTGGGCTGCTGATTGAAGGCGAGGGCATCGCCGCCCACGTCCTCGAGGACCTTGGCGCCACGCTGGAGAAGGTGCGCTCAGAGATCGAGCGCCTGCTTCATGACTCCAGCGCGGAGACCGAGGCCGAGCCCGCTCCGAAGAAGCCGTCCAAGACGCCGCTGCTCGACCAGTTCGGCCGCGACCTCACCGAGCTCGCCCGGCGCAACCAGCTGGATCCGGTCATCGGCCGTGAGATGGAGATCGAACGCGTGATCCAGATCCTGAGCCGCCGCACCAAGAACAATCCGGCGCTGATCGGTGAGCCTGGCGTGGGCAAGACCGCGATCGCCGAAGGCCTGGCTCAGCAGATCAACATGGGCAACGTACCCGAATCACTGCAGCACAAGCGAGTGCTGACTCTCGACATGGGCGCCCTCGTCGCGGGAACCAAGTACCGCGGTGAGTTCGAAGAGCGCTTGAAGAAGATCCTCGACGAGATCCGATCGAGCCGCGAGGTCGTGCTCTTCATTGACGAGCTGCACACCCTCGTCGGCGCAGGCGCCGCGGAAGGCGCGATCGATGCCGCCAACATCCTCAAGCCGGCGCTGGCTCGTGGGGAGATCCAGTGCATCGGCGCGACGACGCTCAACGAATATCGCAAGTACATCGAGAAGGACGCGGCTTTGGAGCGCAGGTTCCAGCCGGTCTTCGTCGACCAGCCGACCCTCGAAGAGACCATCGACATCTTGAATGGAGTCAAGTCTCTGTACGAGAAGCACCACCGCGTGACCATCACGGACGCGGCCGTGCGCTCGGCGGCAGTCCTCAGCGACCGCTACGTCAGCGACCGCGCGCTGCCCGACAAGGCGATCGACCTGATCGACGAGGCATCTGCGCGCGTGCGTATGAAACTAACTACGACGCCCGACGACCTGAAAGAGCTCCAGAAGGAGATCAAGAAGCAGAAGACGGACCAGGACGAGAATGTCAACAAGCAGGACTTCGAGGCCGCGGCGAGCGTTCGCGACAAGGTCAAGAAGCTGCAGGACAAGCTCGCGCTGAAAGAAGCCGCCTGGCGGGACAAGCTGGGTGAAACGGTTCCGGAGGTCGGCGAGGAGCACATCGCGCAGATCGTGGCCGCGTGGACGGGCGTTCCCGTCTCGCGTCTGGTCGAAGAGGAGACCGCGCGCCTGCTCCGCATGGAAGACGAGCTCCACAAGCGGATGGTCGGACAGGACGAAGCGATCAAGACCGTCTCCCAAGCGGTGCGGCGCGCTAGAGCCGGGTTGAAAGACCCGCGCCGGCCGATCGGCTCGTTCATCTTCCTGGGCCCCACCGGCATCGGGAAGACCGAGCTCGCTCGCGCGCTGGCCGAGTACCTGTTCGACTCAGAGGACGCGTTGATCAAGCTCGACATGTCCGAGTTCATGGAGCGCCACACGACCGCGAGGTTGGTCGGCTCACCTCCCGGCTACGTCGGCTACGACGAGGGGGGCCAGCTGACCGAGGCGGTTCGCCGCAGGCCTTACTCGGTGATCCTTTTCGACGAGATCGAGAAGGCGCATCCCGAGGTCTTCAACATGCTGCTGCAGATCCTCGAGGACGGACGTCTGAGCGACGCCAAGGGCAAGGTGGTCAACTTTGCGAACACGGTGATCATCATGACCTCAAACCTGGGCATTCGCGACGTGAACCAGGCGGGCACGTCACTTGGCTTCCAGCCCGCTGTCGTGGACGAGGCCGATGAGGTCGAGCGCCGTCACAAGAACACCAAAGAGAAGATCGACGAAGAGCTCAAGCGGATGTTCCGGCCTGAGTTCCTCAACCGGGTGGACGCCGTCGTGGTGTTCAAGAGCCTGACGACCGGGCAGATCCGGCAGATCGTCGATCTGCAGCTTCAGCGCTTGTCAAAGCACCTGGTCGAGCAGCAGATCACGATCGAGGTCACCGACGCGGCCAAGGACCTGCTCGCGAAAGAGGGCTACGACCGGATCTATGGCGCGCGCCCTCTGCGGCGTGTGATCACGAGCCGGATCGAAGACAACCTTTCCGAGCACCTGCTGCGCGGGAAGATCGCCCGTGGCGACACGGTGCAGATCGACGTCGAGGGCGAGGACGGCCTCAAGTTCACGCCGGTCAAGCACAAACACAAGGAGCCTGCGGGCACGGGGGCGGCGAAACCCTAACCCGTCCAACATCCCCTCCCCTTCGGCCCTTCGGGCCACCTCCCCACAGGGTGGGGAGGCCAGGGCCTCTCCGTCGTTCAATTCGCCCCTCCTCACGAGAGACCGCATAGCTCGACCTTTTCGCGGCCCCACAATTGAGGGAGGTGAGCGCAACAGTCCCACTTCGCCTGCGCCCACTCGAGATCGGCGACCTGCTCGACGAAACCTTCCGCATGTATCGCCGCCACTTCCTGCTTTTCGCAGGGCTGTCGGTGATCCTCTCCATCCCTGAAGCCGCGCTGTCCAGCTTCAGCTATTACGCCCTGTTGGGCCGCTTTTTTGACCAGGCAGGCTCCAGCCTCGGCGTGGCGCCTGATCGCTTCCTTCTCGACGCCGGCACCCTGGGCGTGTATCTCGTCGGCCTGTTGATCTCCCTCGCGCTTGTGCCCCTCTACTACGGAGCCGTCACGTACGCCGCTTGCGAATCGGCGCTCGGCCGCCCGGTCACCGCATCGAGCGTGTTGTCAGGCGTTCTGCGCCGCTACTTCCCCCTGATGGGCTACTGGCTCCTCATCGGGCTGATGCTGATAGTTTTCTGCCTCATTCCGCTGTGGATCTGGATCTGGGTCGCCTGGGCGGTGGTGATGCCCGTGATGTTCATCGAGAACGTGGGCCTTGGCACGGCGATGGGCCGCAGCTGGCGCCTCGTCGAGGGACGCTGGTGGCGCACTTTCTTCACTCTCGTGCTGATGTTCATCATCTGGTTTGTCGCGCGCACCGCGCTGCGCGCGTTTATCGTCCTCGCACAATCCCTGCTGCAGCTGGTCATCCCGTCGATCGCAGTGCTCTGGATCTCCGCGGCAACGAGCGTCATCGTCGGCTCGCTTGTCAACCCCCTCCTGCAGATCGCGATCGTTCTCATTTACTTCGACCTGCGTGTGCGGCGCGAAGGGCTCGATCTGTTCCAGCTGGCGCAGCGCGTGACCGGCGCACATCCGGCGCAGTGAGAACTCGCTGAGACATCAACATATCGTCCTCCGCGCGCTCGGGTTCGCTTCCGTGATGATGGCGCTCGCCGGCCTGGGGACGTTGCCGGCCTCAGCTGATCCTCCACCACCTCCGAGCTACCGACAGGCGGTCGAAAACGCTTACCAGCTGGTCCGTAACGCGGCGGCCGGCGACGCCGCAGCAGCGCAGAAGGCGGAGGCTGCGCTCCGGGCCGGCACCGGCCCGACCCAGCCCGAGATCATCGACGACCTTCAGCAAACCCCCCCCGACCTCATCGACGCAAAGGCACGCCTGCTCGCACTTCTAGCCGCCCTCAACGAGCCGGCCGACACAGCGGACCCAGCAGCGGCACAGCAGAGGCTGCACGACGTGCTGGCCATGCCCAGATATGACGCGTTGCACCGCCCACCCTCTTTGTTGGACCGCTTCGTGCAGTGGGTGGGAGACCGGATCAACCAGCTGCTGCGCCTGTTGTTTGGAGCCGGCGCGGGAGCGCAGGCGCCGACCTGGATCTTCTACCTGTTCGGCGCAGCCGTTGTCATCGGCGTGGCTGTCATCGTTTTTCGATCCGCCCGTGGCCGGTTTGCCGAGGGGGTCATCGGGGGTCAGCCCACCGGTCCTCGCGCGCCGGCGGACTACTTTGCGGAGGCCGACGCACTCGCGGCCAGGGGCGACCGGGTCGGCGCAATTCGAGCGCTTTGCGCGGGCGTCGCCGGCACGCTGTCCGGCGAGCGGACCTGGGAGGGAAGTCCGCTGACCGTGCGAGAGATCTTCCAGCGAGCGCCTGACCCAGCCCACCTGCGCCCCCTGCTGATGCCATTCGAGGCGGCCGTTTACGGTGGACGGGATGTGGACGCTGCCACGTATGAGCGAGCGGCGCGGGTTGCGGCGCCCTTCCGCCGGCCGGCGAGTGCGGCGGCATGAAAGGCGCACGCGGCTGGGTCATCGCCGGACTCGTCTCGATCGCCGTGGCCGCGATCGCCTACTCTATCCAGCCGCACACGGACTCCCCTGAACACAGCTCGAACAGCGATTCCGCCAACGGAACCTCGGCGCTGCGCCTCTTCGCGGAAGCGATGGGTCATCCGACCGACCAGGTCGCGGGCTCCTTCTCGACGATCACGCCGTTCGCCCTGATGTTCGTGTTCTCTCCTACGAGTGCGTACACCTCGGACGAGGCGGATCGAACGCGGCTCTGGGTTGGCTCGGGCGGCATCCTCGTGTACGCGTCCGAGAAAGCCGATCCGGAGCTGGACCGGGCGTTCGGCGTGAGGCGGCTGGACGGCACCGCCTCGGTCAGCACCGAGGTCGGAAACCCGCTGGTGCCAGGCGTCAATAACGTCGCCGGTGCGAGCGAGGTGATGCCTCTCGATGCGAGCGCCGACCAGGTCCCCTTCCTGCGCACACCGGACGGTTTTGTGATCGGCTTCTTGCAGCGGGTGCAGTCGGGCTACCTGGTTGTCCTCGCCGACCCGCTGGTCCTGTGCAACGGCTATCTCGACAAGCAGGACAATGGGCGTCTCCTGGCGAATCTGCTCGGCCTGGCCGGCTCCAACGCACCGGTCCTCATCGACGAGTATCACCACGGCGTGAATCTCAGCGACCTGGCGCCGCAGGCGTGGGTCTTGACTCCATGGGGCGCCGCATTGCTCTGGCTCCTGATCGCCGTGTTCGCCGGATTGATCCTTCGCGGCCGCTCGTTCGGCCCTCTGATCCCGCGGCCGGCCGAGGTTGCGCGCGTAGACGCCGAATGGGCTGTCGCGGTTGGTCAGCTGCTCCGACGTTCCAGCGCCCGCGCCGTCACGCTCGGTCTTCTCGCCTCCGCCACCGAGCGCTCCCTGGCGGCCCGCACCGGGATTCCGCTGCAGCCACGTGAGCGCTTCTGGAATGCTCTGTGGGTGCGCGTGCCCGAGATTGCAGCCGACCTGGCCGAGGCCGAGCATGCCCTCACGGCATCTGCATCGACCGAGCACGAGCTGCTGAAGAGCGCCCAGCGCCTTCATCGCATCGCCCATCCCGTACCGGAAGAAAAGGCCCCACCCGTCCGAGCCCTTCGGGCAGGGCCGAACTCCCCGCATGGCGGGGAGGCCAGGCCACGCACGCCTTGATGGCCGACACGACCGCCGTCTCCGCACCGGACTTTTACGCGCGCCTTCGCGAGCAGCTCATCAAGGCCGTAGTCGGCCAGGAAGACGCCATCCGCCTCTGCGCGATCGCGCTCGTGGCGCAGGGCCACGTGTTGCTCGAAGGAGTACCAGGCACCGGAAAGACGCTGCTTGCGAAATCGATCGCTCGCGCGCTGGCGCTGGAATACGGCCGCGTGCAGTTCACGCCCGACCTGATGCCCGCGGACATCCTCGGCACCTCCGTCTACGACCTTGCGAATCGCACGTTCGCGCTACGCCGCGGACCGATCTTCACCAACGTGTTGCTCGCGGACGAGATCAACCGCGCACCCGCCAAGGTCCAGTCAGCGCTTCTCGAAGCGATGGAGGAGCGCGGCGTGACGCTGGAGGGCCAGCAGCTCGCACTGCCGGCCCCATTCTTCGTCCTCGCCACGCAGAACCCGATCGAGTACGAGGGCACGTACCCGCTGCCGGAAGCGCAGCAGGACCGCTTCCTCTTCAAGGTCCGGCTCGACTATCCGTCGCCGGCAGACGAGATGGAGGTGCTTCGGCGTTGGGAGTCAGGGATCGAGCTTCGTGATCCCGTCAAGGCCGGCGTCGAGCCGGTGCTCGGTGCTGCGGACATCGAATCGTGCAAGGCCGAGGTCTCGAAGGTGGTCCTCGACGAGAAGATTCGCGCCTACGTCGTGAACCTCGCATCGGCCACCCGCACCGCGCCCGAAATCGCCCTCGGCGCCAGCACCCGCGCCGAGGTCCTCCTGATGCTGGCCGCGCGCGCGTATGCCGCCTTCGAAGGACAGCAGTTCGTCACGCCCGACCATGTGAAGGCGCTGCTGGCGCCGGCTTTTCGACACCGCTTGATCCTCCGCCCGGAGGCGGAGGTCGGTGGCCAGACCCCCGACAGCGTCCTGGAAGCGGTGGCCGGCCGAGTCGTCCCCCCTCGATGAGCGATTGATCCGGGGGCTCGCGCCTCAACCCCGGCTGCTGTGGGCGGTGGCGATCGGCGCGGTGCTGATCGCGCTGGCGGTGGTCTCGCCCGTGATCGGCTTTGTCGCGGTCGCGTATCACATCGGCCTCGTCGTCATCGCTGCACGTGACCTGGCGCTCCTGCCTGGGCGGTCCGCCTACCTGGTCAGGCGGACGATGCCCGCACCCTTCTCGCTTGGCGAGCAGGAGGACGTGACGGTCGTCGTCGAGAATCCACTGGCAGCGGGGCTCGCCGCCAGGATCGCCGACCACGCGCCTGCCGAGCTGAGGCCGCACCCGCGCGAGGTCGAGAGCCGCTTCGACCCCACCGGGCGGCTGCGCGTCACGTACAGGACCTCTTCTCCGCGGCGCGGCGAGTATCAGTTCGGCCCGGTCGACCTGCAGGTGTGGCGGGACGACGGGTGGTGGCGCCGCCAGGTTCGGCTGCAGCTTTCGGACCAGGTCGCGGTATTCCCCAACGTTGTCGCCATCAAGCGCATCCAGCTGACCCTGCGTCGCGGCCTCCGCGCGATGGTGGGCATGCGTCGAGCTCGTCCTCCGGGCGCCTCCACCGCTTTCGCGGGGCTGCGCGACTACGTCCGCGGCGACGACATGCGGCGCGTGAGCTGGACCGCCACCGCGCGGCGCGACCGTCCTGTCGTCGTCGAGGTGGAAGCGGAGCGCGGCCAGCAGGTGCTGATCGCGCTCGACTGCGGGCGTCTCATGACAGCGCCGGCGGGTGACCTGGACAAGCTCGACCACGCCGTCAACGCGGCGCTGATGCTCGCGTGGGTCGCCCAGGCCTACGGGGACCGCGTCGGACTGATGACCTTCGACGACAGCGTCACCGGCTTCGTCAAGCCCGAACGCGGGAGCACCCAGATCCGCCGATTGACCGAAGCGCTCTACGCGGTCAGGGCGACCTACGTCGAGCCGGACTTCGGCCATGCCATGACGCACCTGGCGCTGCGCCTCGGCCGGCGATCGATGATCGTGATCCTGACCGACGTCCAGGACCGCGAAGCATCGAAAGAGCTCGTCGCCCACTGCTTGCGCCTGGCCGGAAAGCATCTCGTGCTGGTGGTGGCGATGTCGGACCCGGCCGTGCTGAGCGCACGCGACGCTCCGATCACGGCTTCGTCACGGGCGTACGAATGGGCGGCGGCGGAGGAGTTTGTCGCGAGCCGCCGCGAAAGCTTCGAGCTGTTGCGGCGCGGAGGGGTGCTCGGGCTGGACGTGGTGGCCGGCAGCCTGTCTCCGGCGCTGGTCGAGCGCTATCTCGAGCTCAAAGAGCGCGCGCTTCTCTGACCGGGGCGACCCACGAGGATCAGGTAGGAATAAAAGAGCAGCCCCGTGGCCAGCCCGATCGCAACCTTGAGCGCGAATGGTGCATTCGACGGCGAGACGTTGCCCTCGATGATGCCGGCGATCACAAGCAGAGGTGCGAGCCCTAACAGCAGCGTGAAGGCGCGCCTGGTCGCGATCGCAAGGGCGTCGGAACGCTTGCGATTACCCGGCGCAATCAGCGCCCAACCCATCATCAGCCCGCCCGCGCCTTGCGCGACGACGATGGACAGCTCGAGCACTCCATGCGCGATCACGAACTCGAACAGCCCCCCGCTCAGACCGTAAGCCTGTGTCAGGCCGAACAGCCCGCCGAGGTGGATACCGTTGGAGATCATCACGTACATGACTGGAAGGCCGAAGACGACGCCGAACGAGAACGCGACCATCGAGACCCAGATGTTGTTGGTCATGATGATTCCGGCTGCCTCGATTCGCTCGGCGGGCGGGATGTTGGTCCACAGCTGGTGGCGGTGCACCTTCTCGATGAGCCCGGCCGGCGCGATCGCGTAAGCCGCATCGGGGTTCGCGAGCACGACGAAATAGCTGACGATCGCGGGCACGAACAGGAGCGCGGCGGCGGCGAGAAGGAATGGCGCCGCCTCGCGGTACGTGCGTGGAAGCGTCTCGGTATAAAAGGTGCGAATCCTGCGCCACACCTCGCCGCCGCGGCGGTAGACGATGCCGTGGCCGCGGGCGACAAGGCCGTTGAGGTAGCGGTGGACCGGTTCGTCCGGCCAGTCTCGCTGCGCACGCGCGAGGTCTGCTGTCGCCCGCCGGTAAAGCGCCGCGAGCGTCAACACCTGGGCCGGCGCGAGGCCGTTGAGACGGCCGCCGCCCGCTCTCGCGAGCAGGTCCTCGAGCCGGTTCCAGTCGTCGCGCCGCAGCGCGACGAAGTCCTCTGCACGCACTTAGTGGCCTGCCTGGGGAAGCGCTCGCCAATGCATCGGCCTAGTCGGCCGGGCTTCGCTGATGCCTGCGTCGCCTCCTGCGCGCGCTCGGTTACGCATCTGACGCGATGCGCTCCCTCGCGTGCTCGTCGTCTCCTTGGCACCGGCCGCCGAGGCCGCGCCTTGTCGAGCTGATCCCCAGGCAGGCCACACGGCCAAAATTACCTGACATGCAGACGGAACCGGACCGCGACCTCGTCGTCGCCACGCCTGAGCGCGTCTCGTTCGACTACCAGGTCGCCGGGCTTGGGACTCGAACGATCGCCCAGGTCCTGGACCTGCTCATCGTGTTCGGAATCCTGATCGCCGTCTACTTCGTCGCCATCGCCGCCCTCGTCGTCGGCTCCGACGCCGCCACATTGATCTTCTTGATCGGCAGCTTCGTGGTCATATTCGGCTACTTCTGGGTGAGCGAAGCGCTGTGGTCAGGGCAGACGGTGGGCAAGAAGGCACTGCGGCTCCGAGCGGTCGGCGATCGCGGTGAGCCGCTCACTTTCGCGCAGGCCGGGATCCGCAACATCGTCCGCATCGTCGACTTCCTGCCCTACGGGTACGGCGTCGGCCTGATCGTCCTTTTCGCCAACGGCAAGGGCAAGCGTCTCGGTGACCTCGCCGCGGGCACCATCGTGGTCAAAGACTCAGACCGGGTCTATCTGTGGCAATTGCCGGGCGCGAGGTCTGCTGCTCCAGCGCAAGCGGTGTCGGCTGCGTCTCCGGCCGAGCTCACGCTGCGCCGGCTGGACCCGGAACTGCGCCGGTTCGTCAGCTCGTACGCGCGACGTCGCCCGGAATTGACGCTCGAGGTGAGGGCACAGCTGGCCAGCCACGTCCAGCCAAGCCTCCGCAGCGCGGCGCCGGATGTTTTCGCACAGAGCGGTCCGCTAGCCGCCCTCGACCACCTCGCAGACCTAGAGTCCCGCGCTTGAGGAACGCCCTGAAACCTACGTTTGCCGGCACTCGCTGGCTTCGTGATTAATGGATAGGCGCGGGAGCCGGCACACGCTTCTCTCCGACGTTCTTAAGGCCCCCGGACCCGGCCCCTACGCCTTCTTCCCAGTACCTCGAGCTATGAAGGGTCAGTAAAGCCAGTTCCGCATCTGCTCTTCGGTGACATTGCCGCCGGTGAGCGGAACGGCGACGCGCTTTCCGGAGAACTCCTTGCGCCGGTTCGCGACTGCCGCGATGCCGGCGGCGCCGGCCGGCTCGACCACGATACCCGCGACGCTGTGCAGCATGCGCATCGCCTCGACGATCTCGGCGTCGGTGACGAGCATCACCTCGTCGACCGCGGTGCGCATGATCTCGAGCGCCTCCGGCACCGGCACGCGCACCGCGATGCCGTCGGCGATGGTGTCGGTCGGTCCGGTGCTGATGGGCTTGCCGGCGCGCCACGAGATTTCCATGGAGGGCGCGCTGGTGGGGCAGACGGCGATGATCCTCGTCGCCGGTGAGGCCCGCTTGAGCCACAGGCCCATGCCGTTGATCAGTGAGCCGTTGCCCAGTGGGACGAACACTGCGTCGAGCGGCTCGGACATGCGCAGGAGCTCCAGTGCGATGGTGCCCGCACCCTCTGCGATCGGACCGAGCAGGCCGTCCTCGACGTAGAAAGCGCCTGCTGCGGCCGCGTGCCGCATCGCGCCATCCTTGGCCTCGTCGAAGTCGTGGCCGTCGAGGATCACCTTCGCGCCGAGCGCTCGCATCCGATCGACCTTGAGAGGGTTGGCGGTGAGCGCCGCGAAGACTGTCAACTGCACGCTGCGGCTGCGCGCTGCGTACGCCATCCCCTGGCCGAAGTTTCCGGCCGACGCGCAAACCAGGCCCGCCGGCTGAGGTCCGAGTCGGTGGAGGAGATACTCCGCGCCGCGACCCTTGAATGACCGGACGGGGTTGACGCACTCGACCTTGAGCACCGTGTCGACGCCGAGGCGATCGCTCAGCGGCTCGCAGGCGTATTGCGGTGTGTCTCGAAACACCGGGTCGATCAGGCCGGCCGCCTCGTTGATGCGGTCGATCTTGATGGAGGCGTCCATCACCATTGAGTGGACGCCGCCCCGGGGGTAGACAGGGCGGCGCCTTTACGCTTCAAGGAGCCGGGGGGTCTAGGTCCGGTTGGTCCTTTCAATAGATAGAACGACCGACCCCGTAAAACGCTACGTGCCCACTTGTAAATCCCCATCATGGGTGGGAGAGTAGACCCTCCCATGCCCAAATCCACGATCACATTTGTCTGTACTGACTGCGGCGGCGAGAGTCTCCGGTGGGCCGGGCAATGCCCGCACTGCCAGGCGTGGAACACCCTGCAAGAGTTCCAGGTGCGCAAGGCTGCCGCCGGCAGAGGTTCCGCACGGACCAGGCATCCCGACGGCGCGGCGAAGCCGGTCGCGCTCGGCGACATCGACAGCGAAGCCGCACCGCGCCGGGCGCTGGGCTGGGACGAGCTGAACCGGGTCCTGGGAGGCGGGATCGTGCCGGGGAGCCTCGTCCTCGTCGGGGGCGAGCCGGGGGTGGGGAAGTCGACGCTGCTGATGCACGCAGCCGCACAGGTCGCCTCCGGCGGCGGCAAGGTGCTGTACGTCTCCGGGGAGGAGTCGGCCCAGCAGATCCGCATGCGGGGGCAACGGCTGGGAGTGCTGGAATCGGGCATCTTCCTCCTGGCGGAAAACGACCTGGATGTGATCTGCGATTCAATCTCGGCGGACACGCCTCAGCTCGTGATCATCGACTCGATCCAGACCGTGATGGACGCAGGCCTGGAAGGCAGCGCCGGGAGCGTGACCCAGGTCCGCGAATCAGCCGCCCGGCTGATGCGGCTGGCGAAGGAGACTGGAGTTCCGATCTTCCTCGTCGGACACGTCACGAAAGATGGCGCAATCGCCGGTCCGAGGGTCCTGGAGCATATCGTTGACACCGTGCTGTACCTGGAAGGCGACCGGCGGCAGGAGCTTCGCATCCTGCGCGCGACCAAGAACCGCTTCGGCTCATCCGAGGAGATCGGCGTGTTTGCCATGGGCGAGGCCGGCCTGGAAGAGATCTCTGATCCTTCGGCGGCCCTCCTCGCCAGCGCTGCGCCTGCGGCGCCCGGAAGCGTCATCGTCGCGGCGCTGGAAGGCACCCGCCCTCTGCTGGTCGAGGTGCAGAGCCTGGTCAACAAGAACCAGAACACGATGGTTCGCCGAATCGCGAACGGGATCGACATCAACCGCCTGCACATGATCCTGGCGGTGCTCGAAAAGCGTCTCAACAAATCGTTCGGACAATCCGACGTCTTCGTCAGCGTGGCGGGGGGGATCCGGATCACGGAGCCCGCCGCCGACCTCGGTCTCGCCCTGTCGATCGTCAGCAACGAGAGCAACAGGCCAATGCCGGACGGCCTGATCGTGATCGGAGAGCTGGGATTGTCGGGCGAGGTGCGTCGCGTGGGCCATCTCGAGCGCCGCCTGCAGGAGGCGGCGCGGCACGGCCTGACGCGCGCGTTGATTCCGGCCGGAGCGAAAACCGGCCGGCCTTCCGGTCTCGACGTGGTCGAGGTCCGGACCCTGGCGGAGGCCGTCTCCGCCGCCTTTTCTTCACCTATCAAGTCCGGTGCATTCATAAAGGAGGCCGGACTCTCGGTCTCTTGAGGAGGTAACCCTTGAAGCGTTCCGAGTATCTGGCCCGCTGGGGCGGGGCGGGGCTCGGAGTGGTCGGTGGTTTTCTGCTCGGTTATTTCATGGTCCGGGGAGTGCCGAACGCGCACCCGGGCT
>Ga0137409_10004641_pt1 | contig 14418 bp, 14 predicted proteins | sample CZODoug1_16funga_FD_122059 | JGI IMG/M metagenome (GOLD analysis project Ga0137409, IMG submission 122059) | Vadose zone soil fungal communities from Angelo Coast Range Reserve, California, USA - CZODoug1_16fungal (Hybrid Assembly) | ecosystem: Environmental > Terrestrial > Soil > Vadose zone... | reverse complement strand
GCGACGATCATCCTGATCCTCGCCTCGGCCATCATGCCGCTGGCGAGGGTGACCGCGCGCCGCCAGCGCGAGGCCGACCTGCGCCGCACGCTGCGCGAGATGCGCACCGCGATCGACAAGTTCAAGGACGCCGCGGATCTCGGGCAGATCGGTTCGCTCGACCTCAAGGTCGGCGCCGAGAACTATCCGCCGGACCTCCAGACGCTCGTCGACGGCGTGACGGCGGCCAACGACGCGACCGGCCGCAAGCTCAAATACCTCCGGCGCATTCCGGTGGATCCGATGACGCACAAAACGGAGTGGGGCATGCGGTCGTATCAGGACAAGCCCGACTCCACGCGCTGGGGCGGCCAGAACGTGTTCGATGTCTACACGACATTCGAAGGCACCGCGCTCGACGGGACGAAGTACAAGGATTGGTAGAGAGAATTGGTGAATTGGCGAATTGGTGACTTGGTGAATGATTTGGCGCTGCGCGCGCGACGTCGCCGTCTGTCTTCAACTCACCAACTCACCAACTCACCAACTCACCAATTGCGTGCGGGCGATCCTGGCTTCACCATGATCGAGCTCCTCGTGGTGATGACGCTGATCGTTATTCTGGCGACGATGGGGATGACGCAGTACAAGTCCTCGCAGGTGTTCGCCAAGGAGGCCGTGCTGAAGGAAGACCTCTTTCGGATGCGCGACGCTATCGATCAGTACTACGCCGACAAAGGCCAGTACCCGAGTACGCTGGATGCGCTGGTGAGCGACGGCTACATGCGCAAACTGCCCGACGACCCGTTCACCAAGAGCAGCAGCAGCTGGCAGAGTATTCCCGCCGAACCCGACCCGAACAATCCCATCGCCGAGCCGGGCGTCTACGACGTCAAGAGCGGCGCGGACGGAACCGCCCTCGACGGCACCAAATACTCCGAGTGGTAACGCGACGACACGCTACGGAATGACCGTAGCAAAGTTCGACGCCGTCTGGCCGTCGGTTGATGTGACCGTTACGGTAATTGTCTTGACTCCCGAGCCCTTCGCGTACGAATGCGATGTGGTGTTGCTGGTGGTGGCGCTGGCCGAGCCGTCGCCCCAGTTCCAGTCGAACCTTGCTGCGATCGCAGTCGCGGGAGTCACGGTAGCCACAACGGGGTTGTATGTCGTCGTTGTGAGGTCGCTGTTTGCGGTATCTTTCGTCGCAGTGACGGACACGCCAATCGGCTGACGGGCGGTGACGGTAATTGATGTCGTCGTGTTCGATTGGTCTCCGAACGCGTCTACGCCTGTCACGACAATCAGGTAGGAACCTGCCGGCGAGTACTGGTGCGAGATCGCCGCCGGTTGTCCGGTGAACGGCTGCACCTGACCATCGCCCCAATTGACCGTCACGCGGGTAACCGGGCTGGCGGTCGCGCTAGTACCGAATGTCAGCGGAAAGGTGACCGTCTGTCCGACCAGCGGTGCCGCAGGCGAAGCGGCGCCGATGGTGATGGACGCGGTCGTATTGACGGTCACCGTCACCTTGCCGGTCTGCGCGGCGGTCGTCGTCGGAGTCGTACCACCCGTCGTCGACGCGATCCCCGCGGTTGCGCTGACAGTCGTGGTCCGGTTCGTCGTCAATGCGGTCTGAGCACGGCCGCTCACATCGGTGTTGACGAGGGTCGCGCTCAACGATCCGGATGATCCAGCGGTTGCCGTATCGATCGCAAAGGTGACCGGCACACCAGGGAGGGCATTGCCGCTCGTGTCCGTGACCGACGCGGTGATCGTCGAGGCGCCGCCTGCCGACGACAGCGTCGCCGGACTCGCGCTGACAAATACCGCGCCGACTGCCGCAGAACCGACGGCGATCTTCACGGCGTTCGTGCCGCTCGCCGATACGCCGCCAGAAATCGCGGTGATCGTGGCGGTTCCCGATCCGCCGCTGGCGACGTATGTCACCACGACCCGGCCGGTGAGGTCGGTGTCGGCCTCCGACGGCTCAAGTCGCCCGAGGTTCGTCGTAAAGGTAATCCTCGTGCCGCTGTGGGGCGGTGTGCCGGCGGCCTCGATCACCTGCGCGATGATGCTCGTGGTGCCGTTGATCGGCAGCGCAGTCGACAAGGCTGTCAGGCTGATGGTGGATCCGGTCGGCGCAAGGAGCGGAACCTTCTCGCAGGCGACAGTCAGAAGGACCAAACTGGTCACAACGGCACCGAGAGCAAATGCGCAGCGAAAGCGTGATATCATGAAGGCCATAACTATCATAGTTCCCATGAAGTTAGCGGGTCAAGCCAGCCGATCGCCGCGAAGCCAGCAAGGCTATGCCATGGCGGCGCTTCTCGTGGCGATGAGCATCATGGCTCTCATGATGACCGTCGTCATGCCCGTCTGGAAGCACGCCACGCAGCGCGAGAAGGAAGAGGAGCTGGTCTTTCGAGGGCTTCAGTACGTCCACGCGATCGCCATGTTCCAGCGGAAGTTCGCCAACGCGTACCCGCCGAACGTCGACGTTCTCGTGGAGCAGCGCTTCCTCCGCAAGAAATTCAAGGACCCGATCACGAACGACGATTTCGTGCTCCTTCCGGCCGGCGCGGGTATGCCGGGCGTCGGGCTGGGGACCGCTGGTCAGCGCGGCACCGGCAGCGCAACTCCCGGTGGGACGCCCGGTGCGACAGCCGGTCGCGGAACGGCGTCCACGACGGCACCGCAGCCCAGCCAGGGGGCCGCCGGGCGCAGCGGCGGGCTCGCGCCGATTGCCCCGCTCGCGCCGATCGGCACGCAGAATCCGACCGGCGGGACCGTGGGGGGCATCGGCGGCGTGACGAGCAAGAGCAAGGATCAATCGATTCGGCTCTATAACGGTCGCGGCCACTACAACGAGTGGGCCTTCGTTTACATTCCGCAAGTTCAGGCGCCGGGCCAGGGCGGCGCGCCCGGGACCGCGCAGCCGGGACAGCGCGGTCAGCCGGGACAGCCAAGCGATCCGTTCGGTGCGGGCGGCATCGGCGGCCGCGGTCGCAGCGGCCAGGGAACGCAGAACCCGGGCAGGCCGGGCGGCCCCGGCGCGCCGGGCACTAACCCTGGCGGCCGCGGCTTCGGTCCGGGCACGGCCCAGCCGATCTTCCCGCCGACGCCGCGTGGCCGCTTCTGAGGTTAGACGTCGCGCAGACGTTGGTGGCCGATCGGTCTCACGACCTACAACGCAGCACGCACAGAAAAAAAGCGTTCATCGTGTCGGAGACTCGTCCAGATTGCGCACAATGACAATCGCGGCGAGCGCCGAGACGACGAGCAGTCCGACACCGAGGAGCGCACTGCGGAGGAGGATCTCGCCGACGCCGAACAGCGCGCTGTACACGAGAACGCAGCCGAGCAGCGCGTTGGCGAGCTCGCGCCGGAGCGATCCTGGGATGACGATCGGACCCGCGGCGGCCGCGACCCGCGTCCATCCCGGACCCTGCGGCCGCACGCGCAGATAGAACGCCGTCAGCGTCTCGTGCGGTTCGGGACGCGTCATGAACGTCACGGCCAGCCACGCAATCGTCGTCAGCGTCACCGTGACGATCATGATGTAGGCGAAGTCGCGCGGCCGGTCGCCGTCCCACTTCAGCGCAATCTGCAGATACAGCGAGACAGCGGCAGCCACGGCCATCGCCGACACTTCCGACCACGCGTTGATGCGCCACCAGAACCAGCGGAGCAGCAGCACCGTGCCCGTGCCGGCGCCCGTCACGATCAGCAGCTTCCAGGCCTGTTCGATCGACGCGAGGTGCAGCGTCACGTAGATCGACACGAGCATCAGGCCGACGGTCACCACCTGCGAGACGATGACGTATTCGCGCTCGGCGGCGCCGCGCCGGACGAACCGGCGGTAGACGTCGTTGACGACGTAGGAAGCGCCCCAGTTGAGCTGCGTGCCGATGGTCGACATGTAGGCGGCGGCGAACGCGGCGAGCATGATGCCGCGCAGCGACGGCGGAAACACGCTCGGATCCATCAGCGTGCGGACGTAGCCCGATTCCTTGTCGGCGAGCGTCGGATAGAGCACGAGAGAGGCGAGCGCGGTGAGGATCCAGGGCCACGGCCGCACCGCGTAGTGCGCGATGTTGAACCAGAGCGTCGCGAACAGGCCGTCGCGCTCGGTGCGCGCCGAGAAAATGCGCTGCGCGACGTAGCCTCCGCCGCCCGGCTCGGCGCCCGGATACCAGCTCGCCCACCAGCTCACGCCGAGGTAGACGAACAGCGTGATCGCGGGCATCCACGCGGAGTCGGTGGACGGAAAGAACGCGAGGCGCGAGCCGCCGCCGGCGGCCGCATCGAGCGCGCGGACCTTCGCTTCGAGCGCCGAGAGGCCGCCTGTGGCGCGCACCGCGAAGTACGCGAGCGCGACGACCATGCCCATCTTGAGCACGAACTGCACGAGGTCGGTGACGAGCACGCCCCAGAGCCCGGCGAGCGTCGTGTAGAACGCGGTGAAGATCAGCAGCGCGAGCAGCACCCACAACGCGCGCGACGCGTCGAGCCCCAGAGTCACCTGCAGGATCTTCATCATGGCGAGGTTCACCCAGCCGATGATGATGCAGTTGATCGGGATACCGAGATAGAGCGCGCGAAAGCCGCGGAGGAACGCGGCGGGGCGGCCCGCGTAGCGCAGCTCGGCGAACTCGACGTCGGTCATCACGCCGGCGCGGCGCCACAGCCGCGCGTAGACGAAGACGGTCAGCATGCCGCTCGCCGCCATGTTCCACCACAGCCAGTTGCCGGCGATGCCGTAGCGCGCCACCATGCCGGTGACCACGAGCGGCGTGTCGGCGGCGAAGGTGGTGGCGACCATGGACGTGCCGGCGAGCCACCACGGCACGTTGCGGCCCGAGAGAAAGAACTCCGTCGTGCTGCCGCGCGCACGCCGCGCGTAGTACAGGCCGATCGCGAGATTCAGCGCGAAATAGGCGGCGATGACGAGCCAGTCGACGGCGGTCAGGGTCATAGGACAGAAACCGCGGAGATCGCGGAGAACGCAGAGAGAGGCGTCGCGCTGCGATCTCTGCGGGCTCTGCGGTTACACGTCGGACAGCGCATCGTGAAACGCGCGGCGGACCGCGCGCATCTCGTCGATCGTTCCGCCGTCGCAGACGCGGTTCGTCAGGAGCACGAAGTACCGATCCCGCGCCGGGTCGATCCAGATCGACGTGCCGGTGAAGCCGACGTGTCCGAACGCCCGAGGCGACATGCCGCTCCCGCAGGACGAAGTCGGCAGCATCGTATCCCAGCCGAGCGCTCGCGAGCTCTGATCGACGGCGCTTTTCGCGGTGAACTCGGCAAGGAGCGCCGGAGTAAATGGTGGCGGGCCGTCGAGGTCTCCCCGCGACGCGCGGAGCACCGCGCGCGCGAACGCGCCGGTCGCGGGCGCCGTCCCGAACAGGCCGGCATGCCCGGCGACGCCGCCCAGCGCCGCCGCGTAGTTATCGTGCACGTCGCCGACAAGCAGCCGTCCACGACGTGGATCGGCATCCATCGGCCGCGTCGGCGCGGCAAGGCGGCGGAGGTCAGGCGGCAGATCGAACGTCAGGAGCGTCTCGGACGCCGTGTCCGCTTGCAGGCGGACCGCGATTTCGCGACGGTCCGGCCGACCGCCTCCACCAGGGCCACGGTGGTCCACCGAAGCGTTCCGCGAAGGCGGAATGCGGACGCGACGTGGGCCAGCGATCCGATCGAATAGCTCCGCCAGCGATGCGCCTCCGCGGTCGGCGGCAAGAAATCCGAGAAGGATGAACCCGAGATCGCTGTAGATCGACCGCGATCGTGGCGCGTATTCGAGCGGCAAGGCGCCGATGTCATGCTCGAACTCACGCCGCGTGTGAGGCGGCGCGTCGATCAGCCGCGCCGGCAGACCGGATGCGTGCTCGAGCAGATCGCGGATCGTGACCGATTCGCGATCTGCGCTCCGCCAGTCCTCGAACGACGACGACACGCGCTCGTCGAGCCTAAGCGTCCCGGTTCGCACCAGCTCCATGACGACGGTTGTCGTAGCGATGACCTTGGTCAGCGACGCGAGATCAAAGGGTGTGTCGATGCTGGTGGCCGCCGACGCGGGATCGAACGTCATCGTGCCGAAGGCGTCTGTCCAGAGCGGGCCTGCGCTGTCCCCGAGATCGACCGCCGCGGACGGAAACGTCCGGGCGGCAATCGCGTCGTGAATGACGCGGCGCGCTGCCTCCTCTGCTCTCATGCCCGTGCCGGCCGCGATCCGACGACCCCATGCGCCAGCCACGCCACCCCGATCGCCGTCGAGGCGCCGATGAAGACGTACCAGGTGAACGCGACCGTGGTCCAGCCCCAGACCAGCGTCATGACGGCGAGCCCCGCCAGCATGCCGGCGAACGCCTCCCCCTCGGTGATGGGACGCGCGAGCGTGCCGAGCAGAAATGCGCCCAGCACCGGCCCGGAGGCGTACGACAGCACGGCGAGGCCGGCGTCGAGCACCGATCGCTGCATCCACTGGGCGGCAATCGCGACGCCGATTTGCACGACGCCCCAGATCACCGTCCACAGGCGCGAGACGCGCATCAGCGTCTGCTCGTCGGCGTCGGGTCTGACGTACTTCGCATAGAAGTCGTTCACCGTCGTGGCGGCCATGGCGTTGATCGACGGCGAGAGGGCGGCGGCCACAATGGCGGCGACGATGAATCCGGCGGCGCCATGCGACAGCGCCGTCACGATGAAAGTGGGCAGCAGCTCATCGCCCCGTGCGAGCGCGCGCGGCAGCGGCACGTGCTGGTAGTAGGTGAACAGCATCACGCCGATGAGCAGAAACAGGACGAACTGCAGCAGCACGAGCACGCCGCTGAGCACCAGGCCGCGTGAGGCTTCACGCGCCGATCGCGCCGCCAGCAGCCGCTGGACGAGGAACTGATCGGTCCCGTGTGTCGACAGCGTCAGCGCGATGCCGCCGATGACGCCGGCCCAGAACGTGTAGGGCCGCGTCAGGGTCGTGTTGAAGTCGAGCACGCGAAACTTCCCGGCGGCGAATCCAACGCGCACGACTTCGGGCCAGCCGCCCGGGATGAGCGCGAGCAGCGACGCGAAGACGACTCCAGCGCCGGAAATGTAGACGAACAGCTGCACGACGTCGGTCCAGATCACTGCCGACGCGCCGCCGCGCACGGTGTAGATGATCATCGCGATGCCGAGGATGACGACCGCCCACGTGACCGGCACGTTCGTGACCACAGAGATGACGAGCGCCGTCGCGAACAGTCGAACGCCGTCGGCGAGCGAGCGCGTGGCGAGGAAGATCAGCGCCGACAGGTTCTTCACCCGCGGCCCGAAGCGGCGCTGCAGCAGCTCGTACGAGGTGAACAGCTCGCCGCGGAAATACGCCGGGATGAACAGCATGCTGACGAGGATCCGCCCGATGACGTAGCCGAAGACGAGCTGCAGAAAGGTCATGTCGCCGCCGTACGCCGTCGCCGGCACGCTGATGAAGGTGAGCGTGCTGGTCTCGGTCGCGACGATGGTGAAGCAGATCGCCCACCACGGCACCGACTGGCCGGTCAGGAAATAGTCGCGGGTGGTTTTCTGAAAGCGCGCGAAATACGAGCCGAACGCGGTGATCGCCAGCAGGTAGCCGCAGATCACGAGGTAGTCGGCCCAGGTCAGAACCATGCGGGTCGGGCGCTACTGGCCGCTCGTGCTGAACGCGGCGCGGCTGACCTGCGACAGGCAGCGGGAGCACGCCTTCGCGGCATCGACCATCGTCGCGATCGCGGACGGGGAGGTGAGCGTCGTGCGGACGACCCACAGCGCGCGGACTTCGTGTTGAGCCTGGACGGGCGGTCGGCAGAGGATCAGCGCCGCCGCGAATGCCGCGACAGCACCGCACAGGCCTGCTCTGAGCATGAAACCTGCGGAGCGTAGCATAGAATTGACGTGGCATGCACGTCATCGGGATCGACACCGGCGGCACGAAAACGGTCTGTCTGCTCGCCGACGAGCACGGCGCGATCGTCTCGGAAGGGCGCGGTCCCGGCGCGAATCTGCACGCGGCCGGAGAGCTCGCCGTCGAAAAGGTTCTGCACGAGGTCATGGAGGAGGCGATCGGCGATCGCATGGTCGGCGATCGGCCGATTCTGCCGGCGGCCGTCTGCCTCGGCATCGCCGGCGTCGACCGCGAAGACGAGGAGCGGACGGTGCGCGCGATCATGCGCCGCATCGGCTACAAATCGCGCGTGCTGGTGGTCAACGACGCGCTCATCGCCCTCGTCGCCGGCGCGAGCGACAACCCTGGCATCGTGATCATCGCCGGCACCGGCGCGATCGTCTACGGCCGCAACGCCGGCGGCGAAGCGGCGCGGGCCGGCGGGTGGGGCCACATGATCGGCGACGAGGGGAGCGGCTACTGGATCGGCCGCGAGGCGCTGGCCGCCGTGATGCGCGGCGCCGACGGGCGCGGCCCGGAAACGCGCCTGACCGCCGACATCCTCGCGCACTTCAATGTGGACGACGTGTCCCGGCTGCCGCGCATCGTCTACGACCGCGACGTGCCCCGGATGAGCGTCGCGGCGCTCGGCCCGATCGTGCAGCGCGTGGCCGGCAACGGGGACGCAGTCGCTAGGCGGATCCTCGAGCGCGCGGCCGACGAGCTCGTCCTGGCCGCGCGGTCGGTTACGTCGCAGCTCGAGATGCGGGGGGACGCGTTCACCTTCTACCTGGCCGGCGGCGTCTTCCGGGTCGTTCCGTGGCTTGGCGAGGAACTGGCGCGGCGTCTCGCCGAAGTCGCGCCGCGCTGTCAGGTCCAGGTGCTGCAGCAGGAGCCGGCCGTCGGCGCCGTCTGGCTCGCCCTGGCTGAGGCGCGCGGCGGGGCACGGGTGCCACGGTACAAACCTGTCATGGCTGATGGCTGATGGCTGATGGCATATGGTTGATGGACAGACCACTTGCCCTATGCCATGAGCCATCAGCCATGATGCGGATCAGAGTCTTTGACACCCCTCTCGCCTTGGCGCGCGCGTGCGCGCGTGATATCGCGCGCGCCCTGTCGGCGCGGCCCGGTCTCGTGCTGGGCCTGCCGACGGGCCGGACGCCGATTCCGCTGTATCGCGCGCTCGCTCGGCTGCACGAGGCCGGGCGCGTCGATTTCAGCCGCGCCACGACCTTCAACCTCGACGAGTTCCTTGGTCTCGCCGCCGGCGATCCGCGCAGCTATCGCGCATTCATGCAGCGCCACCTGTTCAATCACGTCAACCTGTCGCCGCGGCGGATTCACTTCCTGAACGGGACGGCGCGCGACGTCGACGAGGAATGCCGGGCCTACGAACGCGCCATCGATCGCGCGGGCGGCATCGACCTGCAGATTCTCGGGCTCGGGCTCAACGGGCACATCGGCTTCAACGAGCCTGCGCGGGCGCTGATTGCGCGGACCCATCCCACACGGCTGAAGCCGGGCACGCGGCGCGCGAACGCGGCGCTCTTCGGCCACCGGCTGGGCGCGGTCCCGCGGGAGGCGATATCGATGGGGATGGCGACGATTCTCCACGCGAGGCGGGTCGTCCTGCTGGCGACCGGCGTCACCAAGGCGCGACGCGTGGAACGGATGATCAGGGGCCCGGTCACACCGAGGTTGCCGGCCTCATTTCTTCAACTGCACAGAAACGTGGACGTGTGGATTGATCGGCCGGCCGCGTCGAATTTGGAATTGTGAATTCGGAATTTGGAATGCGTTCACGAATTCCAAATTGTCCTATCCAACTTTCAGCAGCTCCTTCAGCCGTGCCTCGACGTCCTCGCCAATCGCATCGCGCACGAAATCGTGGGCGCGGCGAAGACGCAACAGCGACTGGGGGTAGGTGAGCGAGCCCTTCTGCATGACGATCGCGGCCTTCACGTTCCAGTGCGCCTTCCGCAGCAGCGCGTCGGCCTCCTCGTATTCGAGCCCGGTGACGATCCCGATGATCCGCCGCGCGCGATCCTTCAGCTTCTCCGATCCCATCTGGACGTCGACCATGAGATTGCCGTAGGTCTTGCCGATGCGGATCATGGCCGCGGTCGTGAGCATGTTGAGCACCATCTTCGTCGCGGTGGCCGCTTTCAGCCGCGTCGAGCCGGCGATGACCTCCGGCCCGACCGCGGGCGCGATCGTGAGGTCGACGAACGTCTGGAGCTCGGTGCGCGGATCGCAGGTGACGAAGATGATCTTCGAACCGGCTCGCCGCGCGCGCGTCAGCGCTCCGCGCACGAACTGCGTCATGCCGCTCGCCGACACGCCGATGACGACATCCTTCTTGGTGGGCCGCAGGCGGTTGATCGACCGCGCGCCCTCCTCGTAGTTGTCTTCCACGCCTTCGCGCGCGCGCAGGACGGCGCCCTTGCCGCCGGCCATGATTGCCTGCACGAGGTCGGGGCTGGTGCCGAAGGTCGGCGGCATTTCGGCCGATTCGAGCACGCCCAGCCGGCCGCTCGTGCCGGCGCCGACAAAGACGATCCGGCCGTTCTTCCGCAGCGCCTGTGTGAGGATCTCGACGCCGACGGCGATGCGCTCCTTCTCGCGCTGAACGGCGGCCAGCATCTTCCGGTCCTCGTTCAGCATCCCTTCGACGATGTCGGCGGGGGAGAGCTTGTCGATGGCGAGCGTCGCCGGGTTGATTTGCTCGGTGGGAAGCGACTGCCATTTCGAATGCACAGGCATGCGATCACACCTCAAGAACAAGCCGCGAATACTATCATAGTCGTTCGTCATGAGTCGTAAGCCGCCGATCGTTGTCGACGCGTACCTCGACCATCTCCGCGTCGAGCGGCGGCTGGCCGAACACACGCTCGAGAGCTACGCGCGCGATCTCGCGGCCTTGTTCGGTTATGCGGCGGGCGCCGGCCGCGCGATCGAGGCGCTCGATCGCCCGGCGCTCGAGGCGTTCGTGCGCGAACAGCGCACGCGCGGGCTGTCGCCCCGGTCGGTCGCGCGCCTGGTGGCCGCCGTCCGCGGGTTCTACCGGTTTCTGGTGATCGACCGTCGGCTCGCCAGCAGCCCCGCCGACGACTTACGTCCTCCCCGCGCATGGCCTGCGCTCCCCAAGTCTCTATCGCTCGAGGCTGTGGACACGCTCATCGCGCAGCCAGACGTGTCGACTCCGCTGGGCCTGCGCGATCGCGCGATGATCGAGCTGCTGTACGCCACGGGCCTGCGCGTCTCCGAGCTCGTCGGCGTGCGCCTCGCCGACTTGCATCTGACCGAGCAGTACCTGACCTGCATCGGCAAGGGCAGCAAGGAGCGGCTCGTGCCGATCGGCGAACAGGCCGCCGCGTGGGTCCGTAAGTACCAGGCGACCGCGCGCCGTGACCTGCTCGGGAGGCGCGCGTCGCCGCGGCTGTTCGTCAACGCGCGAGGCGGATCGCTCAGCCGCGTAGGCTTCTGGAAGATCCTCAAACGGCACGCGCGGCGCGCCAATCTGCCGCGTTCCGTCAGCCCGCACGTGCTCCGCCACTCGTTCGCGACGCACCTGCTCGAGCGCGGCGCCGATCTACGCGCGATCCAGATGATGCTCGGCCACGCCGATCTGTCGACGACGCAGATCTACACGCACGTGCTCGAGGCGCGGCTCCGAACCGTCTACGATCGCTTCCACCCGCGGACGTGATTCTGATAGACTTAACCGTTTTACGGTACGGCCTTTTCTCTAAGCAACGGTTTACGAAGGAGCGCGGCATGAGCCGTAAGGGACGGCATCTCTTTACATCTGAATCGGTCACCGAAGGACATCCGGACAAGATCGCCGATCAGATTTCCGACTCCATTCTCGACGCCCTCCTGGCGCAGGATCCAGTCAGCCGCGTCGCGTGCGAAACGCTCGTCACGACCGGCCTCGCGGTCGTGGCCGGCGAAATCACGACTAGTGCCTACGTGGACTTCCAGGAAATCGTGCGCGCCACGATCAACGAGATCGGCTACAACCGCGGCAAATACGGCTTCGACGGCGAGACCTGCGCCGTTTTGTCGTCCATCCACAGCCAGTCGCCCGACATCGCGATGGGCGTGGACACGGGCGGCGCCGGTGATCAGGGTCTGATGTTCGGCTTCGCGTGCACCGAGACCGAAGAACTGATGCCGCTGCCGATCATGCTCGCGCACAAGCTGGTGAAGGGGCTCTCCTGCGCACGGCGCGACGGCGTCCTCGAGTACCTGCGACCGGACGGCAAATCGCAGGTGACGATCGAGTACGACGGCAATCGCCCCCTGCGGGTGGATGCAGTCGTAGTCTCGAGCCAGCACAGCCCGCTCGTCACGCAAGAGACAATGAAGGAAGACGTCGTCGAGAAGATCATCAACCGGGTGATTCCCGCCGACCTGATCGATAAGAACACGAAGATCTACGTCAACCCGACCGGGCGGTTCGTCGTGGGGGGCCCGCACGGTGACGCCGGCGTGACCGGCCGCAAGATCATCGTCGACACCTACGGCGGCGCGGCGCCGCACGGCGGCGGCGCGTTCTCGGGCAAGGATCCGACGAAGGTCGATCGCTCGGCGTGCTACATGGCGCGCTACATCGCGAAGAACGTCGTCGCGGCCGGCATCGCGGAGCGCGCGCTCGTGCAGCTCGCGTACGCCATCGGCGTCGCCGAACCGGTGTCGGTGATGGTTCATACCGAAGGCACCGGGCGGATTCCGGAAGAGAAGATCACGCAGCTCGTGCGCGAGCATTTCAAGCTGACGCCCCGCGGCATCATGGAGGAGCTCGACCTGCGCAGGCCGATCTACAAGAAGACGGCAGCGTTCGGGCACTTCGGCCGCACCGAACCCGAGTTCACCTGGGAGCGCACCGACAAGGCGGCGGTGCTGACATCGCGCGCGGGGTAGCCCCCGGCCCCGAGCCCCCAGTCCCTGCTCGTGAAAAAGCTTCTGCTGGTGACGGCGGCCTTCGTGGCCGCCGTCGCTGTTTTTGTCTGGTTCACGGCGCCGCCGCGCCGCCTCGCGCTCGCCGCGACGTCCGACGGCACGATCCCCGGCATCATTCACGTCCACACGAACCGATCGGACGGCCTGAGCGGGCCGGACGAGATCGCGGCCGCCGCCGCGCGCGCCGGCTTGCGGTTCGTCGTCTTCACCGATCACGGGGATGGCACCAGACGGCCCGATCCGCCGCAGTATCGCTCCGGAGTGCTGTGTCTCGACGGGGTGGAAATCAGCACCAGCGGCGGACACTACGTCGTCATCGACATGCCGGCGTCGCCGTATCCCCTCGCCGGCGACCCGCGAGACGTCGTCGAAGACGTCCGCCGGATGGGCGGGTTCGGCATCGCGGCTCATCCCGATTCGCCCAAGCCGGAGCTCCGCTGGCGCGACTGGACGGCACCCGTCGACGGCCTCGAGCTGCTCAATCCGGACAGCGCCTGGCGACTCTGGGTGGAGCAGGCCCGTCGGTCGGCGACACGCTGGCCGGCGAGGCGTCGCTTGTTCGCAACGCTCGTGGACTATCCTTTCCGGCCGACCGAGGTGATAGCCAGCCTCATTCAAACGAGCCGCGCGTCCTCTGACTGGGAAGCGTTGACGCGTCGCAGGCGCGTCGTCGCTATCGCGGGCGTGGACGCGCACGCGAAGCTTCCGTTGAGCGACGATGAACGAATCGCGCTGCCGGTGCCGGGCTATGAGCCGGCTTTTCGCGTGCTGTCCGTTCATGTGCGGACCGACCGCGCGCTGACGGGGAGCGGGGCTGCCGACGCGGCGGTGGTCATCCGCGCGATTCGGGGCGGGCATCTCTACACGGCAGTCGACGGGGTCGCCACGCCGCCGTCCTTCGAGTTCACGGCGACCAACGATCGTGGCACGGTCCGCGAAGGCGATCAGCTCGACGTTGGCGGAGCGGTCACGCTGCGCGTTCGCAGCAATGCGCCTCCGTCGTTCACGGCCACGGTCTGGCGCGGCGCTACCGTGATGAGCACCGACCATCACGAGCAGGAGTTCTCCGTCCAGGCGCCGGCAGAGCCAGCAGTCTACTGGGTCGAGATCCGGGCGACGGGCCGCGATCGGGCGTGGGGCGCGGCTTCAGCGGTGCCGCCGTTGGCCTGGATCCGCAGCAACGCGATCTATGTGCGACGAACCGAGCCGCCGGCACCGGTGGCCGCTCGTCCACCGGCGACGGTGAAGGTACCGACGGGTGGCAGAAAATAGTAGTTGAATGCAAGCGTGGCAATCACCGCGAGAAATACGGAGAAACGAAATCCCCAATACGCCGCGACCCAGAGGACCATCAAGAGGAAAGTCAGAGCTACCGTGGTAGGGTTCACGTGCGTTAGCCGGCGGTCGATTTGAACCACGACCGCTGCCGCGGCGAGGCAGGCGGCATAACGGAACAGTTGCTGTGACCAGCTAGCTTTCACGGGCACGATTGTAACTGAAGAAAGACTCTGACCACGAAGGTACAAGAGTAGGGAGAAAATCTTCTGCGGTTTTAGTTTATT
>Ga0137409_10004640_pt1 | contig 14421 bp, 15 predicted proteins | sample CZODoug1_16funga_FD_122059 | JGI IMG/M metagenome (GOLD analysis project Ga0137409, IMG submission 122059) | Vadose zone soil fungal communities from Angelo Coast Range Reserve, California, USA - CZODoug1_16fungal (Hybrid Assembly) | ecosystem: Environmental > Terrestrial > Soil > Vadose zone... | reverse complement strand
GTAACAGTCGGGCGTGTATCACCGGTTTGTCTTCAGAACTCCCTCTCCCCTCGCGGGAGAGGGTCGGGGAGAGGGGGAGAAGGGGAAACATGACGCAAGTCGAAGAGAAAGCACTGGTGCGCAAGATGGCATGGCGCGTCCTGCCGTTTCTGCTGCTGACGTACCTGGTCTGCCTCATCGACCGGCTCAACGTGGGGTTTGCCGCGCTCACGATGAACCAGGAACTTGGATTCACCGCCACGGTCTACGGCTGGGGCGCGGGCCTGTTCTTCTTCGGTTATTTCCTCGGCGAAGTGCCGAGCAACCTGATCATGTCGAAGGTCGGTGCGCGCATCTGGTTCGCCCGCATCATGATCAGTTGGGGGATTTTCGCCGTCGTCATGGGCTTAATTAGCGGCGATGTCAGCTTCTTCGTGATCCGCTTCCTGCTCGGTGTCGCCGAAGCGGGATTCTTCCCGGGCGTGATCTATTACCTGACGTTGTGGTTTCCGGCGCAGTACCGCGGCCGCATCTTCGGACTGTTCCTGATCATCAGCCCGCTCAACAATACCATCGCCGCGCCGCTCGCCGGTCTCATCCTCAACACTTTCGATGGCGCGATGGGTTACCCGGGCTGGCGCTGGCTGTTCATCGTCGAAGGTATTCCGGCGATTCTGCTCGCGTTCGTGACGCTGCGGGTGGTGATCGACAGGCCCGACAATGCGGCCTGGCTCACGCCGGAGGAAAAAGAGCATCTTAGGGAAACACTCGCGCGCGAAGCGGCGTCGCGCATCGAGACCAAACACCTGTCACTGTGGCAGACGCTCGGACACCCGAAGGTGCTGCTGTTCGCGGTGGTCTACACGGCGCTTGCCATCGGAATCTACGGCATCGCGCTGTGGATGCCGCAGATCATCAAAGGCATGGGTCTGCAGAATCCGCTCAAAATCGGATTGGTCATGGCCGTGCCCTACCTGATCGCGACCATTTGCATGGTCCTGTGGTCGCGCCATTCGGACCGGACCGGCGAACGCGTCTGGCATTGCGCCGGGCCTCTCGCGCTGGCCAGCACCGGACTGGCGTGCAGCGCTTATGCCGGTTCGCCGCTGCTGGCGATGATTTCCCTGACATTTGCCGCGATAGGTTTGTACTGCTCGCAACCGGTTTTCTGGGCCATGCCGACCGGCTATCTCACCGGCGTCGCCGCCGCTGGCGGGATTGCATTCATCAACTCGATCGGCAACCTCGGCGGCTTTGTCGGACCGTTCGCAGTGGGCTGGCTCAAGGACCACTTCGGCGGCTTCCAGGCCGGGCTCATTTTCCTTGCGCTGTGCCTGCTCGCCGGCTCCGTGGTGGCGGTAATCGTCGGCCGCAGCGTCCCCCGGCTGGTTGCGCAACCGGCCTAGCGCTTACTTAACGTCTGCGTCGCCCTTCTGCCGGCAGTGTGGAGGGATATTGACGTGCGCCTTCCGGTAGTCGGGTGATGTCGCGTTCGAATGCGTGAACGATTCGTTCTACCTGCAGCTCGCGCGTTCGAGGCACTCTGTTGTCGTTCACTTTCTTTTCCCGCCACGTTCCTGCGCGTGATGGGCCTTGCATTCGGCCGACAACTCTGCCTCGTGCTGCTTCAGGCATTGGGCGACGCGTCCCTCGCCCGGCTCCACACCCTTGCACAAGGTCTCTACATCCTTCATGCACGGATGCCGGCTTTCCGCTCGCGCGACCTTTTCGCGACAGCCGGCGGAGAGTTGATCCTTATGCTCGGCCAGGCAGCGCATAATGCGTCCTTGTCCCGGCTGCACGCCTTTGCACAATTTCTCCGCATCCGGCTTGCACGCTTCTGCGAATTCGTTGATTCGCTCTTTCGCCTCGGCGATGGCTTCACGGCACCCCGGCGAGAGTTCCGCCCCGTGTTGTTTCAGGCACATTGCGATGCGGCCGCCCCCGGGTTGAATACCTTTGCACAGCTTTTCCACATCCGCACGACACGCGCCGGGCTTGTCCTTGTCTTCGGCCTGCGCAGCCGACACATTGAGCAGCATGGAAAGGACGACAAGATACGTGATTGTGGACAGCTTTATCATCGATGCCTCCATAAGTTAGTCAGACAATCGCCGACGCTGCTTCAACGGCCATGGGCCCGGCAAAGTTGACGAAAAAATGCAGCTGAGGATTGCGACTGTCTCGCCCGCAAGAGGATTTCGATGATCGGCTCCGACGCCTGGGGACTCGAGCCCTACGACTTTACCAAGGGTGCACCGGCTGGCCCCGCAACCCGGTCGCTGCGTACTGATCAGCCGTTGCTGAAACCAAGCGGGCAGGGTTCACACCCTGCCCGTTTTCTTTAACTTACGCGTGGACCCTCATTACGCACAGGAGCTGCCAGGCCAGCGTCATCTGCGCAACGAATCCTACTGTGAAGGCGATAGTGCGCACCCAGGGCACCTTGAATGTATAGGCCAGAAGATGGACCACCCGCGCCCAGAAGTATGCCATGCACGCCATGAGCGTCGCCTGATTGCTAACGCCCAGATCCTGCGCCACCAACACCAGGGCGGCAAAAACAACGAGATTCTCGATCGCGTTTTCGTGCGCCTTCATCATGCGTCGTGCCCACGGCGACTGCAGCTTCGGATTCTCCGGATAGCCCACCGTGTCCAGCAGACCCCACACCATGATCCGGTCGAGGATGTAGGGAATCCAGATCAAGGCCGTCAGCACCGTCACCCACACGAGGTACATCAGTTCTGTTTTCATAGCTTCCTCCGTTTCGCACGTTGATGCATCGTTACAGAAAGTTGGATCACGGCTAGCGCAGCTCGAATGTCTTCTCGGCGATCACCTGATCCGCCGCCAGAAGCCTGACCGTCCACTTGCCCGGCACCGCTTCCGCTTCGGTCTCGATGGTGTGTCCAAGGCAAGCCGTAGCCTCGCCATTCTTAGCGACAAGCTCGATCTCCTGGCCGTAACCGGTCGAGACTTTGCCATTGGCGTCGAACACCGGCGGATGCAAAATCACTTTCTCGAGATCGAGATCGCCGTCTTCGAGCGCTCCGGTGACGCTGATGCAGAAGCCGAAATGCAATCCCGGCTGTGCCGCCAGGATGGCCGTCTGTTCGATGAGATCGATTCCGGCGGCGCCGCCCGGAGCGTGCGCGGTGCGCTGCAGGAACGCCCCGGAACCGCTGGAGTATATTCCGTAACTGAGTATCGTCCCGCGTAACAAATGGTCCTGCAGGCGGCCGTGATGCGCGAGCGCCAGTCCGCTCGCCACGGTCAACAGTACCGTCAACACCAGCTTGTGCGTTTTCATCTTTCCCCTCCTCTAATGCGTGAACCTACCACCAAGGCACCAAGACACCAAGAAGATCAAGAGCACTTGAATATGGAAAGGCACCCCGTAAAGTAAGTGATATCCGTGATTGCCAAGGGCGAAATAGCCATTAGATTGACTCTCTCCCCTGTTCTCCTTGGTGTTTTGGTGCCTTGGTGGTGAACTCTCTCCTGGAATCAGCCCTTGAGCTCCGGCAACGTGAAGAACGGAGCAGGCTGGAGGATCTTGTTCTCCATGCTATCCAGAAGCGGCTGCGCCTTGGCGAGATAGGGCGCAAAACCCGGATCTTGTGCCAGTCGGCCGCGCCGCTCCTCCCGATCCGCCAGATTCTTGTAAGCCCACATGTGCACGATCTGCGACAGAGGGCCGATATCGTTGCTCACGTACCAGCCAACGCAGTGGCCCAGATACTTGAGCTGCAGGGGCAACATTTCCTTCTCATAGAGCTTAATGAATTCGTTCAGCTTGCCCGGCTTTATTGCATAGGTGCGATGATCGACGATCATGGGTTTCCTTCGGAAAAGTGATGGGTGAAGGGTGAAGGGTGAAGGGTGAAGGGTGGGAAAAAGTATAAATCTCTCAGTGGTGAAGTATCTGCTTTTACGCGGCCCTATCTTCTATTTTCATACTTTCGCCAGGAAATCGCGGATCACCCGATTGAGGAAAGCATCGTCTTCCGGTTTCAGGCTGGTTGCGGCCTGGTGCCCCTGCACCGAGGGAATCTCGACGAACCGGGCGCCGGGGATCGCTACGGCGGCATCGCGCGCCGATTGTGCCGGATTGAACAGGTCGAGCGGCGGCGCCAGTAACAGCGCCTTTGCGCCGATAGAGGCGAGCGCGCCCGCGGTATCGGCGAAACCCGCCGTCGTGCCGACATCGTGCGCCTCGTAGGCCCAGGATTGATAGAGATAGTCGTGGGCATCGAAGCCCAACGTACGATTCTGCGCAAACAAGCGCTCGAACCATAGGTGCGCTTCGGCGCAGTCCGGAAGAATTTCGGCGAGGGCCATCGGCGTGCGCGACAGCAGCGCGGTCATCAGTCCGGTGTAGGCACGCCAGCCGCGCTCGGGTACCGCGCTGAATCCATCGCCGGTCCACGCCGGGTCGGCCATCAGGCAAGAGCGCGCTGTTTCGGTGACCAACGCGGCCCATGGGGCGGTCCTCGCCATCGGCGTCATCGCCACCACCGCGCGCATGAAACCGGGATGGCTCACCGCCCATTGCAACGCCTGCATCCCGCCCATCGAGGCTCCGACCACCGCGTGCAGCCGAAAGATGCCTAGTCGCCCGGACAACAACTGGTGCTGGGCATTCACCATGTCGCGAACGGTAAAGCGGGGAAATTGCATCCCGGGCTGCCGGACACTGGTCGAGGGTGAAGTGGACAGGCCGTTACCGATCGGGTCGGTGGCCACGATGAAGTAGCGCGACGGATCGAGCGCTTTGCCCTCGCCGATCAAAAAATCCAAACGGTGATGATTGCCGGTCAGCGAAGCACAGACCAGTGTTGCGTTCGACCTGTCGCTATCTAGCTCGCCGTGCGTGACGTACGACTGGCGGTAATCCCGGATCACCTCACCCGATTCGAGCTTCAAATCCCCAAGCTCCGCCATCCGGTGCGGCGCGTCGATCCAGGCCGGCTGCATCGGCGGATGCGCATGTTTCGACTTACTCATTCGAAATACCACCACTAACCGCGGAGGACGCAGAGGACGCGGAGGAAAGATTGCAAGACAAGATAGCGATGCGGTTAACTTGTCGAGCCGGTGTCAGCAGCAAACCAGTCATTGTGTTTGTCCGTCAATTTTTGCTCCGTCTCCTGATTCCGTCCCGCGCGATCAACCTCTGCGTCCTCCGCGTCCTCTGCGGTAAGCGCTTCGATCCTCAATCGAACATGATGACGGTGCGGATGCCTTCCCCGCGGGCGAGGGAGGCGAAGCCGTCGTTAATGTCTTCCAGCCTGATGCGCTTCGTGATCAGTTCGTCGAGCTTGAGCCGACCCCCGAGGTACTCGCGCACGATCCACGGGAAGTCGCGCCGCGGGCGGGCGTCGCCGTAACTGGATCGGACGATCCGCCGCTCCCCCATGAGCGAACCCCAGCGGAAACTGACTTCCTCGTTTACGTTGACCTTGCCCAGCCAGACGACGTCGCCGCCGGGCCGGACCGCCTCGACCGCCAGCCGGAAGGTGTTCCCGTTGCCCGCCGCTTCGAAAACGTAGTCGGCGCCGCGGCCGGCCGTAAGCAACCTGATCTGCTCCAGCGTATCGCCGCTCGATCCGTCCACGGCATGGGTTGCGCCGAACTGCAACGCGCGATCCAGCCTGGCCTTGCCGACATCCACCGCGATGATCTGGCCGGCGTCGACCAGCTTCGCGCCCTGCAGCACGTTCAGTCCCACCGCGCCGCAGCCGACGACCACGACGTTGGAACCCGCCGCGACCCTGGCCTTGCGCACGGCCGCGCCAACACCGGTCATGACGCCGCAGCCGATGATGCAGGCACGGTCGAAGGGAATTTCCTTCGGCACCGGAATGGCACCGGATTCCGGTACCACTGTGTACTCGGCATGCGTCGAGGTGACCGAATAGTGGTGAACTTGTTCGCCGCCGCGACTCATTCTGGACTTTCCGTCCAGCAGAAAACCTTTCGGCTGGTTGCGGGAGAAAGGTTCGCACAGGATCGGCAAATCGCGCTCGCAGTAGAAGCAATGCCCGCAGTGCGGGTTCCAGGAAAGAATCACGTGGTCGCCGGCCTTCACCTGCGTGACGTCGCTGCCCACGGCCTCGACGATCCCGGCGCCTTCGTGGCCGAGCACGATCGGCAGCGGATACGCGAGCGATCCCTGGATCACTTCGAGATCGGTGTGGCACAGTCCGCTCGCCTTGATCCTCACCAGCACGTCGGCAGGCGCAAGGGCCGCCATCTCCAGCGTGTCGAGCGTCATCGGCTCGTTGACCTTGTTGAGGACCGCCGCGCGAAACTTCATCTCGTCTTTCTGTGTCCTCTGTGGCTATCGTTCTTCGGTTTTGAGCAGTAGTCGATCCAGATGCTTGGGATGGAAAGGCAATCCAAGCAATTGCTGCGCGAATGCGCCCGCCGCGATCTCGGGAAGAGTCGACAGCCCTGCAGTCCATGTCCACCGTCCCAGCTTCATTATGCTCACGCGGTGCCGGTGGATCAGTGCCTCCTTCCCGCGCATGCAATCAAAATGATGATAAAGCTCGTGAGCGAGGAAGACCGGCGCGGTCCGCTCGATGCCCAAATCGAAGCGAGACTGCCTGGCGATGAGCGCATCGAGGCGACGTATCGCCGGCGCGTAAAGCGTGATGGATGGCGGGCTGACCGCGTACTCCGCGTAAATCACCGTACTGCCGAAGCCGGCCTCGCCGTGGCTCTCCACTATGGGTACCTTGCAGCGATCGGCAACCACGAATGGGTCGCCACCCCACTGTTGGCTTGCATGTTGGGCGAGACACCATCCGTCCTGCAACGCTTGCTCCACCAATTCGCCTCGCTCCGGTTCAGGGATGCGATGGAACTGCACATCCCTGCTCAGCGCCGCAAGCCCGAGCGCGGTGGTTGTGGCGGCGACGTTCATAATCCGCGCGCGCCTTGCACGGTGATGAGCGCGACCGGCGCTTCGGGGGCCAGCCCTTCCAGCTCGCTGCGCCCTATCGCCAGGGCCTGCTCCAGAGCACTCACGCCGGAGAGATCGACAACGCGCCGGCCGGCGATCACGAACATGTCGGGCGTGATGACGCTGTCCCCGTTGTAAATGGTCACCTCCTCCCAAAGACGACGCATCTCCGCGAGGCCGGTTTGCGCGGTCGCTACAGCAACCACCCCATCGCTGCGCTGAACACGGATGACCCCTTCGCGATCGACGGCGCGCACCGGCGCGCGGCGCGAACTGAATATGCGCCACTTGCGTTCCTCGACCTGGCCCTGGAAAACCCGCACCTGATCGGTCGCAGCGGCAAGCCGTAGGGTTTCGGGCGAAAGCCCCATCGAACGGGCCGCAATTTCCCGCGCCTCGTCCTCGCTGACTTCTTTGCGCATGTCCTGCGCGCGCATCTCCGAGGCGCCCATCGCGGTGGCGCGAACGCGCTGCGTCTGCGGGTCCACCTCGATCGTGACCTCGACGTTCTCGGGTGCAGCGCCCAGTCTGACCACCGCATCGAACGCTTCGCGCTTGATCCGTTGCAGATCATCCGGCATCACATTCGGAATCACTCTTTCGACCGTTTCCCGCACCAGTGCAAGTGCGACTCCTATCGAGGAAATCACCTCCGCGTCCTGCGAGATGCTGAAGTCCAGTTTCATCCGCTCGGCCACGAACGGGATCAGCGCCGCCGCGCCGCCGCCTTCACCGACCAGCACGGCCTGGTCGCGGTCGAGCGCGTACTCGCGCACCAGGTCTTCAACCACTGGAATGACCTTGCCGGAAGCCTTTTCCAGGATGCGGCGAGCCGTTTCCTCTACCGACACACCGAGCCGTTGCGCCAATGGCGCCATGGCCTTGCGCGCCGACTCCGCATTGCCATGCGCATGCCAGCCCGGTTTCGCGTAGCCCTGTACGTTGGCAGCGCAAGTATTGGTGATGGCATAACGCTCGCCGTTTGCCGAGCGAATCGCGACGTAGTCGTCGGGATCGCCGTCCTTGGGCCTGAACAACTCGAGCCGGGGATCGACGATCTCTTCCGGTCTGGCAAATGCCGCGTAGTGCAGCCCGGCAATATGCGCACTGCGGGGTCCGACATCGAATACCTCATTGCCGCGCAGCCGCACCATGCTGCCGCCGGCAATCCCGATCACCCGGACATCGAGCGAATTCACGTAGGTGTCGTGACCGCCCACCCTGGCATGTTTGATCGTAGGCCTGCCGTTGCGGATCACGCCGATGTTCGTGCTGGTTCCGCCCACCTCGAAATAGATGCCGTCGGATACACGTAGGTACATCAAGGCACCCGCTACGCTTGCCGCCGGCCCGGACAACATTGTCACGACCGGCCGGCGCCGCATTTCCTGCACGTTCATCACACCGCCGTCGCCGCGCATGATCATCAGCGGTGCCGCAATTCCTGCCTCGCGCACGGCTGCTTCGGTCATGTTCGCGGTGCCGATCATTTTCGGCAGGATGCTGGCGTTGATGACAGCGGTGCGCGTGCGCGTGGTAAGCCCGTACAGCTTGGTGATCTCGTGTCCGCCGGTAACCGCCAAACCCATCTCGGAGGCAACCCGCATGACCATTTCTTCGGCGCTCTGGTCGTCGACGCTGAAAGCGCCGCTCGCCACCACGACCTGCGTCCCTTCATCGCGCAACGCGTACAGGGTTTCTCTCACCAGCTCTTCGGTCAGCTTTTCGGTCGTGATGAAGCGGTGCATGGGCCGAAGGAAACGGCCCGGCGCGAGCTCGATCTCCTTGATGCTGCTCTGCCCGCGTGCCAGCACGGCTTCGACTCGATTCGCCATCCCGACAATGCCCACCGGCGCCACGTCGCCTTCCAGCAGCGCATTGGTGGCCTGCGTCGTGCTGTGCGCAAGAAAGACGACGTCGCCGGGATCGACCCTGGAACGCTCGAGCACATTGCGGAATACTTCGATTACACCCTTTGCCACTCCGCGCGGGTCGCTGTGCGTGGTCATGACGGAATAGCGCCCGGCCACTTCGAACGTCGCATTGTTGATCAGAACGGCCTTCGTGAAGGTACCGCCGACGTCGATACCAATGCGATAGGTGTTGCGTTCGCTCATGCTCCGCGCGGCTCAGCCCAGCATGTAATAGCCGATCGCCGACATGGCGACGACCATCAGGCAACCGAACGGCAGCGCGGTCTTGAGGAACTGTCCATGCGCCACCTTGGTATAGCCGATGGTCCACAGGGTCCATGAGTTGGTTGGATCGATGCTTCCCTGCATGACCGTCGGCCCGAGCCAGAGCGCATACAGATAGGGCACCGGGATCTCGTTGTTGGAAAGCAGGATCGCCAGCAACGCCGCTCCGGTGCCGACCACGACCAGGGGACCGCGGTAGATGCTGCAGATGCCGCCCAGCACCGCGAAGAATACCGCCGCCTGCGCAGTGTTGTGCGGCAGGACCGGATCAAAGATCGGCTTCAACGCACCGGCAACCTGGGGCATCTGTCCGGCCACGATGATCATCCCGCAGATTGTCCACAGCGCGGCGATCGTAGCGATGTCCGGGAACGCATCGTAGAAGGTCTTGTTGAAGAGATTAAGCGACCCCTGAAAGCCGCGCTGTTTCCATGTGAGCGCCAGGGCGAGCACGATGGACAGAAGAAAGGTCGGAATGATCTGCCACTTGAACACCATGATCATGAACACCGGGAAGACCGGCACCAGGTAGGTGTAGTACGGGGTGCGCTTGCGCGGCGCGGGCGCGGCGGAATCGATCGACGCGGCGTGGCGCACGCCCAGCCTGCGCAGGTTGATCCAGATCATCAGCCAGGCGATCGCGATGTACACGATCATGCCGATGATCCAGACATTGAGGAACGGTGCTTCGTACTTGATTCCCGGAAACAAGGTCTGGAACTGGCCGAAAAGCACGATGTTGACGTAGCAGCCCGCGCCGATGCCCATCGTGAAGGTGGGCGCGGCAACGCGCGCTGGAATGCCCTGGCTCATCATGATGGGAAGCGCGATGACGCCGATGGCGATCGCGGCGCCCACGCCGTACATCGAGGTGAACAGCAACGCGGTGACAAGATTGATTGTCATGGCGGTGACGATGGGCCGATCGCCGGTAAGCTCGACTGCCGAGCGGATCACGCTTTCGGCGATTCCGGTCTGGATCAGGACCTGCGCAAACCAGGCACCGAAGACGATGATAATCACCGCGGACGCGTACTGGACTCCGCCGCCCTGCAGGACCTTGGCCTGAATATCGTTGATGCCGATGCCTGCGAGTGCCGCCCACACGATTGCCAGCAGCAACAGCATGATGATGGGACTCTGGCCGCGGACGATCGCGGCGACGACAACAAGAAACGCGAGCAGCAGCAGCACGCCGGTCAAGTATTCCATTATCTTCTCCCTGTCGATTTGAGGGCGCTTCGCGCCTCGTCGTTATCCGGCTGCCGGCCGGCGCCTCTCACGGCACGCCGGGAACAACAGTGAAGTGCTCAACCGTCGGAAACGGGTCGTAGAAGTGGTGAAGCAGGCGCTTCCACTCCTGGTATCCAGGAGAACCACGGAACCCGACCGTATGGTCTTCCAGCTTATCCCAGCGGACCAGCAGTATGTACCGGGCCGCGGTTTCGATGCAGCGGTGCAGCTCGTGCGACCGGTAACCGCGCATCGAGGAGATGATCGCCTGCGCCCGTGTGAACGCCGACTCGAATTCCAGCTCGCGACCGCGAATTACGTCGAGGACTGCGACTTCTAGGATCATAGGGACGAGGGACGAGGGGCGAGGGGCGAGGGGCGAGGGGCGAGGGGATAGAGGATAGGGGATAGAGGATAGGTATTAGAGCAACACAGAAATCGCAGAGTCTTTTCTCAAGCAGAGCGAAATAGCTTCGATCAATCCCTAGCCCCTAGTCCCTGTTCTTCCCTAGCCCCTGCTTTTCCCCTCGCCCCTACTTCTTCACCCTGTCCGTTCCCCTATACAGGATCTTGTTCGCCTCTTCGGTAATGCGCTTGTGCGTCGCCACTTCTTCATCGCCAAGGTCCACCCGGGGTGCCGGCTCGTAGTCGAAATGATGGAAGCGGTCCACGCCGCGCACCAGCATGGCGTAGTCCTTCGGTCCCGCGGTCTGACGCACGTAGGTCGGCACATAGCGGATTGCTATACCGATTCGCCGGTAGTCGGCGCGATTGGGTTCCGAGCCGTGCACCATGCGCACGTGATGAAGCGACATCTCGCCGGGGCTTAGGATCAGGTCCACGGCCTGTTTTTCGTCCACCTCGACCGCAACTTCCTGGCCACGGGTCAGCAGATTGTCCTGCGCGAAGGTGTCCTTGTGCGGAAGCTGGTCCTTGAGATGGCTGCCGGGAACGACCCGCATCGCGCCGTTGGGGAGGTCGCTTGCCGACAGCGCCACCCAGGCGGTCACGATGTCCGGATGCGACAGTCCCCAGTAAGTCGAATCCTGGTGCCAAGAAACATAGGCCGGGTCTTGCGGCTCCTTGATGAAGAAGCTGCTGCCCCAGACCAGCAGGTCGGGCCCCAGCAAGTCCTCGACCGCATCGAGAATGCGCGGGTTGTGGATCAGTTCGTTGGCCCATCCGAAAACGAGGTGCGGCTTGTTGCGGTAGGGGGTCCCCATTACCAGCCCGTGCACGGCTTCGAACGCCTCGATGTTTTGACGATATCCAGCCGCCTCGGCTTCCGTAATAACGCGCATCGGAAAGTGGTAGCCGTTACGCTTGAATGCCTCCACCTGCGCCTCCGTAAGCGCTCTGCATTTTTTCGCCGTAGAGACGGGTTGCGCGCTGCTCATAAGAACCTCTCCTGTCCAGGAAAAAGCCGCAGGGACCGCGAAGGCCCCTGCGGCACCATTACTGCCCCCCCGAAAATCAGGGGAGCTGATAGCCCTTCTTGCCGACCCGGATCCTGTACAGGCTCTTGCCCGAGGTCAGGTACAACAGGTTGGAATCGGCGCCACGCCCGAAGCCGACGTTGGTCGGCAACTCCTTGCCGGTGGAGATGTAGGCGAGTTCCTTGCCGTCGGGACTCAGCACCTGCACTCCCGGCCGGTATTCGCAACGCGAGGCGAGCCAGATGTTGCCTTCGGTGTCGGCAACCATGCCGTCCGGGCCGCTGCAAGGCTTGTCGCGCGTTGTGTAGTCGATCAGCACCCGGCGGTTGCTGAGGTTGCCGCTGGCTGCATCCACGTCGTAGGCCTGCAACTGGTGATGGCCCTGCAGGGTCTTCTCGCCCTCCTTCAGGTTCTGAAACTCCAGCCAGCCGTTGTCGTTGCCGATGATGTAGAGCGTCTTCTGGTCCGGCGAGATCAGCACGCCGTTGCACTTGCCGCAATCGGTCGCCACCCGCGTTACCGACCCGTCGGGATCGAGCCGGTAAACCGCGAAGCCGTCCTGGTAGACACCCTCGTGGCCGAGGTAGCGCGGATCGCTGAAATAGATCCTACCCTTCTCGTCGATGGTGATGTCGTTGAGCGCGTTGTAAGGCCGGCCGTTGTAGAGTCCGGACAGGATGTAGGTCTTGCCGGTCTTCATGTCGGTCTTGACCAGCATGCGGCCGCCGTAGTCCGCTCCCAGCGCCGCGATCATATTGCCATCACGGTCGAACTTGATGCCGTTCGACATGCCGCTCGGCGAACGGAAGATCGTTGTTTCGCCGTTCTTCGGGTTGTACTTCCAGATATTGCCGGCCTGCGCGTACTTGCCCGAAGCATCGCGGCAGAACTTGGTGAACGTGATGTCGCTGAAATAGATCATGCCGTCGTGGCCGGCCGCCACACCCTCGGTCAGCATGCAGCCGCCATCGAAAATGAGTTCCAGCTTAGCGCCTGCGGGAATGATGCTCCTGTCGCCGACCGGTGCCGGGAAAGTCGACGGGTCGGCCGCATGCACCGCGGCGGAAAAAGCCAGCAGCGTGCCGAGAACGGCGGCACTCCGTTTGAACAGACGCAAGGTTTCCATTATCTCCTCCAGTTGTTATGCAAGTGTCGAAACACTCGATTTTGGCTTCAGACGGGACCAATAACACCACTTCATAATCCACCTGCGCTTGCAGTGCTGCGATACCACTGTAGTTTATATATAAAATGGGATTTCAAATATAAAAACGGGGTGCCTGCTTGTCAATACGAAAATCAGCTGTAAGAGAGGGGGCGCGCTACTCCGCCCCCGCTCTGGAGAAGGGCCTCGACGTGCTGGAACTGCTCGCGGCCGAGCCCCACGGCCTGAACCTGCAGGAAATCTCCCGGCGGCTGAAGCGTACGTCCAACGAATTGTTTCGCATGCTCGACGTGCTGGTGCGGCGCGGCTATCTGGTGCGCCAGCCCGACTCTGCATACGTGCTCACCCTGCGGCTGTTCGAACTGGCACACCGGCATCCCGGGGTGGACCGGCTGCTCGATTGTGCAATGCCGCACATGCAGGCGCTCGCCGGCCGGACCGGACAATCCAATCACCTGTGCGTCCACCACGACGCGCGGCTGGTGGTGCTTGCCCAGGCGGAACCGCCGGAACCGATGTCCTGCTCCGTGCGGCAGGGAGCACATTTTGCGTTTCACGATGACCGGGTATCGGCACGCGTGATCACGGCGTTCCAGACGGGCGAGCAGCGCGATCAGTACCTGTCCGAGGTACTCGGCTCGCGTCGCGCCGCGCCGGCGCGCAGGCGGGCGCTGATCGCACGCCTGGAAGCGACCCGCAGGCGCGGCTATGACGAAGGCCCGAGCGATACCATCAACGGTGTGGTGGATATCTGCTTTCCCATCTTCGATCGCTTCGGGGCGATCGCCGCGCTCAATATCGTCTACCTCAGGCAGCGCGATTCGCGGGTCACGATCCCGGCGGCGAGGGAGAAATTGCGTCACACGGCTCAGGCGATCTCGAGATCGCTCGGCTGGCTTGGCCGCGCGAACGGCCGGCCTGGCGATGGGTAATGGGTAATGGGTGTGGACACAAGGAAGAGTAGAAACGGCGAAAAATTGCAAACGCAGTAAATATCCGTCTGCGTCAACAGTCACGCATTGCCCATTGCCCATTACCCATTGCCCATTGCCCATTACCCATTACCCATTACCCAGTACTGTCCGGTTAACGTGACGTACGAAGTTTGCAACTTTCTGATTGGCTGAGGCAATAGTGCATTTTTGCGATGTCTGCGATTTGAACGGCAATTTGCGCGAATCTGTGGCTTTGGGGAGCACAGGGGGCGTACATGCACGTCGGCAAATTGGTGTTCGCGCAGCTCATGGAGCATCTGCCGTGGAAGAGCTTTGGGCGTATCGTCGAGCGTTACGGTGGCGATCGGCGCGTGCGTCATTTCAGTTGCGCGAATCAGTTTCGCTGTATGGCGTTTGCGCAGCTGACGTATCGCGAGAGCCTGCGCGACATCGAAGCGTGTCTGCGCGCCCAACGCACCAAGCTCTACCACCTGGGTATCCG
>Ga0137409_10004638_pt1 | contig 14422 bp, 14 predicted proteins | sample CZODoug1_16funga_FD_122059 | JGI IMG/M metagenome (GOLD analysis project Ga0137409, IMG submission 122059) | Vadose zone soil fungal communities from Angelo Coast Range Reserve, California, USA - CZODoug1_16fungal (Hybrid Assembly) | ecosystem: Environmental > Terrestrial > Soil > Vadose zone... | reverse complement strand
CGACCTGATCGAGGAGCCGAAGCCGCGCGAAGTCATCACGATCTTCGAACTCGATACCTCCGGCGAGCCGTTCGCCAGGGCGGTCTACAATTATGTCTGGACACCGCAGACCGATCCGGACGGCATCGTGCATCCGACGATCGATTATCCCGGCGTACGCGTCGATCATAGCCTGGTTCGAAAACGCGAAAACATCCTGCCGAACGTCAAGGTGCCGGCGCGTCTCCACTTTGGAACCATGGGCCTTGCGCCGGCGGAATCCGATTTCGTGAGTTCGATTCCGCCTGGCTACACCGGGGGCAATATCGACGACTGGCGTATCGGCAAGGGAGCGCGGATGTACTATCCGGTCGCGGTGTCAGGCGCTTTTTTCTCCGTCGGCGATCCGCATGCCGCCCAGGGCGACAGCGAACTGGGCGGTACCGCAATCGAAACATCGCTGACCGGCGACTTCGAATTCATCCTGCACAAGAACCGTGATCTCGGCGGCACGGTGCTGGAGGGGCTGACCCATCCGATGCTGGAAACCGACCAGCAGTGGTCGATGTACGGCTTTACGTTTCCAAACTACCTCGCCGAACTCGGCGCCAACGCCCAGACCGATATTGCCAATCATTCGAGCCTGGACAAAGCGATGCGCGATGCCTTTCGAAAGCTCCGCCGCTTTCTCATGACCGTGCATCACTTGAGCGAGGACGAAGCGATTGCACTGATGTCGGTCGCGGCGGATTTCGGCGTTACCCAGGTGGTCGACGCCAACTGGGGCGTTCACGGGTCGATCCGAAAGAATGTCTTTATGTGCACCTGAGGTAAAACCGCCGATTTCGGCTGCTTGCGAGCAGTCCCGACGCTGATCGCAATGCTGACGGTCATAGCGGCGCCAAAACCGCCGATCGCCCAGTTGCGCCTGCTGTTGGCACGAGCGTTGCTTCGGTTTGGCATGTCAGAGCGTTTTCAAGCGAAGTGGAGACCGGTTCGCGTCAAGAAAACGCGTCAAATCGAGAATCTAGAGCCCCGTTTCGATTCTATCGAAACGGAAAAGGCTCTGGTGTTGGCCAAACCATGAGTATTCACCCGTTTACCAGCGAATCCTACTCCGAGGGAGACAGGACCGAAGCCTGGCAGGACGTGTTGGGCGGGTTCGGCCTGCGATCTCAGCCAATGTCGGCCATGCATGGCGAGCATGCCACGGCGCTGTCCCGGGCGTCGCTGGACGGCGTCGGTCTGATGCGTTTTGCCGCGGCCCCGCAGGTATTTTCACCGCTGCCGCGGCGTGCCGATCTGCCGATACTGCTGCTGCCGACCGAAGACGGCACAATACTCAAGACAAACGGATCGCAACACGGCGTTCCGGCCGGCCGCATCATCATGCTGCCTCGCCAGGGCGACTGGCAGGTTGCATTTCATCGCAGCATCCGCGCGATCGTTCTGTCGGTGACTGTGGAGAGCTTCGGTGGCCGCAGGATCAGTTTACCCGAATACAGAGAGGCCAGCATCGTTCCATCGGGAGGATTGGCCGAAATTCTCTGCCGCACGCTCGAAGCCACATCCGAAGCGCTCGAAACATTGTCGTCGGACGCATGGAACACGATCCGGCTGAGTCTTGCCGAGATGTTGCTGACACTTGCGCATCAGAAGTTGCGGAGCGCCACCGAAGTGGCCGGCATTGGCGCTCAACCCGCGCTGCTCCATCGCATTTACGAAGCGATCGAACGCAAGCTCGGCGATCCCGATATCACGCCGGCGCGGGTCGCGCAGATGGAGGGTATCTCCGAGCGCTATCTGCAGAAGTTGTTTGAAGGCACCGGCGACAATTTCACGCACTACCTGCGCGAACGCCGGCTGCAGCATTGTTGGACCGATCTGGCCAACCCCGCCGAGGCGCATCGTTCCGTGTCCGACATCGCCTTCGGTTGCGGCTTCAGCGACGCGGCCCATTTCAGCCGCTCGTTTCGCGACCGGTTCGGAATGTCACCGCGGGCGTTCCGGCAACAGCAAGCCGAACGTGTTTCAGGTCTGGGCGTCAAGACCGGACAGCGCGGCTGGCCTCAGGATGCCGTGGCGCAATTGCGTGCGCATCGGCCGGCGCCGGTGATCGCCGCCGCCGAACTGAAGCTGGTGGACTGCGCGGTCTCCCGAGGTGGCAAGCCTGCGCATCATTTTCTCACCGTGGATGCGACGCGCGTTCACTGGGGCTTTTTCAGCCGCGCGCTGAAACCGCTGATCGAAGTCGTTTCGGGCGACACCATCACGGTCGAGACCCTGACGCAGCACGCCTCCGACGATCCCGAACTCATGATAACAGGTGATCCCGGCGCGGAGAGCGTGTTTCGCTGGACGCGCGAGGGAAAAGGCGTCGAGCGCCGCGGCGCCGGCCCGATGGACGCGTCAATTTATGGTCGCGGCGCCGGCGAAGGCTTTGGGGTCCATATCTGCACCGGGCCGATCGCGGTAAAGGGCGCCGAACCGGGCGACGTTCTGGAAGTGCGCATTCTCGACATGGTGCCGCGCCCGAGCCGCAATCCGGATCTGCACGGGCGGATCTTCGGCAGCAGCGTCGCCGCCTGGTGGGGGTACCATTATGACGAGTTTCTCTCGGAGCCCAAGCCACGCGAAGCGGTGACGATCTATGAGATTTTCACGGGCGATGAGCCCTATGCGCAGGCGCTCTATTCCTATCGATGGCAGCCGCAAACCGATCCCTACGGCGTCGTGCACCAGACCTACGATTATCCCGGCATACCCGTGGCGGCCGAGACAATCAGGCGACGCCACGGCGTGCTCGACGGTATCCGTATTCCGTTGCGGCCACACTTTGGCGTCATAGGCGTGGCGCCGCGTGAGGCCGGTCTGGTCGATTCCGTGCCGCCGGCCTACTTCGGCGGCAACCTGGATAATTGGCGGCTCGGCAAAGGCGCCGCGGTATATCTCCCGGTCTCGGTTCCTGAAGCCCTGCTTTCGATCGGCGATCCGCACGCCGCCCAGGGCGATGGCGAACTGAGCGGAACGGCGATCGAATGTTCGATGACCGGAACCTTTCAAATCGTGCTGCACAAGAAGGCCGATTTCGCCGGCCGTCCGTTTGCCGACCTGACCTATCCGCTGATCGAAACCGAAACCGACTGGGTGTTGACCGGGTTCAGTCACCCGAATTATCTCGCCGAATTCGGCGCCAAGGGACAGAGCGAAGTCTACGCAAAGTCATCGCTCGATCTGGCGATGAAGGACGCGTTTCGCAAAGTCCGCCGATTTCTGGTGAATACCAAAGGCTTGAGCGAAGACGAAGCGATCGCGCTGATTTCGGCGGCGGTGGATTTCGGCGTCACGCAAGTGGTCGACGGCAACTGGGGTGTCCACGCCGTGTTGAGCAAACGGCTTTTCGCGCACGAAGACGGTCTTTGACGGCGAGGGCGTTTTGACGGCAAGGCTTTCGCCGATGCCTTTCGTCATGGCCGGGCTTGTCCCGGCCATCCACGTCTCTCTTGCTGCGACGCTGTTAAGACGTGGATGCCGGTTATCGGCTGCATTTCGAGCCAGGCTCCTAAAAAACCTCAAATCAGCCAGTGGATGGCGGGAACCTATTTGCCTTTGCCGCATCCAACCCATCAGCAGTAACATGTTGTTGGACAGAGCGAAGTCATCATGCGCCACGCCGAGATACCGCAAATCGCTCCCGTCGGGACCACGGACGCCGAATTGGTGCAGCGCGCCCGCGCGCGCGACGAGGCGGCCATTCGCATCATCATGCAGTCCAACAATCGCAGGCTTTACCGGCTCGCCCGCGGAATCCTGCGCAACGACGGCGAAGCCGAGGATGTCGTCCAGGAAACCTATGTCCGGGCATTCACGCATCTGGACGGTTTTCGCGGCGACTCCAGTCTCGCCACCTGGCTGGCGCGGATCGCCATCAACGAGGCTTTGGGCCGCCTGCGGCGCCAGCGTGCGAACGTCGAATGGACGTCGCTGCCACCGGGCGTGCTCGAGGCCCAGATCATTCAGTTTCCCCATTCGGCTACCTCGGACGATCCGGAAAAATCCATGGCCCAACGTGAAATTCAGCATGTCGTCGAACACGCGATCGACGAATTGCCCGAGGCCTTTCGTATCGTGTTCATCACCCGCGTGATCGAGGGGATGAACGTGGAGGAAACCGCCGACATTCTCGGGCTGAAGCCGGAAACCGTGAAAACGCGACTGCACCGCGCCCGCGCCATGCTGCGCGACAATGTCGAAAAGAAAATCGGCCCCGTGGTGATGGAAGCGTTTCCGTTTGCCGGCAAGCGCTGCGAACGGTTGACCGATGCGGTTTTGAAACGGCTGGGCCTCGCCGGATAATTTTCCGGGAACCTTTCGGCTCACGCTCCATCCAATCCCTGTGAAATCAACAATGCCCGGCGGCTTTGACCCCGGCGCCACAGGAGTATCAACCATGTTCGTTCGATTGAGCGCGGCAATCGCCGCATTCGGCCTGTTGAGCAGCGCGGCGCTGGCGCAAGGCGCAAAGCCGACCGATCCGCAGATCGCGCATATCGCCTACACCGCGGGCGTGATCGATATCGCGGCGGCGAAACAGGCGCTGGCCAAAACCAGCAACAAGGATATCAAGGCGTTCGCGGAAGACATGGTGCGCGACCACGAAGCCGTGAACAAGCAGGCCCTGGATCTGGTGAAGAAGCTCAAGGTCACGCCCGAAGACAACGACACCAGCCGCTCGCTGTCCAAGAACGCCGCCGATAAGCTTGCCGAACTGGCCAAGCTGAAAGGCGCGGAGTTCGACAAGGCCTATGCCGCCAACGAAGTGGCCTATCACAAGGCCGTCGATGGCGCGCTCGAGACGTTGCTGATTCCGTCCGCCACCAACGCGGAACTGAAGAGCCTGCTGCAGACCGGCCTGAAGATCTTCCAGGGCCACGAGCAACATGCCGAGCACGTCGCCGCGGCCCTGAAGTAGGGAGCCTGATATGACGCCGAGATGGACTCTCCCGATCGTCGCAGTGCTGGTGTCGGGAATGTCCGTCTCGGCGCATGCGGAGACGATTCAAATTTCGATGGAGAATCTCGTGATCTCGCCGGCGGAGGCTACGGCCAAGGTCGGCGACACCATCGAATGGATCAACAAGGACATTTTCGTCCATACCGCAACCGCGCGAAACGGCGATTGGGATGTGACGATGCCGCCGAAGAAGACCGTCACCCTGGTTTTGAAGAAGGCTGGCGCCATCGACTATTACTGTCGCTTCCATCCCAACATGAAGGCGACCCTCACGGTTGGGCCATAACGACGGCCCGGCTTGGCGCCGCTCCGGTCGCCATTCATTTGGCTCAGCCACGATTCGAAAAAGACTGCTGCGCTCCGCTGGACTCTTGTGCCGGACCCGCTTATATGGATTATATGCGGAATGGTACATAAATGGACCAGCAGCGGAGGCGACCATGAGCAGTGGCAGTTTCAACGACACCGAGAGCGTCCGGACCGAGGCGATCCTGCAACGCTTCAACCACGTCTTCCTCAGTCACGATCCCACCGCGTTGCGGGACCTGATAGCTGACGATTGCATCCTCGAGAACACGCAGCCGGCGCCCGATGGCGCGCGCCTTGAGGGAAAGGATGCCTGCATCGCGCTCTGGACGCAGATCGCCACCACGGAGGGCATACACTTCGAGCCCGAAAGCATCATTGCGCGCGGCGATCGCGGCGAGATCAGGTGGCGGATGGTCTGGGGCCCGGATCGCGCCAGCTCGGTGCGGGGCGTCAACCTGATGCGCGTGCGGGATGGACGGATCGTCGAGGCCCAGGGCTACGTGAAGGCTACGTGAAGGCTACATGAAGGGCGCGTGAAGGCGAAACCACACGGTCACTTGGCAATATGTTGAAACAGGATTTTTTCACAGAGACGCTCAGCCCTCGTGAGCGTCATGAGGCTCTTGTCGAAAGTAAGTTGCAGCGACATTCCGTCGATAAGGGCAAGGACCATTGCGCTGGTATCAACGATGTTTGCCGGCTTGAAATCCCCGTCGCGCACTCCCTGTTCGATGATTCCGCCGATAGCCTTGCGCGCCCGCTGATACGCGGCCTTGTTGATCGAAGCCAATGCGGGGTCATGCAGGGACTCGCCCCACAGGGCCATGAACACGGTCCAGAATTCGCGATCAGCGGTTGCTACAGCCAGGCACGCCTTGATCATTGCGCGAAGCCGACTTGATGCGTCCCGCCTGTTTGCGCTTTCCGACTTTGCCCGGAGATCAAGGTCGTCCATCACATGACCGGCAGCGGCGGCGAGGATCGCCCGCTTGTCCTTGAAATAGTAATGAAGGATTCCCTGGCTCACGCCCGCCTCGGCTGCGAGGCGTTTCATGGTCAACTGAGAAAACCCGCTCCGCGCGAGACAGCGAATAGTCGCGCGAATGATCTCATTGGAACGGGTATTGTTTGGGTCCGGTTTTCGCGGCATCGACCGAATTTTACCTTAGCCGCTCCCGTCGCGGTAGATTGGTTGTTGCGTCATGACCGCCGTCGACGTTGGGGTATGTGCCCGCGGACGGACCTGGGCTTTTGATCAAGGCGTCGCGGGAGCGAAGCGGTACGCGAAGCTGGACGTGGCGTGGGCGACGGGGTCGGTGCTACCGTCCGAAAACAGGTACGTCTCCAGATAGGCAAGGCGTCGGCCGATGCGGATGATTTTCGCCTCGGCGATCAGGTCCTTTGCGAGCGCGGGCCGCAAGAAGGTGATTACGAGATTGCTTAGCACCGCGACAACGTCCTTTCCGAGGGCGGCATGCATGCAGACGTACATGGAGGTATCGGCAAGTCCCATGACCTTTGGGCCCGAGAAGACCCCATGTCCGCTGTCCTGCCAGATGTCCTGCCCCATGTACTCCGGTCGGAACGGCATGCGGATTCTGATTGCGGTTTTCGAAACGTGCTCGGCCACTTCGCTGTTGTGATCGATCAGCGGAAGCTTCTCGACGATCACATTCTCCAAGTCTGTACATGTCAGGTCCGGCAATGCTCTTCTCCAAGGCATTGTTTGATCGGTTGACCAATTTATAAAGGCCGGTATCGTGCTTGTCAAACGGCGGCTGGGAGGTCCGCCGCCACTCCGAAGAAGCTGAAGACGGTCGGCAGGTCGAAGGGGTGATGGCGATACCCGCCGTCGCGCCGTCGCGGGCAGCGCGCAATTGAGCTTGTCGTCTGGTCAGGAATGCCTGGTCCGCCGCAACGCCGTCGCAAGCCCGACCGCGACGCATGCCTGCCAGACCGGATAGAGGAACGAGGTCAGATCGAGGTCGAGCGCATTGTCGAGCGCCACCAGCGCGCCGGCAATGGTGCCGACGCTCAGCATCGGCAGCCATGCCCCGACGTCGCGCGGACCCGCCGGCAGCAGACACATCCCAACCGCCATGATGGTGGCGCCGGTGAAGCCACCGGCCAATCCGGCCAGGATATTTCTGGTGGCTTTTGCCGCGTCCGCGGCTCGCCCGTCGAACCAGATCGCAACATTCACCGCGCACACGAAGGCGATCATGGTGACGATGGCGGCCGCCAGCGCCGCCCACCATGGATTTGGGCTGAAGCGCCGAACCAGGATGAAAACCAGGATCGCGAACGGGATCGCCACCAATGCGATGCGGAAATCGCCGGGCGTACCATTGATCCTGTCGATCAGCGGCGGCAGCAGCGGCGTCAGGACGCCGGTCAGCAGGCCAGCGCCGGCGACCTTCAGCAAGCCCTTAGGCGTTTCGTCACTGGCAGCGATCGCCTCGGTCAACGCCCACCCCTGTATTTCCGCTGCCGACAGTTCTGGAAGCGGAATCGGATCCCCACACGCCGCCTGAAAGGCCACAATCAGGCGTTGAGCTTGCATAACACGATGAAGATCGGAATTGAAGCCCGCGCGGATCGGTCAAACCGAGGCAAGAAAAATAAAGCCGCGCCAACCCGAAGGTTGACGCGGCGATGGCCGTTCTGTTGCCAGGTGTACCTACCCCGAACGGTTACGCCGCGAGGCGCACTTCGTTCAATGCAACGTTATCGTTTGCATTTAGGTTTTTGACCCGATAACGGCGGTATCATGCCGAGCACAATTCAGAGCTTCTTCGCGACCATCGATCCTATTTCGCCCCCGCCTTAGCAGCCCAGGGATTCTGCCTTCCGACAGAATCGATCTCACCAGGATGAGACCTTTAAGCTCAAGCTGCTAAGGTGGAGGCGCCGGGTACTGCCCCCGGGTCTGCCCGCAGTCCGCTCTAAGTTTCAGCGCCATCGTCTTGCGACGACCCAGATATAGGCGTGATCCCTGACGAAAGCTAGGCTGCCCGTTGGCATCGTCGCTCTCAATCCTGCTGATTCGAACAAGTATCGACGATTGCTTGAAGCAATTCTTCGCCCGTATCATACCACCGCGAGAAGCCGACCTGACGCAGAATTTCGCTGATAATCGGCATCGCGATCAGTCCACCCTCCTTATCCTCGAAGAGCTTGTCGAGTTGCGCATGCAATTTCGAGCCTTCGAGGGCGGCGATTTCGACAGCCAGTCGGTCCAGTTCGCGCGCCGCTTCGAGGTTTCGCACGTCGTCGGGAAACTCGATCGCCTTCTCTCGACGCCAGTAGGCGGTGCCCGCGCAATCGACGAGGGCGCCAATTTCGATGAACAATGCTCCTCTCCTTTGAAGAAGCGCCCGCATGCAGCGGATGACGGGAAGCGAAATCTCGTATGCAGCTTGGGATACGGGCACCATTTGCAAATAAAATCAAGGAATTACAGGTCTTTAGCTTGGATTTCGCGTACCCTCTCTTTATATATTGGGTTCTTCCGGGGGCAGGGAATATGATGGCGAGGCGCCGTGAGCCTGTCGTCGAAACGAGCCACATGGTATAATTCCGTCATGACGGCAAAGACGCTCAGAGATGTATTGGAACATGCCGCGACCTGGCCTCGCGAGGATCAGGACGAACTCGCGGAGTATGCGCGCGAGATCGAAGCACGCCGCACTGGCATCTACACGATCTCGGATGACGAGCGAGTAGCTGTGGGTAAGGCAATCGCTCAAGCGGATCGGAGCGAGTTCGTGCCCGACGAGCTGGTGGCAGAAGCTGATAAACGCCACGGACGATGAGAGTTCGGTACACCCCCCGAAGCGTTCTCTGATCGGGAACGAATCCTTGAATACTTGAGAGAGCGTTCTGCAAGCGGATCGCGGCACGTAGCGGTGAGCATCCGTGAGGCTGTTGCGCAACTAGCCGATCAACCTCACATTTGATATCGAACAGACAATCCCGATGTGCGGGTAATGTTTGTTGTTCGGTATCCCTACAAGATCTTCTATCGGGCGCGTGACGATGTGGTCGAGATTTTACATATCCGGCATACGTCCCGACGGGCATGGGCAGGCGAGAGATAGAGGTTTGACGTTCGCTGTCTCAACGCCCGGCCAGGCTGGCGTCTGGCCACGTGAGCATTCGCAGGGTTTTGCGCGCCCGGGATAGCGCAAGCTTCCGAAAACGCCTCACGGATGGTCCGGTCCGTCGGCGTCTGCACCCGGTCTCCGGTTTCAGGCGCTCTGGGCCGCCCGCAGGGGGAGATCGCCGCTGGCGTCCGATGCGAGATCCGCATGCGTGAGGTTGCGGAAGCTGCCGATCGCGGCCGGACGTCCGAGCAAATATCCCTGCACCTCGTCGCACAGTTCGTCGTGCAGGAATTGCAGTTCAGCGTCGGTCTCGACGCCTTCCGCGAGCACGGGCAGGCCAAGTCCGCGACCAAGACCCAATACCGCCCGGACAATCGTCGCGGCCTGGCCGTTGGAATTGACCGATTTGATGAAGGAACCGTCGATCTTGATCCTGTCGAACGGAAACGCCCGCAAGGTGGACAGTGACGAATAGCCGGTGCCGAAATCGTCCATGGCAATGCGAATGCCGAGCGCCTTGATCTGCCGCAGCATGCCGAGCGTCCGATTGAAATCGCGGACCAGCGCCGTCTCGGTGATTTCAATCTCCAGACGGCGCGGCGGCAGGCCGAATTCGAGCAGGATCTGGTGCAGTTCGTGGACGAATTTGGCGTTGTGGAGCTGCACGGCCGAGACGTTGACGGCGATCTTCAACGGTTGCGTCCACGTTGCGGCCTCGCGGCAGGCCGTCTTCAGCACCCAGTCTCCGATCTGCAGGATCGCGCCGGTCTCCTCGGCAATCGGGATGAAAACGGCCGGTGAAATCTCACCGCGTGTCGGGTGCTTCCAGCGCAGCAGCGCTTCGAAGCCGATGACTTTCCCGCTCTGGATTTCCTGCTGCGGCTGATACACCAGTCGCAATTCGTCGCGCGCAATGGCGTGGCGCAGATCATGTTCCAGCATTCGGCGTTCGCGGACCTCGGCGCCCATCCTTGCCTCGAAAAAACGATAGGTGTTGCGGCCTTCGGTCTTGGCGCGGTAGAGCGCGGTGTCGGCGTGGGTGAGAAGAACCTGACGATCCGTGGCGTCTTCCGGACAGAGCGCAATGCCGATGCTGGTCGAGACGTGGGTCTCCGGCGTATCGTCTGTGCGCAGCGCTTCCAGAATGGTCTCGGCAAGCCGGCCTGCCGCGGCGGGATTTGCAACGTCAGGCATCAGAATGGCAAACTCGTCACCCCCGAGGCGCGCCATCATCTGCCGTTCTCCAAGCACCGCGGTGATGCGTGAAGCAACCGTCTGCAACACCTGGTCGCCGGCGCTGTGTCCGAACAGGTCATTGATTTCCTTGAACCGGTCGAGATCGAGACAGAGCACAGCGAGGCTCCTGCCGGGGGTCAACACGGCGATCTCCTGGTCGATCCGCGCATTGAAATGGCTGCGGTTGGGAAGCGAGGTGAGAGCATCGTGATGCGCCAGGAAATAAATGTGTTGCTCGGCGTTCTTGCGCGCCTGCAGATCGCGGACGGCGACGACCTGGTGCGGCCGTCCGGCAAAAACGATCGGCCGCAGGATCAACTCCACAGGGGTGGTCGAGCCGTCGAGATGGCGCAATTCCGTTTCAACCGTCTGGTTCGATCGGGACAGCAGTTCAGTGCGTGCCACCTGGTCAGGAAAACAGCTTTCCAGCCTTGCCCCGACCAGATTGGCGCTCGATAAACCCGCCAGACGGGCAAAACTGGTGTTGACGGAGACAATCACCTCCCCGTCGCAAACCAGAAGCCCCTCAACCGAGGCATTGGCGAGATCGCGCATGCGGTCGACTTCACGCTCCGAACGGCGATGATCGCGGATATCAAGCACAACGCCTGCCAGTGCCAACCCGATGATGCCGAAGCTCGCGATCGCCACCCCCACCGCAAGCCATCCGGCTGGCAGCGCTGATGGCGAAATCTCCATGGTGGGATCGGGAATGATCGACACGGCGGCCATCGCGGTGAAGTGATGGCTGCAGATCGCGAGCGTCAACAGGACGGCACCGCCGATCTTCCATTTTTCATTGTTGCCATGAAGACCAACGGGTAGCGCGACAGCGCCGATCGCCGCGCCGAGCACGATCGATGCGGCAACAAGAACAGGATCCCACAGGATGATGCCTGCGACTTCAAATGCAGCCATCCCGGTGTAGTGCATCGCCGCAATGCCGCCGGCGACGATGGCGCCGCCGATCCAGGGCCCGTGGCGCCAGTTCGGAGTGAGCGATACCGCGAGCCCGGCGCCGGTCAGCAGGATGGCCGCGAGCAGCGACAGGATGGTTAACACAATGTTATAGCCGCTCGGGATTCCCGGCGTGAACGCAAGCATCGCGATGAAGTGCGTAGCCCAGATACCGAAGCCGGTGGATATGGCGGATACGGCCAGCCACAGGCCTCGCATGTCGCCGTGTGATTTCCGGGCGTGACGAAGCAGGTTGATCGCGGCAAATGACGCCAAAACGCACACCAGGGCCGCCAGACCGACAAGCCTCAAATCATGGGCGTAGGCGATGCAATTGTAGATCCTGAACATGTGATGACACCGCAAGGCGGAAAAACCGCGACCTGCGGAAGCTAGGGTCAACGTCGTAAGATAGCGTAAATGAACCGATTTTGAGCAGGCGACCTGCCCGGCGGCAGGCATGCCTCCCGCTGTGCGTCGCGCGGCGGAAGGAACGCGGTGAAATTAGTCGACAGCAACAATAACCCGTTAATCAATATGAACGTTTATTCAAACACCTATGGGCGATTTAATGTCGCACTTCGGAACGTAGAACCTCGGTGACGATTACCACTCCACACGTTTTTTTTGGAGTGAGGCAATGAAAAAATTAGCGATCGTATTTGCCGTCGGTGCAGCCGCACTGCTCGGTGGCTCCGCCGCAAACGCCGCCGACAACACGGTGAAGGCAAAAGCCGCAGCCGACGCAACTCAATCATCAACCGACATCAGCTCGCGCCATCGACACTGGCGTCGTTACCACCATTACGGCTATCGTCACTACCGACCATATTATAGAAGCTACGGTTACGCTCCGCGGTACTATGGAAGCTACGGCTACGCTCCGCGGCCTTACTATGGCGGTTATGGTTATGGCGGCCCGAGTGTAACCTTCGGCTTCGGCGGAGGCGGATACCGAGGCTGGTAATACAAAAAAAGCCCGCAGCAATGCTGGCTTTTTTTCTTGTAGCGAAACAAACAAAACGGACGCAGAAAAAATCAGACTGAGGCAGGAGGCATAACTAGCTGTTGCTCAATGAAATAACTGTATCAGTCCTTGCTGTCGTCAGCCTGCGGAATTTCCGCATGTGTAATCACGCCTTGATCTTGCGACCGGTCTAACCTTTTGATCGGACGATAGACAAGCTCATTCAACAGCGGGGCTAGATCGCGCTTGGTCGCACCAAGTGCTCTAGCGATCCCAATCCGCTCAGAAATCACCCTGTTTTCCAGAACCAAATTCTCAAGGTCGAGTTTACGTCTCTCCGCAGTCTCGCGGTACTCTCCATCCTTGCGGCGTTCATGACGGTCGCTGAGATACTTTCGTAAAACTTCGAGAGGATTGAGCGCTCCCAAGAAATCCCAAGACCCCGGCGAAGACAGACGCACAGCACTGAGAACAAGTTGCTCAGAAGCAGGAACGTGTGACGCAACTTCTTGGGGGCTTAGAGGCCATTCGCGAATGTGGCCAAAGCCGCGTCGGCGCGCGACCGGCCATTCCATGTAAAGTCCGAACGGATACCGTGGCGAATGGAAATCTCTCGATGCACGTTCCAACCCGTCAATGATTGACTCGAAAAGTATGATTGAGTTGTACGCGTGCTTCAAATCCGCCAAGTACGCGATGACCAATTCCACCTCGACTTCACCCTGCCCGTGGACACGCAATATCCCCTGTGTAGGCATCCCCCGCCTCCCAATGATCCTAGTTCAGCAATTCTAGATTCTCGTAGATGTTGCCGATCACCTCAATGCCCTTGTGAGGCAACCAGTAAAATCGAGCTGATAGGAGTCAAAAATCACAATAAATTCAACGATTGAGCCATCCACGACGGCCTAGAAATGCAGCTAATTCTAAGTAGACGCACTCAAAAGCGATACGTCACGAAATCGTAGGTACGCAACACCGCTTCAATTTAGCTAGCTTTTTTCTTCGCCCTCTTTGCCTTGCGGCGGATCGTGTAAGGCGACCGTGAGCCGATCTCGTAACCGCCCGGCGCGAGCCGCTCCAAGACACCCATCAGTCCATCACCGTACATGCTGGGCTTCGATCCATTGAAACCATAGCTCTCGTAAATCTGGCTGTTGTCATTGTAGGCGTCGACCAGCTCCTGTAGCTGGTCGCCTTCCAGCGAGTGCAGCGCCGGCAACATCTCCGCAAGCTCGTTCCCACCATCGAAGGTTATGCAATCGCGCATGGCCTGCACGAAATACTCGAACATGGCCTTGTCGTGTCGCAAGAGGAGCTTGGCGATCCGGGACGCAGCTTTGTCCCACGTAGTCTTGAGGGCTTGGATATCGCCAATAAAGCCATAGGGGTTTCGCCCAAGGTTCACGGCAATGACTGTCAGGCTCCGCCCCCAGCGCGAACCCTATTTCTTGGTCGGTCCAGTCGCTGTTGTGGAAGTTCCTGGTCATCAGGGCCGCCAAGCCATCCATCGTCAGCAATGCTCTCTCGATCTCTTTCTGCCATGCTTGAGTGGGCTCGATGTCGTCATGCGCCACGAAAGCTGAGATCCCGTACTTCCGGAACTGCTTTTTCAGCTTCCCGACTTCGACCTTGTCCTCAGACTTATGGCTCAGGAAGAGACGATAGCCGTCCCCTCGCCAAATACGAGCGATCGCTGTAGCCGAGACGGCCATATGACCACCACTGATCTATGAGGAAACTCAGGCAGGCAATGGAGCGGGCGAAGGGAATCGAACCCTCGTATGCAGCTTGGGAAGCTGCTATCAGGGTGGAAATCGGCGTAAAACCAGCGATATCCGAGCTTGAAAAATG
>Ga0137409_10004637_pt1 | contig 14424 bp, 8 predicted proteins | sample CZODoug1_16funga_FD_122059 | JGI IMG/M metagenome (GOLD analysis project Ga0137409, IMG submission 122059) | Vadose zone soil fungal communities from Angelo Coast Range Reserve, California, USA - CZODoug1_16fungal (Hybrid Assembly) | ecosystem: Environmental > Terrestrial > Soil > Vadose zone... | reverse complement strand
GCGGCGGGCTCGGCGAGAGCGACACCGGCGGCCCGGTGATGAACCTCGTACCGAAGTCGGGCGGCAACTCGTTCGCGGGGATGGCGTTCTTGAACCAGGCCGGCAACTGGTCACGCGGCGACAACTTGACCGACGACCTCCGCGCGATCGGCCTGACGCAGACGCCCGGCATCATCCAGGCATACGACGTCAGCGGCTCCTTCGGCGGCCCGATCCTGAAGGACCGCCTGTGGTTCTTCGGCAGCTATCGGAATCTCGACACGCAGACGGCCGTGGAAGGCATCACCGCCAACGCCAACGCCGGCGATGCGTCGCGATGGGACTGGGTCGGCTCGCCGACCAACGCCCGTCTGGTGCAGGACCGCCAGATGATCATCGGGCGTCTGACCGGCCAGCTTGGAAAGAGCCGCGTCACGTTCAACTCCGAATATCAGCACCGCTGCGAAGGCACGCCGCTGAAGGTCGACACCAGCGGCTGCCACAACCGCGGGGCTGACTGGATCGGCCTCGGCAACAACGCTGCGCCGTTCCAGTCGCCCGAGGCGACATCGACGGCCGCACGCGGCTATTTCGACGTGCCGTTTTACGTCAATCAGCCGTTCTGGACGATGCCTGTCAACAGCAAGCTGCTCCTCGAGGCCGGCTACACCGCGTTCCGCTACAACCCGATCTTCGGTTTTCCCCCGCCGGATGGCGTCACGAACCTGATCCCGGTCACCGAGCAGTCGAACGCGATCAATCCAGCCACCGGCCAGCGCTTCGCGCCGCAGCCGACCTACACCTACCGCGGGGTGGAGTCGTGGGGATGGGCCGTCGGCAAGACCGACGGGTGGCGCGCGTCAGCGTCCTACGTCACCGGCGCGCACAACGTGAGAATCGGCTATCAGGGCAACCGGCTGGACCAGCTCGATCAGACGATTGCGAGCGACACGCAACTCGGCTACCGGTTCAATCAGGGCGTGCCGAATGCCGTGAGCTACTATCTTCCCGATTTCGGCCGTCGCACCATCACGAACCTGCAGTCGCTTTTCGTTCAGGACAGCTGGACGCTGCGGCATCTGACGCTGCAGGGCGCGCTGCGGTACGACCGGGCGTCGAGCTACGCGCCCGTCGAACAGAACGGCACCACCCGGACGTCGTTCCTGAATCCGACGCCGATCACGATCGAGCGGACGCCGGGCATCGATGCGTATCACGACCTCACACCGCGCCTCGGCGTCGCCTACGACGTGTTCGGCAACGGCAAGACGGCGGTCAAGTTCAACTGGGGTCGTTATCTGGCGTACGCCGCGAACGATCCGCCGTATACGTCGACCAACCCCGGCTTCACGGTCGTGCGGTCGGTCACGAACCGCGGCTGGACCGACTCGAACAACAACAAGATCGTCGACTGCAACCTGCTCAATCCCGGCGCCCAGAACAACGCCGCAACCGGCGGCGACATTTGCGCGGCCGCGGTAGCCAACCAGGCGAACTTCGGTCAAGCGGGCGCGGCGACGATCGTCAACCCCGACGTCGTGCACGGCTGGGGCAGGCGGCCGGGCGACTATCAATGGGCGGCGACGCTGCAGCATGAGATCATCCCGCGCGTCACCGCGGAAGTCAGCTACACCCGCCGGAACTTCTTCGGGTTCTTTGTCACCGACGACCTGAATCGCGACGTGAACACCGCGTACGAAACCTACACGCTGACCGCGCCGCAGGATCCGCGGCTGCCGAACGGCGGCGGGTATCCGATTACCGTGTACACGCCGACGGCCGCGGCCAATGCGATTCCCTCCAAGACCTACCTGACGTGGGAAAGCGACTACGGTGCCGAGCGCACCAGCTACTGGCATGGCGTCGACTTCACGCTGAACGCGCGCATGCGAAACCTGACTACGTCGATCGGCACGACCACCGGCCGCGCGGTTCTCGACGACTGCGCAACGGCGACGAAGTTCAACCAGGTCAACACCGTCACCAACAACTCCGCCGGACCCGATCCGCGCGGCTGCCACAGCGTCGATCCGTTCCAGACGACGGTGCGCGGCCTGGCCACATACATCGTCCCGAAGATCGATGTGCTCGTCAGCGCAACAGTGCGGTCGCAGCCGCCCGTGCAACTCGGTGCGGCGCCGGGCGGCGCCGTGATCGCGGCTGGTGGCAACTCGGCGCAATGGATTGTGCCGAACTCCGTCGTCGCGGCGGCGCTCGGCCACCTGCCGGTTGGCGCGACGGCCACCGGCACCACGACGATTCAGATCGCGGACAACGTCAACCGCGTGTACGCCGACAACCGGCGGACCCAGGTCGACATGCGCATTGCGAAGGTCCTGCGCTTCGGCCGCACGCGGTCGGACGTCGGCGTCGATCTCAACAACCTGTTCAACACGAACTACGCGACGGGCTACAACACGACATATACGTACAGCGCCGGCAACACGACGAACGGCGGCACGTGGGGGAATCCGACGTCGATCTACACGGCGCGTTTCGTGAGGCTCAATTACACGCTGAACTTTTAGAGCACCTCGGGAGAATTGGGAATTTGGAATCTAGAATTTGGAATTCGTGCGCATTCCAAATTCCAAATTCAGAATTCCTAATTCTAGTCGCGCGTAAGCTTGAAATCGCCTTTGCTCGCGCCGTCGGTCCACGCGCCACTGAGCGTGCGGTTGTACGAGCCGAGGTTGGCGAGTTTGCCGTCGATCACGTAGCGAACGGCCGCGGTCGCGCCTTTGGCCGGACGTTCGGCCTCGACGTGCACGGTCCACGCGCTCGAGTCGAGCGTCGCGGTCTTGAAGGACACGGCGTCCGGTCCCGGATCGATCGTGCCGCCGATCGATTTCCCATCCCACGTCATGACGATCGTGACGTCGTGGCGCTGTTGCGGGGTCGGGCCCCAGTCGCCGTACCAGGTACCGACGAGCGGATGCCCTTCCTGACCGCGAGCCGCCGCGCCAAACGACAGCACGCCGACAAGCACCACGCACACCATCGCCGATCGCCGACTCATGGAACGATCCTTCGCTGGCGCGACACCGAGGCGTCGGCGCCGACCATCCCCTGCGGCGAGCGATTGTTGTCCTGACAGATGTACTCCCACGGCTCGGTACCGGCACTCCATCGCATGATGAACCCGCCGGTCCACACGGCCGTGTAGGCGCCCGGATCGTCGACGGTTGCTTCGTACTTCAGCGAGTTGAAGTCGGTTCGCGTGAAGCGCTCGACGAGGTGCAGCTGCTCGGTGTGCGGCGTTCCCTCGCGGTCCATCCAGAACTTCGTGTTGTAGCCGACCGTGTCGACGACGAGCGACTCGCCCTCCCAACGGCCGACCGAATGCCCGTAATAGCTCGGATCGAGGTCCTTGGGATGGGGCCGGCCATCCATGTAGATCGTGCGGAACGTGTGCGGCCCGCCGACATCGAAGATGTAGATACGCTTCGTCTCCGGGATATCGACGAATTCCACGCCGTACGGCGTGATGAACTCGCGCGGTCCGCCCGACGGCTTGCAGCGCGTATGCGGTTCGTCGCGCTCGAAGTTCCCCTGTCGTGAGGCGTGCAGCGCGCGGGCCCACGGTTGGAAGGGCACCGCTTCGAGCGTGATGTTGTCAGATAAATGACTGTTCGGGCTCGCGCGGTTCACGCTCTTCGGGTTGAGCGACAGTTGCACGATGCCGCCGGGCGTCCACAGTCCTTTTTCACCCGGAGGCGGCCCGAGGTTGACGCGGCCGTCGGGCCAGTGCGGTGTCGGCTTCGACGGCGGCGGCGGTCCTCCGCCTCGCCGCTGCGCGATCGCCGACAACGAGAGCAGCGTCGCCGACACGAGCAGCGCCAGGACGAACGCCGCGATGGTGCGCCGGCGCGTCATTGCTGCGACGGTGGCTCGCCGCTGGACGCGGCACCGAGCGTCTTGCCATCGGCCGTCGTCACCGTTCTCGCGTTCGCCCGCTTGCTGCCGTCGCGCGCGAGGCTGCCCGCCACGCTGACGACGTCGCCGACCTTCATCGTATCGCGCAGCCAGCCGCGCTGCTGCAGCTGGTGCGGGGCGCCCATCTCGCACGCCCATCGGACCGTATGGCCCTCCTCGTCCTTCACGTTGACATAGAACCACACGTGAGGATTCGTCCAGTCGATCTGCGTGACGATGCCCTTGAGCGCGACGGGTTTGCTGCCGTCGAATTCCGCGGCGAAGGAATGATGGGCGTCGACGGCCGCCATCCAGACCGTCGTCAGCGCTGCAAGCGCGACGAGTGCCGAGGTCAGGAATCTTGTTGTCATGGTCGATTGTCCTGGCAGAAATACTCCGGCATGTCCTCGGGCACCCAGCGCAGCGTCCAGCCCGCGGACCACGTCCGCGTATAGGCGCCCGGATCGTCGATGGTCACATCGTAGCGCAGAGTATCGAAGTCGGGACGCGCAAAGCGCTCAACGAGGTGCAGCTGCTGAGTGTGCGGCAGGCCTCCGTTGGAGAACCAGAAGCGCTCGTTGAACCCCTTCGTATCGATGACCAGCGCGTCGTTCTCCCAGCGCCCGACGGCGCGGCCGAAGTAGAGCGGGTTGTCGGCGTCGCCCTGGACCTGTCCCTTCTGCTCGCGAGCATCCGTGTAGATGAGGCGCCAGTTGCGGTTGCCGCCGCCCATCATCACGAACACCCGCTGCCGATCGCGCTGCTCCAGGAACTGCACGCCGAAGCGGTTCTGGAACTGGCGTGGGCCGCCTGGCGGCAGGCAATGCAGGAACATCGGGTCGTCTTTGAGGAAGGCTCGCTGGCGGTAGACGTAGAGATCGCGCGCCCAGGTCTGGAACGGCGCGACGCGCGGCGCGTCCGCGACGTTGGTCAGCAGGCCGTTCGCGTCCGCGTCGACCGTCACGCCGCGCTCGACGAGCGTCGTCAGACTCGGGCTTGCCCAGTACCCGATTTCGCCGGGGAGGGCGCTGAGGCGCGGCTGGCTGTCCGGCCAGCGCGGCGCCGGCTTGTGCGTGGCCGCCGGCGGGGCGACCGGCCGCGCGAAGAAGACACGCTGCCCCGTGCGCGCGAGGACCATCGACAGCGACCACGCCTGGCTGCTGCCATCGCGCGCGCCGATCCCCTCGACGGTCACGACGTCGCCGATGCTCACGGTATTCGCCGTCCAGCCCTGCCGGCGGAGATCCACCGGGCTCTCCAACTCGATCGCCCAGTTCGCGATCCGGCCGTTCCGGTCGGCGGCGTTGATGAACACGTGCGCGTGCGGATTCGCCCAGTCGACGGCGGTGATCGGGCCGCGCAGCGTCAGCGTCTTCGCGCTGTCGAATTTCGCCGAGATGACGTGGTGTGCGGCCAGCGGCGCGAGCCCGAGCCCGACCAGGGCGCAACCGCACAGCCACCGCCACGCCTCGCGCGTCACGTGACGCGTATACACCGGCTGTCGAACGTTGTCAATTGAGACACTTACTGAATCTGAGGATCTTAGGATTTAAGGATCTATGGATTTACCGTCATCGTCTCAGATCCTCAAATCAGTTCCTTAGATCCTTAAATCCTTAGATCCTTAGATCCTTAGAGCCTTGGATCCTTTCCTCTTCCTTGCCGCGAGCACGTCCAATATCCTTCTCTGTACCTGGATTGTGGATCACCTCATTCGCGACGCACGGTACGGTCTCCGAGTTCTTGGACGAAGTCCCGTGTTCGCCGCCGTGGCGATCCTCTCCCTTGCGCTTGGCATCGGCGCAAACGCCGCGATCTTTCAGCTGATTGATACCGTCCGCTTCCGAAGCCTGCCGGTCGCCGATCCTCAGGGCCTGGTTGAAGTCCGCGCCGATGGCGTCAACGGGTTCGGCATATCGGCCGACTTCAACTCAGAGGTGACGTATCCGCTGTGGGAGCAGATTCGAGATCATCAAACCGCGTTCGCCTCGATGTTTGCCTGGGGTGACGCGCAGTTTCTGGTCGGCCGTGGCGGCGAGACCAGGCGGGCACGCGGACTCTGGGCAAGCGGAGACTTCTTCCGTGCGCTCGGCATCACACCGGAACAGGGACGGCTCCTCACCCCCGCCGACGATCATCGTGGATGCGGGGCGGGAGCGGCGGTTGTCAGTGACGCGTTCTGGCGGTCCCATCTTGGCGGTCGCGAAGCCGCCATCGGCAGCGCGCTGACCGTCCTGGATCAGCCGTTCACCGTGGTCGGCGTGACGCCGGCCGGGTTCACCGGTCTCGAAGTCGGCCAGTCGTTCGACATCGCCCTGCCTCTCTGCTCGGCGGCATTGTGGGGCGACAGTCTCGACCGACGAGACTTCTGGTGGCTGACCGTCATGGGCCGGCTCAAACCGGACTGGACAATCCCACGCGCGAATGCATACCTGCGGGCGCTGAGCCCGGGCCTCCTCGACGGCACGGTGCCGTCGGGATACGGCGCCGAGCTCACCGCGCGGTATCGAGCCTTTCGGTTTGGCGTCGTTCCCGCGGGTCGTGGCGTCAGTCGTCTGCGCGGGGCATATAACCCCTCGCTGTCGCTCCTCTTCAGCCTGACGGGACTCGTGCTTCTCATGACATGCGCCAATCTCGCCACGCTCACGCTCGCTCGTGCAAGCGCCCGCGAACGGGAGATCGCGGTGCGAGTGGCCATTGGCGCGTCGCGATCGCGAGTGGTTTCGCAGATGCTGATCGACAGCCTGCTCGTGGCGGTCGGCGGCGCGGCGCTGGCGCTCCCGGTCGCGCTGCTGTCGGGGAGAGCGCTAGTGGCGTTCCTCGACACCTCGGCAAGCCCTGTCGTGCTGAACCTCACGGCCGACTGGAGGCTGATCGCGTTTGTCGGCGGGGTTGCCGTCTTCACGTCACTCCTGTTCGGCCTCGTTCCTGCGCTCCGTGTGTCGTTCGTCGACCCGATCGTTGCCATGCGTCAGTCGTCACGCGGCTTGACGGTCGATCGCCACCGGGCTCGATTTCAACGCGGACTGGTTGCTGGACAGATCGCGGTGTCGTTGGTCCTGGTCGTCTCGGCCTTGCTCTTCGTTCGAAGCTTTCGAAACCTGGCGCGGGTCGACACCGGCTTCGAGCAGGAGGGTACGATCGCGGTCACGTTGCTGGATCGCCAGGCCGAAGCCCTTTCCATTGAGCAGCGGGTCGCGTTTCAGCAGCGGGTCACCGACGAGATCCGCTCGGTGCCGGGAGTGGCGGCCGCGGCTTCGTCGACGCAGATTCCCCTGAGCGGGGCGAGCTGGTTTCATTTCTTTCGGATACCGAGCCTGGCGGGAGACGAACAACGGGCGGCACGATTTACCTACGTCAGTCCTGGCTACTTCGAGACGCTGAAAGTCCGTGTCCTGTCCGGCCGCGACTTTCAGGATTTCGACAACGCGGGTTCCCGCCGCGTGACGCTGGTCAATGAAAGCTTCGTGCGCCACCAATTTGGTGGACGTAGTCCGATCGGCCTGACGCTTCGGACCATTGCCGAAGCGGGTTTTCCGGAGAGGACGTACGAGATCATCGGCGTGGTCGGAAACACGAAGTACTCGGATCTGCGTGAAGAAATGCAGCCGATTGCATTCGTGCCGATTGCGCAGACGCCCAGTCTCCAGCCCTGGGCGCCCGTGATTGTGCGCTCCAGCACGCCCTTGCCTGGAGTGACCGCCGCAATCGGACAGCGTGTGAAGAAGCTGAACCCTGCCATCGCCATTCAGTACACTGAACTGAAGTCCCAGAGTCGGGAGCGCCTCGTCGCCGAGCGGACGACGGCATGGTTGGCGGGAGCGTTCGGCGTGCTGGCGATCGTCATGGTCACGGTGGGCCTGTACGGCATCATCGCGTATCTGGCCGCGAGTCGGAGACATGAGATCGGCATCCGGTTGTCGCTCGGCTCGACCCGGGGGCAGATCGTGACGCTCGTGCTTCGCGAAAGCTTGTGGCTCCTGGCGCTTGGATTGCTCATCGGCCTTCCAGTGGCTGCTGCCGCGATGCGCGGTGCCCGCGCACTCCTCTTCGGCCTCTCGCCGACCGACCTGACGACAATGGTCGGCGCAACGGCTGTCCTTGCCGTTCCCGCCGGCCTGGCTGGCTGCGTGCCGGCATGGCGGGCGGCGCGCGTCGATCCACACGTCGCTCTGCGCTGTGACTGACCCGCCCGCCGCCAGATTGAGACGTGCCGCCCACGAGCAGAAAGGGTTCCCCATGCGAAGCGGTCGTCGTCGAGTGACGCTCGTCGTTGCGCTCGTGACTGTCCTCTCAGGGGCGTTCGCCTGCACCACGCCGGACGCAACCGGCGGCGCCGCGAAGGACGTCGCTTCATCGACGCCGACGCTGCCGCCGCAAACGCCGCCGCCGTCGAACGAAGCGCTGCTCGCACGGGCCAGACCGTTCGAGCTCGACACGCGCTATGAGCCGCCGCCGGGCGATCCGCTCGAGCACAACACCTCCGGCTACGCGAAGACGATGTGCTCGGCGGTGTTCATCACCGGGCTCGATCCCGCTGTGGCTGCCGAGAGCGTCGGTTACTTCACGGGCCCCTACGAAGAACGGAAGAAAGTCGGCAAGCCCGTCGTCGATCGCGAGAAGAAGGAAGTCCGCATCACGCTGCCGAACGGCGTGACCGTGGTCGCGCGGCACTTCGGATCGCAAGGCTGTATCGCCTTGCCCCGCGGTCGGCGCGACGTGTTCTTCAAGCCTGTCGACGTCCCGCGTCGTTTGCCCGACGCGAAGAGGACGCCCTGGCCCATGGGTGACGTGCTGCCGGGCGACCTCCCGACCGGGATCGACCGCGACAAGGTGAAGCGCGCGATCGATGCGGCATTCGAGCCAGCCGAGGCGCTGACGTCAGCGTTTGTCGTGACGCGCAACGGCCGCCTGATCGGCGAACGATTCATGCCCGGAATTACAGAGACGACGCCCCTCGAGAGCTGGTCGATGGGGAAAAGCGTCACGGCGACGATGATGGGGGTCCTGATTCGACAGGGCGTCTACACGCTCGATCAACCTGCGCCGATCCCCGAATGGCAGACGCCGGGCGATCCGCGCCAGAAGATCCGCATCCAGGATCTGCTCCGGATGTCGAGCGGGATCCGAATCAAGGCGCCCGACGAGCCCGAATTCGATCCCGGCACGTACCCGGATCATCTGTTCCTCTATACCGGCCGAGTCGACTCGTTCAAGTACGCGGCCACGCGTCCGCCTCAATGGCCGCCGAACACGGTCGGTCGTTACCGCAACACCGATCCGGTCCTCGTCAACTATCTCGTGCGCCTTGCGGTCGAAAAACGAGGAGAGGAGTACTTGTCGTTCCCGCAGAGAAACCTGTTCGACAAGATCGGCGTTCGATCGATGGTGATGGAGACCGATCCGTACGGAAATTTCCTGACCCAGGGCTACGAGCTGATGTCGGGCCGGGACTGGGCCCGCCTCGGGAACCTGTATCTGCAGGACGGCGTGTGGAGCGGCGAGCGGATCCTGCCTGAAGGATTCACGGGTTTCGTCAGCACGGTCGCGCCCGCCTGGGCCGCGGACGGACGCCCGGTGTACGGCGGCTTCTTCTGGATCAACCGCGACAACGCGTTCCCGGTCCCACAGGAGGCGTACTACATGTCGGGCGCGGGCGGCCAGACCGTGCTCATCATCCCGTCACACGGCCTGGTCGTCGTGCGCATCGGCCATTACAAGGGCGTTCAAGCGGGGACAGAAGCGTTCCGGAAAGCGCTCGCAATCCTGATGGACGCCGTTCCGGCAACGAAGAGACAGCGGTGAGCCCGATGTAACCGCGTCATGCGTGTGTCGGCCTAGAATTGTGCGAACGTGAATCGCCGGACATTTCTCGCGCGAAGCCTCGCGTTTCCCGTCGTTAGCCGCCTGATCAGCCGGTCCGATAATCCGGCGTCGACGTGGATCACGCTCCTTTCGTCTCCGGGTCGCCGTCGTGAGGAGCTCGTCAACGTGGGCGTACCGTTCCCGCCCGGGCACCTTGTCGATCCGGCCCGCATCCATCTCGTCAGCGAGCAGGGACGCGAACTTCGGGCATCGGTGCGGATCCTGGAGCGCTGGCGCCCGCCGCCAGGTCGAGGCCGCGCCGGCGGCGAGCCGTCGATCCGTTCTGTCCAGATCCAGTTTCCGATCGATATTGAAAACGGCCGCGCCCGCGTCAAGCTTGTCGTCGGCGAGCGCCGCCGCAACACCTTGGATCGCATGGTTCCGGTCTCGGACACGCTGACGCACGGTGACGGCCTGCTCGGTCCGCGCGTGCTGCCGCTTCTTTCCTCCGACTGGCTCTGCGCCTCCGAAGTGGTCGGGCCGCAGACGCCGGCGCACGCGGCGGGCGCGCTGGCCGCGTACGATCGGTTCGTCGATCGCAGCTTTCCTGGTTCGGTTCAGTACGTCAACAGCGACGTCTATCACCACTGGCTGTTCGATCGTCCGACAGCGTACTTCACTCAGTACGTTCGAACCGGCGAACGGCGCTTCTTCGACGCGGCCTATCGGTCCGCGCACTTCATGCGGCTTCACACGGCGATGGACCCGCCTGACGCCGGCATGTTCACCCTCAAGGGTGCGGACGTGAAGTACGTCTATCCGCGCGCCATGCACATCCACTGGCTGCTGACGGGCGACGATCGCGCGCTCGCCGCAGGGACGGCGATGGCGCGCTTTTGCCTGACGCGCTGGGAACCGTCATACCGGCCGGAGGCGTACGCGCAGCCTCCTCTCGGCGCGGACCCGGAGAAGGATCGAAAGTTCTGGAGCACGCGGCACGAGGCCTACGGCCTGCTCGGCGTGCTGCACGGCTGGGAAATGACGGGCGACGAGGTCTACTGGCACCGCATGATGCAGTACATCGATGCGCTCGCGTCACATCAGATGCATCCGCCAGACGGACATCCGCCCGACGGCTCGTGGCGGCAGAACTGGGCGCTTTACGATCCGAACGAAACGCTGCTTGCCGGTGGTGCGTCGCCATGGATGACGGCCATTCTGCTCGCGGCTCTCTTTCACAACTGGCGAGCGACCGGCGACCAACGCATTCCGGGAATGGTGACACGGTGGTGCGACTTTCTCGACCGCAAGGCATTCACGCCCGGCGGCTCGAAGGTGCACTACGTCGTGGATTGCTTCGGGTCGGATCACCTGGACGAAGCGCCCGGCGAGCAGGAGCAGGGGATGGAGCGGCACAGCACCGAGCTGGCGTACAGCTTCGCGATGGGCCACTTCTTCTCGCGCGATGGCGGTCAGCGTCAACGATTCAAGCGGCGGTTCGATCGGCTGTTCGCGATGGCGATGACCATCGACGCGAATCGCCCGGCCCGATGCTACAACTGGGCGTTTCAGTCGTCGAGCCAGCTCGTGTATTTCATGAATCAGCGGATTGGCGCCAAATCGGGCCAAGACCTCGGACCATTCCGATATATCGCGAAGGATTGATCGATCCCGACAGCGCATCCGAGCTGGTACCCGCCTCGCGACGCCTCTCCCGACCTTTCTCTCGTTCAAGACACGCTGACTCGCGGTCGTTATACTGCGGCCATGGCGAACATGCGCTTGCTCCAGAGAGCCCTCTTCGGCGTGCTCTTCTTAAGTATCGTCGCGAGTCTGACGGCTCAGAACCCGCCGCCATCGCCGGACATCACCCTCGACGCGGCCATGCGCGCCGAGGTCATCGACGGCGCGTTGAAGGCCCTGAACGAGGGCTACGTCTTTCCCGACGTGGCCAAGCAGATGGAGCAGGCCATTCGCGCGCGTCAGCAGGGCAAGGAATACGACTCCATCACCAGCGGCCGGGAGTTCGCCCGCGCTCTGACCGAGCATCTTCGAGCGGTCAGCAAGGACAAACATCTCGCGGTCAACTACAACCCCCAGCCCTTGCCGCCCCAACTGCCACCCTCGCCGCCGAACGCCCGTCCAACTGCCGACGAGCAGACGCGGATCGACCGGCAGGCCACGGTGGCAGGGCGCCAGAATTTCGGGTTCGTCCGCGTGGAGCGGCTGGCCGGCAACATCGGTTATCTCGACCTTCGAGCCTTCATGCCGCCGGCGATCGCGGGCGATACCGCGGCGGCGGCGATGACCTTTCTCGCGAGCACGGACGCGGTCATCTTCGACATGCGGCAGAACGGTGGGGGCGATCCGGCCATGGTGGCATTCGTCACGAGCTATCTTTTCGGCGCTCAACCGGTTCATCTCAACGACTTCTACTTTAGACCGCTGAACGAGACCCGCCCATCGTGGACGCTTCCTTACGTCCCGGGTAAGCGTCTCACGAACAAGGACGTGTACATCCTCACCAGCTCGCGCACGTTCTCGGGCGCTGAAGAGTTTACCTACAACCTCAAGCACCTGAAGCGGGCGCTCGTGGTGGGGGAAACGACAGGCGGTGGCGCCCACCTCGTGAACGGGCGCCCGATCAACGATCATTTCACGATTGGTGTGCCAAGCGGCCGTCCGATCAACGCCGTCACGAAAACGGATTGGGAGGGCGTGGGCGTCGAACCAGACGCAAAAGTGGAAGCCGACAAAGCGCTCAAGACGGCTCACCTGATGGCGCTCGAAAAACAGGAGAAGACGCTTCCGCCCGACGCACCTGGCCTCAAAGCAGAGGTCACCGCGACGATTCAGGCCTTGAGGAAGGAGCTCGATGCAGTCCCCAGGCCGAGCGCGAGCGCGATCGACGCCGCTCCGCCGCCGTCGGCGGCTCAGGCAGGCGACGACTTCGAATCCGGTTCGCTCGCCGGCTGGAAAACCGACGTGAACGGCGCAGGAGGTTGGTTCGTCTACACGAACGGGAAGACCACGCCCGCGCCCGCTCAGAGCGATTTCAACGTGCCATTCGACGTCCCGGACCCGCCGCATGGCAAGTTCGCCGCAGTGACCGACATGAACGGCCCTGGAAGGCGCATCCTCTATCGGGACGTCATGCTTGACGGTCGCTACCGGCTGCACCTGACGGTGTTCTACGTGAATGCCGGTGCCTTCAGCACGCTGCAGACTGACGGCACGATTGGAGACAACCAGCAGTATCGGATCGACCTCGTCCTGCCGTCGGCGCCGCTCACGTCTCTGGCCAAGGATCAGCTGCTGGCCAACATCTACCACGCCTCGCCGGGCGATCCATCGCGGCTCCAGCCGACGGAGGTGACCTTCGATTTATCACCGTGGCAGGGTCAGACCGTGCGCCTACGCCTCGCAACTGCCGACAATCAGGGTCCTCTGCGGGCCGGAGCAGACAACATCTGGTTCGAGCGGATCGCACGCTAGAGGATTGAAGAGCGTCAAAACAGGCCAAATTATCGACATTTGGCAACTCGTCGGGAACGAATCCCACCCGCTGCGCCAAACTTCACACGCCTGCGTGTCCGCCTTGACTTGCCCCACAGGCGGGCGTAGCCTTCGCCTCGTCACCCCGCCGGCAGATGTGCGCATCGATCCTGCGGTTTTCATTCCGCGCGCGCAGGCTTTTTTCGGTTCGCCGCCGGTCCGTTGTTCGTGACGATCGTCAAGCGTCGATCGGCGTGCAGATGAGTTTCCAGGGATCTCGGTAGCGGGCCGCAGCGTTTTTTGCTCGAAAGGAGCCTTTTGCTATGTGCCGTACTCTGTGTGTGGGATTGACGTGGTTGCTGCTCTGCGCGCCCAGCTTCGCGCAAACGCTGGGCACCATCACGGGAGAAGTGAAAGATTCCTCCGGCGGTGTGGTTCCCGGCGCCACAGTGACCGTTGTGAACAAAGCGACCAACGCCACTCGTACAACCGTGAGCAACGAGGTCGGCCTGTTCGACTTTCCGGCGTTGCCGCCGGGGACCTATACGGTGAAGAGTGAGCTCGAAGGTTTCAAAACCGCGACCCGCGATATTGAATTGCAGGTGCAGCAGACCGCGCGGGTCAACTTCACGCTCGAGTTGGGCACGCTCTCCGAAATGGCGACCGTCACCGGGGTCTCGCCGCTGGTCGAAACCGCGAATGCGACCATCGGCACGGTCATCGAGAACAGACGCATCGTCGAGCTGCCGCTCAACGGCAGGAACTATCTCCAGCTCGTCGCCTTGAGTCCAAACGTCAGCGCAGAGTTTGCCGGCCCCGGGCAGGCGGGGGACCGCCAGGGCGGCACGCGCGCCAACCAGCAGCTGTCGATTTCAGGCCAGCGGCGCGAATTCAACTACTACACGCTGGACGGCGTCGACAACACGGACGTCAACTTCAACACGTATATCTTTCTGCCGTCAGTCGACGCGCTCGAAGAGTTCAAGGTGCAGACCGGCGTCTACTCCGCCGAATTCGGGCGCGAGGCGAGCCAGGTGAACGTCGTCACGAAATCGGGCACGAACAGCCTGCGCGGAACGGTGTTCGAATTCCACCGCGACGACGCGCTGGACGCGAGACCGTACGCCTTCAACGCGGCGCAGGCGGTCGCCCCGAAGGCGCCGTTCAAATGGGATCAGTACGGCTACACGGCCGGCGGGCCGGTCTGGAAGAACCATCTGTTCTTCATGT
>Ga0137409_10004636_pt1 | contig 14424 bp, 12 predicted proteins | sample CZODoug1_16funga_FD_122059 | JGI IMG/M metagenome (GOLD analysis project Ga0137409, IMG submission 122059) | Vadose zone soil fungal communities from Angelo Coast Range Reserve, California, USA - CZODoug1_16fungal (Hybrid Assembly) | ecosystem: Environmental > Terrestrial > Soil > Vadose zone... | reverse complement strand
TCGTTCGTCGTCGCGTTTCTGCCCGACACCGGCATGCGCTACCTGAGCAAAGTGTACAGCGACGAATGGATGCGCGAGCGCGGCTACACGGATTCGGAAGTTCTGCTCACCGCCGAAGACATCGTTAATGTGAAGCGCAAATCCGGCAAGGCGCGCGAATTGATCGTTGCAGGGCCCGACCAGACCGTGTTCCATGCCCTGCACACCATGCAGACGCAAGACATTTCGCAATTGCCCGTGTTCGAAGGGCAGTCGCCGGTCGGCGCAATTTACGAGGACCAGATTCTGAACCTGGCGCTCCAGGGCAAGGACCTGCGCAAGATGGCCATCCGCGAAGTGATGACGGATCCGCTGCCGCAAGTACCGTGCGAAGCGCCGGTCGAGCGCCTGACGTATTTGCTGAGCCACGAAGAACCCGCCGTCTTTGTCCAGATGGGCAATGGCCGCTTCGAAATCATCACCAAGTACGATTTGATGGGCACCATTGCAGGATTGATGGAGCAGAAGCGATAGCCTCGCTGCCCAGCGAAGTCGCAGCCAAAACCCTTGTGTCGTCCCTACGGGGCTTGGTGCTTCGCGCGAACTTGGTCCCACCGCTCCCGCGGTGGGCTGCGCTCTTTCGTCCCTTACAGGACTGGCAACGGCGTGGATGTTTCCATTCGGATTTGCGTGATTCGCCTAGGTGAAATTTATCGGGTATTCGCCCGCGACGCGGTCGATGGAGTCGCAGAACGTGGCGGCTGTGATGACGGCGGGTTCGTTTGCCTGGGGGGCGCTGCTTGCGATGATGGGAGATTGACTCGCGGCCGCACAGGCTGTGGTGTCGAGGTCGTGTTTATGGGAGGTTTCACGCTGTTCGTCAACATCCTGGAGGGGGCTGCGGGCCCAGTCGGCGGGAGGATGACGCGACGATTTTGGGAATCCACTGGCCCGGGCGGCGAAATGATGACTTGTTGTAAGCCGGTGCGCGCGTTGGATTGAGGTACGAGGGCTGCCGGCACCACGGGGCCATTGTTTCTATCCCCATTGATGAATGTGTGCGTATTGCGGTCGAAAACCACCGTTCTATTACCTTCCGATGGTTGCGGGATTGTTCGAACGGCGGAGGCGAGTCTGGAACGTTGCATGCCCGGCGAAGGACGAGGAGCAAACTCTGCTGGCGGCTGTTTCAGCGACGTAACGTTTTGCAGATCTCTCCCCGCGACAACCTGATTTGAACCGTTTCTATTGCGTGGAGATGTGCCAGACCGGGCAATGACGCCGTGCTCCAAGTTGCCTGGCGCGCCGTCGCGGTCGTTTGGGCTCATCGCGACCCAACCGATTTGATTGCCATCGCGCACCCAGTTGACGCGCGCCGCTTGCCAGTGGCGCAGCCCGGAAGGACCTCCTGGCACCCAGACCCATCCCAGAGTCGGAGAGAGCAGCCAGCTCCCGAAGTGATACGGCATCCAGCCCCAGGGTTCGTTGCTTACCCAGATCCAGCCGAGACGCGGATCGAGAATCCACTGTCCGTTCATGTATGGCGTCCAGCTAAAACCCACGCGGAACGGGTGCCAGGAGTTTCCATATCCTGGGAGGTTGACCCAGGAGCCATAGATCGAGAGGTCCGAAAGGCCGTAATAGTTCGGGGAGCTGATGTAATTGAGGGTGTCCTTCGCGCCGGTTTGAATCGTTTCGCTCTGCGCGCTGACCCATTGATCGAACGTGTCGGGTTCGGGGATGCGCGCCACATTGGGATTTTGAGGATCTCCCTCATGGATGGCGACGCTCTGTCCTTTTTCGAAGGTCGTCGAACCCGCACTGGTGCTGACCGAAACTTCGCCCAGCAAAACTTGAATCGACGCACCATCGCGGAAAGCGTCGATGCGAAACTCGGCGCGCTCCGGGATGGCGGCCTCGAAGGTCGATGTGACCACGCGGAACGAGTCTCCCTTGGTGAGATTGCCGTAAAAAGTGCCGGCGCCTTGAGTCAAATTGAGCTGTGTAACGCGGCCACCGCCGTAGAAGGCCAGTTGCGTGAATCGAAGGGCGGAATTTTCTGCCAGATACGCTGTGGCGCCGTTCTCGAACTCAATTTCGGCGAGGCCGCCCTGCGTCGCGAGAGTATCGCCCTCCTGCAAGGGCTGGTTTGCCGGGGCTTCTTCCCAGGCGTCGCTGCCGGCATGCGAGACGAGCACTTGCCCGTCCGTCCGGCTTAAACGAACCACCCGTGAATAATCGGAATCCTGCGCCTGCGTGGCAGAAGTGTAAAAAACAAGGCTGGATGCGGCCAGCAAACAAAGTCGGACGATCCTTGGACGCTTCATCCTGGCCCCCTTTCGGGCAGACCCCATCTACTAGTTAGATGCGGCAATCAGGGTCTGCGGTTCCATATCCCTGAAGAAAGAAACGTGTCCTCTACATGTACAGGCCGTTCACGGTGAACGCTCACGGTGAACCGCCCGTTCTTGGGCCGGGCAGCTGTTCGTTCTCTCCAAACCCAAAATGAGTCAGTCCCGAAAGGATGTCACATGTATATTTAATATTACATCAATTAATGGTCGCGAGAAGTGCGGATGCGCACGGCGAGGGCCCGCGCGCGGGTTCGAGCGATGTCCACGAAGTGCGAATCGGCGCCGATCTGGTCGAGGACGGGCAAGAGACGCTCGGGTTCGGGGAGAAGTCTATGGTCCATGTCCGACTCGAATTGACGCAACGCATCGTTGACGCCGAGGCGATCGTATTTGACGCGCCGCTCGAGCAGGACGAGGTCACTCTGCTGCCGGGCAAGGCCTTCGAAGATCTGCATGAGCTGGTTGGCCGAGGCGTTCAGCGTGTAATTGAAAGTGGTCTCGTGCACTTCCGGGCCACGTTCGTAGCGAAACGTTTTCTGGCCAAGATTGGCGATGCGCTTCTGAATGTCGAGGTCCGCAACCGCAAAATTCTTCAAATCGGCGGCAAGCTCGAAAATCTTCTGGCGCACAGGTGCGCCGACTTCAAACGCCTCCGCATCGGGATCTTCTTCCAGTTGGCGAATCTCGAACGTGGATTTCCCCTGTTCACCGATCTTGATCTCGATGAATTCGGGCGTGCTGCCTTTGAATACGCGCCGGTACGTGATGGTCGCGTTGCCGGGAGCCGCTTGTCCAAGCGGAGCGAGGGCCAACGCAGCCAGCAGAAAAAACAGGAGCCTGGGTTGGGAAGGGTTCCGTGTCATTCGAAGACTCAGATGCGCGAAACCGCGCCGCGGCTGCGCGTGCCGCGCGAAGTGGTTCCCGAAACACGGTTCGCGGCGATAACGCGCGCAGCCCCGGCGTCGATGCGCGCGCGGAATTGAGCTGTCTGGATATGGCAGAGCGCCACTGCCAGCGCGTCGGCAGCGTCAGCCGGTTCGGGAGTTTCACTCATGCCCAGGAGCGCGCGCACCATGAGCTGCATCTGCTCTTTTCCCGCGTGCCCGTAACCGGCGACGCAGGCCTTCACTTCGCGAGGAGAATAGCTGTGCACGGAGATATTGCGCTGGGCCGCGGCCAGCAGAACCACGCCGCGGACTTCGGCAAGCTTGAGCGCGGTCTTCATGTTCAGAGCGGTGAAAACGGATTCGACCGCGACACCCTGCGGCTCGAATTCCTCAATCAGATCGCTGAGCATCGCGTGTATTTCACGGAGCCGCTCGGGGAAATGCTCTGGACCCCTGCGCGTGGCGCGCAACGCGCCGAAGCGGAGCATCCGACAACGGCGTCCGTCGCTTTCAATCACACCATAGCCGGTGGCTCCCGCCGCGGCGGGATCAACGCCGAGTACACGGAAGAAGGCGCCGTTCGTTCGAGAAGTTTGCGGCATGGCACTGAGTGTACGGCGGGCCACCGCGCGCGGCCACATGTTTTTCGCCTGCGCGTGCACGGGCGGATTCACAGACCCGCTCATGAATGCGGCGCTCGCTAAAACGAAATCGCCCCGGCAAGGCCGAGGCGTTCGCAATCGCATTTGAATCTGAAAAGGCTGCACTATTCCGCGGCCATGACCGCCTGCATTTCTTTCTCATCGATGTCGAAGTTGGCGGAGACGCGCTGGACATCGTCATGTTCTTCGAGCGCTTCGACCAGCCGCAGCATTTGGGCGGCTTGGGTCCCGGTCAGCTTCACGTAGTTTTGCGGCACCCAGCCGACCTCCGCGGATTCGGGCGTGATGCCTTCCTTGATCAGCGCGGCGCGGACGGCTTCAAAATTCTCGGGCGGAGTCAGAACCTCCCAGGCCGCGCCGTCGTCGCGCAAATCCTCGGCGCCGGCATCAAGGACAATGGAAAGCATTTTGTCTTCGTTGGCCTGTTCCTTGGATACCACGATTTCGCCCTTGCGCTGGAACATCCAACCGACGGCGCCGTTTTCGGCCATGTTGCCGCCATGCTTGTTCATAATGTGCCGGAGTTCGCTAACGATGCGGTTGCGGTTGGTGGTGACGACCTGGACGATCATGCCCACGCCGCCCGGGCCGTAGCCCTCAAAGTTCACTTCCTCGTACTGCTCGCCTTCGAGTTGCCCGGTGCCGCGCGCCAGGGCGCGCTCAATGTTGTCGTTGGGCATGTTCTCATTCTTGGCGGCAAGGATGGCGGTGCGCAGGCGGGGGTTTGAATCCGGATCGCCGCCGCCGACTCGTGCGGCGATGGTGATTTCGCGAATCACCTTTGTGAAAATGCGGCCGCGCTTGGCGTCGGTGGCCGCCTTCTTGTGTTTAATCGTAGCCCACTTGGAATGCCCAGACATGAAAATCGCCTCGTAGAAATTATTTGGGGGACTTATCCCTGTATATTGCCACGACAGTCTAGCATATGGCTATCGGAATCGGAACACACGGCGGGAAGCTCAGCCACCCGAACTGATTGAAAACCATACGATTGGCGCGGCCCGCAGGCCCCTCGGCGGGCAGACAGGCTGGTACAGATGGCTGATTCGGCGCATTCCTTTTGGCCGTTGTGGCTTTTCCGCGCCGAAGCTGCCTACAATTACTAAGCAGAGTATGCCCCAGTTATGCCGACACTGACAGCCTGTAGCGAACACGGATGCAAGGGACATGTGCCGCAGTCGCTCGAGGCCGTGCATTTGTGCGTGTTGCATTTCACGCTGCAAATCGAAAAGGCCTGTGCGGAAATGCGCCGCGAAACTGTGTACGGCAAGACTCCCCACGCGCGCCAAGTGGAGATCATCAGCTACATCGCCGACCACGGTGAGATGCTGGCCCGCGCGTCGACCAGCGGCTTGCACCTGGCCGACGAGATGAAGGCGCGCATTCTCAATACATTCCTCACGCTCATGAATTTGCGCGAAAATCTCGACCGCGCCGCTCTGCGGCAACCCATCGGCCGCACCGGCGGGTAGCGAGCCGCCCTCTTCTCGGTGGAACAGACGTCCAGCCCGTGTGCTAGACTTGGCGTAGGAAGCTTCGCGCGGGAAATGGAAAACACCCCAAATGCGAGTCCTTGTGTCCTGACGATTGGGCACTCGAATCATCAGATTGTCCACTTTCTCGGACTGTTGAAGTCCCAGACTGTCCAAGTTGTGGTGGACACTCGATCGCAACCGTACTCTGAATACGCCTCCCAATTTGACCAAAAGCCTCTAAAGCAGGCTCTCGAAGGGGAAGGCATTCGCTATGTATTCCTGGGGCGCGAATTGGGCGGGCGCCCTGACGGAGACGAATTTTACGACGACCAGGGCCATGTCCTGTACGGCCGAGTCGCGGAAACGGAACTTTTTCGAGAGGGATTGTCGAGGCTGGAAAAGGGAATCCGCGAGTACAAGGTGGCGATACTCTGCGCGGAGGAAAATCCAGCCGCGTGCCACAGGAGGCTGCTTGTCGGGCGGGTCCTACTCGACCGTGGGATTCGAGTGGACCACATCCGCGGGGATGGGAAAATTCAAGCGGAAGACGAAGTCGCTGCGGAAACAGATCCGAATCGGGACCAACTGGCGCTCTTCGAGAAAGTCGAGGCTGAACCGTGGAAGTCTATTCCATCGGTTTTACGAAAAAAACGGCAGAACAATTCTTCGGCCTATTGAAGAGCGCCGGAATTCGCCGCTTGCTTGACGTTCGTCTAAATAATGTTTCGCAGCTGGCTGGTTTCGCCAAGCGCAACGACCTTCAGTATTTCCTGCGTGAAATCTGCGGCGCGGAATACGTGCACGAACCACTGCTCGCTCCGACTAAACAGATGTTTGATGACTATAAGAAGAGAAAAGGAAGCTGGGAAGAATACGAGCATCGATTCCGGGCGCTGATGGCGGATCGGCGTATTGAAGAAAAGCTGGAACCCTCCACGCTTGCCGTGCCTACCGCGCTGCTTTGCAGCGAACCCACCCCGGATCATTGTCACCGAAGACTGGTTCTCGAATACCTTCAGGATAAATGGTCTGAGTTGACAATTCACCACCTTTAGGTGGTATATGGATGCATGGTTCTTGTCACTTTTCTTTGTCTGGCCAATTCAAAGAAATTTTCGGAGCGGTGCGTCGCCGGGGTGCGGGTCGATACAGGCGATTGGATCAGACCCATAAGCCGCGAGAAGCACGGTGAACTTACTTCGTCCCAGATCAACTTGACCAATGCCGGAGACCCGCAACTCTTTGATTTGGTGCGCGCCTCGCTGGCGGAACACGTCCCCGTCAAGAATCAACCTGAGAACTGGCGAATTCCAAAGATCCCATGGGAATTGGTATCCAGGCCGGCGCCGAGCGAACATGCCAAGCTTCTCCAGTCTGTGCTCTTTCGCGACGCCGTCTTATTCGGAAACACTTCAGACCGGGTAGCCTTCAAGACCTTTGACATAGCTCCCGCCAAAGAATCACTCGTCCTGGTCAAGCCCCAGCGGCTGCGTTGGCTGGTGATACGCACGCTGACCTGGAAAAAGCAACTCCGGGCAGAGTTCTGCCTCGCGGCCACATCCTACAGCTTGGCCGTGACGGACATCCGCTATGAGCAAAAAATGAATGGGCTTGAACTTGGCGAGTATTCTTCAGAGCAACTTGGCATTATGGATGAAAGCCGACTATATTTTACCGTAAGTCTTGGCGAGCCGCTGGACAATGGTTATTGCTTCAAGCTTGTTGCAGCCGTTTTGGAGCTGCCAACCGGCTGGCCCCCGCTCGATTGAGAATCGCATTCTTAGTCGTACACAGGGTATTCCGTGAAACGCCATCCGAGTCTGCATCCGTTGAGTCAGCACCATCACTTTGCGCTAATTCAGGCGCTCGGGATGAGGCGCGCAGCCGAGGCTCCCGCGGAGAAGCGCAACGCGGCGGTTGAGCGCCAAGCGGACAAATTCGTCGCGTTCTGGCACAAGACGGGCATCATTCATTTTCGCGAAGAGGAAGAGGTGCTGCTGCCGGCCTATGCGCGGCACACGCGGCTCGATCAGGATGCTGGAATCATGCGTTTGCTTGCCGACCATGCGGAGATTCGCGCCGCGGTGCAGGATTTCGAGCGCCGGCGCGCGATGAAACTGCCGATCGAACCCGAGGCAATGGCCCGGCTCGCGAAGCTTCTCCACGATCATGTGCGCTTTGAGGAGAGCGACGTATTTCCTCGCATCGAACGCGTGCTCGGAGAGAAAAACCTGGACGCGGTGGGCCGCGAGCTCACTCGCTTACATTCCAAGAATGACGTCTGCGACATTTGAAACCCTTTGCGTGAATCCATACGCGTCGGTTCGACAGTCCGTGTGGCCACTTGAAATTCAACACATCAGGGGATAAACAGGCTGGGGAAAGAGCGCTTTGGTTGTCATTCTGAGCGAAGCGAAGAATCCCTCCTGATTCAATGCAAAGGCCAAAGAGAGATTCTTCGCCCGCCGCGGCGGGCTCAGAATGATAGGCTTCCGCCTTTTTCAGCAACCTGATAACTCGCGACCCACAAACTTTTTTACGGTCACGCGCCCGAACAAATACTCGTTCAAGTACCAATGTAGCGGGCGTAGAGCGATCTTGCGACGCTGGTATCGCGAGTTCCTTTGATAATGGCACGGCCATCGGAGAAGACGGTCATTTCGTAGGGTGGGACGCGGAAACGCAACAGAAAACCATTCTCGCGGACCTCGGCAACCGTCGGTGCGATGCGGCGGCCCAGCGCCGCGAGATCGAGTTGCCGCCGGCGTTCGTGAATTTGCACAGAATCGCGGCCGCACATGGTCAAGTGGGGCTGCGCATCGCCTTCGAGAAAGCGGAAGTCGTGGCGCACGCAGGCGCGGCAGGCGGGATCGCGTGCCACTCGCACGGATTGGTATCGTCCGGACCACACATCAAATGAAACCAGACGACCGCCCACCGAATCCCACTTGCCAAGGAGCAGCTTGATCGCTTCGGCGGCTTCGATCGAGGCAATCACTCCGGCTGCGGCGCCGAGCACGCCCACCGTATCGCAGGTATCCTCAGCTGCGGCGGGCGCGGCCGCGGCGTTCGAGCCGTCATCGTTTCCACGAGGCCTCTCAGATGGGTCGCTGGATTCGAGAGCGCATGCGAGGCAGGCCGTCTGGCCGGGACGCACGGTGAGCGTCACACCGTAGCTCGCAACCACGGCGGCATAAATCCACGGGACATCCAGGTGGATCGCGGTGTCGTTCAGCAGAAATCGCGTTTCAAAGTTGTCGGTGCCGTCGAGGATCAGGGGAAAACCATGCAATAATTCCTTCGCGTTTTTCGGTCCGAGGTCGGCGACGATGCTTTCAACGGCGACGCCGGAATTGATGGCGCGCAGGCGGCGTTCGGCTGCGACGGCTTTCGGCAGCGCTTCGTGGGCGTCGGATTCCTCGAATAGCGTTTGCCGCTGCAGGTTCGATGGCTCGACGAAATCGCGGTCGACGATCCGCAGTTTTCCGACGCCCGCCCGTACCAGGAGATTTGCCAACGCTGTGCCCAGGGCGCCGCATCCAACCAGCACGGCGGAGGATTCGAGCAGGCGCTGCTGGCCCGATTCGCCGATTTCGGTGAAGAGAATCTGCCGCGAATAGCGTTCAAATAGTTTCGGATCCATGTGCCGCATCGCCCCTTATTCCGCCGGGCTCCAAGTCGCCGACGCGCCACGGCCCGCACGGGGTTGCGAGACACTATGATAGCGCCGTAGGGGCGAGCATGGGGGAGTGAGTGGCATTTTCTACTCGTCGTGAGATTTCGCACCGGGCCGGAAACGCGCCTGTGCTACGCTAGTTCTGTTGTGAAACGCGATGCAGAGCGATCAACGTTCCTTCTTACGGATCGCCATTTGGCTGTCCACGATCTGTTTTTCTTGTGCCAGTTTCCTTTTCGCGCAAGACGGCCCCACGGGTGAGGCGCCGCGGGTCATCGCTGTGCGCGTTGTCACCGAATCCGGCACGGTGCTCGAACAGGATCCTCCCCAGCTAACAGTCCAACCCGGCCAACCGTTTTCCATGGATACCGAGAGCGAAAGCCTGCGAGAGCTTTTCCGCTCGGGCCGCTTTGCGGATTTGCGCGCGGAGTTGACGGACGTCCCGGGAGGTGTGCGGCTGGATTTCGTGGTTCGCCAGAACTTCTACATCAATCGGGTGCAAATTGTGGGATTGCGCGAGCCACCCGGCGAATCACTGGCGATTTCCGCGCTTCGGCTGAACCTGGGCGAGATATTCCGCGAGAGCGACATGAAGGAGGCGCTGGACCGGCTCCGGCAGACGCTTGAAGATGACGGACAGTATCAGGCCAAGGTTGATTACGAAGCGACTCGACATCCTGACACGCTCCAAGTGGACATCTTGATTCACGTAACGCCGAGCGCCCGGGCGCGGATCGGCGCGATCACGATTCAAAACGAGACCGAATACATGGAAGCGGAACTTCGCGAGCAACTGAAGCTTAAGATGGGACGCGAGATCACCTCGGACCGCCTGAATCGCGCCGCCGATGGCGCGCGAAATTGGCTGGCGAAAAAAGACTACCTAGGGGCGCGCGTAACGTTGCACCGGGGCGTCTACGATGCAAAGTCGAATACAGTGCCGCTGGAGGTTACGTTTCATGCAGGATCGGAAGTGCGCGTGACGGTGGAAGGGGCAAAGGTCCCCGCGCGCACGCTGCGCAGATTGGTGCCGATCTATGAGGAAGGCGCGGTCGACGAGGATCTTCTCCAGGAGGGCCGGCGAAGATTGCGCGAGTGGTTCGAACGCGACGGTTATTTTGACGCGCAAGTGAATTACACCACGTCGGACCTGGCGGCGGAGAAATCGGCGGCTACGTCGCGCACCGCCGCCAGGGTCGTCACCTACCATGTGGACCGCGGCGACCGCCATCGGCTGGTTGGCGTGGAATTTTCGGGCAACAAATATTTCAGTACGGCCCTCCTCACTGGGCGATTGAGAATTCAGCCTGCCGCGTATGCTTCCCCGGGACGCTATTCGACGGCGCTGTTCCAGGATGATGTGGCTTCGATTCGCACCCTCTATGATTCAAACGGATTTCATGAGGCCGAAGTGCGCAGTCAAGTCGTCGATGATTACCAGGGGCGCCATGGCGAATTGTTTGTCCGGGTCGAGATTGCGGAGGGCCGGCAAACGAGGGTTGCGGACCTGGCCGTTGAGGGAAATCAGCAACTCACCAAGGATGAGCTCCTGGGCGTCATTGGATCCACGCAGGGCCAGCCTTATTCTGACTTCAACATTTCCTCGGATCGCGACAACATCCTGGCTCTCTACTACGACCAGGGATTCTCGGAGGCGCGGTTTTCGTCAGATGTGGAACAAGTGCCACCGTCAGACCCCAACGAGGCCCCACGCGTGCGGCTGACGTATCACGTCATAGAAGGGCGGCAGGTGCTGGTCGCGAGCGTGCTTCTCGGCGGGTACGAACACACGCGGCCGGGCGTGATCTCACGCCAAGTGGGGATTCACTCGGGAGAACCGCTGAGCGAAGGCGCTGTCGTGGAGACGCAGAGAAAACTCTACAACCTGGGAATCTTCAGCCGTGTTTCGATCGCGCCGCAAAACGCCGAGGGGGATAATACTCGGAAAACCGTGGTGGTGATGGTCGATGAAGCCCGGCGCTACACGTTGGCGTATGGATTGGGTTTCGAGGCGCAGCGGTTGGGCAGCGGCGCCACTGGCACCGGGTTCAGCGCGGCCCCTCGGGCCATCCTGGAACTTACGAAAGGGAATCTTACCGGGCGGGCGGATGCGCTCTCTTTTAAGGTGCGCGCGAGCACGATCCAGGGGCGCGCGCTGCTGGCCTACACGGCGCCCAACTATTTCGCGTCGCCCAATTTCAGCCTCCAGGTCACGGCTTTTTTTGAAAAGGCGCGCAATATCCAAACGTTTACTTCCAAGCGTTACGAAGCGTCGTTGCAGCTGGCCCAGAGGATGTCGAGCTCGAGCTCATTCCTGTATCGTTATGCTTACCGAAAAGTAAATACGGTCCTCAACGTAAGCACCCTCACGTCGGAGCAGCTTCCGCTCTTCAATCAAAATACGGATATCGCGGAATTTGGGGCGAGCTGGCTCAGGGATCGGCGCAACAATCCCGCCGACGCCACGCGTGGCGACTTCGAGAATATCGACCTGGCCGTGGCGATGAAACCCGTCGGTTCGTCCGTCGATTTCTTTCGAGTGTTTCTACAGAATTCCACCTACAGTCCGATTGGCCGGCGTCTGGTGTTTGCGCGATCGACCCGGTTTGGCGTGCAAACGCCGTACGGCGGGACCGTCTCCACCGAAATCCCGCTTCCCGAACGATTCTTCGCCGGCGGTGGCACATCCTTGCGCGGGTTTACGCTCAATCAAGCCGGGCCGCGCGATCCGAGTTCCGGATTTCCGATCGGCGGACAAGCCTTGGTAGTCTTCAATCAGGATTTGCGTTTCCCCATGCATCTGCCTCTGATCGGCGATCGATTGGGCGGGGCCGTCTTCTACGATGCCGGGAACGTGTTTCCGAGTGTCAAGACGATTTCGTTTCGCACCGCGCCGCCTGTTCCCACGACTGGGTCCACGATCGACGCATTCAATCACCCCACAACCGTGTGCCTGACGAATTGCACGAACGAGCTCGCCTATTTTTCTCACACGGTTGGGTTAGAATTTCGCTACGGCACGCCGATCGGACCCGTGGCTCTCGACCTGGGCTATCAGCTCAACCCGGCGCGGTTTGTGGTGCAGAGTGGAACGTGCCCGGCGACCGCCGCCGCGGCGTGCCAGACGACGCTTTCCCGGCTGCCGTCCTTCCAGTTCTTCATCAACTTGGGGACGACATTTTGATGCGGCGCTCGACTTCCATCTTCGCTTGGATCCTGTTGTTTGCGGCTGCCTCGCCGGCAATTGCCGGCCGGATGGCGCAGAGGCAAACGGCGCGCCTGGTCGATCGCATTGTGGCGCGCATTGAAGGCGACATCATCTTGTTGAGCCAGGTGCGCGAACTCGGGGCATTCCAACAATTGGTCGAAGGGCGCGCGGAGGACGACGACCGCCTGCTTGCGGAGCTCATCGACCAGTGGATGGTGCAAACCGAAGCCACCGAGTCACATTTTCCTCAGCCCGCGCAGTCGGAAGTCGACCGCGAACTCGCGCGGGTCGTAACGCAATACGGAAATCCCGAGGCGTATGCCGCCAAGTTGCGTGAGCTGGGGCTGTCCGCGGCGCAGGTTCGGCAATTGCTCGCGCGGCAGATTTACGTCGAGCGTTATATCGACTACAAGTTTCGCCCGACGGCGCAAGTCGAATCCGCCGATATCGAAAACTATTATGAGAAGGAACTTTTGCCGGAATTGGCGAGAAAAAATCAGCCTACGCCTCGCCAAGCCGACGTCGAGGGACAGATCCGCGAACTGCTCACGCAGCGCGCGATCACCGACCTCGCCACGAAATGGCTGGATGAAACCAAAGCGCGCCTGAAGATCGAAGTAACGCTGGCAGGCGGGAAGCCCTGATGCCCGGTAGTTCATTCGTGCAAAGATGAGCGGCAAGAAAAGAAAATTCCGCTTGAAACACGGGATGGCATTGTGCGCCACGCTGGCGGTGGGCCTTGCCCTCGCGCTCGCGTACATCGTCGGGAGCGGGCTTGCGGACTTGTGGGCGCGGCGCAGGATCGTGGAGGAGCTTGAAAAGGCGACCGGAGCGCGCGTCGAACTGGGCAACTTCCACATCAAATGGCGGGCCTTGCACCTGCGGTTTGACGGGCTCACATTGCACGGGCGGGAGCCGGCGAGAACACCGCCCTTATTCCATGCTGATCGATTGGAAATCGATATCCACGTGGAATCTTTCTGGGGCCGTAAGATCTCGCTGGGGAACGTCGACATGTCGCACTTCTCGGCCCACGTGCTGGTGGGACGGGATGGTTCGACGAACATTCCAGTGTCCAAAACGCCGGGGAACACGGGAAGGCCTCCTGTCCAGAGCCTAATCGATCTGAAGATCGCTCATTTGCGCCTGCAAGACGGCGAGATTTTGTGGAACGATACACAAATGCCTCTCACGGCCGAAGGCGGGAAATTTGAGTTCACGATGGATTATGCCAGCGATGCCGGACGGCCCGCCTATCTCGGCCGGATGAGCTGGCAGAAATTCAAGGTAGCGGCCTGGGGGTTTCTCCCATTTGCGTCGGAACTCTCGACGAGATTCACGCTCAGGCCGGATTCGTTTTCCTTGACGCAATTGCAATGGAAGATTCCGCACAGTGAGATTGAAGCGCAGGCCAGCCTCACCAGTTTTTCGCAGCCTGCATGGGATTTTCGTTATCGAGGCCAGCTTAATTTCGAGGATATTCGCTCCATCCTCCGGAAGCCGAGCACTCCGGCCGGGCATGTGGAGTTCACGGGCGAAGGAAAATATGCCGGGAAACAATTGAACGTCAGCGGACTTTACACCGCCGGCGAAATTTCCATGAAATATCAGTGGTTCCACCCAGGAAGCGTTTCTACTCGGGGAAATTACCGCGCGGACCAGCACTCGCTCGATGTGCCAAATCTGGAGGCGCTATTGCTGGGCGGCAGCGTTACAGGACGTTTGCATGTGGATTTTCACTCGCAGACATTCCGCGCCGAAACGAAAGCACGCGGGATGGACTTGAACCATATCCTGGCGGCCGAGGACAATCCCGGCTTGCCGATTATTCCCCTGCATTGGGGAAGCCAGGTCGATGTGGACTCGACGACGACTTGGATTGCGGATTTCAAACACATGGACTCGCGCGGCGTTATGCTTTGGACTCCTCCGAACGCGTTGCCTTCCCGGCAGATTCCAACGTCCGCGCGCTTTGAATATCACTTTGACATGGACCGCAAGCAGGTGGAACTCGCACCGAGCGAGATCATGACGCCGTCGAGCCGCATCACGGTGAGTGGCGCGCTCGGGTTGGATGATTCATCGCTCGACGCAACGGTCGACACCGAGGACCTCACTGCCTACGATGATTTCATTAACCGCATACGTGGAGTGACTGCGGAACCCCAAGTCATCGGCGGCCA
>Ga0137409_10004635_pt1 | contig 14426 bp, 11 predicted proteins | sample CZODoug1_16funga_FD_122059 | JGI IMG/M metagenome (GOLD analysis project Ga0137409, IMG submission 122059) | Vadose zone soil fungal communities from Angelo Coast Range Reserve, California, USA - CZODoug1_16fungal (Hybrid Assembly) | ecosystem: Environmental > Terrestrial > Soil > Vadose zone... | reverse complement strand
ACCGGATCAGCGGGGGCGGCGGGCTATCGGGGGACGACTTCGGCATTGGAGCTGCGCTCGGCCAGCCCCAGGCGGCGGTGCAGCGACGCCAGGGGCGCGGGCGCCCACCAGTTCCACCGCCCCATCAGGCGCATGGTGGCGGGAACCAGCAGCGCGCGCACGATGGTGGCGTCGATCACCACCGCCAGGCCGATCCCGATGCCCACCGCCTGGATGATCACCGAGCGGGCGGTCGCGAACCCGAAGAACACCGCGGCCATGATCGCGGCCGCGCCGGTGATGAGGCGGCCGGTCGACTCGAGCGCCTCCGCCACCGCGTGGGCGGTGTTGCCGCCGCGCTCGTACTCCTCGCGCACGCGACTCAGGAGCAGGACCTCGTAGTCCATCGAGAGCCCGAACACGAAGCAGAACATGATCAGCGGCGTCGCGGTCTGGATGGGGCCGGGCGTGAAGTTGAGCCAGCCCGAGAGGTGGCCCTCCTGGAAGATCCACACCAGCGCCCCGTAGGAGGCGCTGATGGAGAGGAGATTCATGATCACCGCCTTGAGCGGCAGCAGCACCGAGCCCAGCAGCAGGAACAGCACCACGTAGGTGGCGAGCATGACCAGGCCCACCGTGAGCGGCGCGTGCCGGGTGACCAGGCTGATGATGTCGAGATCGAACGCGGTCTGCCCGGTCACCAGCACCTCGCCCCCGATGGCGGGATGGGAGGCGCGGATCTCCTCGACCAGCGCGCGCGCCTCCGCGCTCGACGGCTTGAGCGGGGTCGCGACCACGAGCAGGGCGAGCCGGCCGCCGACGGTCTGGCGCAGCAGCTGCTGCACGCCGGGCGGCCGCATCTCCGGCGGGGCGGTGGCGAGCTGCTGGTACTGCTCGCGGGTCACCCTCGGGTCGAGGTCGACCAGGCTCTCGACGCGCACCACGTTGGGCCGCTTCGCCAGCCAGCGGCTCAGGTCGTAGAGGCCGCCGATCCGCTCCGCGGTGAGCGGCGAGCCCGCCGGATAGCGCACCACCACCAGGACGCGGTTGCTGTCGCCCCCGGGGAAGTGCTCGCGGAGCGCCTCGTCGCCCCGCCGCGAGAGCGCCTCCGGCGGGAGCGCGTTGACGTCGCCCGAGCCCACCCGCAGGTGGAGGAACGGCAGGCCCAGGACCAGGAGCAGGGCGGAGACCGAGAGGAACACCGGCCAGGGATGCGTCATCACCACCACCGCCACCCGGTGCCAGAGCCCGCGGCCCTTCCGCGAGCGCTCCGGGTGGATGAACGGCAGCCGCAGCGAGTTCACGCGGGGCCCGATGACCGCGAGCAGGGCCGGCAGCAGGGTCAGGGCGTAGAGCACCGCGAGCGAGACCACCACGGTGCCGGCCCAGCCGATCGAGCCGATGTTGCCGAGCCCGAGGAAGACCATGCCGAGGAGCCCGATGGCGACGGTGAGCCCGGAGAAGAGGATCGCCCGGCCCGCGGTGGCCATGGTGCGCGTGAGGGCCTCCGGCGCCGGGTGGCCGCGGATCTCCTCGCGGAACCGGCTCACGATGAACAGCGAGTAGTCGATCGCGACGCCGAGCCCGATCATGGTCACGATGTTGGGCGCGTACACCGAGACCGAGGTGTAGCGGGCCATGAGCAGCGTGCCTCCGATCGCGCCCGCCATCGACAGCGCACCCACCAGGAGCGGCAGCAGCGCGGCCACCGCCGAGCCGAACACGAGCAGGAGCAGGATCACCACCAGGGGCAGGATCACCAGCTCGGCCCGCTGCAGGTCGGTGCGGGTCACCTCGGTGAAGTCGTGGTTGAGCGGGATATTGCCGACCGGCAGCATCTCGAGCGTCTCGGTCTTCACCTTGGCCCGGAGCGACGGGTAGACGTCGGGCGGCAGCACCGAGAACTCGAGCGAGGAGAACGCGGCCGCCTCCCCCTTCAGCTCCACCACCGCGAGCGCGCGCCGGCCGTCGCGCGAGATCATCTCGGCCGCGGGCACCGAGGCGTCGTAGACCGGCGGGTCGTAGGCGGTCACCACCCGGGCCACCCGCTCGTCGCTCCGCAGCGGCGCGATCGCCCGCTCGACCTCCCGCCGGAACGCGGGATCCTTCGCCGGGAGCGTGGCGCTGCTGAAGATGAAGCTGAAGGACGGCGGCCGGCCGGGTAATTCGCGGCCGATCAGGTCCAGCGCGCGCCCCGACTCGGTGGTGGTGGGCACGTCGGTGGTGGCGAGCCGCCCCCCGTGGGCGATCAGCCAGAGCGACGGGATCACGCTCGCGAGCGACAGCGCGATCACCGCGAACCGGAAGCGATGCACGAACCGACCCCAGCCCGCGAGCATAGGGTTCTATCGTAACCCACAAACCGCGATGGGACCCGCGGTCTAGGCGCGGCCGGCGATCTCCTCGACCCGCACCCCGCGGCCGCCGCTCACCGCCACGATCCCACCCACCACCACGAGGGCGCCGGCGAGCGACCAGAAGACCGGGCGGTAGCCGCCGAGCAGCGTGTAGAGCACCGCGGCCCCCACCGGCCCGAGCGCGCGCGCGCCGTTGGCGCCGAAGGCGACCGCGCCGCTGATCGTCGCGTAGTGCGCGGGCCCGAAGACCTCGGCCAGCGTGGTGGCGCGCGCCAGCGTGGCCATGCCGTTGGCCGCGCCGAGCACCGCGACCACGAGGATCAGGCCGCCGGGGAGCGAGGGCGCGAGCGCGACCAGGACGAGCCCGAGCGCCTGGGCGATGAACACCGCCATCGTGACGCCGAGCGCTCCGAAGCGGCCCGCCACCGCGAGGAAGAGGAGTCGCCCTGGGATCTGCATCGCCCCCATCCAGCCGATGGCGATGGCCACCGCGGTCGCGACGTGACCGTGGTCGACCATGTAGGGAATCAGGTGCAGCGTGACCGCCGAGGTGGCGAAGCTCCCGATCGAGAATGCGAGGCCCAGCGCCCAGAAGATGGGCGCGCGGACGGCCACTCCCAGGTCCACCCCGGGGCCTCGGCCCGCGTCGCGGACCTCGCGCGAGGCGCCCTGGACGAAGTGGGGCGGCTGCCGCCGCAGCACGAGGGCGTGGAGCGGGATGGTCAGGATCGCGAGGATCACCGCCAGCCCCAGCAGCGCCGGGCGCCAGCCCCAGTGCTGGAGGAATCCGGCGCTGATCGGCATGAAGATGGTGCTGGCGAGCGCGCCCGCGAGGGTGACGATGGTGAGCGCGGGATCGCGATGGTCGGTGGGGAACCAGCGGACCACCGCGCCGAACGCGGGCTCGTAGAGGGTGGCGGCCAGGGCCAGGCCCATCAGGCTCCAGATCACGTAGAGCCCCACCACCCCGTCCACCTGCGACCAGGCGACCATGAGCGCGGCGCCGAGACACGAGCCCGCCGTCATCGGCCCCCAGGGGCCGCACCGGTCGAGCCAGCGGCCCACCGGCAGTGCGGTGAGCGCGGCCACCGCCAGGCCGACCGTGAAGGCGCCGGTGATCGCGATGCGCGAGGCCCCGAGGTCGGCCTCCATCGACGCCAGGAACACCGGGAAGCCGTAGTACATGATGCCCCACGAGACGATCTCGGTGACGCAGAGGGTGCCGACCACGGTCCAGCCGTAGCTCAGAGCAGACGCTCCATGATCAGCACGTCCACCCAGCGGCCGTCGAGGCGGCCCTGCTCGCGGTAGACCCCGACCGGGCGGAAGCCCACCTTCTGGTAGAGGGCCACCCCCGCCTCGTTGAAGGGGAAGGTGGCCAGCACCATCTTGTGGTAGCCGAGCGTCCGGGCGAGCGGCAGCAGGTGCTGCAGGAGCGCGCGTCCGACCCCGCGGCCGCGCCAGCCGCGCTCCACGTAGACCGAGAGGTCCACCACGTTGTCGTAGGAGGGCCGCGGGTTGAACGCGTTGAGGCTGCCCCAGCCCACCACCTGGCCCCCGGTCACCGCCACCACCACCGGATGGCGCGCGGCGCGGGCGCCCATCCACTGCCGGCGCTCCTCCGGCGTGCGCGGCTCGGTCTCGAGGGTGGCGATGCGGTCCTCGATGCCCTGGTTGTAGATGGTGCAGATGGCCGCCGCGTCGTCCGGGGTCGCGGGGCGGGTCGAGACGTCACCCATGACCATTCGTCCTCCTGTCCCGCAGTGTGTCCCGTGGAGACGCGATAAGGGAAATAGATTGTCCTCATGCAAACGATGAGAAATACTTTCGGTCGAGGATCTCGAACCGAATGGACCTGAATCCGGCCCATGTGCGGACCCTGCGGGAGATCGCCCGCCACGGCAGCTTCTCGCGCGCGGCCGAGAGCCTGCACCTGAGCCAGCCCGCGGTCAGCCTGCACATGCGCCACCTCGAGGCCCGCTGCGGCACCGCCCTGCTCGAGCGGGTGGGCAAGCGCGCGTTCCCCACCCGGGCCGGGACGGTGCTGCTCGAGCACGCCGGCCGCGCCTTCGCCGAGCTCGACCGGGCCCAGGAGGCGCTCCACCACCTCCGCGGGGTGGTGGCGGGCCGGCTCCGCCTGGGCACCGGCGCCACCGCGAGCATCCACCTGCTGCCCCCGCTGCTGCGCCGGCTGCGGACCCGCTACCCCGAGCTGGAGCTGATCGTGGTCACCGGCAACGCGCCCGAGATCGCGGCCGCGGTGGCGGCCAACGAGCTCGACGTGGGGCTCGTCACGCTACCGGTCACCGGCCGTCAGCTCACCGTGACTCCGTTCCGCCGCGACCCGCTGGTCGCGGTGGGGCCGCCGGGGCACCGGTGGCCGGGCCCGGGCGCGCTCACCGCGGCGGAGCTCGCGCAGCAGCCGCTCATCCTCTACGAGCGGGGCGGCACCATCCGGCGCGTGATCGACGGCTGGTTCCGGCGCGGCGGGGCGCGGCCGCGGGTGGTGATGGAGCTGGGCAACGAGGAGGCGATCAAGAAGCTGGTGGGCGCCGGCCTCGGCATCTCGGTGAGCCCGCTGATGGCGGTGCGGGACGAGGTTCGGGCGGGCGCCCTCCGGATGCGCCCGCTGTCCCCCGCCCTGGTGCGACGCCTCGGCCTGGTGCGCCGGCGAGACAAGCCGGAGACGCCGGCCCTGCGCGTGTTCCTGAACGCGGTGGAGAGCCTCAGTGAAAATCGTGGGAAGGCACGCTCGCCAAACGATGGCGCAGGGGAGCGAGCCGCTCGGCGCGCACGGAGGTGACGTTGTCCTGCCGCTGCAGCGTGCCCTCGATCAGCAGGAACGACTCGCTGACCAGGGCCAGCCGGTGCCGGTGGAAGAGTGCCGGGCGCACGATCACGTTGATGAGCCCGGTCTCGTCCTCGAGGTTGAGGAAGACGAAGCCCTTGGCGGTGCCGGGCCGCTGGCGCACCACCACCGCTCCCGCCACCTTCACCCACGCGCCGTGACGGAAGGCGGCCAGATCCGCCGCCCGCGACACGCCCATTCGCAGGAGCCGCCCCCGCCGGAACGCCATCGGATGCGGGCCGAGGGTGAGGCCGGTGCCGTCGTAATCGGCGACCAGCCGCTCCTCGGCGGTCATCGGCCGCAAGGGCGAGGCCTCCGGGGGCGCCACCAGGTCCTGGTAGAGCGCCCCCGCCGGCCGACCCGCCCGCTCGGCCTCCCACAGCGCGGCGCGACGCTCCGGCTCGAGGCTCGCCAGCGCGCCCACCCGGGCCAGCTGGGCGACCTCGTCGTGACGCAGCCCCCCGCGCTTGACGAGATCCTCGACCGAGGCGAAGACCCGCCGCTTCCGCTCCGCCTCGAGGCGCCGGCCGGCCTCCTCCCGCAGCCCGCGGACGTACCGCAATCCCAGACGGACCGCGCCGGCCGGCGAGCCCGTGGGTTCAATGGTACAGAGCCAGCCCGAGTAGCTGACGTCGGCGGGATGGATCACCTGCCCGTGCCGGCCGGCGTCGTTCACGATGGTGGCCGGGTCGTAGAAGCCCATCGGCTGGTTGTTGAGCAGCGCGGCGTAGAACGCGGCCGGGTGATGCGCCTTGAGGTACGCACTCGCGTAGGCGAGCAGCGCGAAGCTCGCCGCGTGGGAGTTGTGCACGATCAGATCGTCGGCGACGAAGTTGTGATCCTCCTCCACCGCGAGGTCGTACGTCGGGCTCATTCCCGCCGGCTCCACGCTCATCACACAATCCCAGCCGACGCACGACGCATCCGCCTCCGCCGTCGCCACGTGATCGTCGAACTGGAGACTCCCCAGGGGCCGCCAGCCGTCCTCGGTGAGCAGCAGGTGCTCCGGGGTGGCCACCAGCTCCCGCCCCAGGAAGGTGCGCAGCCGATACACCATCCGCGATCCGCTCGCGGTCGCGGCGAGGACCTGGCGCGTCCGGATCTTCAGATCCGGGTCACAGGCCAGGGTCTGGGTCAGCGACGCGCGGCCCTCCACCACGTCCTCGATGCGGACCCGGCGCCCGGTCTCCGCGTCGATGACGCGGGTGTCGCCCACCACGCACTCCGGGAAGCCGTAGAGCGCGAAGGCGGTGATGGAGTGGATGATGGCCTCGGCCGCGGCGCCCGCGATGCCCTGGCGGGCCATGCCCGCGCGGAGCTTCAGCTCCACCTCCTTCATGGCGCGCTCCGAGCGCTTGAAGCCGAAGGCGCGCCGCAGCTCCTCGGCCTCGCCTCCGGTGAACCCGGCGGTGGTCATCGCCATGCGCAGCAGCTGCTCCTGGAAGAGCGGCACCCCGAGGGTGCGGCGCAGGATCGGCTCGAGATCGGGATGGGGCACCGTGATCTCCTCGCGCCCCGCCCGGCGGCGCAGGTAGGGATGGACCATGTCGCCCACGATGGGGCCGGGGCGGATGATGGCCACCTGCACCACCAGGTCGTAGAAGCACGTGGGCCGCAGGCGCGGCAGCGTGGCCATCTGGGCGCGGCTCTCCACCTGGAAGACGCCGATGGTGTCGGCCTGCTGGAGCATGCGGTAGACGGTGGGGTCCTGGGGCAGATGGGCCAGGTCGACCGCGCCGCCGCGGACCCGGATCATCTCGAGCGCGTCCTGGAGCAGCGACATCATCCCGAGCCCGAGCAGGTCCACCTTCACGATGCCGAGCGCGGCGCAGTCGTCCTTGTCCCACTGCACCACGCTCCGTCCGGGCATGGTGGCCGGCTCGAGCGGGACGACGCCGTCGAGCCGGCCCTGGGCGATCACCATGCCCCCCGAGTGCTGGCCCAGGTGACGCGGCAGGTCCTGGATCGCGCTCCAGAGCCGGGCGAAGTGCTGGACGCGCGGCTCGGCCGGATCGCAGCCGGCCTCGCCGAGATGAGCGAGCAGGCTGTCCCCCGGCTCGTTGTACTCCCAGTTGCTCACGAGCTGGGAGAGGCGCTCGATCACGTCGGCGGGCAGGCCCAGCACCTTGCCGATCTCGCGGGCCGCGCTGCGCCCCCGGTAGGTGATCACGTTGGCGGTCATGGCCGCGCCCAGCCGCCCGTAGCGATCGTAGACGTACTGGATCACCTGCTCGCGGCGGTCCCCGCTCGGCAGGTCGAGGTCGATGTCCGGCCACTCCCCGCGCTCCTCGGAGAGGAAGCGCTCGAAGAGCAGCTCCATGCCCACCGGATCCACCGCGGTGAGGCCGAGGGCGTAGCACACCGCGCTGTTGGCCGCGGAGCCGCGTCCCTGCACCAGCACGTCGTGGGCCCCACAGTACTGCACCAGGTCCCAGACGATGAGGAAGTAGCCGGCCAGGTCGAGCCGGCCGATCAGGGCCAGCTCGTACTCGATCTGCCGCCGCGCCTTCTCGGCGAGCGGGCCCGAGCCGTAGCGGGTGCGCGCGCCCGCGTGGGCGAGCTCACGCAGGAAGCCGATCGGGGTCTCCCCGCGCGGCAGCGGGTAGTCCGGGAAGCGGTAGCCCAGGTCCTTCAGGGTGAAGCCGAGCCGCATGGCCAGTTCGCCGGTGTTCGCCACCGCCTCCGGGCAGTCGGAGAAGAGCCGCTCCATGGTGGCCCCGCTCTTCATGAAGTGCTCGCTGTTGCGCGCGAGCCGCCGGCCCGCCGCCTCGAGCGTGACGTGCTCGCGGATGCACGTGAGCACGTCGAGCAGCGGCCGGTCCCGTCGCGCGATCAGGCGGGGCTCGTTGGTGGCGAGCGGGCCCAGGCGCAGGCGCCGGGCCTCGGCGCGCAGCCACTCGTTGCGCGCTTCTTCCGGACGGCTCAGGTGCCGCTGCAGCTCCGCGAAGACGTTGAAGCGGCCGTAGATCGAGACGAGGCGCTCGAGCAGACGCCGGCCCGCGGGCGCGCCCTCGCGCTCGAGCACCGTCGCCACCGGCCCCCGCCCGCCGCCGGTGAGACAGACGAGCCCGCCCGCGAACTCGGCGAGCTCGTCGAGGGTGGCCGCGCCCTCGCCCTTCGCGGCCCGCATCTTGATCCGGGTGAGCAGGCGGCAGAGGTTCTGGTAGCCCTCGCGGTCCTCCACCAGCAGCGGCAGCCGGCTGCCGTCGGCCAGGGTGACCTCCGCGCCCACCCGCGCGGTGATGCCGAGCCGGGTGCAGGCGCGATAGAGCCGGGGCGCGCCGTACACGCCGTCGGCGTCCAGGAGCGCGATGCTCGACTGGCCGAGCGCGGCCGCCCGCTCGGCCAGCGCCTCCGGCAGGGCGGCCGCCTCGAGAAAGCTGAAGGCGCTCCGGGCGTGTAGCTCGACGAACATCGCTCAGAAGCGGCGGAAGTCAATGAGCCCGAGCAGCTCGGCGAAGCCGCCGGACAGGACGTGAGTCGGCCGGACGTCGGCCTCGCGGATCCCCTCCGAGCGGGCCATCATCACGGCCGACCAGTGCGTCACCCGGCGCAGCAGGGCGTAGCCCGGCCGGCTCCGGACGTCGCCGTATCGAGCGAAGACGTCCATCACGGAAGCGGCCTGGGCCATCGCGACGTCCTTGACGAGGCTGTCGCCCACGTAGCCCGCCCGGGCGGGCTCGGCGCCGACCTCGCGCAGGATCTCGAGCAGGACGGAGGCGTCGGGCTTCCACGCCCCTTCGCGCGTGTGGCGGTGGACCGTCTCGTGGAGGCGGTAGTGCTCGGGCGGGTAGCGCCGGATCCGCGACGGCGTCAGGCCCTCGGGGAGGGCGTGGTCGGGCAGCGAGTAGAGGTAGTCGAGCGCGCCGTCGAGGCCGAGGGTCCGCACCCGGTAGTCGGCGTAGTAGGCGCGGGACTCGGTGTAGGCCACGACGAGCGTCCCCGCGGCCCGGATCGTCCGCAGGGTGTCGAGGACGCCGGGGTAGAGCGTGAGGGTCCGGCGCCGCATCGTGCGGTAGGCCTCGATGGCAGCCGCGTACCGGGTCGGCAGCTCCTCCGGCGGGTGACGGGCGCGCAGCGACGGCAGCTCCTGGATCGCGAAGGCGTACTCGGTGGTGCCGTGGCGCTGGTGGATGGCGAAGAATTCCTGCTCGAGCGTCTCGCGCGGGACACCGCTGTCGGCGGTGAGCCGCTCGAGCATCGCGCCGAACGCGGCCTGCCACATCTCGAGCCAGTCGAAGAGAGTGTTGTCCATGTCCGTGACCAGGACCGTCACGGCGGGACGTCCGGGCGCGGCGCCCATCAGTCGTAGATGCCGGCGATGTGCCAGGCCGAGCCGTCGTGGGCCAGGCGGCAGAGCGTGCCGTCGGCCAGCTCCACGTCCCACTCGTCCTGCAGCCACGGCTGCGTGGTCCACCATTCACCCGACGAGCGCCACGGTCCCACGCCGGCGACGATGCGCCCCGCGAGGCGGCTCGAGCGCATCGCCACCGGGCGGCCGGAGGCGAGGGTCACCGCGGCGGGAGCCGGGGGGCGGAGACGGCGCAGGGCGAGGACGGGAGCCCTCACCCTGCCCTCTCCCCTGCGGGGAGAGGGAGAAGCATAGGCGCCCAGGCCCACGGCGTCGGGGCGATGGCTGTCGAGCAGCGCCGGGGCGCCGATGCGGTCCGAGCCCACCAGCGCCACCAGACGGTTCATGGTGGCCGCGAGGAACCGTGGGCTCGGACGTGAAGGATCGGTGAGCGACTCCTGGACCGCCCCCGCCCGGGTGGGCCGGGCCCGCAGGGTGAGGCCTTCGACGATGCCGCGAGGGGGCCGGGCCTCGAGGGCGAGCCGCAGCAGGCCCGTCACCGCAGCGGCCTCCGTCAGCGGCACGGCGGGGGTGAGCGCGCCCTCGTGAGCGCACCCACCCGCGAGCCGGCAGACCCACTCGAAGCCGTCGGCCGCGAGCCCGCGCGCGCCGAGGCGCCCGCAGAGCTGCGTGGCCAGCTCGCTCAGACGCTCCACCACCGGCTCGAGGGTCTCGAGCCCCCACTCGCACTCCACCGACTCCTCGAAGGCCGGCACCGGCCGCCAGGACGCCAGCGGGCGGGGGTCCTCCCCGCGGGCCAGCCGCTGGGCCTGGACGCCCTCGGCGCCGGCCCGCTCGAACAGCCCCGCGGTGGGCAGCGCGGCGAGCTCTCCGAGCGTGCGCAGCCCCCAGCGCGAGAGCCGGGTCGCCAGGGGCTCGGAGAGCGTGAGGAGCGCAAGCGGCGCCGTGGCCAGCGAGGCGGCGTCGCCTCCCGGCTCGACCACGGTCACGCCCGCTCCGAGGCGGGCGGCGGCCAGCGCCCCGAGGCGGCTCGCGGCGACGCCCACGCGAATCGCGAGCCCCACTGCGAAGGCGGCGTCACGGAGACGCTCGGCCAGCCGGGCGTCGTCGCCGAAGAGGCTCTGGAGCCCCGAGGCGTCGAGATAGATACAGCCGGCACCGGCGTCCTCCACCCGGGGTGAATGAGCGAGGGCGACCTGGAGGAGGGCGGCATGAGCTTGGAGCTCATTCGTCAGGAGTAGACAGGCGATGCGCGTCATTGGCTCAGCGTCCAGTCGAGGATCCAGCTCCCCTCACCCTGGAGCCCCTCACCTTGGAGCCCATCACCCTGCCCTCTCCCCAGAGGGGAGAGGGAGGAGTGGAGGCGGGAGCGGGAGATGGAGATCTCGGAGCGCAGGCCACCCAGCCGGGTGAGCGGCCGCAGCCCCATCCACTGGGGGGCCAGGCGCCGGGCGGCCAGCACGAGCGAGGCAGGGCTGCCCTCGCGATGCCGCTCGCTGCGCACGATCAGGGTGGTGCCGGTCCCTTCCACGGCGCGCTGGAGCCGGATACAGGCCGACGCGGGGATGGGGCCGAGGTCGTCCAGATCCAGGACGACCAGGGCAAAGCCCGGGCAGCGGGCGAGCAGATCGGCGGCGCTGAGCGCTACCCGCAGGTGACCGCCACAGCGCACCCAAAGCAGGGCGGAGAGATCGGCGCCCGCCGCGGCGGCGGAGTGAGGGTCGAGCGCATCCATCCCGTCCACGAGCGCCACCTGGCCACCCGTGCCCGAAGTCGTGATCCGGGCGATGAGGGCCAGGAGCAAGCTGCTGGCTCCGGAGGACCGGGGACCGACGATCTCGCTGAGCCGGCCCGGCGGGAACAAGCCGAGCAGGCCGTCGATCCCTTCGCGCTCCCACCCTGGCGGAGGTGAGGACCCGATCGGGATGCCCATCGAGACCGATTACACGTCACTTGTTTAGTATCTTTCAACAACAAGATACAGGGTAGCCGGGTAGATACGCCCACTAGCTGGAGGATACCCGGGGGCCGAAGCGCCCCCGCACCAGGGCCACGTAGGCCGCCACGTACACCAGCACCCCGCAGAGATACACCGGCGATCCCGACGCGTACCGGGCGAAGCCCTCGTACGCGAAGATGCTGAGGAAGATCCCGGACGGCGCCATCAGCAGGGCCGCGATAATCCGAGGGGTCGACCCCCGCGTCACCGCCCAGGGCGCCAGCAGCAGGCCCGCCTGCGAGACGAGCCCCATCACCCCGAAGATGGCCAGGCTGATCAGGTCGGTGCGCTCGGGCTCGGACATGCGCCCGAAACCGTACGCCGACGTCGCGAAGGCGGCCGCGAGCGACAGGCCGGTCAGCCAGGTCAGCACGAAGAACACCGCGAGCACGCCCGGACGATCAGCCAAGCCAGGGCATCTCGACGCGGCGGCGCGCCTCGAAGGCCTCGATCGCCGGAAGCTGCTCGAGGGTCAGGGCCAGCTCGTCCCGGCCCGTGAGCAGCCCGTGCTTGCGGAAGGCGTCCACCTCGAACCGGATCGGCGGGCCGTCGGCTCCGGCGATCGTCTGGGCCTCGAGGTCCACCGTCAGGCGGGTCCCGGGCCGCGCCGCGAGCGCGTCCCGCAGCCCGCTCGCGGTCTCGCCCGGCACCACGATGGCGAGCGCACCGTTCTTGAAGCAGTTCTCGAAGAAGATGTCGCCGAAGCTCGGCCCGATCACCACCCGGATGCCGTGATCCAGGAGGGCCCACACCGCCATCTCGCGCGAGGAGCCGCAGCCGAAGTTCTCCGCGGTCACCAGGATCCGGGCCTCGCGATACGCGGGGCGGTTCAGCACGAAGTCGGCCCGCTCCCCGCCGTCCGCGCCGAAGCGCACGTCGTGGAACAGAAGCGGGCCGAAGCCGCTCTCGCGGGGCCGCCGCAGGAAGCGCGCCGGGATGATCCGGTCGGTGTCGATGTTGGGCAGATCCATCGGCGCGGCCACCGCGGTGAGGCGGGCGAAGGGCTCCATCCGTCGCCTCAGCCGAGCGTCCGCACGTCGGTGAGCCGCCCGGTGACCGCGGCGGCCGCGGCCATCGACGGGCTCATGAGGTGGGTGCGCGCTCCCCGCCCCTGGCGGCCCTCGAAGTTGCGGTTGGAGGTGCTGGCCACCCGCTCGCCCGCCGCCGCGGTGTCGCCGTTCATGCCCACGCACATCGAGCACCCGGGCTCGCGCCACTCGAAGCCCGCGTCGGTGAAGATCCGGTCGAGCCCCTCGGCCTCGGCCGCGCGCTTGACCGCGCCCGAGCCCGGGACCACCCACGCGGGCACCGCCGCGCGGCGGCCCCGGGCGATCCCGGCGGCGGCGCGCAGGTCCTCCAGCCGGCTGTTGGTGCACGAGCCGATGAACACGCGGCTCACCGGGGTGCCCGCGAGCGGGGCGCCCGCGCGGAGCTCCATGTAGGCGAGCGCGCGCTCCATGCTCGCCCGGCGCGCCGGATCGCCCACCGCGGCGGGATCCGGGACGCGCCCGGTGATCGGCAGCGCGTCCTGCGGGCTCGTGCCCCAGGTGACGGTGGGGGCGATCAGGGCCGCGTCGAGGGCGATCTCCCGATCGAAGATGGCGTCGGGATCGGAGGGCAGCGTCCGCCAGTGGGCGAGCGCCCGGCCCCACAGGTCCCCGCGCGGAGCGAACGGCCGGCCCTCGAGATAGGCGAACGTGGTCTCGTCGGGCGCCACCATGCCCGCGCGGGCGCCGGCCTCGATCGACATGTTGCAGACCGTCATGCGCTCGTCCATCGACATCGCGCGGATGACCGGCCCCGCGTACTCGAGCGCGTATCCCACCCCGCCGCCCGCGCCGATCCGGGCGACGATCGACAGGATCACGTCCTTGGCCATCACCCCGAAGGGCCGCGTGCCGGTCACCGTGATCCGCATCACGCGCGGCTTCCGCTGCCAGAGGCACTGGGTGGCCAGCACGTGCTCCACCTCCGTCGAGCCGACGCCGAAGGCGAGCGCCCCGAACGCCCCGTGGGTCGCGGTGTGCGAGTCCCCGCACACGAGCAGGATGCCGGGCTGGGTCACCCCCTGCTCCGGGCCAATCACGTGGACGATGCCCTGCCGCGGCTCGCCGCGGCCGAAGAACGTGATGCCGAGCCGGCCGGTGTGGCGGCCGAGATCCGCGACCATCCGGCGCACCTCGGGGTCCGCGATCTCCCCACCACCCGGAGCGGTCGGCACGTAGTGGTCGGCGGTGGCCACGCACGCCTCCGGCCGGCGCACCGCGCGGCCCTTCTTCTCCAGCCGTCCGAAGGCGTGGGTGGAGCCCTCGTGCAGCAGGTGACGGTCGACGTAGAGCAGGGCCCGGCCGCCCGGCCCCTTCGCCACCACGTGGCGGCTCCAGATCTTCTCGAACATCGTGCGGGACATCAGCGGGCCGCGAACTTCTCCTCGATCCCGTGCCACCAGTCGAAGCCGACGCGGCGGAAGATGTCCATCGGGCTCAGCACCGGACCGGGCTGCCAGTCGGTGCCGTGCTCCTTCAGATACGCGAGCGACTTTTCCATCGCGGGCACCGCGGCGGCCATGCACACCGCCGGGAAGATGACCATCTTGAACCCGATGCGCTCGAGCTCGGCCACCTTGATCGCGGGGGTCTTGCCGCCGATGACCATGTTGGCCAGCAGCGGGGCCTTGATCTCCCGGGCGACCCGGCGGATCTCGTCCTCGGTCTGGGGCGCCTCGAAGAAGATCACGTCGGCGCCCGCCGCCGCGTAGCGGTTGCCGCGGTCGATGGCGTCGTCGAGCGAGGTGACCGCGCGGGCGTCGGTGCGGGCGATGATGACGAAGTCGGGGTCGGTGCGGTACTCGGAAGCGGCGCGGATCTTGTCGCAGAACTCCTCGGTCGGGATCACCTGCTTGCCCGCGATGTGCCCGCACTTCTTGGGCGC
>Ga0137409_10004634_pt1 | contig 14426 bp, 17 predicted proteins | sample CZODoug1_16funga_FD_122059 | JGI IMG/M metagenome (GOLD analysis project Ga0137409, IMG submission 122059) | Vadose zone soil fungal communities from Angelo Coast Range Reserve, California, USA - CZODoug1_16fungal (Hybrid Assembly) | ecosystem: Environmental > Terrestrial > Soil > Vadose zone... | reverse complement strand
CCCTGCGGCCCGCCGACGACGAAGCGCCCTGTCGGATTGATGAGATAAAGCGTGTCCGGCGTGAGTAAATCCTTCGGCAACACTTTCTTCACGACTTCCTCGATGCAGAATTCTTCGATCTGCTTGTGCTCCACGTCTGCCGTGTGCTGCGTGGAAATCACGACGTTCGAAATCGCCACTGGCTCATCGTCTTCGTAAACGACCGACACTTGCGACTTCGCATCCGGCCGCAGCCAATGAACTTTGCCGCTCTTGCGAATCTGCGTCAGCTTCCGACCGAGACGATGCGCGAACATGATCGGCGCCGGCATCAATTCCGGCGTCTCGTTGCACGCGTAGCCGAACATCAATCCCTGGTCGCCCGCGCCCTGCTTCGCGGTCTTCTTGCCCTTGGCTTTGCGCGCGTCCACGCCCTGCGCGATGTCCGGCGACTGCTGGTCGTAGCACACCAGCACGCCGCAGCTCTTATAGTCGAAACCGATACTGGAGTCGTCGTAGCCAATGCGTTTCACCACGCTGCGCGCGACCTGCGCGTAGTCAACGCGCGCCTTCGTGGTGATCTGTCCGGCCAGCACGATCAAGCCGGTGTGCGTCAGGGTTTCCGCGGCGACGCGGCCGGTCTTGTCCTGCGCCAGCACCGCGTCGAGCACGGCGTCGGAAATTGCGTCCGCAATCTTGTCCGGATGGCCTTCGGAAACGGATTCGGAGGTAAACAGGAAATCACTCATTTTTTTGTTTCTTCAAACAGAAAAAGGCGCCTAGAATAGCAGATAAGCCTCGATTTATAAAGAAATTTCATGCTTGCTGCCGTGTTGCGCCTGCTCGCCCGTCTGCCGCTCTCCTGGCTGCACGGCGCCGGTTCGGCACTGGGCTGGCTGGTGTACTGGTCTTCCCCATCCTACGCGGCGCGGCTGCGCGAAAATCTTTACGCCAGCGGCGTGTGCAGCGGCGGGGCGCAATGTGGCGCGATGCTGCGGGCAGCGGTTGCCGAGGCTGGCAAGGCTTTTACCGAAATCGCCGCGATCTGGTTCGGCAGCGACAGCGAGGTCGCGCGGCTGGTGGTCGAGTACGAAAACTGGGGCGTTGCCGAGTCGGCGCGCAAGTGCGGCAACGGCGTCATTTTTCTTACGCCCCATCTCGGTTGTTTTGAAATCTGCGCGCATCATATCGCGCAGCGTGTTCCCCTCACCGCGCTGTACCGACCACCGAAACTTGGCTGGGTCGAGCCGTTGATGATTCGGGGGCGCAGCCGTTTCCAGGCCGTCGTGGCGCCGGCCAATATCCGGGGCGTGCGCATGCTGTACAAGGCGCTCGCGCGTGGCGAGGCGATCGGGCTGCTGCCGGATCAGGCGCCGGGCCAGGGCGAGGGGGTGTGGGCGGATTTCTTCGGCCGCCCCGCCTACACCATGACGCTGGTCAGGCGGTTGCAGCAGGCGAGCGGCGCTGCCGTGATCATGGTATTCGCCCGGCGCCTGCCCGCCGGACGCGGCTACCATCTGCGTTACGAAGCACTGCCGGAGCAGGACCTCGACGAAGCGGCGCTCAACCGGGCGGTCGAAGCGCAGGTGCGGCTCTGTCCGGAGCAGTACCTGTGGAGCTACAACCGCTACAAGATTCCGGCAGGCGCGCCACCGCCGGAATCAGGGATGAGGGCGAAGAGATGAGGGCGGAGGAGCTGATTCTGGCTATAAGGGATGAAGTGAGGGGGTGGGGGAAAACTCCCGCGAGTGCGGGAGGCTCTTCTGTTTTTCTTTTCATCCCTCATCCCTCATCCCTCATCCTTTGGGGCGTGGCGTGCTGATCCGCAGCGCGCTCGGCCTGGTCTGGCTGCTCCGGCTCCTGCCCTTGGCGCTGCTCGCACCCGTCGGGCGCGGGTTGGGATTTCTCCTTTATTTACTGGGGCGTGACCGACGTCAGGTAGTGCTCACTAACCTGCGGCTCTGCTTCCCGCAGTGGAGCGAAGCTGAGCGGGATCGCGTCGCACGCGCGCATTTCCGGGCCTTCGGCAGAAGCGTGCTCGAGCACGGAATCCTGTGGTGGTCGTCGAAGGGCCGGGTGCAGCGGCTGGTGCGTATCGAGGGCATCGAGCACTGGCTCGCGGTGGCCGACCGGCCGGTCATCTGGCTCGCCCCGCACTTCATCGGCCTCGACATGGGAGGCGTGCGGATTGCGACGGAGCACCGCGCGATTTCGGTCTACAGCCGGCAAAAAGACCCGGCTTTCGACGAGGTGCTGTACCACGGCCGCACGCGCTTCGTGATGCCCGAGCTGTACTCGCGCCAGGAGGGGGTGCGCTCAGTGATCAAAGCGCTGCGCCGCGGGCTGCCGTTTTACTATCTTCCGGATATGGATTTCGGCGGCCGCGACTCGGTTTTCGTGCCGTTCTTCGGCGTGCCGACGGCGACCATCACCGGCCTGTCGCGCATCGCCCGGCTCGCTGGTGCCGTGGTGGTGCCTTCGGTCACGCGCCAGCTGCCGGGCGCGGGCGGATACGTGCTCACCTTCTACCCGGCGTGGGACAATTTCCCGAGTGACGACGTGGCGGCGGACACGCGGCGCATGAACGCGTTCATCGAGGAGCGGGTGCGCGAGATGCCCGAGCAGTACTACTGGTTGCACAAGCGCTTCAAGACGCGGCCTCCCGGCGAAGCGCGCTACTACGACTGAAGACGTGGCTCGGAGTCCAAAGGAAGACGGGGCGACGGCGGTGCGCATCGAGCCGCTGGCAGCGGCCGATGTGGAAGCGCTTGCCGCGCTCGCCCGCGAGATCTGGTATGCCCACTATCCCGCCATCATCGGCACCGCGCAGATAGAATACATGCTGGGGCGGCGCTACAACTTCGAGACCGTGCGTGCGGAACTGCGGCAAAACGGCTTGTGGTGGGACAAATTGATGGTCAGCGCGGAAATGGCCGGCTTCGCGTCCTATTTTCTCGCGCAAACGCCGGGCGAGATGAAGCTCGACAAGCTCTACGTGCACCCGCGTTATCAGCGCAGCGGCTACGGCGGGATGATGATCGAGCATGCGTGCGAGGTGGCGCGAGGGCAGGGCTGCAGCCGGCTCGCGCTGGCCGTGAACAGGAACAACCGCAGCGCGATCGCCGCCTACCAGAAGCATGGGTTCCAGATTGCCGATGCCGTGGTCAAGGATATCGGCGACGGCTTCGTCATGGACGACTACATCATGGTGAAGCCCGTGATGGGTGATGTGTAATGGATGAAGCGCCAAGATTCGAGAACCCCGGGCCCGAAGAGCGCTGCGCGCTTCTCAAGCGGGTGAAGACCATCGCGATGGTGGGGCTCTCTCCCAACCCCGCCCGCCCGAGTTACGGGGTGGCGAAGGCCATGCAGGGGTTTGGCTACACCATCATCCCAGTGCACCCGGCTGCGAAGGAGGTCCTGGGGGTGAAGGCCTATCCCCGGCTGGCCGACATCCCAACTCCCGTCGACCTGGTGGATGTGTTCCGCCGTGCCGAGCACCTGGATGGCGTTGTGGATGAATGTCTAAGCCTTCTGATTAAAAACCTTTGGATTCAAGAGGGTATCGTGAATTTACCCGCAGCCCTTAGAGCTCAGCAAGGAGGGATATGGGTCATCATGGATCTCTGTATCTACCGTGATTATAGGCAGTACTGCAGCTAAATGCGTCTAAAATTCACTAAAATGCATGGATTGGGTAATGATTTCGTGGTACTGAATGCTTTAACCCATCCCATCAATCTGACCCCTGAGCAGATCCGCCGTTTAGCCGACCGACATTTCGGAGTGGGTTGCGACCAGATCCTGTTGGTCGAGCCGCCGCGGCTGCCCGATACGGACTTCTATTACCGCATCTTCAACGCAGACGGCGGCGAGGTCGAGCAGTGCGGGAACGGGGCACGCTGCTTCGTGCGCTATGTCCGGGACCAGGGGCTCACGACCAAGACCGAGATCCGCGTCGGTACCCGCAGCGGCGTGATCGTGCCGCGACTGGAGGACGATGGCCAGGTGACGGTCGACATGGGGGTGCCCGAGTTCGAACCGGCGCGCGTCCCGTTCGATGCCAGGGCGCGGGCAGCGACGTATCCGCTCGACGTGGACGGCCGCAGTGTTGAAGTGAGCGTACTCTCCATGGGTAACCCGCACGCGGTGCAGATCATGGCCGACATCGAGCGCGCACCGGTGGCGACCGAAGGTCCGCTGATCGAGCGCCACCCGCGCTTCCCCCAGCGGGTCAATGCGGGCTACATGCAGATGGTCAGCCGACACCGCATCCTGCTGCGTGTCTACGAGCGTGGCGCTGGAGAAACGCTGGCGTGTGGCACCGGCGCGTGCGCCGCGGTCGTTGCCGGCATTCAGCGCGGGTTGCTCGACCGCGAGGTCGCGGTGGCGACGCGCGGTGGCGACCTCGGTATATCATGGGCGGGCGAGGGCAAACCGGTGATGATGACCGGTCCGGCCGCGACAGTTTTCGAAGGCGAGATGGAGTTATAGCGATCGGCATTTAGCCGTTAGCTATCAGCCAAAACGAAGCTGTTTTTTGCCGTGACTTCAGGCCGAGAGCCGATCGCTGAACGCTGAAAGCTTTAAAAAAGGGAGCATGATGAAACCCGAAGAGGTTGCAACCTGGCTGAAGGAACATCCGGAATTCTTTGAGCATTACGCCGATCTGCTGTCTGAAATCTACATCCCGCATCCGCACGGTGGACGCGCGATTCCGATCAGCGAGCGCCAGACCCTGACCCTGCGCGAAAAAAACAAGCAGCTCGAAGGCAAGCTGCGCGAAGTAATCCAGTTCGGAGAAGAAAACGACGCGATCAGCGAGAAGGTGCACCGCATCTCGGTGGCGCTGCTGGCGGCCGCCGACATGCGCGGCGTGCTGAACGCGATCTATCTCAACCTGCGCGAGGATTTCGCGGTGCCGCACGTGGTCTTGCGGGCGTGGCGCGCCAGCCGCCACTCCGATCTGCCGGAATTCGGACCGCTGAGCAATGCCGCACGCGAATTCGCGGCGAGCCTGGCCAACCCCTATTGCAGCGGCCACGCCATGGTGGACACCGGCGGCCTGTTTGGCGAGGCCGGCGCCCACCTGCGCTCCTTCTCGTATATGCCATTGCGGGACACCGAGACCTTCGGTTTGCTCGCGCTCGCTAGCGAGGATCCGCAACGCTTCTATCCGGAGATGGGCACGCTCTATCTCAAGCGTTTGGGCGACCTGGTCAGCGCGGCTGTTGCGCGCCACTTGCAGTGATGGGCGACGCGTGACGGGTGACGAACCGGCCTACTGCGTAGAAAGTCGTGTAATCCCCAGTGAGCCAGTGAGTTACGTGTGATAGTGGGCACTAACTCCAAGGGTAAGAAGGTCGCAAAACCCGCCGCGCACCCGGCCGTTCAACCCTTGGTGCGCGGCTATCTCGAGCACCTGTCGAATGAGCGCCGGTTGTCTCCACACACGCTGGAAAATTACTCACGCGACCTTGCCGCGCTGATCGGGCTTGCTGGCGAGACCTCCCTCAAGCAGATGCAGGTTCCCCACGTGCGTCGCTACGTGGCGCAGCTGCATTCGAAGGGGCTCAACGGCAAGACGCTCGCGCGCATGCTCTCCGCGTGGCGCGGCTTCTTCCACTACCTTGCGCGTGACCACGGCTACGCGCTGAACCCCTGCGTCGGTATCCGTCCCCCCAAGTCGGCTAAGCGGCTGCCGCACGCGCTTTCGCCGGACGAGGCGGGTCGACTGATGGATATACGGCCTGCCGACCCGCTCGCCGTGCGCGACAAGGCCATCCTGGAGCTGCTGTATTCCTCCGGCCTGCGACTGGCCGAGCTGACCGGCCTCGCGCCGGACGACGTCAACTTCCGCGATGCGACCGTGCGCGTCACCGGCAAAGGCAACAAGACGCGCATCGTGCCTGTGGGAAGTCATGCGCTTGCGGCGCTCACCGTCTGGCTGCCGGCGCGCGATCAGCTGGCGCGTGCGGGACAGAAGGCACTATTCGTCGGCCGCGACGGGCGCGCCCTCGGTCCGCGCGCGGTGCAGGCGCGGCTCAAGCAGTGGGCGCTCAAGCTGGGGCTCGCCGACAAAGTGCACCCGCACGCGCTGCGGCATTCCTTTGCCTCGCACCTGTTGCAGTCGAGTGGAGACCTGCGCGCGGTGCAGGAGATGCTGGGCCACGCGAGCATTTCCACGACCCAGGTCTACACGCATCTGGACTTCCAGCATCTGGCGAAAGCTTACGACGCTGCGCATCCGCGGGCCAAGAGAAAATCGTGAGTGGTGAATAGTGCGTAGTGAGCGAAAATGCCGTCAGGTATTTTCAATGGCTGTTACCATTCACCATTCATCACCCACCATTCACTGTCTTGAATAAGCTGATACTCAAAGCCGGGCGCGAGAAATCATTGAAGCGCCGCCATCCGTGGGTGTTCTCCGGTGCGGTGGCCAGAGTGCAGGGCAGCCCGGGTCCGGGTGAGACCATCGGGGTCTGGTCTGCCACCGGGGAATTCCTGGCAGTCGCCGCCTACAGCCCCAAGTCGCAGATCGTCGCGCGGGTGTGGGACTGGCGAGAGCGCGCCATCGACGACGCGTTCTTCAAGGAGCGGGTCGAGCGGTCGGTCGGGCAGCGACGCGCCCTGATGGGCGAGGCGGGCGCGATGCGGCTCGTCCATGGCGAGTCGGACGACCTGCCGGGCGTGGTCGCCGACCGTTATGGTGATACGGCGGTTCTGCAATTGAACAGCGCCGGCGCAGATCGTTGGCGCGAGGCGATTGCTGATGCGCTGCTGGCGACGGGCGTAGCGTCCCGCATCTGGGAGCGCTCGGACGCCGACGTGCGGCAGCTGGAAGGATTGCCGCCCGTTGCGGCCCCCCTGCGCGGCGGGCGTGAGCCGACGCGCGTCGTCATCGACGAAGAGGGGGTCCGGTTCGGGATCGACCTCGAGCAGGGTCACAAGACCGGCTTCTACCTGGATCAGCGCGACAACCGGCAGCAACTGCGCGCCCTGTCCGGCGGACGGGACGTGCTGGATTGCTTTTGCTACACCGGCGGCTTCACGCTGAACGCGCTTGCCGGCGGCGCGCGGTCGGTTACGGCCGTCGACAGCGCGGGCGACGCGCTCGAACTCGCACGCGGCAATGCCGAGCTGAACGGCCTTGCCCAACCGGAATGGATCGAAGGCGACGTGTTCCAGGCGCTACGGCGATTCCGCGATCAGGCGCGCAGCTTCGATCTCATCGTGCTCGATCCGCCCAAGTTCGCGCCAACGGCTGCACACGTCGAAAAGGCTGCGCGCGCCTACAAGGACATCAACCTGCTGGCCTTCAAGCTCTTGCGTCCGGGCGGCCTGTTGATGACTTTCTCCTGTTCCGGCGGCGTCACCGCGGAGCTCTTCCAGAAAATCATCGCTGGCGCGGCGCTCGACGCCGGCGCTGATGCGCAGGTCGTTTCCCGCCTCGGTGCGGCCTCGGATCATCCCGTCGCGCTCAGTTTTCCCGAAGGGGACTACCTTAAGGGCCTCATTTGCCGCGTGACGGACTAATGAGTCCAAGGCGGAAGTCGGAAGTCGGAAGGCAGAAGTTGAGCGCGCTTACTGCCTTTTACTTTTGCCTTTCGCCTTTGGGAGGCACGGGATCCGTGCCTCCCGGATGCCAGGGGCCGCAGCGCAGGATGCGCTTCACCGCGAGCCAGGAACCCCTGAGCGATCCGTGTAGCGCGATTGCCTCCCGCGCGTAGCTCGAACAGGTGGGATAGAAGCGGCACTGGCTGCCGAAAAAAGGGGACAGCAGCAGCTTGTAGGCGTCGATCAGGCGCAGCAGCAACCATTTCATCCGCGGCAGTATACTGCGCGTGCGCGCATTCACCTGACCCGGCGCGTGCCCTGCACGACAGGTCGCGAGACCGGAACACATGTTCTCCATTCAGAATCTCAAGCACGCCTACAACGGCACCGAGGTGCTGAACGTGCCGGCCTGGCAGGTCGAGCAGGGCTCGCACTGGCTCGTCCTGGGTCCATCCGGCAGCGGCAAGACCACGCTGCTGCACGTGCTTGCCGGCATACTTCGCCCCAGTGCCGGCACGGCCAGCGTCGCGGCGCAGGATCTCGGTGCGCTCAAGGCCGACGCGCTCGACCGTTTCCGCGGGCGGAACATCGGCATCGTCCTGCAGCGCCTGCACCTGATGGCCAGCCTCAACGCCTTCGATAACCTGTTGCTCGCCCAGTATCTTGCCGGCTTACCGCAGGACCGCACGCGCGTGCGCGAGGTGCTCGCGGGCCTCGACCTTGCGGACAAGGCCGCCTCTCGCCCGCACGAGCTTTCTTTCGGCCAGGCTCAGCGCGTGGCGGTGGCGCGCGCGGTGGTGAACCGCCCCAGCCTGCTGCTCGCCGACGAACCGACCTCCAACCTCGACGATGCGCGCTGTCTGCAGGCGCTCGAGCTGCTGCAAAGCCAGGCACGCGGTTGTAATGCGACGCTGCTTATCGCGACGCATGACCAGCGCGTGAAGAGCCGTATGCTGAACCAGTTTGCGCTTGGGGGCCGACCGTGAATCTGTTCACGTTGAGCCTGAGCTACCTGCGCGCACGGGCGCTCAGCACCGCGCTCAATGTGCTGCTGCTCGCGCTCGGGGTCGCGACCATCACGCTGCTGCTGCTCACCATGCACCAGCTCGAGGAGCGCATGGGGCGCGACGCGCGCGGTGTCGATCTCGTCGCCGGTGCCAAGGGCAGCCCGATGCAGGTCATCCTGTCGGCGATTTATCACCTCGACGTCCCGACCGGGAACATCCCGCTGAAGCAGGCGCAGGAGATCGCGAAGCACCGGATGGTGAAGAAAACCATCCCGCTCGCGCTCGGCGACAGCTACAAGGGCTTTCGCATCGTTGGCACGAATCCCGACTACGTCGCGCACTACGGCGGGAAACCCGCCGCGGGCCGGCTGTGGGAAAAGCCGATGGAAACGGTGATCGGTGCGGAGGTGGCGCAACGTCAGGGACTCGGGGTCGGCGCCACGTTCGTCGGTGCCCATGGCATCGCCGACGCTGGCTCCGAGCACGGCGACGCGCCGTTCCAGGTGGTTGGTGTGCTGGCGCCCAGCGGCACCGTCCTCGACCGGCTGGTGCTGACCGGCATCGAGAGCGTCTGGCTGGTGCATGACGAGCACCGGGGAACCGATGCGAATGCCGACGGCCAAGACAAGGAGATCACCGCGCTGCTGATCGAGTACGCCACGCCGCTCGCTGCCGCGATGATGCCGCGCTACATCAACCAGAACAGCGCAATGCAGGCAGCCTCGCCCGCCTACGAAACGGCGCGGCTGTTCAGCGTGATCGGCGTCGGCGTGGACGTGCTGCGCGGTTTTGCGCTGGTGCTGATCCTGTCGGCCGGGCTCTCCCTTTTCATTGCGCTCTACAACGCGCTTGCCGAGCGCCGCTACGACCTCGCGCTGATGCGTACTCTCGGGGCCGGTCCCGCGAAGCTGATGGCGCTGATGTTGCTCGAAGGCGTGCTGCTCGCGGGATTCGGAGCTTTGCTTGGACTTGCGCTGGGCCACGGGCTCACGGAGCTGCTTGGCCACTCGCTGAAAGCGGCCCAGCAGGTGGCCGTGACCGGGCGAACCTGGGTCCCCGAGGAGTTGTGGTTGATTGGCATTGCGCTCGCGGTCGGCATCATCGCTTCGCTCCTGCCGGCGTGGCACGCCTATCGAACCGATATTGCGCATACGCTGGCACGGGGCTGACAAAACGGCGACTCGTGACGGGTGAGTGGTAATTCGGACGGGGAGAAACCATGAAAGAACTGATGATGGGTTTTGCGGCGGTTAACCTGTTATTCACCCCTGCTGCATTTGCCGCGGAGAAGGGGAGAAAAGATGACCCGGTACACCTGAGGAAAGACGTGGCGGACCATCAGGCGATGGCGGACGCGCATTTCAAGGCTGCCCGCTGCCTGGACACCGGCAAGCCGGAGAAGGAGTGCCACGCTCAACTCGCGAGGGACTGCAAAGGCCTCGCACCCGGCAAGTATTGCGGAATGAGACACCGGCGCTGAGTCGGCTGGCCCCGGCCCTGACCCCTGGAGTAGAATTCCCGCTGTATCGAGGGCGTAGCCCCGGTTGCGGATGGAGGGGAATATGCGGTTTCTTGTCTGGTTGATCGCGCTGCTGCTGGCCGGCCACGCGGCGGTTTGGGCGCAGCAAAAAGGCGTCCCCGGCAAAGACATGGCCATGGACAAGTCGCTGCCGCCGTCGCCCTATGCGGACAAGCCGCTGCCCGAGTTGAAGGGCGTGGTTTCCTGGAAGACTCTCGCCGAAGTCACGCCGGTCAGGCAGAAGGACCGCTTCGTGCCGCAGTTCTCCAAGGGCATTTCCGCGCTCGACCAGAAGGAAGTGAAGCTGCAGGGATTTATGATGCCGCTCGACATGGGCGAGAAGCAGAAGCGCTTCCTGCTCGTTGCACTGCCGCCTTCGTGCGCGTTCTGCATGCCCGGCGGACCCGACCAGCTGGTGGAAGTAGTCGCGAAGAATCCGGTCAAGTACGGCTTCGATCCCATCGTCATTTCCGGCAAGTTCGTCGTCCTCAAGGACGACCCGATGGGCCTTTACTACCGCATGACCGACGCGGTGGCGCAGTAAGCTTCCTGCCTGGCGAGAGACGATCCGGTGGCCAGGCGTGCATTCCTGAATTTCACCTGTGCCGTACTGCTGCTCGTCGCGCAGTACGGCGCGCTGACGCACGCGGTCTGGCACCTTCACGATTACTTTCCCGCGCACCAGAAGCAGGGCCTGGCGGGCACGGGTGCGGCGCAACAACAGGGGGATAGCGGACAACCTTCCCAGTCCAGGCTGTGCGACCTGCATTTCGCTCTCGGCGCGCTGCTCGCTGGCGATTGCGGCGGGAAGACCGCCGCGGTACCGGCCGATGTTTTGCATTGGCTCGCGACGCCTGCGACCGCCTGGCGCGTCGCGCAATCTACAGCAACTCCACCCTCCCGCGCGCCTCCCGTTCTCCTCTGACACAACATGGGCGCAGCCGGTGACCCCGGTTGCGGTGTTCCCGGTGTGCTTAGAGGAGAACTCCAGTGTTCAGACGAAACCTGATCGCCGCGGCGATCGCGCTTGCAATAACCGGCCCAGCGCCGGCGCAGGACGCCGAGCTCGCGAAGATTCGCGAGGAAATCAAGCAGATGAAGGAGGGCTACGAGCGGCGCATCGACGCGCTCGAAAAACGGCTGGCCGAGGCGGAGGCGAAAGCCGGCAAGGCGGAGCGCAGCGCGGCCAGCGCAGAGACTGCGGCGGCATCCGCTTCGAGCCGTCCGACGTCCGAAGGCGCGTTCAATCCCGCCATCTCGCTCGTCCTGCAGGGTACTTACGCGAGGACCTCGCAGGACCCGAATACCTTTCAGATCACCGGCTTTCTGCCTTCGGGCGGCGAGGTGGGGCCGCCAAAACGCAGCTTTGGCCTCGGCGAGACCGAGCTCGCCATTGCCGCCAATATCGACCCCTATTTCCGCGGCGTCGCGATCGCTGCGCTCGCGCCGGAGGGCGGGGCGGAGGTCGAGGAAGCGTATTTCCAGACACTCGCTTTGCCGGCGGGCTTCATGATCAAGGGCGGTCGCTTCTTTTCGGGTATTGGCTACCAGAACGAGCAGCACCAGCACACGTGGGATTTCCAGGATGCCCCGCTGGCCTACAAGGCGTTTCTGGGCGGCCAGCTGAAACACGATGGCGTGCAGCTCAAGTGGGTCGCGCCGACCAATCTGCTGCTCGAGCTGGGCGCCGAACTCTCCGCCGGCGACCGGTTTCCGGGCAGCGACCGCAACAAGAACGGCGTGGGGGGAAGCTCGCTATTCGGCCATCTCGGCGGGGATGTCGGGTCGAGCTACGCGTGGCGCTCCGGAATTTCCTACCTGAAGGTTTCTCCGCAGAACCGCGGCTACGAAGACCTGGATTCTCTTGGCGCGCCGGTGACCAACAGCTTTACCGGGAGCAGCCGGCTGTGGGTGGCCGATGCCGTCCTGAAATGGGCGCCTAACGGCAATTCCACCGTCACCCATTTCAAACTTCAGGGCGAGTACTTCCGCCGCAAGGAGAGCGGGCAGCTTACCTACGACGATACCGCGGGCAGTAACCTGTTTGGAGGCCCGGTCAGCGCCTCGTTCGACGGCCGGCAGAGCGGCTGGTACCTGCAGGGCGTCTACCAATTCATGCCGCGCTGGCGTGCCGGCTATCGTCACGATCGGCTGAATTTCGGAACCGTCAGCAACGGTATCGTGCAGAGCGGTCTCGGCCCGGTTGCGGCGGACTTTCCCGTGCTGACGCCGCATAGCCCGAAGCGCGACACGTTGATGCTCGACTGGAGTCCGACCGAGTTCAGCCGCCTGCGGCTGCAATTTGCGTCCGACCAGTCGCGCCTCGGCCTGACCGACAATCAATTCTTCGTGCAGTACCTCTACAGCCTTGGCGCGCACGGCGCGCACAAGTTCTGATCTTCCGGAGACGAAAGGATGATGAACATGATCAAGTCACTGAAATGCATGCTCGCATTCGCCGCGTGGCTGGCTGCGCAACCGGCGCTTGCAGCGCTCAATGTCCTTGCGTGTGAACCGGAATGGGGCGCCCTGGCGACGGAACTGGGCGGCGACAAGGCCAGCGTGTACGTCGCAACGAACGCGTTGCAGGATCCGCATCATATCGAAGCGCGCCCGAGCCTGATCGCGCGTGCCCGCAACGCCGACCTCGTGGTGTGCACCGGCGCCGAGCTGGAGGTCGGTTGGTTGCCCCTGCTGCAGACGCAGTCGGGGAACCCCAAGATTCAGGCGGGACAGCCCGGTTATTTCGAAGCGGCGACCTACGTCGTAAAGCTGGAAGTGCCGCGGCAGGTGGACCGCGCGCAGGGCGACATTCATCCCGGCGGAAACCCGCACATACACCTGAGTCCGTACAATATCGAGAAAGTGGCGGTGGCACTGGCGGAGCGAATGGCGCAGATCGACAGCCGGGAGGCGGCTTACTACCAGGCGCGGGCGAAGGACTTTCTCGTGCGCTGGCGGCAGGCGATCATCACCTGGGAAAAAGCAGGAGCGCCGCTCAAGGGCATGGCGATCGTTGTCCACCACAAGAACCTTTCCTATCTCAACGACTGGCTGGGCATGCGCGAAGTCGGCGCGCTCGAGCCCAAGCCGGGCCTGCCGCCGACCACCTCGCACCTGAGCGATCTCCTGTCGCGGCTCGGCAAGGACCCGGCGAAGGCGGTGGTGCGTGCGGCCTACAATGATCCGCAGGCGGCCGAGTGGTTGTCGGCGCGCGCGAAAATCCCCGCCGTCATGCTGCCTTTCACGGTGGGCGGTAGCGACAGGTCCAAGGACCTGTTCAGCTTGTATGACGACACGCTGGCACGACTGCTCGCGGTGTCCAAGTGACAACCACCGCGATCGAGTTGGGCATCCTGTTGCCGGCGCTCGTTGCCGGCCTGCTGGTTTCCGCCACCCATGTGCCGCTTGGCATACAGGTCCTCAACCGCGGCATCGTGTTCATCGACCTCGCCATCGCCCAGGTGGCAGGGCTGGGCGTCATCTTCGCTGACTGGCTGGGACTGGAGCCGCAAGGTTGGGGCGTGCAGGCGTCGGCGCTTGCGGCGGCACTGGCGGGCGCATTGCTGCTGACCTGGACCGAGAAGCGCTGGCCCGAGGTGCAGGAAGCGGTGATCGGTACCACGTTCGTGCTGGGTGCCAGTGGAGCGCTGCTGTTGCTCGCCGCTAACCCGCACGGCGCGGAGCACCTGAAGGACCTGCTGGTTGGCCAGATCCTCTGGGTCAACTGGCCCCGCTTGTTGCCGGTAGCGCTGGCGTACGCGGTGATCCTGGCGCTCTGGTTCGGGATGCGCGAGCGTCTCGGCCGCGTGGGTTTTTACTTGTTATTCGCCGCGGCGGTGACCATCTCGGTGCAGCTCGTCGGCCTCTACCTGGTTTTCGCGACGCTGATCGTACCGGCGCTTGCAACCCATCAATTACGGCGCGCGCGCCTCGCTGCATGCTATGCCCTGAGCGCCTGCGGTTACGCGGCCGGTTTGTGGGCTTCCGCCCTGTTCGACCTGCCCTCCGGCGCCGTGATCGTCTGGGCGATGGCGCTGCTCGCGATCCCGGTGTTCGCCTTCGGTACTCGTCGTCCCGCCGCGCACTAAGTCACGATCCCGATATGCCCGTGGTTTGCGGCGGTTTGATGGGATAGGCTTGCATCCTCGAGCACCCCGGACCCTGCTGCCGTCGCGCGCCCATGTCCCAGGAAATCCTGCCTTTGGCCGCTGCCACCTTACTTCGGCAGCGGCTCGCCGTGTTTCTTCTGGCAAGCCTCGCGCTGCATGCGGCGCTCATCATGGTATTTCCGGACGGGTCGCACGAGGTCTTGATGCCGCAGCCCAGCGTGCTGGAGGTAACTATCCTCAAGCCCCAGCCCT